>Ga0209420_1000694_pt1 | contig 16921 bp, 15 predicted proteins | sample BlaSpr_A8_OM1_O1_FD_187972 | JGI IMG/M metagenome (GOLD analysis project Ga0209420, IMG submission 187972) | Forest soil microbial communities from Thunder Bay, Ontario, Canada - Black Spruce, Ontario site 2_A8_OM1_O1 (SPAdes) (version 2) | ecosystem: Environmental > Terrestrial > Soil > Boreal... | reverse complement strand
TGGCGGTGGTGGGACCGGTGGAGGTGGAACCGGCGGTGGCGGCAAAACCGGCGGTGGCGGGACAACTGGCGGCGGGACTACCGGCGGCGGAACCACCGGTGGCAGAACCGGCGGAACGTCTGGAACAGTGTCGAACAGCAACCTTTACAGTCCCTACAACCAGCCCAGGCAGATCGTTCCGCCATTTCCTTCCAGCGCGTCTGACAACCAGCAGGTTCTCTATCAACTCGCCGATGGCACTGGCGGATTTGTCATCCTCAATACCAACGATTTGCTGGGCGGCCTGCAAAGGATCGCCAAAGATCAAAACCAGTACTACCTTCTCGGTTATAAGCCCGCAGTTTCAGTCGAAGGGAGTTGCCACACGTTGAAAGTCAAAGTCGAGCGGGGAGGAACCAACGTCCGCGCCCGCAGTGGCTACTGCAACGTGCGGCCGGCGGATCTCTTAGCTGGCAATCCGGTCGAGAAGGACCTGGAAACCCGTGCCAGCGGCGAGATGCAGGGCAATGTTACTGCGATGATGCAGGCGCCTTTCTTCTACACTTCGCCCAACGCCGCACAGGTTCACCTTGCCGTGGAGATTCCTTCCGGAGCGCTGAAGTTTGAAAAGGTGAAGGGGAAACAACATGCAGCCATCAACATACTGGGTATCGCTTACAAGCCGGACGCGTCGATCGCGGCGCGTTTTAGCGACACTGTGAACGTTGATCTGGATGACAAGAAGCAAGTCGAGGAATTCCAGAAGCAGCCGGTTCGTTACGAAAATCAGTTTGGGATCGTCTCCGGCGAGTACAAGCTGAAAGTCGTTTTCAGTTCCGGCAACGAGAGCTTTGGCAAACTCGAAACGCCACTCTTGATTGACCCGTATCTTGGTAAGGAATTCAGCATCAGCGGTGTAGCGCTCAGCAACAACCTGCGACGCGCCGCCGACGTCGCTGCCGATCTGGACAGCCAGCTGCTGGAAGATAGAACTCCTTTGTTGGCGGACGGTTTTCAGATTTCACCATCCGCGTCCAACCATTTCAAGAAGACCGACACTGCGGCAATCTACGCCGAGGTCTACGAACCGCTGCTGAAGAATTCGAACCCTCCCAAAGTCGGCTTTGAGCTGATCGTTGTCGAACGCAAGAGTGGACAGGAGAAATTACACCTCGGTAACAGGATCCCAGACGCGAAAGAAGGGAATCCGCTGGTTCCGCTGGGACTCAAGCTACCGGTTGCGACGCTAGGCCCAGGTTCCTATCTTTTAAAACTTAGGGCTCTGGATTCAGCAGGCAACTCCAGCAAAACGCGCTCCGTCGATTTCGACATAGAATGACAAGTGACGCGCCGGCGCCCGGGTCTTGCGCTCGACCCGCAAGAGCCGCTTCGCATATGATTTGAGCATGATTTCTGCGAATGCGTATTGCCCGACCTGCGGGCCCGCTCGATGATCATCACCCGGAGTCCGCTGAGAATCTGCCTCGGCGGCGGCGGCACCGACCTCCCGTCCTATTACCGGCAGCACACCGGCTTTGTAATCTCCGCCGCCATCAGCCGGTACGTCTATATCACCATCAATGAAGCGTTTCGTCCGCGGATCATTGTCAAGTACTCCAGGTTCGAAGATGTTGAACGCGTCGATGAGATTCAGCACCCCATCATCCGCGAGGCTCTGAAGTTGACCGGCGTGACCGGGCCGTACCTTGAGATTGTCAGCCTTTCCGACATCCCTGCCGGTACCGGAATGGGTTCTTCCGGCAGCTTCACCACCGCCCTCTTATGCGCCTTACATACGCTGAAGCGGGACTTCGTGCCACCGCGCGATCTCGCGGAACAAGCTTGCCATATTGAGCTCAAGTTGCTCAACGAGCCCGTCGGCAAGCAGGACCAGTACATCGCCGCTTTTGGCGGCATCACATCCTTCCAATTCTTGCCGGATGATCGCGTGCTCGTTGAACCGCTGAAAATCCCCGCTGAAACTCTGGCCAACCTCGAAGACAACCTGCTCCTGTTCTTCACCGGAAGCTCGCGCAACGCGTCTGACATTCTTCGCGACCAGGATTCAAGAACCAAGCAGAACAACTCTGAGATGATCGAGAATCTTCACTTCACCAAGCAATTGGGCATCGAGAGCCGCGACGCTCTGCTGGCGGGTGATCTTCGGAAGTTCGCCGAGGTGATGAACGTCCACTGGGAGAACAAGAAGAAACGGTCTCCGGGAATGAGCAGCGGTGAAGTCGATGAGCTATACGCACTTGCAATCGCCAACGGCGCTCTCGGCGGCAAACTCATCGGCGCCGGTGGAGGTGGGTTTCTCATGTTCTACACCGAAGAGAAGACTCGACTGAGAGCAGTCATGCGACGTGCGGGACTCCGCGAAGTCCGCATGCAGTTCGATTTTGCCGGAACTACGGTAGTGGCCCATTCGTAGGAGAATCCCTTGCCGAATTCAGCGTTGACGGTTGCGATTCTGGCTGGAGGCCTCGCCACTCGTTTGCGGCCCCTGACCGAGACCGTGCCGAAATCGCTTCTCGAAGTCAACGGCGAACCCTTCGCCGTGCATCAACTACGCCTGCTGCAGTTGAAGGGCATCCGCCGCGTCGTTTTCTGTGTGGGACATCTTGGCGAGTCGATCCAGCGCACCATCGGCGACGGCACGGCCTGGGGCCTTCAGGTAGACTACTCATTCGATGGGCCTGTCTTGTTGGGCACAGCCGGGGCTGTCAGAAACGCCCTGCCCAAGTTGGGCGATTCTTTCTTCGTGATCTACGGTGATTCCTATCTTCCGTGCGACTATGTTGCCATCGCCCGGCACTTCGAGGCTGCAGATGGGTTGGGAATGATGACAGTCTTTCGCAATGAGGGAAAATGGGATACCAGCAACGTTGAGTTCGAAGATGGAAGGATCCTGGCGTACAGCAAGACGAACCGCACTCCGCACATGCGATTCATCGATTACGGGCTCGGAGTTTTTCGCGCTGAGGCGTTCCAACGCTTACCAGCGGATAAGGCGTGCGATCTGACCGAACTGTACGGGGATTTGCTGCGACGCAAGCAACTGGCGGCTTTTGAGGTGCAGGAGCGGTTCTACGAGATCGGTTCACCGGCGGGGCTGCGCGAGACATCTGAGTTCCTGGCGGCGCGAACAGTGAGCCGGGACTAGCTCGGCCAGGGCGAATAAGGTAATGACCACGAAGAATTCATTCGCGCAACAGTTTCTAACAGAAGCCAAAGAAGTAATCGACCGTCTGGACGCCGCCAGCGTTGAAAACGCCGCTTCGTTGCTGGCGCTGACGCGCGCATCCGGCGGACGCTTGTTCATCCTTGGAGTGGGAGGCAGCGCTGCGAACGCCTCTCATGCCGTGAACGATTTCCGCAAGATCGCAGGCATCGAGGCCTACGCGCCAACGGACAATGTTTCCGAGCTTACCGCGCGGGTAAACGACGAAGGCTGGCAAACTGTGTTCGAAGCCTGGCTTCGCGTAAGCCGCCTGCGCGCCAGCGATCTAGTGCTCGTGTTCTCGGTGGGTGGCGGCGATCTCGAAAAGAATGTCAGCCCCAATCTGGTCGCTGCGCTGCAATACGCGAAAACTGTGGGCGCGAAGATTTTGGGCATCGTCGGCCGGGATGGCGGCCACACTGCCAAAGTAGCCGATGTATGCGTACTTATTCCTACAGTCAATCCCGCCCACATCACTCCCCACACCGAGGCATTCCAGGCCGTCGTGTGGCATCTGCTGGTTTCTCATCCGGCGGTAAAGCAGCAGCAAACCAAGTGGGAGTCAACCGCGCACAGCAGCGGGCAACTCCGCCCGGCAGTTTTCCTCGACCGCGATGGCGTCATCAACCGCGCTGTAGTGCGCGACGGCAAACCGTTTCCTCCATCCGGAGTGGAAGAATTCGAACTGCTGCCCGGTGTCACGTCCGCGTTGCACGATTTGAAAGCGCACGGATTCGCTCTCTTTGTGATCACCAATCAGCCCGACGTTACGCGCGGCACCCTGACTCGCGCCGCCGTTGAGGCCATCCATCAAGCACTCGCATCCTCCCTGCCTGTCGACGATATCTTCGTCTGCTATCATGACGATGCAGATCGTTGTGCTTGCCGCAAGCCGAATCCCGGCATGTTGCTTGAGGCCCAACGTAAGCACAATATCGATCTCTCACGCAGTTTTGTGGTGGGCGATCGCTGGCGCGATGTCGACGCCGGCCACGCCGCAGGTTGCAAGACGGTTCTGATTGATTACGGTTACCGCGAGAGGAAACCGGCGCAGCCTCCGGAGGCCACCGTTCGATCGTTGCGGGAAGCCGCGGACTGGATACTTTCCTCCAGTCTGAAGGAGTCGACTAATAAAGATGAAGTCCGTGTCTGAATTGCGGGTTCAGGTGTTCGCCGACGGAGCCGACAAGGCCAGCATGCTTGAGCTCTACCGGCAACCCTACATCAAGGGTTTCACCACGAATCCAACCCTGATGCGGAAAGCGGGCGTCACCGACTATGAGCGCTTCGCTCGCGAAATCCTCCAACAGATTCCAGACCGTCCTATCTCCTTTGAAGTATTCGCCGATGACGAAGCTGAAATGGAGCGCCAAGCGCGCAAGATTGCCCGCTGGGCCGCGAACGTCTACGTAAAGATTCCTGTCACGAATACCCGCCGGGAGCCGATGTATGAACTAGTCCGGCGCCTGAGCACGGATGGTATTCAGGTGAACGCGACGGCTGTCCTCGCACTCGATCAAGTGGACCATCTCGCGCAAGCGCTGCGCGGCGGCGCTGCCTCGTACATCTCTGTTTTCGCCGGACGAGTCGCAGACACCGGCTGCGATCCAGTTCCTCTCATGAAGTCGGCGCTTGAATTAATGGCACCCGAGCCCAACTCGCAACTGGTCTGGGCCAGCCCGCGCGAACTGCTGAACATCTTCCAGGCCGACGAAATCGGCTGCCACATCATTACGGTTACCTCTGATGTTCTGAAGAAGGTCAGTCTGATCGGCAAGAACTTACACGACTATTCGTTGGAGACCGTGCAGATGTTTCATAACGACGCTGCCCGGTGCGGATACACCCTCGAACTCGCGCGGGAAGAGCGCCCGGTTGGATCGGTCAGCTCTTAAGCAGGTTCTGGGATTCTGCACTCGTTCAATCACTGTTTGCAGCCCACCGCCCGGTGAACGAGTGAACGTAAACCGATATGGTCCGTGGAGGTACCCTCTGGCTATTGCAGGCTTAAGTTCATTTGGCCGCGGTTATCAAAGTTAATCCGCAACATTGTTTCCTTGCCGCTGATGAATTTTCCCTCGATTGTGCCGGCCTGCTCAGAATGACCGGCGGCGGAGCTTACCTTCACCTTTAGAAGATGTTTCCCGGGTGGGATTTGTATGGCATGGAATTCATGGCCCTGGACCTGGTGGAACATGACCAAATGTCTCTTTTCTGTCCCTTCCAAAGAATGCGTGTAGGTCAATAGATCATCGACCCAGATCGACAAGTTCGCGTCGATAAACTTGTGGTCTACCTCGATTTCCAGCACAGCGGCAGAGACTCGAGGGCTTAAACCGTGCCCCCCGGTGAGCGAGGGATGGTTTCCGCCCACAATTGGGCCGGAATTCGCTTTGAGGCGAGAAGTGTCCGCAATGCCTGGTGCAGGAGGAGCTGTTCTGATTGCGGACGAAGGTAACGACTCCTGCTGCCAGGCGAGGTGCCCCAGGCGAAGTCCAAATACAAGGAGTCCGACCACAAGCAAGGCGCCCGCCAGAGATTGCTTTCGCATCGCCGCCAGCAGGTTGTTCGCTTCCGCCGCACCGGTATGCGGCTTTGCAGAACGCTGGTTGGAGCGCCGCCCCGCTGGAGCCGCCAGCGGGCCCATGGAGTGGAATCGGCCGCTGTCAGTGGCCGATTGAAGGGTACCCCCGGCGGAATCTGGTTGCTTTGCTTTGCTCCATGGTTCGCGTCCTTGCTGCAGCTCCTGAATATCCAGCACCATTTCCATCCCGCGCTGGTAGCGTTGGCGAGGATCCTTCGCGATAGCTCGCATGATGATGTAGTCGAGCCCGGGCGGCAATTCGGTATCAAGAATCGTCGCCGGTACTGGGTCGCGGTTGACTACTTTGAATGCAACCGTGTGGGCGCTGCTTCCTTGAAACGGCCTGTAACCCGTCAGCACTGTGTACAAAACCACGCCGAGAGAAAATAAATCCGACCGCCCGTCCACCGCTTCGCCACCTAGCTGCTCGGGCGACATGTAAGCAGGTGTGCCGAAGACACGGCCTCCCGACCTGTGGCTCAGGAGGTTCAGTTTAGCCACGCCGAAGTCGGCGATTTTCACGTGGCCGTCTCCGGTGACCAGAATATTCGCGGGTTTCAGATCACGATGAACCACGCCTTGACCGTGCGCACAATCCAGAGCCTCCGCCAGTTCGAGAGCTACTTGAAGGGCTACTTCCGGCAGCAACTTATTGTCGTTGCGCGCGAGCAGCACCTTGTCGAGGGACTGCCCCGCAACAAATTCCATGACGATGTAAGGAGCGTGCGTCTCTGGCTCCTCCCCCACATCGAAGATGGTTACAATTCCTGGGTGCGACAGGCGGCCCGCAGCCTCCGCCTCCCGGAAAAATCGCTCCCGATACTCGAGTTCCTCTTCAGCAGGCTGACCAGCCAATGAAATGGTCTTTACCGCAACCACTCGATTGATCTTCGGATCACGCGCTTTGTAGACGATACCCATCGCTCCCCGGCCCAGTTCCGCCAGGATCTCGTAGCGACCAAAACGCTCTGTCCGGTGATCTTCCATAGCTACCCAGCGCGCGTGCACAACCTTCGCGCACAGCTCTCCCAACGCCCGCAGAAAACGGGCTCTGCCCTACGGATATTGTCTACTTAACGATTGGGACGCAACAGGTTACTGACGTACTCAAGTCTCTTTCAGAGGGCTATTCTCCTGCGTTGATGCGGCAGTGATGAAGTCAGCCTTTATCCTGGATACTTTCCCGTGATGTAGCCTTCCAGCTCCTCAATAGTCTGGGCCTGGTCCGTGATGATCCATTTCACCAGATCGCCCAGCGAAACTACCCCCGCCACGGCGTTATTCTCCGCTATTACGGGAAGATGCCGGAAACGATGCCTGGTCATGATCGACATGCACTCGTCCACGGCGTGGCGCGGAGTCACGAAGACAACAGGAGAGGTCATAATGTCGCGGACCAGAGTGTCTTTCGAAGAGTGGCCCTTGAGAATTACTTTGCGGGCGTAATCACGCTCCGAGAGTATTCCCACCAGTTTGCCGTCAGAAATAACCAGCAGCGCACCCACGCTCTCCACCGCCATTTTCTCAACCGCTTCGTAGACGGACTGGTCAGGGGTCACCGATAGAACTCTGCTATTGTCCTTGCTCTTCAGCACCAATGCGATCGTGTCCGTAAGTTTCATGACGACCCTCCAGCCGGGCAAGATTATACGCCTGACGGTTCTCGATCCAATCGCAAGCGCGCCAGCGATCCCAATGAACAGAACACACACTGTCGCGGCCTTTTCTTTTTCCTTCTTCTGGCTGAAAGCCGATCCTGGCATTGGGCTCACCTCAAGCCCGCGATCCCAGCAGTTCACATTTCGCGGATTCTCATCCCTGAGTTGCGTTTTTGCGCCGGCAAATGTCTATAATGACCGGGGCACAATGCGGCTTCGGTCCTAGCGGAAGGAAGTTGACTCGTGCTGGTTACTCGGATGACCCTTCTGCTGCCGGCTGAGGTCGCGAAGAAATGTCTGTTGATTGCATGAATGTGAAACCCGGAGTTGAAGTTGCCAGCCTCACTGATGTGGGCTGCCAGCGCGAAAACAATGAGGACTCCTATCTGTACTGGGAACCGAGCGACGATGAGGAATTCCGGCGTAAAGGACGATTGGCGGTAATTGCCGACGGTATGGGTGGACACGAGGGCGGCCAGGAGGCCAGCCGCTTGGCGGTTGAGACGGTTCGCGAAGTTTACGACCAGGCCCCGGGCGACGATCCGCAAGCCGCTCTGGTTGAGTCCCTTTCCGCAGCCCACACGCGAATTCAAAACTATGCCGAGCGTCATCCCGTATTCCAGGGAATGGGAACCACCTGCACCGCCCTTGTTCTCCGCGGGCGTCGGCTTTATTTTGCGCATGTCGGAGACAGCCGCCTGTATCTGGTCCGCGGTGCGCGCATCCTGCGCCTGACTCGCGATCACTCCTACGTAGGCCGGTTGGTGGAGAGCGGCATTGTCCGCGCCGAAGATGCCGAAAAGCACCCGCAGCGCCACATTCTGACCGCCGCCTTGGGAGCGGGAAGGGAACTGGCGGTCGACGGCGCCGACCAGATCTTGATCTTGCAAGAGGGAGACGATCTCCTGCTTTGCACCGACGGCCTTTGGAGCGTCGTGACCGAGGAAGAATTGGAGAACGCCGTGAGCGGCAATCCCCCCGCAGAGTGCTGCGCAGCGCTGGTGAAGCTGGCCCGGCAACGGGGAGCGCCAGACAACATCACCCTCCAAGTGTTGCGCGTCGGAGCCGAGTCACAAGCTTAAGGCCTGAGAAATCTGCGCAGGTCCGCAGAATTTCTCCTTCAAACTGCAATCCGATGCACTTGCGCCTTCCTGGCTGACCGGATGGGAACTCCCTAAGTTGCTGAACAACTTGGTATTGATGGCATTCTGACCCCCGAAGAAACGGAACTATAAATGCAAAGCCATTGAAGTCTACTAATGCAATGGACTTTGTGGCATAATCACTGACCATGAGAATCTCTCAAAAAGGACTCTACGCTCTGCAGGCCATGATGATGCTCGCCCGCCATCACCACCAGGGCGCCATCAAGATCCGAGAAATCGCCTATGAAGAGGATCTTCCCGAGAAGTTTCTGGAACTCATCCTCCTGGAACTCAAGAACGCACGCATGGTCGAGAGCGTTCGGGGAGCTAAGGGCGGCTACCAGTTGCGCCGCGACCCCGCTGATATCCGTTTAAGCGAAATCATGCGCCTGATCGACGGCCCGCTCGCGCCCTTTGCTGACGCCGAGCAACTGCGCGTCCTCATCAACCGCGATCTGCCGCATCGCGCCCTTTATCAAGTGTTTCTTGACGTGCGCGACGCGGCCGCCAAGATCCTGGAAAACACTTCGCTGGCCGATCTGATCTCCGGCTCCACCAAAGGCAAGCGCAAAACCAAGAAAAATGAAAAAGAAAAGGGAAGTATCCTGCCCATGGTCGCAGGGCACAGGAGTGAGTAGCCGAATTCCTATGACGGCCCCGCAATCGAGCACCAGACCGATCGCCTTCATGATTCTGTGGTGTTGCCCCCTTCGACTTAAGCCTCTGTCTGCTGGAAAACTCCCCCAGTTTTTCTGCGTAATTTAACACTCTCTTAACAAAGAAAGAGTACGTTCGTTAGTCCGGAATCACCAGTAAGTTGATTGTAATGATCGAAACGGCCTGACGGATAAAGCGCCGCATGTAAACGCCAGCCGCGAAAGGTGAACGTCGCTCAAATCGCGACCACCGATTGCGAAGGCGAGTTAGTCCCAGGGAAGCATCGTTCGATTAAAACTCAAAAAGGAGAGAATTTAATTCCATGAAATCAACCAAAACCCTGTTTCTCATCGCCCTAACGCTCGCGGCTCTCACCGCCGGCGTTTGGGCAGAAACTCCTGGGTCAGGTGCGCCGGCTGCCAACGCAGCCGCTCCCGCGCCCGCCCCTCCAACCGTAGTTACGGCAGCCGACGTCCAGGCATTGAAAGATGCTGTGGCGGCGCAACAGTTACAAATTCAACGGCTTACCGAGCAGCTGCAGCGCCAGCAGGCCTGGCAATCGCAGCAATCTGCGGCGGCAGCCCCGGCCAAAACCGAGGCAGCCCCAACTCAGGCGGTTCCTCAGCAGTTGGCGGAAGCTAATACCAGCGCCGCGCCTCAGCAGGAAACCGCGCCCAGCCCGGGGAACCCGCAAGACACTCCGCCGCAGACCCCCGAGAACCCGATGCACGGTCCCGTCTCGATTCACTTCAGAGGAATCACGATTACGCCGGGCGGTTTCGTGGAAGCTGCATTCGTGCGGCGGTCGCGCGAACTGGGAGCTGATCTTCCCACTCCTTTCAACAGCCTCACCATGCCTGGAGCTTCGCAGAGCTATCTCCCGGAGTTCTTCGGTTCCGGTCGTCAGTCTCGCGCCAGTGTGTACGTCGACGGGCGGCTGAGTAATGTAGAGCTTTCCAGCTATATCTCCGCCGATTTTCTCTCCGCCGGCGTCACCTCCTCAGCCACTCAGACGAATAGTTACACTCTCCGTCTCCGCCAGGCGTGGGGCCAAGCCAGGTTTGACAATGGCTGGAAACTCCTCGGAGGCCAGGCGTGGAGCCTGGTGACCGAGAACAAAGGGGGAATCGCCCCCAGCGATGACCAAGGCAGAGTCAATGATGCGCGGCCCGCGACCATCGATCCCCAATATACCGTCGGGTTCACTTTCGCGCGCCAGTACGGGCTCCGCTTGACGAAAGACTTCAACGAGCATATCTCAGCGGCTATCGCTGTTGAAAACCCGCAAGGCACGCTCGCTACCTCCAACAACGCCGACAATTTCCTGCTCGGTGAGGCCGGCGCAAGCAATAGCTACAACACCACCTCAACTTACACGGCCAATCCATCGCCCGATGTCATTGCCAAGATCGCCTTTGATCAAGGCCCCGGGCACTACGAGATCTTCGGCTTGGCTGACCGGTTCACCGACCGCGTCTTCCCCTGCGTGGAACCGGGTACCAACCCTGTATGCACCGGCGGTACCCCTGCCACGGGCGCCTATAACGCCTCGAAGGAAGGTGGAGGTTTTGGCTTCAACGTCCGCTGGACCGTTGCCAACAAGCACGTCGTCTTCGGCTTGCATGAATTTGGAGGCACCGGAATCGGTCGTTACGGCGCAGCCCAGCTCCCCGATGTTTCCATTCATGCCAACGGAACTCTTGACCTGATCAGGGACTACCAGGGTCTGGGCACGCTGGAGTATCACGGCAAGAAACTCGACGTCTACTCCTACGCCGGAGTGGAATATGCCGGCCGGGCGTATGACTTCGATCCTCTCTTGAACACCGGGGCAGGAGGCTACGTCGGCTACGGAGCGCCAGAGTTCAGCAATGCGGGCTGCTATACCGAAGTGGCTCCCGCCGTGAACACCGGTTTCACTCCCAGCGGACTCGCCCACTGCACCGCTCAAACGCGGGCAATCCTGGAGGGCACGCTCGGCTTCTGGTACCGCTTCTACAACGGGCCCAGAGGCAAGTTCCAGTTCGGCACCCAGTACTCTTACGTGACCCGTGACACCTGGTCTGGCGTCGCCGGACCGGGAACTTCAGGGTCGCCCTCGGGAATCGACAACATGGTCTTCACCTCGTTCCGCTTCTACTTGCCGTAAAACCTCAAATGGTCCCGCGTCAGCCTTTGGCGCGGGACCACCTGGTTTTAACGGGCTGGCTCTAACGAGTTAGGTTTGAGCGAGCCAGGTTCGAACGAACGAGTTTCAACGGACACTCAATTTTCCGGGGGGGCCTTCCCTTCGGAAACGCCGCCGGTCCGGTTTTGGCTTACTCTCCTTTTCCGGGCCGGTGGTGTTAACTTAATCTATGATGCCCTTCGCGCCCCAGGCCGCTTGATTGATCGTTAGACGGCTCGGGAAGGGCGCGGCTCGGCCGTGTCGTCAGAGCTGCCGAAAGACGCGGGCTTTATTCTTCGAGGACTATGAACTCCAGACGTGGCTTCCTCAAGCAAATCTCGGGCGCGGCATTCGCCGCCGCCGCGGCTCCCTCCATCCTGGCGTGGGCTCTGCCGCAGGGACACTCCGTCGAGTTTCCCGGCGAAGACGGCATGATTCTGCGTTCCTTCCGCTTCGTCGATCTCGAAGCCCCAGTGGAATATTTCAACAGCTGGCTCACGCCGTTGCCACACTTCTTCGTCCGCAATCACATGCACGAACCGAGCGAACTCGACGCCCACGACTGGCGTCTCTCGCTCGGCGGAGAAGTCGACAAACCGCTTACTTTGACCCTGGCCGATCTTTCTAAAATCGAGACTCACTCGGTGGTGAACACCCTCGAATGTGCCGGCAACGGACGCAGCTTGCAGCGCCCGAAGGTCCCCGGCATCCAGTGGGGCAAAGGCGCGGTCGGTACTGCCCGCTTTTCCGGTCCTCGCCTGCGCGATGCCTTACAGCGTGCCGGAGTGAAGCCCACAGGCAAGCACGTCATGTTCCGCGGACTCGACGAAGTTCCCGGCAAAGTCCCTCCCTTTATTCGCAGCATCCCCATCGAGAAGGCGCTCGATGCCGACACGCTTATCGCTACGCACATGAACGGATCCCCTCTCACCAGGCACCACGGCTTTCCCGCCCGCGCGCTCGTCCCCGGCTGGATCGGCGCAGCGTCCTGCAAATGGCTCACTGAAATTAAAGTCCTCGAAGCTGAATTCGTCGGCAATTTCATGAGTCCAGCCTACCGCCTGCCCAACCAACCAGTGCAGCCGGGAGACGCCGTTAAGCCCGAAGATACACATCCGCTCACCGCGCTGAATGTGAAGTCGGTTATCGCCGGGCCCACCGACGGCGCCAGCCTGAAGCCAGGCAAAGTCTCCGTACAAGGCGCAGCCTGGGCCGGCGAAGCCGATATCGCGAAAGTCGAGATCTCAACCGACGGCGGCGCCACCTGGAATCCAGCAAAGCTGGGTCAGGAACAAGCTCACTATGCCTGGCGCCTGTGGTCCTACGATTGGAAACCCCGCAAGAACGGCGACTACACCATCCTGTCGCGCGCCACCGACAGCCAGGCGCGCACCCAACCCTCCAGCCCTCTATGGAATCCCAGCGGTTACCTCTACAACGCAGTAGATCAGGTGAAGATCCATGTTTCGTAACATGTTTCGTGATCTGTTCAGCGCTTCGGAAAAACTAGAACTGAAGACGTGCAATAACGTGGACGAGCGGCGCTTCAGCGACGCCTCAAGTTCCATAGATGATCCCGGCTTCAGCCCCCGTGATCGCACTTGTTGTTCAGGAATTTTCCTGGCCTTGCTTATGCTAACTGCCGCCTTGCCGTTCTCTGCGCAAGCCCAGAAATCAGCTGGAGCAAGCGTCACGCCCGATCTTCCCGCCGGTCCCATGCAGGCGAAAGCCACCACGGCCTGTCTGGAATGCCACGAAGCCCGCATCATCCTCCAGCAGCGTCTCAGCAAGGCCGCTTGGACGAAGGAAGTAGACAAGATGACGAAATGGGGAGCGGTCGTCGATCCCGCCGGCCGTGACGCCCTCATCGATTACCTGAGCACGAACTTCAGCCCCGATAAGCCCGCCTACGAGCCCCCGCGCACCTCTGCAGGAAAGAGCAACTCCGCAAACTCGTCGAAATAGCCCTGGTCGGGAGACAATGAGCTATCCCTTTTCAGCCCCAAAGGGGCGGCATGTGAAAGCCCGGCACGGCAGTGCCGGGTAGATTAGGAGAGGCGGGACGAGTCCCGTAGGGACAACACGATTTCCAACATCCGCGGGTAGCCTTTGAGACGTTCCCACGACAACGAAAAAAAGCAAAGCGCCACCGACCCAATGTCCAGCGGACATTACGGCAGCGCCGCTACTACTAAGCCCAAACTGAATCAGAAAAGTATAGAAACGTGCCTGCACTACTTCTAGTGCATAGTAAGGTACTGGGGGAACCAAAACGCTCCTCAATACCGCTAAATTTTCTCCTCGGCGGCTTCTGCCGTGGAGTTCCTTTCCGGCCGCAAAAGAGGAAACAGAATCACATCGCGGATGGTGTGCGAATCGGTCAGCAGCATGCACAGCCGGTCCACGCCCACACCCACCCCGCCAGCCGGAGGCATCCCATACGACAGCGCCCGGATGTAATCTTCATCCATCTGGTGTGCTTCAAGGTCGCCGCGCTCGCGCTCCGTCAACTGTGCCTCAAACCTCCGGCGCTGATCTTCGGGATCGTTGAGTTCGCTGAACCCGTTTGAGATCTCCATCTGCCCCGCAAAGATTTCGAACCGCTCGGTCCACTCAGGCTCATCCGGCTTCTGCTTCGACAGCGGCGAAACTGCAGTAGGAAACTCGTAGATGATCGTAGGCTGCGTGAGATGCTCTTCCGAAGTCGCCTCAAACAAGCTCGCAATCGTCTTGCCCAGAGGCTGTTTCGGATCGTACGCCATGTGTGCGTGCACTTGATTGAATCGCTCGACCAGCTTCTTCACCCCATCGTGAGAAGCGAAGTCGCTCATCACCGGCTTCGCACCCGCCGCCTCCGGCCAGTAGTTGATGATGGCCTCGCGCATGGTCAGGCGCTTCCAGTTGGCCCAGTCAACCTCCTGATCGCCCCACTTCGTTTTCGTAATCCCATCGGGATGATCTTCATCTTTCGTCACATCCTTCGCTGCCTGAGTAATCAACTCCTGCGTCAGATCCATGATTCCCTGGTAGTCCGTATAGGCTTGATAGGCCTCCAGCATGGTGAACTCAGGATTCCATCGCCAGCCCAGCCCTTCGTTGCGGAAGTTGCGGTTGATTTCGTACACCCGATCGAATCCGCCCACGACCAGCCGCTTCAAGTAAAGTTCGGGCGCGATGCGCAGGTACAAATCCATGTCAAGCGTGTTGTGGTGCGTCACAAACGGACGCGCCACTGCCCCGCCGGCAATAGGCTGCATCATCGGCGTCTCCACCTCAACAAACCCGTGCGCCTCCATGGTGTGCCGCAGCGACTGCACCAGCTTGCTGCGCTTCAGAAAAACTTCCCGCACTTCAGGGTTCATCACCAGATCGACGTAGCGTTGCCGGTAGCGCAGCTCCACGTCAGTAAGCCCATGAAACTTTTCTGGCAGAGGCAGAAGGTCTTTGCTGAGGAAGGTGATCTCTTCCACATGAATCGTCAGCTCGCCAGTGCGCGTGCGAAACAGGTAACCGCTGACGCCAATGTGGTCCCCCAGGTCGAGCAGTTTATACAACTCGAAGCCTTTGTCTCCGACGGCGTCCTTCTTCACATAAATCTGCAGCCGCTTTCCATCCTGCTGCAGATGGCAGAAGCCGGCCTTGCCCATCAGACGGATCGCCATGATACGTCCGGCCACGCGCACATTGACCCGCGGCATTTCCAGTTCTTCAGCAGTCTTCTCCGAGTAGTCCGCCAGAATCTGCGGAATCGTGTGAGTGAAATCGTACTTGCTGCGATACGCGATCTGGCCGAGCGCTTCGATCTGCTTCAGCTTCTGACGCCGCAGTTCGTAAACATTTTCGTCGAATGCCAAGGGAATCCTTTGACAGGGAATTGTGCCTTACCGGCATTGAACAATGAAACGATGACACGCGATTATAATTGGCCCCACGATTTTCAGGCGGCAATACGGTATTCGCTCTTGACCAGCCCGCTCGGATAGTGCTGCGTCGCTATATGACGGAGCCGCACATCTCCGGGCAAAGAGCCGAAGAGTGGAATGCCCTCTCCGATGAGCACGGGCACGCGGGTGATGGTGAGACGTAGAACCAGACCGGCGCAGGAACCTTTGAATGGTGATCCCTCCATCGATGTAGAGGTGACGTGCGCCAGCAGCCGCAAGTTTCGCACGATCCCAGCCGGAGCCCCGGACATCTGCTCGGCGCCCGCGCCGCGCGCCGCGGATAAATCGAGCGGCCGGCTCCTGAGCACTACTACGCGCTTTTTCCATAGGGCCATTCCGGAAAGGCCGGGACTGTCTCGAAGGTCTTGCGGCCGATCACGATCGCATCGATTTCGGCAATGAACGCGTTGTAACCGTGGGGCTCGCCGCCGCCCTCCGGGAGAAAATCGAGGGCGCCATTCGATCGCGCGATGAAGCCATCGACGCTGGTCCGATAAAGACAGATACCGTCATCACAGAGTCCTTAATCTTGGCTTACCCGCGTGCTTTTTGATTCTTTAGTATAAACAACGCGCCTGACGTTCGGCCTCTGGCCGGTGCAGGCGACAGGCGGTTGTATGTACCCGCATAGTCTGGTACATTGGTACATATGATCGACGATCAAGAGCTACTGGTCGAGCGCGTCCAGACCGGGGTGCGCATGGAAAAACGCCTGCTCAAAGTCCTGAAAGCCTTTGCCGAGTACCACGACATGACCCTCGGCGATCTGTTGGAGGGCATCGTCCTCCATGCCTTCGATGGCAAGACGCCGTTTAACGCAGCCTCGCTCGAACGCATTCAGGAGTTGAAGCGGTTTTACGATTTTGACCTCGATTCCAGCGCCAGCCACCGTCTGAAGGAGATCAAAGCACGGCCCCTCCGTAAGCGAACCGCCGACAAATAGCAGAGGCTCACTTATGACAGAACAACGGATGAAAATCGCCCTCACGGGGCTGCAATGGACCTTGGGATGGGTGATTCTGATTGAAGCAATCTTATTTGTGATGCCCAGCGCCCGGCACGACTTCACCCAAACCCACATGCCGGATCTCGTGCGTCAATTCCTGGGATGGGGTGAGATCGTCGGCGGGGTTCTGTTGCTGATTCCGCGAACAACGGTCCGCGGAGGCTGGCTCCTGGCGGGGACTTTTTTGTTGGCCATAATCGTCCACCTGCTGCACGGAATGTTCAACGTGGGGAATCTGGCGATTTACACAGCCGCGGCCTCGGCGATCGCGACCAGCAAGGGGACGCAGCCGACTCCGTGAGCCGGACTCCATGAGCAACCAGGAACTCATTCGCTGCTTCGAGAGGGGTGCCGTTCCCGAAGACTCTTTTCATCACGCCGATCACGTTCGCCTGGCATTCGCCTATCTGTGCGAATATCCGGTTCTGCAGGCGCTGGAGAAGTTTGCCAACGCTCTGAAGCGATTCGCCGCCGCCCGCGGCAAGACGCAGCTCTACAATGAAACCATCACCTGCGCATATTTCTTCCTGATCCGCGAACGGATGGCGCGCTCCGAGA
>Ga0209420_1000693_pt1 | contig 16936 bp, 14 predicted proteins | sample BlaSpr_A8_OM1_O1_FD_187972 | JGI IMG/M metagenome (GOLD analysis project Ga0209420, IMG submission 187972) | Forest soil microbial communities from Thunder Bay, Ontario, Canada - Black Spruce, Ontario site 2_A8_OM1_O1 (SPAdes) (version 2) | ecosystem: Environmental > Terrestrial > Soil > Boreal... | reverse complement strand
GAGAGACGCTCCGGATCAGGACACCTCTCCCCGGCCTAAGGGGTGAGGCCAAGTGGCTGGCGATCAGGTCGCAATACGCCGTGGAGTGCCAAAGCTCTTACGAGAGAGGTGACGCCAGGAGTACCACCCTCCTGGCCGGTGTTTCCTCGAGTGTCACGCGGAGAGTGCCTTTACGGCACGTGCGGCCTGGCGCCCCCGTGCGTCGCGACAGAAGGGAGGCATGCGATGGACTCTGATAGTCCGGGCCGAAGTTGGCCCATCTCGCCGCTGCTTTCCCATCCTGTTCCGGCACACGCCCGGCCCTGAAGGTTGACCCGCTGAACTTAGCTGATCTGAATCCCGGCTGTCCCCTGACCTGAGCCCCCGCTCGGGCCAGGCCAGGCTGGCTTGCGTACCAAGCCGAGGGTCTTCTGGGCGTGTGCCCCTGATCTCGTCCGATCTCGTGACGTGAAAGGGGTGTTCACAATGGCCACCATTACCCGCTCCCGCCCCGTGCTCGACAGCGCTGTCCTCGATGACGCGCACGTGGGAGACATCCGCGGCGCGCTCGGTACGATCGCGGTCGACGACTACGCTCCGCGCCACGGCTTGTCCGCCAAGCTCAAGACGCTGCTGGCCATCGTGGGCCCCGGGCTGATCGTGATGTGCGGCGACAACGACGCCGGCGCCTTCTCCACCTACGGGCAGGCGGGACAGAACTACGGCACCCGGCTGCTCTGGACGCTGCTGCTGCTGGTTCCCGTGCTGTACGTGAACCAGGAAATGGTGCTGCGGCTCGGCGCGGTCACCGGCGTCGGGCACGCCCGGCTGATCTTCGAGCGGTTCGGCAAGTTCTGGGGCGCGTTCTCGGTCATCGACCTGTTCATCCTCAACGCGCTGACCATCGTGACCGAGTTCATCGGCATCACGCTGGCGGCCAGCTACCTGGGCGTGCCGAAGGCAGTCGCGGTGCTGCTCGCCGCCGTGGTGATCATGGCCGCCGCCTTCACCGGCAGCTTCCGCCGGTTCGAGCGGATCGCGATCACGTTCTGCGCCGGATCGCTGCTGCTGATCCCGCTGGTCCTGCTCACGCACCCGAACGTCGGGCAGGTGGCGCATGGCTTCGTGGTGCCCGGGCTGCCCGGCGGTTCAGGCCAGATGGCCACGGTCATGCTGCTGATCATCGGCATCGTCGGCACCACGGTGGCGCCGTGGCAGCTGTTCTTCCAGCAGTCCTACGTGATCGACAAGCGGATCACGCCCCGGTTCATGCGCTACGAGAAGGCCGACCTGTGGATCGGCATCGTGATCGTGGTGGTCGGCGCGGCCGCCGTGATCGGCGCCACCGCTGCCGCCTTCGCCGGGACCAAGGGAGCGGGCAACTTCACCGACTCCGCCGGGCTTGCCCACGGCATCGCGGCCTACGCGGGCCGCGCCGCGGGAGTGGTATTCGCGGTCGCGCTGCTCGACGCCTCCATCATCGGGGCATTCGCGGTCTCGCTGTCCAGCGCGTACGCGATCGGTGACGTGCTCGGCCTCAACCACTCGCTGCATCGCGGGCTCAAGCAGGCTAAGGGCTTTTACGCCATCTACGCCGCGCTGATCGCGGGGGCCGCGGCTGTCGTGCTGATCCCCGGCACCCCGCTCGGGCTGCTGACCGAGGGCGTCCAGGCCCTGGCCGGCGTGCTGCTGCCCAGCGCCACGGTGTACCTGCTCCTGCTGTGCACCGACCGCGCGGTGCTCGGCCCGTGGGTCAACGGCCGCAAGACCACCATGTTCGCCGCGACCGTGGTCGCGCTGCTGGTCGCGCTGTCGGTGGTGCTGACCGCGTCGGTGCTGTTCCCGGCCGTCACCGCCCGGCAGATCATCGAGATCCTCTGCGCGTGCGGGGTCGCCTCGGCGGTCGGCGGGGCCTGGACCCTGATCCGGGCCCGCCGCTCGGGTGGCGAGGTCCCGGTCGACCGCACCGGCCGGGATGACTGGCGGATGCCGCCGCTGGCCATGGTGGCCAAGCCGGTCATGTCCACCGGCCGCAAGGTCGGCCTGGCGGTGCTGCGGTCCTACCTGGCCATCGCGATGATCCTGGTCATCGTCAGGCTCGTCCAGATGGCCATCGGGCACTGACCAACACCAATAGTCTTAGCCGGGTGAGACAGGTAACCGCGCCCCCACCAGCCAGGGTGGCTACGCCCTCCCGGGACGGACGTGTACTGCTGGCCGGGGCCATCGCGTTCGGCGTTTCGCTGGCCTGCTATCTCGCTTATGTCCTCATCCATCCGCTGCGATGGACGCTTAACCCGGGTGACCTGCACGTTTACGTAGGTGGCGGCCTAATCGTCCGGCACGTCCTGCCGGTGTACAACCCGCACCTGGCCGCGCCGCTTTATGACTGGCCAGGCTTCCGCGGAGAAAACCTGCAGTTCACATACCCGCCGTTCGCGGCGGTGGTGTTCGCGGTGGTGTCGTTCATTCCGTGGTCACTGCTCAAGGGGCTGTCCGTCGCGGCGAATCTCGCCCTCCTGCTGGCGGCCCTGTGGGTCACCTTCCGGGCCCTGGGCTACCGGTCCGGCCGGGTGCGGCTGGGCGCCACGCTGCTCACCGCGGCGGTCGTGCTGTGGACCGAACCTGTGCTGCGCACGATCTATCTCGGCCAGGTCAACCTGGCCCTGATGGCGCTGATCTTGTGGGATCTGACCCAGCCCGACACCAAGTCCAGCCGGTGGTGGAAGGGCGCGGGTGTCGGCATCGCCGCGGGCATCAAGCTGATCCCGCTGATCTTCATTCCGTACCTGCTGCTGGCCAGGAAGTTCCGTCAGGCGGCGGTCGCGGCCGCGGCGTTCGTCGTTACAGTGCTGGCTGGGTGGGTGTTCCTGCCCTCCGACTCCGACCAGTGGTGGCTGCACGGGATGTTCCTGGCCAGCCGCCGGACCGGGTTCGTTTCCTGGGGCGGTAGCCAGTCCCTGTGGGCGCTGCTGGCCCGGATGGATCGCGGCGTCGCCGCGGCTAAGCCGACATGGCTGGTCGCGGCGGTGCTGATCGGCCTGCTTGGCGTGACGGCCGCGGCGATCCTGGACCGGGCCGGGCATCAGGTACCGGCCATCCTGGCCTGCGCGCTGACCGGGCTGCTGGTGTCCCCGATCAGCTGGGATCATCACTGGGTGTGGATCGCCCCGGCCGTGGCCGTGGCGGCCCACTACGCGATCACGGTTATGCGCGCCGGTGCGCACCAGACGTGGTGGCGGGCGGCAGCCCGCTGGCCTGCGATCGGTTTCTGGGCGCTGGCGGCCGCGATCGTCGCCGTATACGGCGCCTGGCCCGACAGCCTCTGGGGCCTGCCCACGGCCGCGAGCCACTTCGCGTTCGGGCTGATCTGGATCGCGCCGAACAGCAACACCGAGATCTACACGACCCAGGGAGACAAGACCTGGTTCCTGGAGTACCACTGGACTGGCGGCCACTGGCTGGCGGGCAACGCATACATCCTCGGCGGCCTGGCGCTGTTCGCCCTCGTCCTGGTCTGCGCCTTGATCTGCGTCGTCCGCGGGGCAGCGGCAAGGTCGGCGGTTACACCCGCCACGGACCGTTCGGAATAAATAGGAAAGGACGGCCGGGCGGCTCACCGCTTGCGGGCGACGCCGACGCAGGCCATCTCCAGGACGGGATGATCGCGGACGGCCGGAGGCTCCGGCCGCCAGTCGGGGACGAGCACCAGGCCGGGTTCGACCAGCTCCAGCCCGTTGAACAGGGTCCTGATCTGCGCCATGGTGCGGAACTGCGCCCGGCCTACACCGCTGCGCATCTGTTCCTGCAGGGTGGCGGTGGCCGGGTCCTCGGTGTCCAGCAGGTGATGGATGAATACGTAACTGCCTGGGGGCAGCGCGTCGTAGAGCGCGGCCGTGACCTCGGCCGGGTTCTCCTCGTCCAGCACGTAGTGCAGGATGCCGCACAGCAGCAGGCCGATCGGCCGGTCCCAGTCCAGGTGCTTGCGGATGTCGGGGTTGGCCAGGATTCCCTCGGGGTCGCGCAGGTCGCCCTCGGCGACGAAGGTGGCCTGCTCGTCGGCCAGCAGCGCCCGGGCGTGGGACAGCACCACCGGGTCGTTGTCGAGGTAGACCACGCGGGTGGCCGGGTCGATCCGCTGGGCGATCTCGTGCACGTTGTCCGCGGTGGGCAGGCCCGAGCCGATGTCGAGCAGCTGCCGCAGGCCGGCCTCCCCCACCAGGTAGCGGACCACCCGCCCGAGCACGTCACGCTGGGCCCGCACGCCCAGCTGGATCGCGGGCAGGGTGGCGATCATCTGATCGCCGACCGCTCGGTCCGGCGCGAAGTTGTCTTTCCCGCCGAGCAGGTAGTCATAGACCCGCGCAACGTGCGGCCGGTCCGGCTGGAAGGCGGCGGGGGGATCAGCGCGGTCGGCCATCGCCCGATTTTACTGGATTTCCGTGCCCGCCCGCGGGCGCTCCGCGGTGACGCTGCCCGGGCGGATGCGGTTATATGAGCACGTGGATGCGGATGTGATCGTAGTGGGCGCGGGGCTGGCCGGCCTGGCCGCCACCGCGGAGCTGACCCGGGCCGGCCGGCGCGTGCTGCTGCTTGACCAGGAGCCCGAGTCCGGCCTGGGCGGACAGGCGTTCTGGTCGTTCGGCGGCCTGTTCCTGGTGGACTCACCCGAGCAGCGTCACCTGGGGATCAAGGACTCCCGCGAGCTGGCCTGGCAGGACTGGGCGGGCAGCGCGTATTTCGACCGCGGCCCCGACGACCCGGCGGGCGAGGACTACTGGGCGTACCGGTGGGCGCAGGCTTACGTCGACTTCGCCGCCGGAGAGAAACGATCCTGGCTGCACGCCATGGGGATGCGCTGGTTCCCGCTGGTGGGCTGGGCCGAGCGCGGCGGTTACCTGGCCGACGGGCACGGCAACTCGGTGCCGCGCTTCCATGTCACCTGGGGCACGGGACCCGCGGTGGTGGCGCCGTTCGAGCGGCGGGTACGGGAGGCGGAGGCCGCCGGGCGGGTCGGGTTCCGGTTCCGGCACCGGGTCGACGAGCTCACCGTCAGCGGCGGGGCCGTGGACGGCGTGCGCGGCGCGGTCCTGGAGCCCAGCGACGCCGCACGAGGAACCAGTAGCTCCCGCGCCGAGGCCGGGCAGTTCGAGCTGCACGCGCCGGTGGTGATCGTGTGTTCCGGCGGGATCGGCGGCAACTTCGACCTGATCCGGGCGAACTGGCCGCCCCGGCTCGGCACGCCGCCGGAGCGGATGATCTCCGGGGTGCCCGAGCACGTCGACGGGCGGATGCTCGCCATCGCCGAACGGGCCGGCGGACGGCTGGTCAACCACGACCGGATGTGGCATTACACCGAGGGCATCCAGAACTGGGATCCGATCTGGGCCCGGCACGGCATCAGGATCCTGCCGGGGCCCTCGTCGCTATGGCTCGACGCCCGGGGACGGCGGTTCCCCGCGCCGAACTTCCCGGGCTTCGACACCCTCGGCACGCTGGGAGCCATCAGGGAATCCGGGTTCGACTACTCGTGGTTCGTGCTCACCCAGAAGATCATCGAGAAGGAGTTCGCGCTGTCCGGCTCGGAACAGAATCCCGACCTGACCGGCAAGGACATCCGGCTCACGCTGTCCCGGGTGCGGCCCGGCGCCCCCGCGCCGGTAGAGGCGTTCAAGCAGCACGGCCCCGACTTCGTGGTCGCCGACACGCTGCCTGAGCTGGTCAAGGGGATGAACGAGCTGACCGGCGAGCCGCTGATCGACCTGGCCGACCTGGAGCGGCAGATCGTGGCCCGCGACCGGGAGATGGACAACCCGTTCACCAAGGACCTGCAGGTCATGGCGATCCGCAACGCCCGCAGGTTCCGCGGCGACCGGCTGGCCAGGACCGCGGCGCCGCACCGGATCCTCGACCCCAAGGCCGGGCCGCTGATCGCCGTCCGGCTCAACATCTTGACCCGCAAGACGCTGGGCGGCCTGCAGACCGACCTGTCGGGCCGGGTGCTCAGCCAGGTCCTGGTTCCTGGGCCCGCTGGCGGCCCCGACCGGGTAACCCGGCCCGTTCCCGGCCTGTTCGCGGCAGGCGAGGTGGCCGGGTTCGGCGGCGGGGGCATGCACGGCTACCGCTCGCTGGAAGGGTCTTTCCTGGGCGGCTGCCTGTTCAGCGGCAGGCAGGCAGGCCGCGCCGCCGTCCGCGAGACGGCCTCCTGAGCGGGCCTGCACCCGCTCAGGAGGCCGTCAGCGTCCTGCTGGCGCTTTCTAGCGCTGGCCGTCCCTGGGCGGCTGGCGGTAATCGCCAGCGTCCTCGTCCTGGGCATCCTGGGGCGGCTGGCTGTACCCGCCGAAATTGTCCCTGCGTATGGTGGGCCCGCTGTACCCGCCGTAGTTGCCGCCGCCCTGCGGGGGCTGGTTGAAGCCGCCGGGGTAGTTCGGCGGGTTCTGGGGGGGCTGGTTGTAGCCGCCGGGGTAGTTCGGGGGGGCCTGGGGAGGCTGGTTGTAGCCGCCGCCGTAGTTCGGGGGGGCCTGGGGAGGCTGGTTGAAGCCGCCGTAGTTGCCGCCGCCCTGCGGAGGCTGCCCGTAACCGCCATAGTTCTGGGGGTCCTGCGGTGTCTGCTGCTGGAAGCCGCCCCAGGGATCGCCGCCGCCAGCCGGCTGGGGCGCTCCGGTAGAGAGCCGGTAGTACACGAGCGTGACGACCAGGGCCAGGAACGGGGAGATGATGGTGCCCGAGATGACCGAGCTGAGGCCATCGCCGAGCACGTGCGGCAGGGCCAAGAAGATGGCACCGAGCACGTTTTGCACGACGATCATAATGATGTAGACGATCACCAGCGTGCCGAACACGTGCCAGCCGTGGCCGCGCACCAGGTCGTGGCTGCGTCCGAAGGACGCCATCACGCCGGATCTCTCGATCACGATGACCGGGATGATCACGGCCCAGATCGTGATCAGGTACAGGCCAGGGACGATGATCAGGATCAGCCCGATCGTGATCGCGATGGCGGCCAGGATCGAGGCCAGGGCGACGGTCCAGATGTACGGGGTGGCCTCGTTCACCGTCTCTTTGATGGATAGGTCGGCGCGGCCGTCTCGCACGTCCTGGACGGCCTTGACCAGCGTCGCCTGGAGCAGGAAGGCCGCCACCACGGACACGAAGGCCCCCAGCAGGATGCCGATGGTGCCGCCGGCCAGCGCCAGGACCGCCGTGATGATCGCGGCAACGACGTAGATGACGAATGCGATCGCGAGCAGGTGCTTGGCGTGTGCCTTGTACATCCGCCATGCTTCGTCGAGAACGCCTGACAGTGGGTTCATGGCCGAGATGGTACAGCCGGAGGCTTTAACGTGGGTGGAGGGCGGGGACCTAATTGTGCTCAGGCAACGCCGACCCACCGAGGTCAGGCGGCGAATCCCCCGTCGACCGCGATCGCTGCCCCGGTTATGTAACGGCCGCCGTCGCCGGCCAGGTGAGCCACGGTCGCGGCGATGTCCGCCGCGGTACCGTAACGGCCGAGCGCCGGGATGTGGCCGAGCAAACCGGCCCCTGGCCCGTCGGCCGGGTTCATGTCGGTGTCAATGAGGCCGCCGTGCACCACCGCGACCGTGATCCCGCGCGCGCCCAGGTCCCGGGCCATGCCTTTGGTCAGGCCGGTCAGTGCGGATTTGGCCATCGAATACAGGGTGAGGCCCGGTACCGGGACCCGGTCGGCCAGGGCACTGCCGATGGTGATGATCCGCCCGCCCTCGGACATGTGCCGGGCGGCCGCCTGGGAGGCCACGAACACGGCCCGCACGTCGACCGCCCACAGCCGGTCGGCCTGCTCCACCGTCATCTCCTCCAGCGGTCCGGCCTCGATGATGCCCGCGTTGTTGACCAGGATGTCGATCCGGCCCAGCGTGCGGACGGTCTGTTCCACCGCCGCTGTGATGGCGCCCGGGTCGGCGTTATCCGCCTGGATAACCAGGGCTCGCCCGCCGCCGGCCTCGATCTGCTCCGCCACGGCCTGGGCCTTGTCGGCGGCGGTGACGTAGGTCAGGGCCACGGCCGCCCCGTCGTCCGCCAGCCGGAGTGCGGTTGCCGCCCCGATGCCGCGGCTGCCGCCGGTCACCAGCGCTACCTTGCCTGTTAGCTCGTTCATGCCTGCCTCACTTCGTGATGGGTCATGCACATGCACAACCAGACCAGCCGGCGGGCAAGAAGGAATCGGGCGTCCGGCCGCGATTCCTTTCCGGCGCCGGACCGGTCTTGATTACCGAAGGCGCGGATCGTCTCTGCGAGAGGAAGGCCATGACGGTCGAAGACATCACGGACGCCGGGTTCGTCGAGCTGACCGGGCCGTTCCGGCGTGAGCTGCTGGCACACTGCTACCGGATGCTCGGCTCGGTCGATGACGCCGAAGACCTGGTCCAGGAGACTTACCTGCGAGCCTGGCGGGCCTACGGCAGATTCGAGGGCCGGTCGTCGGTCCGCACCTGGCTCTACCAGATCGCCACCAACGCGTGCCTGACTGCCCGGCAGCAGGGGGCCCGGCGTGCCCTGCCGTCCGGTCTCGGCGCGCCGGGCGAGGACCGGGATGTCGCGGGGTCCGAGATCGCGTGGCTGCAGCCGGTGCCGGACGCGCTGGTGACACCGGAGTCCGCCGATCCGGCGGTCATCGCCCAGGCCCGCGACAGCCTGCGGCTGGCGCTGATCGCCAGCTTCCAGTACCTGCCCGCCCGGCAGCGGGCGGTGCTGCTGCTCCGCGAGGTACTCGCGTTCCCGGCCGATGAGGTGGCCGCGATGCTCGGTACCAGCACGGTCGCGGTCAAGAGCGCGCTGCAGCGGGCCCGGACCCGGCTCAGCGAGGTGACCCCGGCAGCCGACCAGGTCAGTGAGCCGCCCGAGCCGGCCGCCCGGGCCCTGCTTGACCAGTACATCGCCGCCTTCGAGCATGCCGACGCGGCCGCGCTGGAGCGGCTGCTGCGCCGGGATGCCGCCCTCGAGCTGCCGCCGTCTGCGGTCTGGTTCTCCGGCGGTGAGGCCATCGCCACCGCGGTGGCCGGGCTCGGCGCCCCGGGCGAGTGGCGGATGTTCCCGACCGCGGCCAACGGCCAGCCCGCCGCGGCGGCCTACCAGCGCGGACCCGATGGCGTCTACCGCGCGTTCGCGATCGTGGTCCTGACCGTCACTGCCACCCGGATCGCGCGGCTGGTGGTGTTCGGCGATCCGGGCCTGTTCAGCCGGTTCGGCTTCCCGCCGACCGCGGACTCCCCGGCTACCGGCCGCTGAAGACAGGTGCGCGCCGCTCGATGACGGCGGCCAGGCCCTCGCGGGCATCGGCAGTGCCGGACAGTTCGGCCACCGTGCGTGCTTCCTCGGGCAGCTGGGCTTCCACCCGGGCCCCGAGCCCGGACCACACCAGGCGCTTGGCCGCGCCCAGCGCCCTAGTCGGCCCGGCGGCCAGCGAGCGGGCCAGGTCCAGCGACCGCGCGGCCAGCTCGTCATCGGGCACGACCCGGGTGACCAGGCCGATCTCGAGCGCTTCGGCGGCGGTCAGCACCGGGTTGGTCATGATGATCTCGAGCGCCTTGCGCAGCCCGACCAGCAGCGGCAGCGTCACCGACACCCCGGCGTCCGGTGCCATCCCGACCCGGGTCGCGCCGGCCAGGAACTTCGCCGACTCCCCCGCCACCACGAGATCGCTGGCGCAGACCAGGCCGAACCCGCCGCCGCCGGCCGCGTACCCGTGTACCGACGCGATCACCGGCACCTGCAGTGACAGCATTCCCTGGACGCAGGTCTGCAGCCACGCGGTGGCCTCACGCAGGTAGCCGGGCAGGTCCGCGCCCTGGCTGGCGAACATCTTCACGTCGCCGCCCGCGCAGAAGTTCGGGCCCTCGCCGGTCAGCAGCAAGGCCCGGAGCCTGGCCGCGCCGTGCGCGGCCAGCACCGCATCGTGCAGCGCCCGCAGGAACGGCACGTCCATGCCGTTGGACGCCTCCGGCCGGTTCAGCCGCAGGCGGCCGACTCCTTCAGCGTCCAGGTCGAGCAGGACCAGGCCGTCGCTGATGAGCTTCTCGGTCACGATGCCTCCCGGCTGGCCGCCTCTTTTTTTAAGACACATTAGAGTAACGTCCGAGGGAGCTGATCGGATGGACCTGGGCCACCGCGACGCGCGCGTCATCGTCACCGGCGGCGGCGCGAACATCGGCCGCGGCATCGTGCTGGGCTTCGCCGCCGAGGGTGCACGCGTGCTCGTCGCGGACATCGACGGAGCGCAGGCCGAGGCCGTCGCGGCGCAGGCAATGCAGGCAGGCGCGACTGACGTGCGGGTCGCCGTCGCTGACCTCACCCAGCCGGGCACGGCGGACGCCATGGCCGGGCAGGCCATCAGCGCCTGGGGCGGTGTCGACGTGCTGGTGAACAACGCCGGCTGGAGCCAGCCCGGCTTCTTCGCCGACCAGACCGACCGCAGCCTGTGGCAGAAGACCATCGAGGTGAACCTGTTCACCGCGATCGCCTGCGCGCAGGCCGTACTGGGCCCCATGCGTGAGGCGAGCGGCGGCGCCGTGGTGTTCATCTCCAGCGACTCCGCCTTCGGCGCCGTCCGGCAGGGCATCTACGGCAGCACCAAGGCTGGCCTGATCTCGCTGGCCCGCACCGTGGCCCGGGAAAACGGCCGGCACGGCATCCGCTCCAACGTGGTGGCGCCCGGCCTGGTCGTCCCGGACGACGACGAGCCCGTCGGGCCGCACAGCGTCTGGGCGGCGGGCCGGGACGCGATCTTTACCGAGGAGCAGGCCGACCACGTGCTCCGCCAGCAGCCGCTGCGCCGGATGACCACCGCCGCCGACATCGCCAGTGCGGTGGTCTGGGTTTCCTCGCCGCTGGCCGCCCGCCAGGTCACCGGCCAGGTCATCGCCGTCGGCGGCGGCTCTATGATGCCCTGAACCGCCCGGGATGCAGACACCGAGGAGGACTTGTAATGCGCAGGGTGACCTATTCGATGGGCATCTCACTTGACGGCTACATTGCCGGGCCGGACGGCGGTTTGGACTGGACGGCGCCCGACGCTGAGCTCTTCCGCTTCGTCACCGACGAGATACAACAGGTCGGCGTCCACCTGCTGGGGCGACGGCTGTACGAGACGATGCTGTACTGGGAGACCGCCGACCAGGATCCATCGCTTGACGACTCGATGCTCGAGTGGGCCGCGATCTGGAAGCCGCTCCCGAAGGTGGTGTTCTCCGCCACGCTGCCGGCGGTGCAGGGCCATGCCCGCCTGGCCTCCGGCGGCCTGGCGGAGGAGATCGAGCGGTTGCGAGCCGAGCCAGCGCAGGGCGACATCGCGATCGGCGGCGCGACTCTGGCCGCCGAGGCGGCCGGGCTGGGCCTGATCGACGAGTACCGGGCCAGGGTCTATCCGGTGCTGGTGGGCGGCGGCATCCCGTTCTTTGCCCAGCGCGAGCGCCGGGTGGATCTCGAACTCGTCGAGACCCGCACCTTCAGCTCGGGAGTCGTCTACCTCCGCCACCGCGTGGCGCGCTAGCCGGCTCGTCGGCCGAGGCGGTCGGCGGCGCGCTGGGCGAGGCGGAACTTCTGCACCTTGCCGGTGGGCGTGGTAGGCAGGTCCCCGGGCTCGAGGAACATGACATGCTTGGGCACCTTGAAGCGGGCCAGCTTCTCTCGGCACAGGGCCAGGAGCTCGTCGGCGCTGACCGCCGCGCCGGGCTCGGGCACGATCCAGGCGCAGCCGGCATCGCCCCAGCGCTCGTCGGCCACCCCGACCGCGAAGGCCTGGCTCACGCCCGGGTGCCGGGTGAGCAGGTCCTCGATCTCCCGGGGCATGACCAGCTCGCCGCCGCTCTTGTACAGCTCCTTGCTGCGGCCGGTCACCCGCAGGTACCCGTCGCGCTGCACGACGCCCAGGTCACCGGAGTACACCCAGCCGCCGCGGAGCGCCTGAGCGGTCTCGTCCGGCTTGTTCCAGTAGCCCAGCATGTGCGTGGGGCCGGTCGAGGCGAGCTCGCCTTCGGTCCCGGCGGGGAGCTCCTCGCCGGTCATCGGATCCACAGTCTTGTAGACGCACAGGTCCCCGGTGGGCGCGACCCCGGCCGCCCCGGCCAGCTTGGGCCGTCCCACAGTGGAGGCGTGCACCTCCAGCGGGTCCTCGGGCAGGGTGAGCGTCATCGCCCCGCCGCATTCGGTCATGCCGTATCCGGTAGTGATCTCGGTGACGCCCAGCTCGGACTGGACCTTCTGCCAGACCCAGACCGGAGCCGGCGCCGCGCCGGACAAGATCGCCGTCAGCGAGGACAGGTCGCAGCCGGCCAGGCCGGGGTATTCCAGCAGGGCGACGGTCATGGTCGGCACGGCCAGGATCTCAGTGGCGCGGTGCCGCTCGATGGAGGCGAAGTAGTCGGCGGGCGAGAAGGCCGTGCGCGGGATGATGGCGCCGCCGACGAACATCACTGACAGCAGCCCCTCCACGTAGCCGAACATGTGGTAGCAGGGCAGCGAGAACAGGATCCGGCGGCCATCCTGATAGGCGCGGGTGAGCGCCGAGGCGTAGCTGGTGCGCAGCACCGCGTCGTGGGTCACCACCACGCCCTTCGGCAGGCCGGTGGTGCCTGAGGTGTACAGGATGTCACCCGCGCTTTCCGGGGTGGCCGCGGAGGCCTCGGCGGCACCGGGGTTCTGGCGGCCGAGGGAGGCCAGCCCTGCGACGTCAGGGACGCCGTCCCGGCCCGGAGCGCCAGTCTCAAGCAGCACTACATGGCGCAGGTCAGGCAGCTCGCTGGTCGGCCCGGACGGCCAGCCCGGCGCGATGGCGTCCAGCATCTGCAGGTAGTCAAGCCCGGCGAAGCTGGTCATGGTGACCAGGGCATGGCAGCCGGACTGGCGCAGTACGTAGCCGAGCTCGTCTTGCCGGTACAGGTAGTTGAACGGGACCGCGACCGCCCCGGCCCGGGCGATGGCGAACTTGAGGGGCGTGAACTCCAGGTAGTTGGCCATCAGCAGCCCGACCCGGTCTCCCGGCCGGACGCCCAGCGCGGCCAGGCCGTCGGCCAGTTCGGCGGCCCAGGCGTCGACTTCAGCGTAGCTGACCGTCCGGTCGTCGGTGATCACGAACGGCCGGTCGCCGTACTCGGCCGCGCACCGGCGCAGGAACTCGCTCAAGGTGACCGGTTCCCAGGCCGGGAACCGGGCCTGCAGCGCTGCCCGCCTGGCGTCGATCGTCTCGTTCACGCTGTCCATCCTCACAGCCGCTCGATGATGGTGGCGTTGGCCATGCCGCCCGGCTTGCCCCGGCCTGCGGGCGTTCGGATGCCGTCGACGATCACCGCATCCCGAAGCTGGCTCATGGGTGCTCCTCTGGGTCAGGCCGGCGAAGCGTACTTGGCCTTGAGCTCCGACTTCATCAACTTGCCCGCTTCGCTGCGCGGCAGGTCATCGACGAAACGCACGGTCCTGGGCGCCTTGAAGCTGGCGATCCTCGACTTCACGAACGCGATGATCTCCTGCTCGAGCTCGGGTCCTGGCACCGCTCCGGCGGCGGGCTGGACGAACGCGGCGACCGATTCGCCCATCTCCGAGTCGGGCAGGCCGATGACCGCGACGTCGTAGACGGCCGGGTGCAGCGCGAGCACGTTCTCGGTCTCCTGCGGGTAGATGTTGACACCGCCGGAGATGATGGTGAACGCCTTGCGGTCGGTCAGGAACAGGAAGCCGTCGTCGTCGAGGTAGCCGATGTCGCCGAGCGTGGTCCAGCCGGGATGGTCGGGGTGCTGGGCGGCGCGGGTCTTGTCCGGGTCGTTGTGATAGGTGAATGACACCTCGTCGCGCTCGAAGTAGACGCCGCCGGTCTGTCCGGCCGGGAGCTCGGTGCCGTCGTCGGCGCAGATGTGCACGGTGCCCAGGACGGACCGGCCGACCGTGCCCGGCTTGGTGAGCCAGGTGGTGCTGTCGATGGCGGTCATGCCGTTGCCCTCGGTCCCCGCGTAGTACTCGGCCAGGACGGGGCCCCACCAGTCGATCATCTTCTGCTTGACCTCGACCGGGCACGGCGCGGCGGCGTGAATGGCGACCTTCAGGCTCGAGGTGTCGTAGCGGTTCCTGACCTCTTCGGGCAGCTGCAGCATCCGGACGAACATGGTCGGCACGAACTGGGCGTGAGTGACGTGCCGGTCCTGGATGGCCTGCAGCGCCTGCTCGGCGTCGAACCGCTTCATCATGACCACGGTGCCGCCGTTGGCCTGGATCGCCCCGGACCAGCGCAGCGGCGCCGCGTGATAGATAGGCCCGGGCGAGAGATAGACGGTCTCGGAGCTGACGCCGAAGAACTGCGAGGCCAGGCCGACCAGGGCATCTCCCGGCTCGTCGATCTGGTGACCGGGCAGCTCCGGGCGGACGCCCTTGGGCCGGCCGGTGGTCCCGGAGGAGTACAGCATGGTGGCGCCGTGCGGCTGGTCGGTGAGCGGCACGGCCTGGGCCGCGGCGATGGCCTGCTCGTAGGCGTCGTACCCGCGGACCGGGCCGCCGAAGGCCAGCCGGAGCTTGACGGCCGCGGTCTGGTCGAGGATCGCCTCGGCGGTCGCGGCCTGCTCGGCCGACACGATCAGCGCGGCCGCCCCGGAGTCGTTGACGATGTAGGCGACTTCGTCCGGCTTGAGGCGGTAGTTGACCGCGGTGACGTACAGCCCCGAGCGCAGCGCGGCCCAGTACACCTCGAAGGCGCGCAGGCTGTTCTCGGTCAGCAGCGCGACCACGGCGCCGGGCTGTAGGCCCGCGCCGTGCAGGACGCGGGCCAGCTGGACCGAGCGCTGGTCGAGCTGCCCGTAGCTGAGCGTCTCGCCGGTCCCGGTCATGACCGCCGCGATCCGGTCCGGCGCCTCGGCCGCGTGCGTGCCTGGATACATGGGCGCAGTCCTTCGCCGGGAGCCTGATTGACTAGCGCTAAGGTAACCGGGCCCCTGCTGGCCAGCAAGACCGGGTGACCCTAGCGCATTTGTTTTTTGACCCTGGAATAGAAATCTATCCAGCGGCCCGCTGTCCGGCCAGCGCGGGCGCCCCCCGGCTAGACCCGCTCGAGGATCGTCACGTTGGCCTGGCCGCCGCCCTCGCACATGGTCTGCAGCCCGTACCGGCCGCCGGTCCGCTCCAGCTCGTTGAGCAGCGTGCTCATCAGCCGGGCGCCGGAGGCGCCGAGCGGGTGGCCGAGCGCGATGGCACCGCCGTTGGGGTTGACCCGGGCGGGGTCGGCCCCGGTCTCGATCAGCCAGGCCAGTACCACGCTGGCAAAGGCCTCGTTGATCTCCACCACGTCCATGTCGTGGATCGACATGCCCGTCCTGGCCAGCGCGTACTCGGTGGCCGGGATCGGTGCGGTGAGGACCCAGACCGGGTCGGCGCCGCGGGCCGACACGTGGTGGATCCGGGCCCGCGGCGTCAGCCTGTGCGCCTTGATGGCCTGGTCCGAGGCGATCAGCAGAGCGGCTGCGCCGTCGGAGATCTGGCTGCAGACGGCCGCGGTGAGCCGGCCGCCCTCGGTCAGCGTGGGCAGCGCGGCCATCTTCTCCCTGGTGGTGTCGGCCCGCGGGCCCTCGTCCGCGCTGACCCCGGCCAGCGGCACGATCTCGCGGCCGAACCGGCCCTCGGCGGCCGCCCGCACGGCCCGCTGATGGCTGGTCAGGGCGTACGCCTCCATGGCCTCACGGCTGATCGCCCACTTCTCGGCCATCATCTCGGCCCCGATGAACTGGGAGATCTCCGCGCCGCCGTAGCGGGCTCGCCAGCCCGGGCTGCCGCTCCACGGGTCGGCCGCGCCGTAGGCCTGACCGGCGGTGAACGAGCTGAGGATGGGGTACTGGCTCATGTTCTGCACGCCGCCCGCGATGACCAGGTCGGCGGTGCCGGCCATGACGGCCTGCGCGGCGAACGTGACCGCCTGCTGGCTGGACCCGCACTGCCGGTCCACGGTGACGCCGGGCACGTGCTCGGGCAGGCCCGCGACCAGCGCCGCCGTCCGGGCGACGTCGCCGGCCTGGCCACCGATCGCGTCCAGGCAGCCGTAGATGACGTCATCAATCGCGGCCGGGTCGACGCCGGTGCGCTCTACTAGCGTGCGGATCGGGTGAGCGGCCAGGTCCGCCGGGTGGATCCCGGCCAGCCCGCCGCGCCGCCGCCCGACCGGCGTCCGGACCGCGTCCACGATGTACGCCTCGCCCATCACGTTCTCCCTCGTCGCCGCCGACCACAATTGAATCTAAGCTAAAAACAGCAGCCGGTCCACCGGCGCCCCGGTTCCCGCGGCGGTCCCGCCCGCTGACCCGCCTGAAGCCGCCCCGGAACCTATAATTGATTCGTGCCTAGAAAACCGGCGGAACAGGGCGAGGAAGCCGCCTCGAAGTCCGCCCGGACCAGGGAGCGGATCCTGGACGCGGCCGCGCACGTGCTCAGCAGGAAAGGCTATGCGGGCACCCGGCTGAGCGACGTCGCCGACCAGGCTGAGATTCAGGCGCCTGCCATCTACTACTACTTCCCGTCCCGTGACGACCTGATCGAGGAGGTCATGTGGTCGGGCATCGCGCACATGCGCGAGCACATGGCCGCCGAGCTCGCCGCGCTGCCGCCCGATGCCGGGCCGCTCGACCGGATCGACGCCGCGGTCGAGGCGCACCTGCGGTACGCCCTGGAGATCTCCGACTACACCACCGCGTCGATCCGCAACGCGGGCCAGGTCCCGGAGAGCATCGCCATCAGGTATACGGCCGAGGCCTCGCAGTACGGCGACATGTGGCGCAAGCTCCTGCAGGACGCCGACAACGCCGGCCTGCTGCGGTCCGACCTGGATCCCAGCGCCGCGCGGATGCTGGTGCTGGGTGCGCTCAACTGGGCGGCCGAGTGGTGGAACCCGCGCCGCGGCTCGCTGGAGATCGTAGTGCGCACCGCGCAGTCGCTCGTCCGGCATGGCCTGCCG
>Ga0209420_1000692_pt1 | contig 16940 bp, 19 predicted proteins | sample BlaSpr_A8_OM1_O1_FD_187972 | JGI IMG/M metagenome (GOLD analysis project Ga0209420, IMG submission 187972) | Forest soil microbial communities from Thunder Bay, Ontario, Canada - Black Spruce, Ontario site 2_A8_OM1_O1 (SPAdes) (version 2) | ecosystem: Environmental > Terrestrial > Soil > Boreal... | reverse complement strand
ATCTGAAAGCCCGGCAGGGCAGTGCCGGGGGACCTTACAGCTTGTTCAAGTAATCGGTAATCTCCGGCTCCGTCCAATCCACCGCCCCAATGAACTTGCGCCGTATCACGCCATTGCGGTCAATGATGAAAGTTTCCGGCCAGCCGTGAGTCCCGTAAAGCGCCGGCGTTTTTTGTGCCGGATCGCGCACCGTCAACAGATCCACGCCATGCTCTTTCAGAAATGCCCGGTACGCATTCTCATCCACATCAATGCTCACCGCCAGCACCGTTATGCCTTTGGTCTTCATGTGCCGTTGCATCTCCACCAGCGACGGCATTTCTTCCACGCAAGGGGGACACCAGGTCGCCCAGAAATTCAGGACTACGATTTGGCCGTGAAACCGGTTGAGGTCGACGGTATGATCGGAATCTTGCACAGTGAATTCCGGAGCGTTGGAACCAATGCGCGGAGGCCGCGAGCCGCTGTAGCAAGCGGAAAAGGCAAGCAGCAGGAGACAGACAAAAACAGCGGCCGGAAAGTGGGCGGTGCGGAGCACATAGCTATAATAATAGATGCGAGCGCGATTGATTAACTATGACCGCGATGGAGACCGCTGGGGCGCCAATAGTTTCGGTGATTATTCCCGCGCGCAACGAAGAGGCGTGCCTCGGCGATTGCCTGCAGTCGCTGGTTACGCAATCGGGAGTCGCTTTCGAAATTATTGTCGTCGATGATCACTCGACCGACCGCACCCGCGAAATCGCACAATCATTTTCCCATGATCATGATAAGGTTCGCGTGATCGACGCGGGAACACTGCCGGAAGGCTGGACTGGCAAAAACAATGCCGTCACCACCGGCGTGCGACAGGCTCGCGGCCAGTGGTTCCTCTTTACCGACGCCGACACCGGGCATCTTCCCGGATCACTGGCCCGCGCCTTGGCCGAAGTTCGGGACAACAATGCCCAATTGCTGTCTTATTCGCCGGGACAGATTGCGGTAACTTTCTGGGAGATGGCTGTTTTGCCCGTAGTCTTTGCGGAACTGGCGCGGCAATATTCTCCATCGCGGGTGAGTGATCCGGCTTCGCCGGTTGCCGCTGCCAACGGCCAGTTCATTCTCGTCCGCCGCGATACCTATGAGGCCGTCGGTGGGCATGCCGCGATCGCCGGGGACATTCTGGAAGACGTGGCTCTAGCCCGCGCCGTGAAACGTTCGGGCCGAAAGATTGGTTTTCGCTACGCGCCTGATGCCGTTCGAACCCGCATGTATCGGAACTACCGCCAACTTCGCGACGGATGGACGAAAAATCTTGCACTGCTGTTTCCCAGGCCCGGCTGGCTCGCCGTGAAGATGCTGGGGCTCTGGGGAATCTTGTTGCTGACCTTACCCCTAGCGGAGGCGACGCATCACTGGGGGTGGAGCGTGCTGTGCGCAGCGATGTTCGCGTATGTCGTGACCCGACTCAGACGCTCCAATTTCACCTGGTACGGAGTAATTCTCGGTGCCTTGTCCGGCATGCCCATGTTCGCCTACCTGTTGTTGCGGTCGAAGCGCGCACACGCCAACGGCACCGTTCCCTGGAAAGGCCGCACGTATTCTGACAAACCCGCTGTTACTGGCAACTGGCCACTGACTGCTGGCAACTGAGCCCTATGGTCTATTTAACCCGCAAAGCTGAATTCTCCGCCTCGCACTACTACCACAATCCCGACTTTTCTCAGGAAGAGAACCGGCGCGTCTTCGGAAAGTGCAACAACCCGAACGGCCACGGCCACAACTACACTCTGGAAGTCACGGTGAAGGGTGAGGTCGATCCCCGCTCCGGCTTCGTCGTCGATCTCAAGCAACTCAAGGAAGTGATGCACCGTGAAGTGCTCGACGCTATGGACCACCGCTTCCTCAACAAGGAAGTCCCGGAATTTTCTACCCGCATTCCGACGACGGAAAATCTGGCGATCGCCGTCTGGCAGCGCCTGGAAACGAAGCTCCAGAACGCCCGTCTGCACCGTGTCCGCGTCTACGAAACCCCAGACCTGTTCGCGGACTTCTATGGAGAACAATAAGAGCTAGCAGCTAGAAGCAGATCATGAAAGCCCATCTCACTCGCCGCTATCGCTTCTCCGCCTCCCACCGCCTGCACAGTGAGCAGATGTCCGCGCAGGAAAATCGCGCGACCTACGGCAAATGCAATAATCCCTTCGGGCACGGCCACAACTACGTCCTCGAAGTCACCGTTAGCGGACAGGTCGATCCTTCCACCGGCATGGTGTGCAATCTCGTCGATCTCGATGGCGTGGTCGAAAGGGAAGTGCTCTCGCGCTACGATCTGTCGAATTTGAATGTCCTTCAAGAATTCACCCAGCTTGTGCCCACCACGGAAAACCTCTCGATCGAGATCTTCGAAATATTGCAGCGCGGCTTTGCCCAGGCGCATCTGGATAGAGTGAGATTGGAAGAAACCATGATGAACTCCTTCGAATATGCGGGAGAGAATGAACCGGGGCACTGACTTCAGCGATTCAGAGTTTTGCAGGGAAGGAACCCGCAGCTTTATGAAACCAACGTCGCTCGAACGGTCGAAAGAAGCACCCACCCTTACCAGTGCCACGTTTGAAAATCTGGTTCACGAAATGCTCGTCCGCCTGGGCGAGGATCCCGAGCGCGAAGGCCTTTCTGACACGCCGGAACGGGTTCACAAGGCGATGAAGTTTCTCACCAAGGGCTACCAGGAAGATCCCGAGGTGCTTTTGAAGGGCGCCCTATTTACCGTGAATTATGACGAGATGGTCATCGTCAAAGACATTGAAGTGTTCAGCCTGTGCGAGCACCATCTGCTCCCGTTTTTCGGCAAAGTGCATGTGGCCTACATCCCCAATGGCCGGGTTCTTGGCCTCAGCAAAATTCCGCGGCTGATTGAATTGTTCTCCCGCCGGTTGCAGATTCAGGAGCGGCTGACCACGCAGATCGCCGAAACCATTCAGAAAGTGATCGAACCCCAGGGCGTCGGCGTGGTCATCGAGGCTCGCCATTTGTGCATGATGATGCGCGGTGTCGAGAAGCAGCACTCGGCTGCGGTCACCTCGTCAATGCTCGGCTGCTTCCGCAACGAGGAAGAAACTCGCTCGGAATTCCTCTCTCTGATTCGCCAGCGTCCCAACGGCGTGTAACCATATCCCCTAGGGGCGCCCCACCCTGCTCGCGTTCTGTGCCAGAGGAGCCTGCCTTGCGCGCAGTCGAGGGCTTGGGTTTTTAGATTTCGCCTTCGCGCCAGAATTCAAACCCCGTGATATAAGATCATTCCTCGATTACGCGACGGGTTATGGTGACGAAACAACCTTCAAGTAACACATTAAGGTCGAGAATGCCCCTGCGCGGCCAAGTCGCGCTCGTCACCGGCGCGACACGCGGCATTGGACTGGCAATCGCACGCGCTTTGGCAGGCGAAGGCTGCAACTTGATTGTGACCGCTCGCAGCGAATCGGCGTTGGCCCGCGTCAGCAGGGAACTGGCGTCTGCCCAACTTCAAGTCATGGCCCATTCCTGCGACGTCGGCGACCCTCGCTCAGTCGATGCTCTTTTCCGCGCCGCCCGCCAGCGATTCAAGCGCCTCGACATTCTCATCAATAACGCCGGCATCGCGCATGCAAATCTTCCCGTGGAAAAGCTTCCATTTCTCGTGTGGAAAGACGTGCTCCAGACGAACCTCAATGGCATGTTTCTGGTTACGCAGGCGGCGCTGGCCCTGATGAAGCGCGGCGGCACCATCGTAAACAATCTGTCGATCGCGGCTACTCGAGTATTCCCCGGCTCTGCCGCCTACAACGCCTCTAAGCACGGGGCGCTCGGTCTGAGTAACACTCTGCGCGAGGAACTCCGTCCCCGCGGAATCCGCGTGATCGCGCTGCTGCCCGGTGCGACGGACACCGACATTTGGACTACGTTGTGGCCACAGGCTCCTCGCCGCAAAATGATGTCGCCCTCAACCGTTGCGGCGTCGGTCGTGCAAGCTATTCTGCTCCCCGCCGGTGCCACCGTAGAGACTCTGGAAATCCTTCCCACTGTGGGCACGCTGTAATTCCTGGGTCCGACTCAAATCGACTACGGGCCCCCCCTCGCCTTCCGCCTCTGAGATACAATGCTGACCGCTACTCAATCTTGGAGCCAATCACAATGTTGAAAACCGCATTCCTAGCCGCCGCCATTCTCGCCGCCGCCATCCTCACCCTTCCGGTGCCCGCGCAAGACGCCGTGAAGAAAGATGCTGCCGTCAAACCGCCCGACCGTCCTGCCAAAGTTGTCCTCGATTCGTGGAACGATATTGGGCGCAAGCTCGTCGCCATGGCCGAAGATTTTCCTGAAGATAAGTTTGATTTCAAGCCCACGTCTGCTCAGCGTTCGTTTCGTGAGCAACTGCTGCACGCCGCCGGAGCCAACTATTACTTCACCAACCCTGCTACCGGGAAAAAGGATCCGGTCGACGAGAATCCCAAAGCCGATCAGTACAAGACCCGGGCGCAGCTGGTTGCCTTCGTCAAGAAATCATTCGCCGACGGCGCGGCCGCTATTCAGGCTAAGGGCGACAAAGGAATGAATGATCTGCTTGTGGATCCGTTCAGTCATCAGCAGGTTCGTGTCTACGACTTTGCTTACGGCTTCATTGAGCATTGCGGGGAGCACTACGGGCAACTGGTGGTCTACTACCGCCTAGCTGGTTTGGTGCCACCGGAATCGCGTCCCAAGAAATAGGCCAGTCTGATTCCGAGGATTTCATCCCGATGCATGAAGTTAAAATCCCCGCCCGGTTTCTCCAAACAACGAAGAGACAAGGGCGGGGAAACCCTCGTCGTTAACGGTAGGCGTAGGGTGTTCTGCGGGCGCGTTCGGGAAAGAGTTTGATCATCACCAGGCCCGCTACGAATCCGCCAACGTGGGCCCAGACGGCGACGCCGCCCACATCTCCGGCGCGCGCCATCGAGAGGGTCGTGGCTCCGGAAAAGAAGTTCAGCACGAAAAATTCTCCCAGCACAATCCACGCGGGAAGATACAGCACGAACACAAAAAACCAGGTCAACACGCGCGCCCGCGGATACACAATAAAATATGCCCCCAGGATGCCGGCAATCGCGCCACTGGCTCCGACCGTAGGCAGATTCGAGTGCGGATATACGGCCACTTGCGTCGCCATGGCGAACAGTCCGCAGAGCACATAAAACACAAGATAGGTGAAGTGCCCCAGGTAATCTTCGATGTTGTCGCCGAAAATGTAGAGATACCACATGTTGCCGAGCACGTGCATCCAACCCGCGTGCAGGAACATCGAGGTAAAGTAAGGAATGAGGATCGTCGCCAGAGGATACTTCGGGGAGCCCGCCAAAAACGCGGACAGATGGCTTGGGACCACTCCAAACTCGCGGGCAAACAACTCGTAGCTGCGAGGATCCAGAGACGACTGAAACAAGTAAACGAGAATATTGAGCGTAATTAAGAATCCGCTTACGAAGGGCGTGCTGTATCGTGGTTGATCATCCTTGATCGGAAACATAAGAGATTTGCTACGTTAGTAGACGAGACTGTTGGAACTCGAGTCCAGTTGCGTATTTACCAAATTACCAAATCCTTGGCATGAACGGCGTCCTCATCATCGACAAACCAGCCGGGTTGACCTCGCATGACGTGGTCAACCGCGCCCGCCGCATTCTACAGGAACGATCCATCGGGCACCTGGGCACCCTCGATCCCATGGCGACAGGCGTTCTGCCGCTGGTGACGGGCACGCTTACCCGCTTGGCGCAGTTTTACACGGGATCGGAGAAAGCCTACGAAGGTACGGTGAGATTTGGCTTCGCCACCGATACCTACGACGCTGAAGGCGAACCGACGACCACTCCGCAAACCGTAAACTTGCGCGCGGAAGAGGTGGAAGCCGTTGCAGGCCGTTTTCGCGGAGTCCTCGAACAGACCCCGCCGCCGTTTTCTGCGAAAAAGATTCACGGCGTTCCGGCCTACAAACTGGCGCGCCAGCAGAAGAACGTTTTGCTCCAGCCGGTGCAAGTGGAGATTAAAGAGTTTGTCATCCTGGGGGTGGAAGTCGATCGCGCTCGCTTTCGCGCCCGCGTCGCCTCCGGAACCTACATGCGTTCGGTTGCGCATGAAATGGGCAGGGAACTGGCCTGCGGCGCGCATCTGGAGTCGCTGCGGCGAACCTCGGTGGCGGAGTTCAATCTCGAAGACGCGCACACGTTGGACGAAGTCGCTGGCGCAGCCGCGGCCAGCGGTTCATCCAGTCTCGACGATCTTTTCATCCATCCGCGCAAGTTGCTGCCACAGTTTCCTTCCGTCACCGCCGACGAACCGACGGCCGCCCGCATCCGCAGCGGACGGGCGGTCAATCTTTCTGAGCTCTCCCGCGCTCGCCAGGTCAAAGTCTTCAGCGGACAAAGGGAATTGATCGCCATTGCCACGCGCGTAGCCGGCACGCTATTCCATCCAAAAATCGTGCTGCGTGGAGCGGAAGCTTCGGTGCGGCTCCTGATTTAGCCTACTTCACCCTTTTCAATGTTCAATGACACGACCGCCGTCCCGATCGTGTTGGGTGATAGCTAAATCGCCATTCGCCACTCCTGACCTCGAACCTCAAGTGGTCTGCTTCGACCTTGCCATTCGCCCCTGAGCCCCAGGACGAAGATGAACGAGGCTGCCCTCAGGGCAGCCGACAGATGTATGCTAAGAATTATTCGGCGCACGTTGTACCACTTGCAGTGCGCGATCTTCCCGCGGCTTGACGGCTCCCACTCAGCCCTTTAGTGTGTCGATACGCGACCCCATGAAACTCTCCGTAGTCATGCCCGTTTATAACGAGCAGGCGACCCTGCGGGAAGTGATCGCGCGGGTCCTGGCCGTCCCGCTCGAGATTGAACTGATCTGCGTCGACGACGGCTCGACCGACGGCTCCCGAGAAATTCTGATCGAATTCCAGACCAGCCATCCCCAGATTCGAATGCTGTTCCATCCCAAGAACATGGGCAAGGGTGCCGCGCTTCGTCGCGGCATCCAGGAAGCAACGGGAGACTTCGTCATTATTCAGGATGCCGACCTCGAATACGATCCGTCCGACTATCCTGCTTTGCTCGTGCCTCTTATCGAGGGGAAAGCCGACGTCGTCTACGGATCGCGTTTTCTGGGATCGGGTCCGCATCGTGTCCTTTATTTCTGGCACTCCGTCGGCAACTCCGTGCTGACGCTGATTTCCAACGCCCTGACCAACATGAACATGACCGACATGGAGACCTGCTACAAAGCTTTCCTCCGCGAAGTGCTGCAGTCGATTCGGATCGAGGAGAACCGGTTCGGCTTCGAACCGGAGATCACGGTGAAAATCGCCAAGCGCCGCCTGCGCGTCTACGAAGTCGGTATCAGTTACTGGGGCCGCACCTATGAGGAAGGGAAAAAGATAGGCTGGAAAGACGGCTTTCGCGCCCTGTGGTGCCTGCTGAAATACACCCTGACTTCGGGTTGAGGCCCGGGGCGAAGCTGGATGCTACATTCAATGTCCGATAACAGGTATTATGTAAACTCGCGCGGCTCGTTGTTCCCATCGTCCCTAGAGGCCGGCTGGACGCTTGGCTTGGCGACGCGTTCCTGACCTTACATCTTGTACTTCCCCAAATCGTCATCGTTCAGGCCCTCAAGGTATTTGCGCAATTCCTCGCTGGTCACCCGGTCCGTCATATTCGCCGCCAGCTTCGAAGTTTTCAGAACCGCCTCCTCGACGAAAATAGGACAATCCACCCGCAGCGCCAGTGCCAGAGCATCCGATGGCCGCGAATCAATGCTGATGACCTCGCCCCCGCGCTCCAGCCAAATGACCGCATAAAACGTATCCTCGCGTAGCTCGGTGACCACAACCTTGTGTACCTGCGTTTCCAGCCCGGTCAACACGTTCTTGATCAAATCATGCGTCATCGGCCGCGGCGTGCTCACTTTCTCCATCTCCAGCGCGATCGCCTGCGCCTCGCAATTCCCCACCCAGATCGGCAGAACCGTGTCCCCACCCACATCCTTCAGCACCACAATGGGCATATTCGAAACCGGATCCATTAACAGGCCGCGGATTGTCATTTCAACTTCCATCTGGATCTCCTGCTATTTGCCACTCTTATATCACCAACTCGCCCAGGAGGCTGTTGGGAAAAGCACCGGTAATGCGTACAGAGCCATAGGTTCCCAGCTTAGGAGCGGCTGTCGCTATGAAGTTTAGAGTCTTGTTATGCGTGGTGCGGCCGATCCACTGGCCGCGGGCTTCATTTCTGCCTTCAACCATTACCTCGCAGGTTGTTCCTATGTACTTCCTGTAGCGTGTAGTTTGGATCTCGCGCTGTCTGGCCATGAGTACTTCCAGGCGGCGTGCCTTTTCCTCGTCGGGAATCGCATCTTCCATGGCAAGCGACGGAGTGTTTGGCCGGGGCGAATATTTGAAGGCAAATACCGCGTCATAACCTACTTCCTCGAGCAGGTCGAGCGTCGCGGCGAAGTCGGCTTCGGTTTCGCCTGGGAAACCTACGATCACGTCGGTGGTGATACTAATTTCGCGTTTTGCGGCCTTCATCCAGACAATACGCTCCAGGTATTGTTCGCGGGTGTAGAGACGCTGCATGGCGTCCAGGACGCGCGTCGAGCCGCTCTGCACTGGCAGGTGCACGTGGTCGCAGAGCGTGGGGACGGCATCGATGGCCTCGACAATGTCGCGTCCGAAGTCGCGGGGATGCGAGGTGGTGAAGCGCACCCGGCGGATGCCGGGAATTTCTCCGACCGCGGCCAGCAACTCGGCGAAAGTTTTCTTGGCGCCTTTGTTTGGACTCGGCTTCCCTTCCGCATCTTTGTAAGAATTTACGTTCTGCCCGAGCAGTTGAATTTCCGTGTAGCCGAGATCGGCCATCTGGCGAGCCTCGGCCAGCACCGATGCCGAAGTGCGGCTGCGCTCCTTGCCGCGCGTGTAGGGAACAACGCAATAGGAGCAGAACTTGTCGCAACCTTCGATGATCGTGATGTATCCGCGATGCGGATTGGTGCGGGCCGTGAATTCGGTTTCGAAGCACTCGTCGGTCTCGCGATCGTCGAGTCCGGTCACGCGCTGCTTCCCTGCCTCGATTTGCACCAGCATGTTCGGCAGGTTGCGGTATGACGCCGATCCGCACACCAGCGAAACGTAGGGCGCGCGCTCGAAAATCTTTTCGCCCTCCTGCTGTGCGACGCAGCCGAGCACGCCAAACGTCTTGCCTTGCTTTTTATATTTCTTATAATCGGCGAGCCGGTTGAAAACTTTCTGCTCCGCTTTGTCGCGGATGGAGCAGGTATTGTAGAGCACCAGGTCCGCCTGCTCGACCGTCTCCACCTGCCGATAGCCTTCCTGCACCAGCGTGCCGACAACCTTCTCGGAGTCGTGCACATTCATCTGGCACCCGAAGGTTTCCAGGTAGAACGTCTTCTGCGCGTCTTTCGGCGGAACGTCAGACATATAGGGAAAGTATAAACGCTAAGTGAGAAACGGGTGACCCGTGCGGTGGTCGCTTAGTGGAGAGTTTCGACGGTGCAACAGTAGCACGATTGAACTCGTGCCCTTCCCTATTCGTTTCCGCGGGACGACTCGAGAGTCCTGCCCTTCCACATTTATCCTCAAGGACGGAATCCGTCAGTCTTCGCTCAGCGTTTGGGTTGCTCGGGCTTGGGGTGTTTAGGCTGGTAGATGCCCAGTTTGCTGCCGCCGGGAAGGGATACGGTGGCTAGGCTCCCCCACCGCTGTTCGTTCACATCGGAGACTCGAACTTTCTTTGATTTTAGGTCGCTGAGCGTTGCGGCGATGTCGTCGCACATCAGGTAAAGTTCGTGGCGGGCATTTTCGTTGGCCTCAGGCTGCTCGCCATCATGCTCCTCTCGATCATGGAAAGCGGCTTCGGCGGGAGGTAGCGCGAAGATCAGCCAGCCGTGGCCTGCGTCTACGGATGGGAACTTAAGCACGTCGCGGAAGAAGGCTCGGTCGGCTTCTGCATTCCTGGTAAAGAGAACGACGTGGGCGCCGTTAATCATCAATCACGCGGAGTTCCAGCTGCGGGATCATCGTCTCACCATGCGGGGGAGTTGGCAAGCGGATCGCGTAGAAGAAAGTAGAAGAACGTAGACGACGTAGACGAACTGAGAAACTTGTCAAGAAGCCCGGCAAAGACTCCAGAGTTGTGCGCCGCACTGGAGGAACACACGCGCCTGGCCAAGGAATCCCTGCGAGGACAACGCAACGGCATTGCCGCACGCGAACGCCGCGTCTGAAACAAACATAAAAGCAAGAAAAGATCCGCCCCGGGCAGTGAAGTGGACGGCGGGGCGCCGGCGGGTCGGTCTTTAGGACTTCTCCCGGGCCGAGACCAGGTCGAGAAAGACTTGGTGGACGCGCGTGTCGTCGGAGAGCTCGGGATGGAAGGTGGCGGCCATGGCAGTTCCCTGCCGGACCGCGACCGGCTGGGAACCTTCCATGGCGATAACTTCAACGCCGGGCCCGAGCTGCTCAATTTTCGGGGCACGGATGAAGACCATTTCCAGCGGCAAGTCTCCGAGCCTCTCCCGGACTAGACGTCCCTGGCGGATGGAGCTGTCGACCTGGCGTCCGTAAGCGTTGCGGCGGATACGCATGTTAAGCGCGCCCAGGCTGGCTTGTTTGGGATTCTCGACTTCCGTGGCCAACAGGATTGCGCCGGCGCAGGTGCCGAAGGTGGGCTTCAGACGGACGAACTGCTTCAGCTTTTCGAATCCTTCTTCTCCGAGAAGCTTCAGGAAGGTGCCGGATTCTCCGCCGGGGATAATCAAGCCGTCGATTTCGTCGAGCTGCTCGGACCGTTTGACGAGCACGACTTCGGCGCCCAGTTCTTCCAGTCGGCGGCGGTGGGCATCGAAATCGCCCTGCAGTGCTAGAACACCGATTTTCATGCGGTTGTCAACTTCGGTCGCTCTTCGTGGTCTGAGGTGTGCTTGGGGCGCTTTTCGTACTACTGATAGTACCGGATATTTCGGGAAGCTCGCGGCCTGTTAGATCGATTAGCGGAAGAGCGGAGGCGCAAGTACATGCCCAGTGCGAAGCAACGAACGGCTGCGAGAAGGAACATCCAGAAGGCGGCGGTGAGGGGATCACTTCTTCCCTGACCGTTGCGGTGTTTCTAACTCTGTGTATTTTGTTGACCTCGCAGAATGCGGGCAACATCCGGGCGAAGAGGGAAAGAGTCGGAGCGAATGACGCGAAGTTGAGGAGTAGCCCGCAGAGCGCGATTCGATCAGACCAGCTTCAGCTTCCGGGCTTGCGTAGGGCTGCTCCCAGTACTTTGCCTGGCCCCGACTCCTGCACCAGAGCAACGACTCGAATGTTCTTTGGGTCGGTGCCGGGCTTGAGTTTCAGTTGAACGTCCTGGGCAAAGCTCTTCCCTTTCGGGAGCTTTCCTACCTTGGTGAGCTCCTGCACAACCGCAACGTGCACCAAGTGCTTGCCCCCATTTTCTCCGCGTACGACCTGCGACTCGACATGATCGAGAGCGATGGCTACGAAAATGTCGGCGTTGTGTTTTTCAGAATTCGCGTCCGTTTCAATGTGCGCTCGCAGCGTGGTTGGATTCGCGCCATCCACGGTTACGTCGCCGATACGCACGGGGATCATGGGGATGGCAGCAGCTTTCTCAAGGAGCTCCTTGGTCTGTTCCGCATTACCGAGGCGCATTTCCTGGGTTCCGTCCACGATCACTTGAGGAGTGAAAGCAGTCTTCTCGCCCAGGACACCTTCGTAGGAATTCTGCCGGTCGGTCAGCGAAGCCGACGAGTTGGGATCTTTCCAGCCACCCTGGTCCCAATAAGTCACGTGCTCGCTGAGGACGATCAACTGGGCACCCGGAATGGGTTGAAACGTGTCTAACTTTTGCAGAAGGACATCGGCAGGAGGACAGCTGGAGCAGCCTTCGGAAGTGAACAGCTCGATGAGCACGGGATGCGCGGGCGAGCTATTAGCGGCAACCGTCTTGTCGTCGGCTTGAGCCCCTCCGGCGGAAGCGGACAGCGTCGCGTACAGGCCGAACAGGAGGCCACAGAGCAAAATCGCGCACCTCAGCAGTAGGGCTGAACCGTCTCGTGACATGACAGTCATTTTACCAGCTCTATTCCGGGAATGCATTCATCGCAATCGGGTGAATCTGATGGCGGACAGATTAGCTTCGGTCAAGGAGGCACATTTTGCCGGTGGTAGTATTTTGTCGGCGGAGCTTCCACGTTGTGGCGAACGCGACCGGAGGTGCATGTGGCCAGCGCATCGATTCCGAGAAATAGAAACGAAGACACGCGGGCGGCGCGTATCGCAATTGTTGAGCAACACATTCGACTGGAAAACGAGCATGACCTTGAAGGTGTTCTCCGAACCTTTGGCGATACCGCTCGGTACGATGATGAGGCGTGGGGAGAGCACTATAAAGGCGGGAACGGGGTCCGCCGGTTTTACGAGCAGCTCATCGGGGCGCTGCCCGACTTGGAAATTCAGGTACAACGCCGGCATGTCACCGACGACGCTATTCTCGTCGAAGTCATGATTCGGGGTACGCATCTGGGGGAGTGGCGCGGTCTTCCCCCGACCGGACGGCGGGTCGAGGTCCCACTTTGCGGGGTGTACACGTTCGACGCCGATGACCGTCTGGCGGGCGAAAGAATCTACTATGACCGGGGGACGGTGTTGCGGCAGCTTGGCGTTTTCCACGAGCCGCAAAGCATATTGGGGAAACTCTGCATTTTGGCGACGCATCCGATCACGATGACACGTGCCGTCATGAGGAAACTTTTGCGCAACTGACAGCTACCTAGTCCTCGAGTTCGTTCCATTCGGCTAGAGCGGAAGAGCGCTGGGAAAACGCGTCTGGAAATCCAGCAGGCCGACCCAGTCTGGTGTGATCGTGATGCGAACCATGGAGGGGATCATCTGTCCCATTTGCGCGACCCAGGCCTTGCCCTGGTCGGGCCCGAAATAGCGCTCCGCGGCCATGGCATATTCGGGCACCACTCCGTTCATGGGTTCCAGATGTGCCGTGCCGCGGACCAGCAGCACCTTGTGGGGAAAAGTGTTCTCGTCAATGGTGAGAGAAACTTTGGGATTCTTTGCAAGAGCTTTCAGCTTCGGAGCCTTGGGTGGCGTACCCATGACAAACTCAGTTCCATTCCAATGAAACCAGATGGGAATCACCCGCGGCGTGCCGTCGATTGCGATATACGCTAAGCGGGCCGGAATCTTTGATTGAAGAAGCTCCCGCGATGCGGAGTGCAGCAGGAGACCCAGATCGCCCTGTTTGACAGGCATAATTTGCTCCTAAACCATTACTCAGTTTGGCCGCAGCAGTATACCTCCAATTGTGTCTGCATTCGACGACGACATTGCGCTCTAACAATTGGCCGGAACCACAGGATCGGCGGCGAAGCTCCCCCCACCCTAGAGGAGTGTGCCCCGGATCTCGCCGCTTTTGCGAGACCTGGGGCTTGGCGCGAGACTTGGCACCCGCGGCCAGCGCTGTGTCTAGGCGACAGCGACGCGGTCCGGGCCCAATGTCCGCGGGCGGCTGACATCAACGATCTCGAGCCCCTTTTCTGTGCAGAAATCCACGTACTTGTGAGTCATGGACCGCCAGTCCTCGTGGGACAGAGTACGCCCCTGGCTATCCAGATACTCCAGCGCCCCCTCCACGACAAAAAAGACCTCGCTCTCCTCTTGCAGTACGAGAGTGTGAACGGAGCCGGGCGTTTCGTGAATTATGTCTCCGGTGCGGGCCACCCAGTCATGTTCCAGGTATCGCCACGCTCCTCGAAGGGTCAAGGCTAGGACGGAGCCGTAATGCCGGTGAATCCCGAGATTGCCACCAGCCGGCCCGCGCAACTTCACGATCCAGCGGCCGGTCATCGGATCGGCTTGGATGAGTTGTACGTCGCATCCACTCTGCTCATAGGGAAACCACGGCGTGTCGTCCGCCGGAATATACAGCGCGTCGTAGGCATTGATCTCTGTGGCCATGCGTCCCTCCCCGACTGATGGAGGATGTTACTACAGATTTCGAGGGCCCAGCCCGCCTTTGCGAGCGTTCCGAAATTGTGAAGACAACGATACTGGCGGCAGCGCACCCTTCGAAAACCGTAAAGGGCGCGGCAGCGTCGGTTTTGCGGTTACCTGACCGGGCCTAAAGTGAAGGTCGAGTCCCCGCATTCACGCTGGCGTAATAGCCTTTGCGGACGAACACGCGGAGTTTGTGACCGTCCTTTTCGGCGCTGATATCAATGGCCCGATAGTGGCCGTCGCGCTTGAAGAGAGCCGGCTTGTAGGAGACGAGATAGCGGCTGCGAATCACCTGCTGCAGGTCGGCGAGACTGCCGTTGAGACCGCGAACGGAGCCCGGCTTAAAGGCCGTTCCACCAGTGAGCTCGGCTAGCGCAGTCAAGGCGTGTTCGCCGACCAACGAGTCCTCCGTCAGGCGGGATATGGCTGCACCCGCCAAGTTGTCCCGCGTGCTCACGGTGTAGATGGCAACTTCTCCGTGTTGCGCTCGACTGACTGCCTGTTTGAGAGTGGCGCTGCTGGAGTTGTCTTCGCCATCGCTGATGACCACGAGAATTCTAGCCACGGGCCCTGTTTCGGGCCGGTGGGCCAGCTTGTCTACGGCGAAGGCGACGGCATCCCAAAGGGCAGTGCCTCCGGAGGGAACGAGTTCGCCCACCGCGTGCGAAATGAGTTGTTGGTCTCCAGTGAAATCCTGGACGAGAAGAACGGAGTTGGCGAAGCCGATTACGAAGGCAAGATCATCCGGGCCGGTCACGACCTTCTGCAGGAAGCGAGTGGCGGAATCCTGCTCGAACTTGAAACGGTTCTCAATAGACGCGCTGGTATCGATGACGAGACCGAGGCGAAGCGGCAACTGGGATTCATTGCGAAGTCCGATTAGGGCTGCGGGGAGCCTGTGATCGTCGCGGACATCGATATCTCTGACGGCAAGGTTGGTAACGGGCTTGCCGCGGTCTGTGGCCGTGAAGAAAACCGCGACCTCGTCCGCCGAAGAGTGCAACGTCAAACCGGCATACTGAGATCTCGAAACCTTCGAGGCGGAATCGGCCGCGATATCGGCCGCAGAGCCGGGAGGGGCTGGGCCTGGACCTTCGTCTGGGGCACAGGCCGGACAATCGGATTCAGCTTCGGCTTCGGCGATCTGCGAGTTCTCCTTTGCGTCCTGCAGGAGTTTGCGGATGCGTTCGGGCAACTGCGCCGGCCCGGAAACAGTTTCATGGGGAACCGTTGTAAAGGAAATTTTCAACTCAGGGGCGGAAGCCGGAGAGTGGTTCTGATCCTGCTTGAGATCTTCGATGATCTGGACGGCCTGCAATGCGGCGGGCGACTTGGGATCCTCGCGCAATAAGGTGAACAACTCCTGTTGCATCTGCGGGAGTTTGCCCTGGGCGTCCCAGGCCGCAGCGGCGAAGAAATGGACCACGGCAGCGCCGTCGTGTTTGCGCTCATGTACCTGGTGGACGGTCGCGACTACCCCCGCATAATCGTGGTTCATCAACTGTCCGTAGGCTAGCGCGGTGAGCAACTGAAGATCGAGGGGAGCGATGCTGGAAGCTTTTTGAATGGCCTGTTGCGCGGCGGGAAAGTGACTCAGAGCGAGTTCGGCGCAGCCCAGATTCAAATAGGAATTGGGCAGGTGACCATCGAGCGCGATTGCTTGGGCGAACTCGGAGCGCGCCTGATCATTTTGGCCTTGACCGAGATAGGCTGAGCCGAGCGCATTGTGCGCTGCGACGAAGCTGGGATAGATCGTAGTGGCTACCGTCAGGTGCTGCACCGCTCCCTGGTGGTCTTTGCGCAAAAGGAGCTGATAGCCCTTCTCGAATTCTCTACGGGCTTTGCCGGGAGCTTCGAGGTCGAGCTTAGAGACAGAACCGCGAAGGCTCTCGAATGGGCTGTGGAGGCTGGATATAGCCCACAAATCATTCGTGAATTGTTCCGTCGAGGTCAGGCCGAGCGACCCGGGCAGACCTCTAAGGTCGCCAGTATTGGAAGACGGGATGCTCATGACCTGAGCAGACGCAGCAGATGAAAGGAATAGAAGGAGAAATACCCGAAGTGATGCGCAATCGATCATGGCCTCCCTGCCCCTGAGGGAAGACTTCAAGAACTAACTGCCCAATTTCGCCAGCGAGAGAAGTTTAGTCCGACCCTACTGGTTGGGCAAGAACTGACAGTAATTCGCCCATCACAAACCCGGTCTCTGGACCCGCGAAACTCGCTTTCAGAGCCTTGCTAGGGATTCGTTGAGTTTGTGTGTGAGCGTTGGGCAAGCCAGTCGCTGATACCCAAGAAAGAACCTACGCCCAGCCCACAAGCTGGCAACGAGGGTCACCATCCTCTGGTTTGCAGCATCTGCGCTTCATCCATCCCGGCAATCGCCAGGCCTTTCATCGCTCCTGGCAAATCTTCGCTGACTTCAAGTAATACTTTAGGGTCGTTGAAGTGCGTGGCGGCTTTGACGATTGCCCGCGCGCGCTTTTCCGCTTCTGCCGGGTCGGCGAAGGTGGTGCTGTCTTTCATGAAGATGCCGCTGCCGACGAAGACGGCTTCGGCCCCTAGTTGCATTACCAGGCTGGCGTCGGCCGGGGTGGCGATGCCGCCGGCGGAGAAATTTGGGACGGGAAGTTTGCCCGCTTTGGCGACCATCTTGATCAGCTCGTAGGGCGCTCCGTGCTCTTTGGCCTTGGCGTAGAGTTCTTCTTCGCCGAGGACGGTAAGGATTCTCATCTCCTGAACGATCTGGCGGATGTGCTTCACGGCGTGGACTACGTCGCCGGTGCCGGCTTCGCCTTTGGTGCGGATCATGGCGGCGCCTTCGGCGATGCGGCGCAGGGCTTCG
>Ga0209420_1000691_pt1 | contig 16945 bp, 12 predicted proteins | sample BlaSpr_A8_OM1_O1_FD_187972 | JGI IMG/M metagenome (GOLD analysis project Ga0209420, IMG submission 187972) | Forest soil microbial communities from Thunder Bay, Ontario, Canada - Black Spruce, Ontario site 2_A8_OM1_O1 (SPAdes) (version 2) | ecosystem: Environmental > Terrestrial > Soil > Boreal... | reverse complement strand
GGAAAGAACGACACTGCCGGCTAACTCTCAGACAAATACAGGTTTTCACTAACTTACTTCGGGCAGTGACAGTCCGCCTCACAAAACTCTTCGAACATACCGAACCAAGGAGGAAGCCCAAAAACAGGTGGACATCATCCTTGGCAGTATTCGCGAAAATCGGTACGTGGAACCCAAAGAGATTATTTTTCGCGAATTCTGCGACGATTGGATGAAAACTGCGAAGTCGGTTCTGAAGCCGAAGACATGGGCATCCTATCAGTCCGCCCTGAAGAACTGGATTCTGCCGAAGTTTGGCGTCTGGCCAATCTGCGATATTAATCGGGCATCAGTCAAGACCTTCAAAGACAACCTTCTGATGAACAAAGAACTGAGCAGAAAGTTTGTGAAGAACGTCCTGATTTTACTTCACCGGCTTTTTGAAGAAGCAATCGATCGCGAGTATATTGCGGCGAACCCGGCTCGCAAATTGCCTAAAGATATTCCGGTTGACGAATCTGCGGATGCGGCGGAAATCGCAATGCCGACACCGGAAGAGGTCGTAAAGACGTTTGCTGAGCTTCCGACTACCTTCCAGGGTTTACTGGCAATGGCGGCCGTTACCGGCTTTCGACGCGCGGAACTGCTCGGACTATGTTGGGATGATGTGGACTGGTTAAACGGATCAATTCGAATTCGGCAAACGCTGCAGCGTATTCCAAAGAAGTTGCTCACCGAAGGAGAATTCAGAAAAGTTGAGAGAATTGGCGAAACCGGGTTGGCAATGGTCCCACCGAAATCCAAGAAGGCCCGACGCAGCGTTGAACTCCCGCCGAAACTTGCAGAACTCTTGGTAGCGCTGCGTAGTCAACAGAAAAACACGGAGAGCACATTTGTTTTCCAAAATGAAATCGGCGCTCCGATAGATCCGGACAGCGTCTACGAAATCCTACACACGGCACAGGACAAGGCCGGCGCGCGCCGCTTCGGTTTGCATGGCCTCAGACATCTCTATTCAAGCCTGCTCGTGGCCAATAAGGTTGATGTGAAGTTCGCGCAGGCAAGACTCGGTCATGCCTCGGCGATGACTACGTTGAACATTTACAGCCACGAGATGACAAAACACGGCCACGAGTATGCTGCCGCGATTGAGGCCGCGTTTCCTTTTGTTAGCAATTTGTTAGCAGAGGGGCAAATCGCGGTACCAACTCAGCAGAACGTGAACTAAATAAGTGATGGGCGCTCAAGCGGTTACGCCGAGCGCCCATGGTTGCGGGGGTTGGATTTGAACCAACGACCTCCGGGTTATGAGCCCGACGAGCTACCAGGCTGCTCCACCCCGCGCTTTGATAATACGCAACTTACCCTTTCCTTGCAATAGTAGCCCGACAATCAGGCGCCACGCCCCATGCCAAGCCGCAGATAATAGCTGAGTTGTGAGACCTCTGCAATCGCACCAAAATATTAGCCCGACGATCAACCAGCATGTTCAACCCTGCGTCCCGCTCTTCTGCAACTTCAGCGCAGTCAGGTGCCCGATAAGTGTTCGAAATTCCGAGCGACCAGCGTATTACTTCCGGTTTCCCCGTAATCCGTCGAGAACCGATGCCAAGCGCGAATCACTTCCTAGAAGCCGACTTCAGAGGACTAATCCCGCCGTGGAAGCCGGATAGCTTCCGGTTTGCTGACCACTCGTCCAGAATCTCATCGACGATTCCCAACAAATGCGTTCCAACTCGGATGCCGCGCAAAATGCGCACCCGTGCTCCGCAAGACGGCTGCTACAATGGGCTCGCGATATGGAGCCTACTCAGAACCCGGCTCTTCGAAAGAAGCAAGATTGCCTCCGGCACGGGAAAGGACATGCCCACTACCTGTTAGCATGGGCTTTGCTGGGATTGGTTTTCGCAGCCAGTGCCGCCCAGAGACCACCTGACTACTTCAAGATAGTCGTCGTGGATCAAGACACGGGACGCGGTGTACCCTTGGTCGAGCTCCGCACTACGTACGAAGTTTCCTACTACACCGACAGCAACGGTATTGTGGCTTTCTACGAACCGGGTTTGATGAATCAGTCTGTCTGGTTCTCCATTCAGAGCCATGGGTATGAATACCCGCAGGATTTCCTGGGAAACCGCGGGGCGACCCTGCAGATCACTCCGGGCGGCACAGCCATCCTCAAAATCCAACGCCTCAACATCGCGGAACGCCTCTATCGTCTGACCGGCGAAGGCATCTATCGCGACAGCGTTCTGGTCGGCGAGCGCGTCCCCATTCGGCAGCCTACACTGAACGCCCAGGTCGCGGGGCAGGACGGCGCACAGGCCGTTCCCTACCACGGCAAAATGTATTGGTTCTTCGGCGACACGAGTAAGGTTTCCTATCCTCTCGGAAATTTTGCCGAATCGGGCGCGGTTTCCGAACTTCCGGGCCACGGTGGGCTGGATCCAAGCGTAGGCGTGGATTTGAAGTATTTCGTCGACAGCACGGGATTCAGCAGAGCTATGTGTCCAACAACCGGAGATGGCCTGGAGTGGCTCTTCTGGGCAGGAGTGGTTAGCGATGCAACCGGCCGGGAACGCTTGGCCGGCGAGTGCCGGAGGATGAAGGGCTTAGGCGAAGAGCTGGAACGTACGCTGGTCCTATTCAGCGACAACACGCAGAGGTTCGAGCCGATACAGCAACTGAGTTTGAATGCGCAGTTGCGTCTGGACGGCCGCCCGTTCCTGGTTAACAGCGGTAGCCACGAATACCAGTATTTTCCTACTGAATCTTTCCCGGCAGCGCGCGTCCAGGCGGACCTCACGCACCTGATGGATCCGTCTGAGTACGAAGGGTACACCTGTCTCGTGCAAGGTACTCGCGTCGAGAAGGACAATGTCAACTTGGAGCACGGACCCGATGGACGCCTGGTTTGCGGCTGGAAGCGCGACACCCCTCCGCTGAATTACAAGCAGCAACAAGATCTCATCGCAGCCGGAAAAATGAAGCCGCAGGAAGGATTGATCCAGCTTCGCGATTTTCAGACCGCAACTCCGATCGCGCCGTTCGGCGCCACCGTGGAATGGAACAGCTATCGGAAACGCTGGATCATGCTGGTGCAGCGGCGCGTTGGCGAAATTTGGTATGCCGAGGGTGACACTCCGCTTGGGCCGTGGGTCTACTCGACCAAGGTTGTGATGCATGACCGCTACGATTTCTATTTGCCGGTGCAGCATCCGTTCTTTGCTCAGCAAAACGGACGGCTCATTTACTTCGAGGCAACGTACACGGACTTCTTTTCCAACACGCCAGCAAAGACACCACGCTATGACTACAACCAGATCATGTACCGACTTGCACTCGACGACCCCCGCCTGTTTCTTCCCGTACCCGTATACCGCGCCAGGAGCAACGATGGACTGACGAGTTACCTGTTGCGCGAAGGCATCCATCCCCCGAACGAATGGCAGAACATCCAGGAGATCAGCTTCTTCGCGATGCCCCCGGATCGCCAGCGCGGAGGGCTCATTCCAGTATTCGCAATTTCGGGAGAACGCGGCATGGTCCTGACCCTTTCGCCGCCCGCAGGAACAACAAATGCTCAACCGCTCTTCTATTCATTGCCGGCGCAAGAGGCGGAGCCCATACCGACACTAACAGGAACCTGGAACTGCACGGCCAGCGACTCGGATGGTGCCGAGTTCCCATTCATCTTGGAGCTGAAGATCGAAGGCGGGACGGTTCGCGGGCGCGTCGATCACGATAAGATTGCGGGAGGGACATACGGCGACGACCGCGTTGCGTTCCAGATCAAGTTAGGCAAAGAACTCTACCGCGTCGTCGGTCGGCTGCAGGATGGAAAGCTCATCGGCGATTGGACGGAGGTCAACACAGGCAAGAACGGAACCTGGGTAGGCACAATGGACGAGTCGGACGTGGCCTGGAAGAAATCACCGGACATAGTTCCGCTATACGAATATCGCCAAGCAGATGGGTCTCGGATCTACGCCACTGAGACCCATCTGGGCGATCGGCAGATGCAACGATCAGCGGAACCGATCTGCCGCGTGTGGCGGAATCCGGCATCGCTCCTGATTCTGGATCGTGAAGCGAAACCAGTTCCCGAGTAACGAAGATCTCCAACTGGACCGCTACTCAATTTACAATTCCGGGCGAATCACGGGCAACCCGGAAGTTATCGGTTCGTCCTTCTGATTAGTACCGACAAACGCGCTTGTGATGACTGGTCTGGCCAACTTCCGACTAGACGGAGGCAATCGCCAACCTATCCCCTCTGACCTCGCGTGCCGCCTATGTTCCGAGTCGTATCAGTTTCAACCTAAAAGGCAGCACTAAGCGATTCGGATGGTTGCAGGCCTTCGCTTCTAACGAATGACACCGCGGGACCATCTGGCATCGGCGCGACACCAGAAGCGGCACTTAGAGTTTTGCACTGCGCACCTTCTAAGCAGAAAATCACCCGTGCTGCTGCAATCTAGGCCAAGCACCGGCACGCGATTCTCAGGTGCCCGTTAAGTGCCCAGAATGTCCCGTTTTGAGTGGTTTTTGCGGCTGAGAAGAAGGGCTAAGTCGTTTGAATCCGGCAGAGCCGGTTGGTAATTGGCGCGTTATGAGCCCGACGAGCTACCAGGCTGCTCCACCCCGCGAAAGCATAATAGCTGATGCGCGCGACGCGGTCAAATCGCCGAATCGCGCGGCTGCGGAGTGCCTCCCGCTTGCGCGACTGCTGGAGTGTGATAGATTGTGGCGGAGCTTTATCCTAGGGCAAACTTCCGTGAAAAAGATATTCTGCTACGCGTGTCTGCTGGTTGGCTCGCTTTTATGCTCCGATGTACGTGGGCTGAAGGCGCAAGCCGCTCCTCCACTGGAAGTGGTCGAGGTGGACACCCAGGCGCCTTCTCATCCCTTCCCGCATTTCTGGGAGCAAATGTTCGGCTCGGGTCGCGCCATCCTCACTTTGCGCCAGAGCTACCGCGATGATTTGCGCGAAGTTAAATCAATCACGGATTTTCAGTACGTTCGCTTTCACGCAATTTTCCACGATGAAGTGGGCTTCTACGACGAAGACGCCTTGGGCAACCCGGTTTACAACTTCTCCTACGTCGATCAGATCTACGACGGCCTGCTGCAAAACCATGTGAGGCCCTTTGTGGAGCTGAGTTTCATGCCCAAGAAATTAGCAGCGGCGAACAATCTGCATGCCTTTTGGTACAAGCAAAATGTCTCGCCGCCCAAAGATTACGATCGCTGGGGCGCGATGATTTCAGCCTTCGCCAAACACTTGGTCGATCGCTACGGAATTGAAGAAGTCTCTAAGTGGTATTTTGAAGTTTGGAATGAACCCAATATCGATTTCTGGACGGGCGATCCCAAAGAAGCCACCTACTACCATTTGTACGACGTCACCGCCGCTGCACTGAAGAGCGTGAGCCCACGCCTTCGCGTTGGCGGACCAGCGACGGCTCAGGCTGCCTGGGTAGATCGTTTCATCCGCCACTGCGCCGACAACAATGTTCCGGTGAATTTTGTTTCTACCCACGTGTACGGCAATGACACTCCGCACGACGTTTTCGGCACCGATAAACCCATCCCTCTGAATAAAATGATCTGCAACGCCGTGGACAAAGTCCACAAGCAGATCCAGTCTTCTGCGAAGCCCGATCTTCCTTTGATCTGGTCCGAAGTGAACGCGGTTTACAATAACAATACCAAGGTGGAAGATTCCGCGTTCATGGGGCCCTGGCTGGCCGACACCATTCGCCAGTGCGACGGCCTCGTTAGCATCATGAGCTACTGGACGTTCTCGGATGTTTTCGAAGAGCAGGGCGTAATCAAAGAACCATTCTACGGCGGCTTCGGATTGTTGGCGGAGGGAGGTGTGCCCAAGCCGATCTTCAACGCCTTCAAATTGATGCATCATCTCGGCGATCAAAGAATCGACGTAGCTTCCGATTCCATGCTTGTTACGCGTCGTGCTGACGGTTCGCTTGCGTTGGCCGTCTGGAACTTTTCACTCCCTGACGATCCTGGCCACACTGTGAATATGACGATTCATTTGAAACAGTTGAAAACAGAGGGCCACGCTGAGATCAGTGAGGTTGATGCCGAAATAGGTTCGCCGCTGCCCGCGTATCACGCAATGGGGGATCCCGCGTCTCCAACGCTTCAAGAGTATGCTGAACTGAAGAAGGCTGCCGAATTGCCACCTGTGCACAGCGAAAAAATCAAAAACGGGACGATTGACCTTACACTGCCTCCTAAATCATTATTCCTGATTGAAATTCGCTAAGATTTCCTGACGGGCTAGACGATCAAACGCTTTTGTAAGAATAGAATCGCGTCAAGTTCCGCATCCAACAAAGGAAAGCATCATGAATCCTGACCTCATACGAGAAGTCCTGGCAGAATCGCAAGCAGGTAAGCTCACCTTCCCCGAAGTTGTCCGCAGACTTCTCGATGCAGGTGTCGAATCTTACTTTTGCGATCTTGCAGTTCGACAAGAAACATTCTATATGTCCAACGGTAAGACATATTCCGAAAAAATGACACTCCCGCCCCAATTGTGGAGGAATTCTCGCCTTCTGAAGTCGTAGCGGCCATCCGCGGCGCCCAGGCAGATGCAATTCGCTATCCCGAGTTCGTAAAGCGCTCGGTCGCAGCCGGTGTAATCGCTTATTGGGCTTTTCTCACCGGAAAGCGGGTTATTTATTTCGGCCGCAAAGGCGAGTTTCACATTGAAGAATTCCCGCGCCTCAAGCCGTAGAAATTTTCCGGAAAGTTTAGCGGTTATTTAGACCACTGGCCGCAACTCCCTCCCTTTTCGCTACCCCGGGATAGCCAGAACGAATAGCTTCGATAAATAAATCTTATTTGACCGCACTCCAAACAACGTGATACTTAAGCCATTCGCAATGGGAAACAATAATCAAACGCGAGCGCTCACGGTCTGTTCCAATGGCCCGTGTATGCCGTCCTATCCTCTAACGATGCCGCTTGCCGTGTCTCGTCTAATTCAGCTCGTACTCGTAGTAGGGGTAGTACTCGTACGAGTGAATATCCTGCTTAGGAGCGGGTAGCGGCCGGGGGCAAAAAAAGTTTGAACCCCAAGAGGCCGTTACCCGGAAGGGATAACGGCCTCTTGGTTTTTAGAGCCAAAAGTTCAAGGCCAAGGGAGCTCAAAATGAAGTTTTCCGATTTCAGTGCAGCCAACAATGTATCGCGCTACACCCGGGAAAAATTGCTCACCAGCAAGAACATGAACGTGGCGATGGTCGAAGCGCAGAAGGGCACCTCTGAGCTTCCCCACAGCCACGACCACGAGCAAGCCATTCTCGTTCTTCGCGGTGCCTGGCGTTTCCAGATGAAAGGCCAGGAATTTACCGTGCGTGCAAACCAGATGCTTTCGATTCCCGCGCACGTGGAGCACTCCGCTCTCGCCCTGGAGGATACCCTGGCCATGGATATTTGCGCCGCGCCGCAGCACGACCACGCTGCCGCCGGAGAGCGGACTGTTCTGTACGACGCGGACCAATATCTGTGGGGGGTCTAGGGGATCGCGATGCCGAAAACGAAAAAGACTGGCGCAGAGATTATCTGGGAATGCCTGGAACGCCTGGGCGTAGAGTATGTTTTCGGCTATCCCGGCGGAGCGATCCTGCCGGCATACGACGCCATGACGCGTTACGGCGTCCATCACGTCCTCGTCCGGCATGAGCAGGGCGCCACGCATATGGCTGATGGCTACGCGCGCGCCAGCGGACGAGTTGGCGTGGCGCTCGCGACGTCAGGCCCTGGTGCCACGAACATGGTCACTGGAATTGCCACCGCGATGATGGATTCCTCTCCCATCGTTTGTATTACCGGCCAAGTGGGAAGCAAACTCATCGGCAGCGACGCCTTCCAGGAAACAGACATTACCGGTATAACCTTGCCGATTACGAAGCACAATTACCTGGTGACTCGCGCGCAAGATATCGCTCCGAGCTTGCGCGAAGCCTTCGAAATAGCGAGCTCCAGCCGTCCGGGTCCGGTCCTCGTGGACATCACCAAAGATGCGCAAAACGGCTCCTGCGAATTTGATTGGGAGGCGGCCGCGCCTCAGCGCCAACATTTCGTGCGTGGGCCTTTTTACAACAAAACGCAATTGGTGCAAGCTCTGGAACTAATCAACCAGGCTAAGAGGCCCGTAATCCTGGCTGGCCACGGAATTATCCTGTCCGGCTCCGAGCAGGAAGTTCTGGCCTTCGCAGAGGCTACGGGTGCGCCCGTGGCACTCACCCTTCTTGGGATTGGCGCGTTCCCTGCTTCGCATCCGCTGTGTCTTGGAATGATGGGTATGCATGGCGAAGCCTGGGTAAACAAAGCGATTCAAGAGTCCGATTTGCTGATTGCGCTGGGCATGCGTTTCGACGATCGCGTGACAGGAAATTTGAAAACGTATGCGCCGACGGCGAAGAAAATTCATATCGAGATCGACCGGGCTGAAATAAATAAGAACGTGCACGTAGACGTTCCCTTGATCGGCGATCTTCGCGAGCTGCTGCCGCAATTATTGACCGGTCTGAAAAGAGTGGACCACTCGGATTGGCTGTCCGCTATCGACGATTCGAAACAGGACTCCGCAGTGCGAGACATTCAAAGCCTGCCCGACGACGGGCACCTATATGCCGCGCACGTAATTCACGAATTGTGGCGCGAGACAAATGGCGACGCCGTCATGGTCACCGACGTGGGCCAGCACCAAATGTGGGAAGCCCAATATTACCGGCACGAAAAGCCGCGCACGCTGATTACTTCCGGCGGCCTGGGCACCATGGGCTTCGCGCTACCGGCGGCTATCGGCGCCAAGTTGGCGAATCCGAAGGCTGAGGTTTGGGTCCTAGCGGGCGACGGCGGTTTCCAGATGACCATGGCTGAACTTGCTACCATTGTGCAGGAAAAAATCGAAATCAAAATCGCCATCGTGAATAACGGTTATCTCGGCATGGTCCGGCAGTGGCAGGAATTCTTCTACCAGGGCCGTTATTCTTCCACTCCGTTGTGGAGTCCCAATTTCCAGAAGCTTGCGGAAGCTTTCGGCATTCCTGCCTTTACTGTGAATACGCGGCCGGACGTGATTCCCACCCTGCGCGCAGCCCGGCAACATCGCGGACCGGCTTTAATTGATTTTCAGGTTGAACAGGAAGATTCCGTGTTTCCAATGGTTCCGGCCGGAGCGGACTTGCACGCCATGATTCGCCGGCCGAACCCGCTGGTCGAGAGGGCAACCGATGTCTGATCAACAGAAACTCCACTCTTTCGTGCTCTACGTCGAAAACCAGCCGGGTGTGTTGAATCGTGTGGCGTCCTTGTTTCGCCGCCGCGCTTACAACATCGAGTCGCTCACCGTGGGCCACACGGAACGTCCAGGCATCTCGCGCATGACCATCGTCGCAGGGATAAGCGAAGGCGCAGCGCATCGTGTGGAAGCAAATCTTTACAAGTTGGCCCCGGTTCTATCCGTCGAAGATGTCACGCACGTGCCCATCATTGCGCGTAGCCTGGCCTTCATCAAGGTTGCCGCGAATGACGAATCGCGGTATCGCCTGATGGAGATCGCACGTGTTTTCCGAGCGCGTGTGGTGGACTTGGCCAATGAATCTCTGGTGATCGAAATCACCGGCACCGAAGACAAAGTGGATGCGCTCGTGGGAGTTCTTAGTCCCTTTGGAATCCTGGAAATGGCGAGAACGGGACAAGTCGTGATGTCGCGTGGAACGAAACCTTCGACGAATGGCCAGGCTAGCGGGAGAAGTAATTTGTTGCTGGAAGAAGAAGCATCGCAATCGGTCTAATAAACCATATCGAACGACCCGAGGAGACAAAAATGGCGAAGATTTATCACGATAATGATGCGGATCTGGCGCTGATTCAGGCCAAAAAAATTGCAATTATTGGATACGGCTCGCAAGGCCACGCCCATGCGCTGAATCTGCGCGACAGCGGCTGTGACGTGTGCGTCGGCCTGCACGCCAGCAGTCAGTCCTGGGAGAAAGTAAAGAAGGCTGGTCTGCCGCTCTTTTCCGTGGCGCAAGCAGCCGCCGCCAGCGACGTGATCATGATCCTCGCGCCCGATACTGCACAGCCGGGGATATACCAGCGCGAAATCGCCCCGCATCTTCCGACCGGCAAAATGCTGATGTTCGCACACGGATTCAATATTCGCTATGGAACCATTGCTATTCCCACTGACATTGACGTGACCATGGTGGCGCCGAAAGCGCCGGGACACCGCGTCCGCGAAGTATTTGTGGAAGGCGGCGGCACGCCGGCGTTGCTGGCCGTTCATCAGGACGCGACTGGAACGGCCAAGCAACTCGCTTTGTCTTACGCCAAGGCCATCGGTGCCACCCGCGCCGGAGTAATTGAAACAACATTCACCGAAGAGACGGAAACCGATCTCTTCGGGGAGCAAGCTGTGCTATGCGGCGGCGTGAGCGCGCTGGTGAAAGCTGGATTCGAAACGTTAGTGGAAGCCGGTTACCAACCGGAGATTGCCTATTTCGAGTGCCTCCACGAACTGAAATTAATCGTTGACCTGATGTACCGCGGGGGGCTCAATTACATGCGTTATTCGGTAAGCGACACGGCCGAGTATGGCGATTACACGGGCGGCCCCCAAATCATCACCAGCAAAACGCGCGACACCATGCGAGAGATGTTGAAGCAGATCCACAATGGCGAGTTCGCTCGTAAGTGGATCGAAGAGAACGAATCGGGACGCAAAAATTTCAATGCGGAGAGGCAGAAAGAGCAGCAGCAGTTGATCGAACAAGTGGGCGCACAGCTCCGTTCGAAAATGCCATTCCTTGACCCCGTGACGGTTTCGACAGAACAACCCGTCTCAGAAGAAATTGCCGCAACGGCCATGACTTCCAGCAGCAAATGAATCGTTCGAACAGCAGAAGCAGCGCGATAACGAACGGTGTCGAGCGCACTCCGAACCGCGCCATGCTTCGTGCCGTCGGCTTTGGCGACGGCGATTTTGAAAAGCCGATCATCGGCATTGCCAACGCCTATAGCAACATCACTCCCTGCAACGCCAGTCTGAACGACCTCGCCATATGCGCCGCAGAAGTTCTTCGAGAACAAAAAGCCATGCCGCAGGAGTTCGGAACCATCACGGTGAGCGACGGCATTTCCATGGGGACCGAAGGAATGAAGTATTCCCTGGTTTCGCGGGAGGTCATCGCCGACTCCATTGAAACGGTGTGCAACGCGCAATGCATGGACGGCGTGCTCGCCATCGGCGGCTGCGACAAAAACATGCCAGGCGCGATGATCGCCATCGCGCGACTGAACATCCCCGCAATTTTTGTTTACGGCGGCACAACCAGGCCCGGCCATTTCGAAGGCAAAGACCTCACTGTCGTCAGCGCGTTTGAAGCCGTCGGACAGCATAGCGCTGGAAAAATGAGCGACCGCGAATTGCAGGAAGTCGAGAGGCATTCCTGCCCCGGGGTGGGTTCCTGCGGCGGAATGTACACGGCCAACACCATGTCGTCCGCAATCGAAGCCATGGGGCTTAGCTTGCCCTACTCTTCCACGATGACCGCTGGTGAAGATGAGAAGACGCAAAGTACCGCCGACTCCGCGCGCGTTCTCGCTTATGCCGTCCGCCAGCAGATCCTGCCGCGACATCTTTTGACGCGCAAAGCTTTCGAGAATGCAATCGCGGTAGTGATGGCCACGGGCGGCTCCACGAATGCCGTTCTGCATTTGCTGGCCATCGCGCAAGCTGCACACGTTCCACTATCGATCGATGATTTCGAGCGCATCCGGCCGCTCGTTCCAGTCCTGTGCGATTTAAAACCTTCAGGCCAGTACGTGATTACGGATTTCCACGCCGTCGGTGGAATTCCGCAAGTGATGAAAATTCTGCTGGACCACGGAGTAATTCACGGCGACGCGCTAACTATCGAGGGCAAAACAATTGCCGAACGCCTGGAAAAAGTCCCCGCCGAGCCGGCGAAGAACCAAGATGTTATCGGTTCGTGGAACAAGCCGGTCTATCCCAGCGGACATCTCACCATCCTTAAAGGAAATCTCGCAAGCGAAGGCGCGGTTGCCAAAATCTCAGGCATCAAAAATCCGAAAGTCACCGGGCCAGCGCGTGTGTTCGACTCGGAAGAAGCGTGCCTGGCGGCGATTCTCGCAAACCGTATCAAGCCCGGCGACGTTATCGTGATTCGCTACGAAGGCCCCAAGGGCGGCCCAGGAATGCGCGAGATGCTAGCTCCCACTGCGGCGCTCATCGGCGCCGGCCTCGGCGATTCCGTAGGGCTGATAACCGATGGGCGATTTTCCGGCGGCACGCACGGCATGGTCGTCGGTCACGTCGCTCCGGAAGCCGCAGTAGGAGGCGGCATCGCGCTGGTACACCAAGGCGACTCCATCACCATGGACGCCAACGCCCGACTCTTGCAGCTGAATATTTCGCCCGACGAATTTGCGCGCCGCCAAGCAGCCTGGGTTAAGCCAAAACCACGCTACAACAGTGGCGTCTTGGGAAAATATGTTCGCCTGGTCTCAAGCAGTAGCATTGGCGCCATTACGGATGAATGTGTGGAGGATACATAGAGAGAGCTGACCGTCGCTGCCAACGGACCGCCGCCCAATCGATATGCCAACTCGAGCCAGACCAAGGATGCACAACCTTTTCCTTCAAACCACTCGCCAAACAGCTCGGGCGATGAGGCATGCCCCCCCGGATTCCCTCTTATCTCGCCATCAGAAAAATTCTATCGCTGAAAAAAGAAAATCTAATTCGGTCGAAAATATTTCTCAGCTATATTCGCGGGTGCAACACATTTGAAAGTGCAGCCATTTCCGTACAAGTTGCAATAAGGAGCGCCACAGATGAAACGCATTGACGCCGTAATCAGGCCTTCGCAGCTTGACGAAGTAAAGCAGCGCGTGAACGCTCTGGGCATAACCGGCCTGACCGTTTCCGAAGTCCGCGGATTCGGCCGCCAAAAAGGCCATACCGAAACTTACCGCGGATCGGAGTACACCGTGGACTTCCTGCCGAAAATCTTCGTGACCATCGCGGTCGCGGAAGATCTCGTCGATCCGGTTGTCGAAGCCATCATAGAAGGCGCCCGAACGGGCGTGATCGGCGATGGCAAGATTTTTGTTTCATCTCTCGACGACGTGATTCGCATTCGCACCGGAGAGCGCGGACCCGGCGCAATCTAATTGTCGATCGTAAAGTATCGCAAATGAATCGACTGTGGCAAAAAGGAGCTAGCAGATGCGCTTTTTATTTTTTGAACGCCAATGCGGACGCGGTTCGGCCGCCATTTCCAGGGCCCTCCTTGTTTTGCTCTTGGCGCAAATACTTTGCGGATCAATGTGGGCCGCTTTTGCTGACCAGGCGCCCCAGCCAGATCCAGCGGGAACCGCGACCGGCGACAAAACTTCAGTCCTCGACGCGGCCGGCAACCCCTTCGTGGTATTCGAGCCGACAGACCGCAGTTCTCCCGATTACGCCAAGAACAAAAAAGCCTTCGACGAATTTCAAGCCCAGGCTGCCCGCGAGCCTCTGGCACTGAAGCTCGCCGACGGTGTTGGCCACGACCGCATCGGCACAAACTTCTCCTGGACCTTGCTTACCGGCTATCTGGTTTTGTTCATGCAGGCCGGCTTCGCTCTGCTCACCTGCGGACTCGTGCGCAAGAAGAATGCTGCGCATCTTATGATGCTCAATTTCGCCGCGTATGTTTTTGCGTTCCTGGCCTACTACGCGGTCGGCTACGCCTTCCAATTCGGCGCCGTCGCTGTGAATGCGTCGCCCACAAATCTCGGCGGCGCGCCAACTCTGAATCATTTCCTGATCGGCAGCGGCCAATGGGGATTTCTCGGCGGCAAAGGATTTTTTCTCAGCGGCCCGGCATATGACGCCAGCAGCAATTGCCTCACGCTTTTCGAAGTCGTGTTCATGGAAACAGCTGGCTACATCATTGTCGGCGCAATTTGCGAACGAATCACTTTCTGGGCCTTCCTCATTTGCGAATTATTTATTGGCGGCATGCTTTACCCAATTTCCGGCTGTTGGGTTTGGGGTGGCGGCTGGCTTTCGCAACTCGGTTCCAGTAAGCACCTCGGTCACGGCTACGTGGATTTCGCCGGCTCCTCCGTCGTTCACTCCGTCGGAGGATTTTGCGCCATGGCGCTAGCCCTCATTCTGGGTCCGCGTCTGGGCAAATATGGTCCCGACGGAAAACCGCGAGCGTTCCCTGCTTCCAACATCGTGTTCGTTGTCAGCGGAACATTTGTTCTTCTCTTCGGATGGATGGGTTTTAATCCAGGCTCAACTCTCGGCGCAACCGACCTGCGCATTTCGGTCATCGCCGTGAACACGAATCTCGCGGCCGTAGCGGGTTCCGCTGCCGCGATGCTTCTGTGGTACTGGCTCTTCGGAAAGCCCGATATCACCATGGCGTGTAACGGAATGCTCGCAGGCCTCGTCGCCATCACCGCTCCCTGCGCGTTCGTGTCACCCACGGCATCGGTCATCATCGGCGTGGTTGCAGGCGTTCTAGTTTGTTTGGGCGTACTTTTCAACGAACGGATTCTCAAGATCGATGATCCCTGCGGCGCAATTTCAGTTCACGGATATTGCGGCTGGTTCGGCGCGGTCGCTCTTGGCATTTTCGCTGACGGCACCTACGGCGAGGGTTGGAATGGTGTAGGCGCAGCAGCCTATCTCGGAAAGACAGGCCAAGGTGTAACCGGTCTGCTTCACGGTGATTGGTCGCAATTTGTTGTGCAACTCGGCGGTGCGACTTTACTAGCGATTTATGCGTTCGGAACAACATACGTTGTGTTCAAGGCCGTAAACGCGTGGCGCTCCATGCGCGTCAGCAAAGACGTTGAACTCCAGGGTCTCGACGTGCCGGAGTTCGGCATGCTCGGTTATCCCGAAGATGCAGTTCAAATGTTGAGTGCCGGATCACAATCGCCGCAACGAGCGGTGTAGATCCAGGAGGACACGCAAGTCTCCATGTCCGCCAACCCATTGCTGGCCGCTGAACTTCGCGATTTCTCCGCGAAGGAATCCGCGCGCCATCAGGACCAATTTGCAGTCTCCGGTGACGGTCGCGCATTTCTTTTGGGCCGCAGCGCTCTGATCGATTCCATCGCCGCGCGTCTCTGGAAGGAATTCGTTTTAGCCGACCCCGAGGGCCCCGCAAACGTAGCACTTGTAGCGCTGGGAGGTTACGGCCGCCGTTGGCTGTTCCCTTTCTCCGACGTCGATCTGCTCTTTCTCCACGGCGGAAATAAAGCGGATGAAAAATTCAAAGAACCCATTCGACAATTTTCGCAAGAGTTATGGGACTTGCAGCTAAAACTCAGCCCCGCAACGCGGACTCTCGCTGAATGCGCCCAATTGGATCCTGCCAATCCTGAGTTCGCCATCGCGATGCTGGATTGCCGTTATCTAATTGGCGATCGCAAGCTTTTCGCGCGCCTCCACGACGAAGTGATTCCGAAATTGATCGCCAACGAGTCACGCCAAATCGTAAAAGGTTTATCCGAGCTTACGCGTGCTCGCCACGCCAAATTTGGAGAGACCGTCTTTCATCTGGAGCCCAATATAAAAGACGGCCCTGGCGGTCTGCGCGATTACAACGTCGTGAGCTGGCTTTCTCTCCTCGCCGCCGTCGAGAAATATCACATCTGGCCCAACGAAAACGCTGTGCTCCCGGACACGATCCAGCCGCAATTCGAAGCGGCCTTGAAATTTCTAATTTCCGTTCGCTGCTTTCTACATCTTCGCCGAAATCGCGACGATAACACCCTTACCTGGGAATCTCAGGACGCTTCCGCCGCTCGAAAGATTGGCGTCACAAATTCCCCGCCCGTAGTGGTCGGAAATAACCGGCGCAGCGCAGGTCTTTTAACCACTCCCGACTGGATGCGCATCTATTTCGGCCACGCGCGGACGGTACACCACATTTGCAATCGCTTGCTAGAGGAGGTTCCCGCAGCAAGGCTGTCAATTCACGATCAGTTTCAGCAATTGCGCTCGCGGCTTTCGAATGCGGAATTCCTGGTGCTGGACGGAATGCTGGCCCTTCGCCAGCCTGCCGCTCTGGATGATCCTCACTTGCTCCTTCGCGCATTCCATTTTGTGGCGCGCCACGGGCTGCCGCTCAGCTTCGACACTGAACTTCAAATTGAACGCGCTCTACCAGCTTTGTCTGCGAATCCTCCGGTCGGCGCAGAGCTTTGGCACCCGCTTCAGGAAATCCTGGTTGCGCCGCATGCGGCCGACGCCCTACGTGCGATGCACTCGTTGGGCCTGCTCAATGTATTATTGCCGGAATTTGCGCGCATCGATGCCTTAGTCGTGCGCGATTATTCGCATCGCTTTACGGTGGACGAGCACACCTTCGTGGCCATCGACAATCTTCACGCCCTCCGCCAGTCGAAATCGAAGTGGGACCAGCGTTACGCCGAATTGCTCGAAGAGCTAGAGCAGCCCGATTTGCTTTACCTGGCGCTGCTTTTGCACGATGTGGGAAAGGGCGCGAAAACTACCGATCATGTTCGCGCCAGTGCGGAAATTGCCCAAGGTGCCGTTGCGCTCCTCGATCTGGACGAACCCGACAGTGAAACAGTGCTTTTTCTCATTGGGCGCCATCTGGAAATGAGCTCCGCCTTGCGTCGCGACATTTTTGATCCTGAAACAGTCCGTGCGTTTTCTGAAAAAGTGGAAACGCCCGAGCGGCTTAAATTACTCTGCTTGCTGACCTACGCGGACATTAAAGCAGTCAATCCCGAAGCACTCACTCCTTGGAAAGCAGAGAATATCTGGCAGCTTTATATTGCTGCTTCCAATCACCTGAACCGCAGCCTCGATCAGCGCTTGCACGTAGACGCACACGACGAAGTGATGGCGCACCTCGGCACTCTTGCG
>Ga0209420_1000690_pt1 | contig 16947 bp, 19 predicted proteins | sample BlaSpr_A8_OM1_O1_FD_187972 | JGI IMG/M metagenome (GOLD analysis project Ga0209420, IMG submission 187972) | Forest soil microbial communities from Thunder Bay, Ontario, Canada - Black Spruce, Ontario site 2_A8_OM1_O1 (SPAdes) (version 2) | ecosystem: Environmental > Terrestrial > Soil > Boreal... | reverse complement strand
CACGCCAGCGGCTGTCGACTTGCGTCTTGAGTCGCCACAGTCAGCGGGCCAGGTCGATGCTCAGAAGCAGGCTTGGACATCCTCGCGGGAGGTGCGCACGACTCGAACATGGACAAGCGCGCAAACGCCATCCAGGCGCTAGGCCTAGCCTCCGGAGACCTGGAAGCGGTGCGATTGGCAGAAGATGCGCTTGGGGATAAAGAAGCCCTCGTGCGAGGCGCAGCCGCGAAAGCTCTGGGCGCGCTCGGTTCCCCCGAATCCATTCCGAAGTTGCAAAATTTGCTGGCGGATAAGGATATCTCGGTCGCACTCGCTGCCGGTCACGCTCTCGTTCAGCTCAAGAGCAACTCAGGATACGACGTCTATTATTCCCTCGTGGTTGGCATTCGGAAGGGCAGAACATCACCGATCACCGAAGAACTGAACCAAATGAAGACTCCGGCGAGGGCCATCCGGTTTGCGTTTGACCAGGGTATTGGTTTCCTGCCTTACGGAGGATATGGGATGGAGGCCTACCACGCCTGGAAGAAAAGAAGCACTGCGCCAACGCGGGCTGCCGCCGCACGGGAATTGGCCGGCGACCCGGACCCGCGCACCGGCCAAGCGCTTGCGAAAGCAGTGTCCGACAAAGACTGGAGTGTCCGGGCGGCAGCGGTGGAGGCAATCGCCAAGCGCGGGGATCCGGCCCTGCTGGCGAACATCGTGCCTGCAATGTCAGACAAGAAAGATATTGTGCGCTATTCTGCCGCCGCCGCGGTTCTTCGGTTGAGCCGGATCACGCAAGAAAATGGGACCCAGTCACACTGAAAGGCCGCCGACGGAACTTGCCATGTGCGCCGGTGGATCAGAGATCGCGATTGTTCGAAGGCATTAGTTCGAAGGCATTGGGGGTCTGGTAGTCTTACTTCGCGCTGTAGCCGCGAACTGGAAGCGATGGTGGCGGGATGAATGATCTCTACAGACAGGCTGCTTCGCTCTCGTTCTTGGCGAAAGGCGCCGCTGCAACCGTCGGAGTCCTCATCATCCACGCCGCGTTTCGCGTGCTCGAAAAAACGCTCCCCCAGCGCTTTGGCCGGGCCGATGCGCGATATAAGGTTCGCAAGCTGATCGTCTTTTCCGGATACTTCTCGATTCTCCTTTTCCTCGCCATCCTCTTTGAAGATCGACTGGGCCGCCTCAGCTTTGCCATTGGTGTCGTCGGCGCGGGTGTGGCAGTCGCCCTGCAGGACGTGGTGGCCAGCATTGCCGGCGCTTTCTCCATCGGTTTTTCAAAGCTGTATGCCGTGGGAGACAGAGTTCAGATCGGCGACACTCGAGGGGACGTGATCGACATCGGGCTGCTGCGCACCACCTTGATGGAAACCGGGAACTGGGTCAGCCGGGATTTGTACAACGGCCGGATCGCTCGCATCCCCAACAGCACCGTCTTGCGCGGGTCCGTTTTCAACTACTCGCAAGGATTCCGGTTTGTTTGGGACGAGATTAACGTGCTGTTTAAAATCACCAGCGATTGCCAGCTTGCCAGAGCGATGCTTTTGCGGGCAGCCAACGAGGCGATTGGCGAGTACCTGGTCGAGGCGCAGAGCTCATGGAAAGTGATGAGTGACAATTATCAAAGCGCAAATCCTCCGTTGGAACCTACCGTCGCACTCCTCGTAAATGCGGGATCGCTGGAATTTACCGTCAGCTACGTGGTCGACTACACGAAACGAACCGCTAGGAAAGATCAGTTGTTCACCAAAATCGTGGAGGAAGTCGCGAATAGCAATGGGCGGCTCGAATGGGCATCGTCGGCAGTTATTCCCATGAGCCCGCCCGGCAATGCCGGATACGAATCGAAGGCGATCCTCCCGTCATCTTCGACTCTTGGGGTGGGCCACGCGGCAGATTCCCGTTAGCGCCAGCCCACACTTAGGCCACCGTGAAGATCGGGGGTGGCGGCAAGCGCGGACAGATCGTCAAAGTCCGGACCATTTGTCCTGCTATAGGGAAACAACATCAGTGCACAACCGTCCGGTGCGCTCTCTTCTGCTCCGGATGCATCGTCGGCAAACAGGAACCCGTCTCTCGCCCGCAATCAGCAGCCAGCCAATATGAAGCCGGCGTTATTCGTGCGCTCTCTCCTCGCTTAACTTGCCTATTGATATTAACTATCGTTAACTATTAAAGATAATCACTGGTTAATCAGCCCGGAGGTTAACGTCGGGATGTTTGTGACCTGCGAGGGAAACAAAATGAGTCTGAAGACATGACAAACCTCCATCGGGTGATGCTCATTCTCGCGGTTGTTGCATCTCTACCTCCTCATCCGCAAGCCCATGTTCGAGCAGCGTCGACGTCAGCGTGGAGCTACCCAAAGGATAAGGTCCGGGCCGTCCTGCGACTTGATGCGGCGAACGCCCTCGACGATGTGCGGCCCAACGCCCTCGAACGGTCCCCATTCAAGACTTTCCGGACGGTGGGTCGCAATATATTTTGTGCCGCATTGAGCCCGTCTGCCATCGGACTGCTCGGCACCTTTGGCCAGAAGCCCGACCAGATATCGTATGTGCGACGGCCAAGCAGCAAATCGAAGCTCACGCCCTGCGCGGCGAGGACCTCGTCCGGGCCAGTCGAGGTTCGATAGGGTGCTTTCCAGTCGCCGTACGGGAAATCGTCGTCATCGCCGGATTGCTGGATCACACCATCCAGCGAGATGTGTTCTATGATTCTGAGCTTTCTCATTTGCGTCCCCTTGTTCTAGGGTTGGAGTTTCTCTACTTTTGACCTTCACTACAACGACGAACGGCCAGACCGGAATTCTACAAAGCCGCGGGGGAAAGTTTATCTCGTGAATTGCCTGTTGCTTGCTCGCCATCAGCAATCGTTTGAGTCTTCGGTGAAATGAGTCCAAAACTCTGTCATTTTTTTGAGCAAGCCAGTTCGCTTTCCATTGCGCAAAATCTTTAGCCGCAATTCGTTCATCATGAACGCCCTTTGCCTCGTCGGAACATAAGAAAACGGTCGGTTCATCCATCACTTCAGGACGCAAAAGTGCTCTCTTTTCGGCTAGGAAATCCTCGGGACCATTTCTGTCTCCGTCGCACCACCAGGCAGCACCGGGCGACTGGCCAGGCGTGCTAAATCGAGCGATCAGTCAGTTGAATGGAATTCGCCAGAGCGGTTGACGCCGGAGCGAAGGAGGTCAGCCGGCGGGCATTCATGGCTGGAACCTTGGCATTCCATGTTCATCTCAACATAGGTCACAACAATTTCAAAAATTGCTGCAAATCGCAGTTGACATTCCTTACTCTATGCAATAGAGTACTCTATGTAATGAAGACTTAGATTGACTCAGGAGAAACGTATGGGTGATCGCACAAGTGGCAATTCGACCCCATCCACACTCGCTTCGGCGCTGCCGCTCGAAATCGACGCGCTGGTCAAGCGCTTTGGCCAGGTGGTCGCTGTCGATGGCATCTCGTTGGAACTGCGGAGCGGCGAATGCCTCGGCTTGCTCGGTCCTAACGGCGCGGGCAAGAGCACTCTGATTCGCGCCATTGTGGGCCGTGTGATTCCCGACTCCGGGCGAGTCGCAGTCTTTGGCGCGGCGGCCGATTCGCCCGCCGCGCGTGCCGAAATGGGATGGGTGCCACAGGATCTGGCTCTTTATCCGCGCCTCACCGCGAAAGAGAATCTCCGTTCTTTCGGACGCTACTACGGCTTGACCGGCAAGAAGCTCGACGAGGCCGTTGCGTGGTGCCTTGACTGGGCCGCCCTTCAGGACCGTGCAGGCGAGCTGACGCGGAATCTCTCCGGAGGCATGAAGCGGAGGCTCAACATGGCGGCCGGCCTTATTCACCAGCCGCACCTGGTGCTGATGGACGAGCCCACGGTGGGCGTCGATCCGCAATCGCGCAATCGCATCTTTGAAATGATCGAGGCCCTTCGCGCGCAGGGAATGACCATTGTTTACACCACGCATTACATGGAAGAAGCTGAGCGATTGTGCGACCGCATCGCGATCGTCGACCACGGGCGCATCATTGCTCTCGATACCAAGGAGGCGCTGATCCATAACTCCTTCGCCTCACGTAGCCAGGTAGTTGCGCGACTCGATGGACCTGCCGGGAGAGTCAGCACGTGGGCCGCACAGCGCGGCGGACGGCTGGTCGATTCCACGGCGGAGTTCACCATTGAGCGCCCCACTGAAATTACCGGCTTGCTTGAAGGCGCAGCCGCGGCTGGCCTTGAACTGGTTGACTTGTCTCTGCGCCGGCCAAATCTTGAGACAGTCTTTCTGCACCTCACTGGAAGGGAGTTACGCGATTGATTATCCCCATCGTTCGTACCGCCATTGTTGCCCTGCGCCGCGATCGCGTTTCGCTGGTGCTCAGTTTTGTTGTGCCCATCGCATTCTTTACCATCTTCGCCGTTGTCTTTGGCGGACAGCACGACACGGTTCCGAAAATCAAAGTGATTGTGGTCGATGAAGACCAGAGCCGTGCCTCCCAACAGCTCGTCAAGGGCCTGGAGAGCGATGGCTCGCTAGCCATCACCACCAAACCCGCTCCCACAGAGGATCAGGCGAAACCTATCGACTACACAGCGGTTACGGCCGAAGCTGCGGTCAAGGCAGGTGACGTGTCGGTAGGGCTCATTGTTCCGCCCGGCTGGGGCGCCAATCCCATTTCTTTTCGCGGCGATTCAGACGCGCCGGCCATTCAACTTCTCAACGACGCGAGCGACACCATTGCGCCGCAAATGGTCGGGGGCCTGTTGCAAAAGGCGGCTATGACCGCGATACCTGAAACGATGGCGGAGCAGGGAATGAAGTATTCGGAACAATACATAGGCGAATTCACACCCGGCCAGCGCAAGAAGATGAATGACGGCCTGGAACAGTTGAGGCAAATTGAGAACTGGCCAGATTCGGCTCGTACCGGTGCGGCAAGTTCCAGTAGCGGCGGGATCATCGCGGTCAAGTCTCGCTCAGTGGTGGGAGAGAACAAGAAGAGTCCCATGGTTTCCTTCGAGGCCGCGGCCATCGGAGTCATGTTTCTGCTTTTCACCGCCAGCGGTTCAGCGGGCGCCCTGCTGGATGAAGCCGAAAGCGGCGCCCTCGATCGCGTGCTCAGTTCGCGCATCTCGATGGGCGGGCTCCTGGCGGGCAAGCTGGTCTTCAACATATTGCTCGCCTTCACGCAGTTGACCGTAATGTTTCTCTGGGCCTGGGCAGTCTTCCACCTCGACTTCTTCAGTCATATCCCCGGCTTTATTGTGATGGGACTATGCACTGCGTTTGCAGTTGCTGCATTCGGCACGTTGCTGGCCAGCATCTGCCGAACCCGCGCTCAGCTGGGCGCGCTCTCCACGCTGCTGATTCTGGTCATGTCCGCCATTGGTGGCAGCATGTTTCCTCGTTTTCTGATGCCGGAGGCAATGCAAAAGGCCGGCCTCTGGACCATCAACGCATGGGCCATCGACGGCTTCACCAAAGTCTTCTGGCGCGACCTGCCGGTGACCGCGCTCTGGCAGCAAGTCTCTGTGCTTCTTGCCATCGGCATCGTGCTCCTTGCTGTAGCGCGCAGGATCGCGCGCCGCTGGGAATACGCATAAGCGCAATATCAACCGGCAAAAAAAGGAGACAGTGCATGAATATCTCAATCGCAGCCTTAACCCGCCGCCGTGCGACCTCAAGCAAGCTGATCGTCTTAGCATTCCTTGTTTCGTTCGGACTCCCGCTCGCCGCGCAGGAACCCGTTCGAAGCAGCGCGGATGTGCAGCGCGAATTCATGGACAAGCTTTCATTTCTCGCCCCTACATGGTCAGGCCCGGTCACAATCCATCGCGGCCCCGGCGAACCCCTGCATCGCACACAAACCGAGGATGTGCAGTATAAGCTTGACGGCCTCGTGATGCTCATTGAGGGCAAAAGCATCGAGTCTGACCGCAAGGTCATGTTCAATGCCCAGCCCACCATTTCCTACGACGATGCCACCCATGCCTGCCGGTTTCGCGCGTACAACGAAGGCCACTATCTCGACACGGAGCTTACCGTGCCGGATGGCGGTTTTCCATGGCAGTATCAGACAGGTCCGGCGCACTTCGTAAACACGATGAAACTGACAAAGGGCGGCGATGGAGTGAACTGACCGAGGCAGCAGCCGGCAATAATCCTCCGCTCCGCGCCGTGGAGATGCTGCTTCAGCATCGGCCCTGAAGCGGGATAGGTGCGGGTTGTTCGACAAATCAGACTGCGGAACCAAATCGTGCTCTGACCCCAATTGAATGGAGATTAGCGATGGCAGACCAGATAACAGAACGGGACCTAAAAGACAGGCTCCGCCTGATCGAAAGCATGATTGCCGAGGGCCGGCGAACCACTGAAAACTGGGGATGGACCTTTGTTCTTTGGGGCGTCGCCTATTACATTGCCATAGCATGGGCCAGTTTCGGCCATAGCACGATGGCCTGGCCAGTCACCATGATTGCCGCCAGTGTGCTGACGTTCGTACTGGCCTCCCGAACCGCGAGCAGGCACCCCGAGACGACCTTGGGCCGTGCCATGTTGGCGATCTGGCTCGGCATGGGCATCTCCACGTTTGTTGTCATGTTGTCCCTTGGCTTTAGCGGCAGAGCCGATCTGCATATCGCAGTCGCGGTCATCGGGGCTATGCTCGGTTCCGCCAATGCGACCTCGAGCCTCATTCTCAAATGGAAGATGCAATTTGCTTGCGCCGTGGTCTGGTGGACGGCTGCAGCGGTTTCCTGCTTCCTCCCGGAAAACCAGGCAGGTATCGTGTTTCTGGTTGCGATCTTCTTCTGTCAGATCGTCTTCGGAATTTACGGGATGGTCGCGGAATCGCGCAAACGCGGACGAGGCATCTCCCATGCCTGATTTGCCCGAGCTCAATCCCGTGATTCACGGGAAGCTGCGCCTGGCTTTGCTCTCGCTGCTCTCCAGCGTCGAGGAAGCAGAGTTTACCTGGCTCCGTGCCAAGACCGGCTCTACCGACGGCAATCTTGGCGCGCACCTTCTCAAGCTCGAAGAAGCCGGCTATGTTGCCGTCAAAAAGAAGTTTGTCCAGCGCAAGCCGCAGACGCTGTATCGCATGACAGAATCCGGCCGTCAGGCTCTCACTGAATATGTACAGGCATTGAAGCAACTTCTCGGTGCCGCCATCGACGCGTAGTGGAACGGAGGCTTCAGCCTTCCGAATGAAGGCTCTTGCGCCGCTCTGCATGACTCCCAGGTAATACGCCAAGTTGTGGATGGAGTTCAGTACCGTAGCGCTGTGGTTCGTCAAAACCTTCCGGCGCAATCCATCTACACCTGCTCACAGAAGACGCTGCAGGATGCAGCCGCCCTTGCACGCAAGTATCACGCTCCCATTCTCATCCATCTTTCCGAGATGAAAAAAGAGAATGACGACAGCGTCAAGAACAATGGCATGTCGCCAACGCAATATCTCGAAAAGATCGGCGTACTTGGGCCGGACCTCGTCGCCGCACACTGCATCTTCGTCGACGAGGCCGACCGCAAAACGCTCGCTGAAAGACACGTTGGATGCGTGCACAATCCATCCAGCAACATGATGCTTGCGAGCGGCGTCTCCCCTGTCCCCGAAATGCGCGCAACTGGAATCGCAGTGGGCCTTGGCACCGACGGGCCCGCAGGCAGCAACAACGATCTCGACCTCATGGAAGAAATTGACCTGGCTGCAAAACTGGCCAAGATCACCAAGATGACTCCGGTCGCCCTGAATGCCAAAGCCGTTGTCGAAATGGCCACCATCGACGGCGCCCGCGCCCTCCACATGGAAAAAGAAATTGGCTCGCTAGAAAAAAGTAAGAAGGCCGACATGATCGTCATCGGCCTCGACTCGCCGAATGCCGTCCCCATGTACGACGTTTACGCCCAGATTGCCTATTCGCTCAAAGCCAGCGACGTGGAAACGGTCATCATCGGGGGCCGCGAGGTGATGAAGAATCACAAACTGCTGACCGTGGACGAAGCCGCTGCCGTCGCAAAAGCACGCGAGTATCGCAAGTCGATCGCGGCGTCGCTGGCCCTGATCGATTCCCTACACCAGCGCTGGATGCTGATGCTGCGCGCTTTCACCGATACGGAGTGGAAACGAACCTTCCGCCATCCGGAAATGGGCCCCATGTCGCTGGAAAAAACTCTAGCTCTTTATTCCTGGCATGGACGCCATCATGTAGCGCATATCACGAGCCTGCGCGAGAAAATGGCCTGGTAGAGACCCAGCTGCGACCTGCGGGCCACGAGCTACGAGCCAGGAAGCAAAAACTGCATGGCCTGAAGCCAAAGAGCCAAGGGGTAACCAGCTGACACCATTGTCCGCGGACGATCGCGCAATATCGGGTCACTGAGGAGTGAGAAGCATTTCACAATAGCTGCGTCTCTCATTCAATAGAAGACCGAGACGTTTCGCGAGGGACGCAATCCGGCGCCGGGCAGCGTCCACATCCTGCTCCTCAGCCTTCACCTCAAGCTCGACGAAACAACCCAAGTGTTCCACATCATCAAGAACGACTTCAACTTCATCGTCCTGCCAAGACACGATGGCGCTTCGGAGAGCCTTCCGCGCCTCGTCTCGGTCGAAGAGCGGGCCGCTTCAGGAATCGAGAAAGACACTCTCGAATGGAGGGAGCAATTCGTGTCTGAGAACAAATGCTGGACGTCAGCCGAAGTAGCGAAAGAAAGCAGCAGCACAGCCAAGAACCGCGCTGCGATTGCTTCTCGATGGCTGACTGAAAAGAAAATCTTCTCTGTTCATTTCAAGCGGCAAACGTGGTTCCCCAGATTTCAATTTCAGGACGGAAGTCCGATACCAGCGATCTCAAAGGTGATTAAGGCGTTCCCGAAACACGCGACAGGTTGGGACTTGGCATTTTTCTTCGACACCCCAAATTCGTTTATCGGTGGACGCCGACCTCTCGACCTTCTTAAAAGCGACCCAGAGGCGCTCGAGTCTTTAGCTCACCGGTTTGCAAATCCTGCAGATGCCTTTTGATTGCCCAAAAGCGCCGTTCGTCGGTAGTCCACTGGCCTTGAGGACGACTGTCTTGCCGGCCGGGAAGACCCTTGTCCGCTTCCACGGGATCACCTATCCGGCAAATTCATTCAATCCGAACACTGGAGGGGATTGGCTCAAGCCGCTCGATGGTGCGCGCTTCAATCCCTTTCCAGACTTGAAGTCAACAAACGTCCCGACCGTGTACGCGGCAGACAGCTTTACGGCCGCCGCGCTGGAGAGCGTTTTCCACGGTGTAGAACAAGTTCCGTCCCCTCGATATTTGAGATCTCAACTGGCGACTTGGCGCTACAGCGAATTGGAAATCAAACGCGATTTGGAGGTGTTCGAGCTCACCAATCCCAACCTTCGTCAACTGGTGGTGCCGGGCCGCCCCATGTCTCTAGTCGGCCCTTGCAGGCGGACGAGCAAACTGCCCGCGAGAAGGGAACCTTCGGCTATCCGATAGTCGAGGGTTCCTCCTCTCAGACTGGCCTGATGTTCACAAACAGCTCCGTGTTTCTTAACTTGGGGAACCTACAAAGAGCAAGTGACGAGCTACAAAGAATTGGTTCGCAGGAAGGCAACACGGGCCTGGGGTCAGAAGCAGGTTCAAGCGAAATCACACGCCAGCGATGCCGTTTTCCGGTTGGGTGTGGCAACGGGCAGGGATATCCAAACCATTCCGCTCGTCGTCCCAAGCGAGGGCGGACATTTTCCAGTCTCCATCCTTTCGCACAAATTGAATCGTATTCATGCCACGCGTGTCGAAGCGTTCCCCGTGCAGCACTCCCGTCTTGCGGTACGCGAGGAACCGCTGTGCCACATTTCCGAAGATTTCGGTAGTTTCCCATTCCTCACGCTCGCAGAGATCCACCAGGCTGCCATCGTTGAGCAATAGTTCGCGCGGCGTAATGAATTCCGAGATTGAAAACACTTCTGTGTTTGGTCCGCAGGTCCTCACGATGATGCCCTGCGGGATGAACAGATCGTGAATTCGCTGGAGGCTAACGGTTGCGCCAGGCGTAGGTGAGAAAAGCCGGAAGAATTCCGCCGTTAGTTCATCGATACGGCACTTGTCCTTGTGAATGGATGGAACAGCTCGTGCTTGCAAACCCTGCATGGAAAACTTCCTCCGGTTAGCTCAGTGGCCTTCTTCCGCCTGCCCCTCTGATAGTAGGATCGAAGCGATTATGGCATAGATGTGATCAGGCCCAGGAACCAAAGTAGTTGGGCGATGAGAAGAACCGACTGCGAAAGCTGGTAGCGGATCTCAGTCTGGAGAGGGAAGCCTTGCAGTAGGTGATCTGTCAGGCGGGCTTCGGACTCTCCCTCATCGCGATTTGGATCATTGCCGCTACGCTCCGCTCGACATCCCGGTCGGTGGTGGCCCAACTGGAGACGCTGATTCGCATGGCCGTATGTCCCTGCCACTGCGTTCCACCACACCAGCAGGTTCCGTCGTTCTGGATAGCTGTGATGACCCTCCGCGTGTCCGCCGCGCTGCCGAACGAGACCAGCACCTGGTTTAGCACTACGTTGTTCAAGATAGCGAAACCCGCCTTGTGCAGACGTTCCGCGAACACTTTCGCCTGGCGACAGTTTCGCTCGATCATTTCCCGCAAGCCGCTGCGTCCGAGTGAGCGCATCGCTGCCCACAACTCCACCCCCCGCGCCCGGCGCGACGCTTCTGGAGCGTAGTGACATGGCTCGCGCCGCTCACTCGTCGCCAGATAAGCGGCGCTCAGTGTCATGGCGTCGCGGAGATACTCCGGCCTCCGCACCACTGCGACGCCCGAATCGTAGGGTACGTTCAGCCACTTATGGCAATCAATCGCCCAGGAATCAGCTGCGCCCGCGCCTGCCAGCAAAGGAGCATAGAGCGGCGAGACAGCTGCCCAGAGCCCGAAGGCGCCGTCTACATGCACCCAGGAACCTGCATCATGCGCGCGAGCGGTGATTGCCCCAGCGGGATCAAACGCTCCGGTGTTTACATTTCCCGCTTGGACACATACAAGCGTCTGATCGTCAAGGGGCGGCAGTGCGTCCAGCCGCATCCGCCCCTGGTCGTCCACTGGAATTCGCGTGACTCGCGAACGCCCCAGCCCAAGCAACGACAGCGCCTTCAGCACTGAAACGTGAACTTCATCGCCCACGACCACGTGAATCTTAGGCGCTCCGAACAATCCGTCCTCCTCAACGTCCCATCCCGCACGTTGCAGCAGCGCTGTCCGCGCCGCCGCCAAGGCCGAGAAATTTGCCATGGTCGTGCCAGTAACAAATCCCGCCCCCGATCCAGACGGCAGACCCAGCACATCCACCATCCACTCCAAGACAACTTCTTCCAACTTCGCTGCCACTGGAGACATCACCTGCATTCCGGCATTCTGGTCCCACGCTCCCGTTAGCCAGTTGGCCGCCAGTGCCGCAGGTAGCGAGCCACCGGTGACGAAACCAAAATAGCGACCTCCGGCCGTGGCTACCGTCGCAGGCGACCCCATCTCATCGAGTAAGGCTAAGACCTCTGAGGGATCCGATGGCAATGGCGGTAACGGCCCTCCCAGAGTTTCCAATCGGGCTACATCCGCAGCCGACGGAACGACCCGTCGCTCGGCAAGTCCCGCGATGTATCGGGCCGCTCGATCCGCAGTTTCTGCCAGCAATTTCTTCATGGACGCCTCCGTACTAAGTAGCAAAGCATCTGACTCACTCCGTCGCCATCTCGGACATTGACGGAAGGGTTCGAATGCACCTCTAGAGGCTAGAGCCATGCGCGCGCCATTATAGTTCCACCAGGGTGTAACAGGCGATGAGCGACTCTGAGTGGATTGTCGGCTGCCCGGAGGTTATCCGAAAGGGCTTGTGGAGTGTTTCGCGAGCCTGTCACTAATTTCACTCTCACTGCCTGGTGCTGATCATGTGCTTCGCACCGCACATGGAGTCCGTAACCACACCTTTGAGTGTTATTTCCTTAGTTTGGCCGTACAGTAGAGTCGCAAGAACGGCGCCGCCGAGCATTAAAGCTAGGTTGCTGACCTTCATCAAAAGTCCTCCGCCCAACAAGCTAGCACTTGCTTGCACATCATGCACCTCGAAATCAATCTATTTGCGCTTTATCGAGAACTGAAGATGTTTCTCGACTGCGGAGAGGGAAACCGTGCCCTTTTGGATAATTCCGTTCCGATCTAGGATTAGCGTGTGTGTCGAAAGAAACAATTCAACCTCGTCCCGCATTCTTGGATCGGGGTTCCACCTTTTGAATCAGTGCCCTGTAGATCGAAAGCAAGGCGCCCGATTTTTCAAGCGCTACCGCATTTTCCTTGTGCAACGGGTGATTCGCAAGTTTGGCTCGATACTTTTCGTACTCGGCGAGCGACGGAAAATCGATCAAGCCAAAACCCTCATTGGTTGCTCCCGAGAAATCAGTGGGGACGTAGTATCCTGCGACCTTGCCACCGCTTTCAGTGATCGCTTGCTGCTCCTCAGCGACGTATTTTTCAAATGCCGAAAATTTGTTGGGGTCAATTGTGTAGCGTAAATAGAGAGTAATCATGTTCCGCTCCAGAGTCTAAGAATGCTGCCCTACCTTCAGTAAAGAATCGCTCGCCCTTGTATGCGTCTGGCCAACCTTACTTCAACCCCACCCGCTCCATTCCATCAATTTCTGTTTTGAGGCCCGCGCCGTGCTAGCCTCCAGAATGGATTTGGTTCCTTCAGTGGAGCGGGTGCTGCTACCGATGGCCATCTTTGGCGCAAGGTCTCGTCCAAAAACTCACGTGCGATTGGATCTTTCAGCCGCTCCACTCGATGACCGACAACTTCGCTTCATTAAGTGCGAAATTGCTGAGCCCGATTGGGATCAATTACAGAAAGATGCAAAGCGTATACATTGGCTCCTCTCTCTAGAAATCACCCTGGTTCATATATGGCTGAGACCAGAGTGTGACCTGGAGGATCATTGATTTCCACCAGGCTTCCAGCATGCGGTTTACTACCTCGGACGAGTGGCCCCCTTTTTCGAGATAGGGACGCATCGGAGCGACAGTCGCAGCGCTGAATGCGATGAGATCGCGCCCGCGGACATGCGCCGCAGCGTGAGCGTCATCGGTCTTGTTCTTCTTCGCCCGATGATGCCTGAGGCCGATTTCGTATTGATAATTAAGCCACTCCTGGTCATACTCGGCGCGCGCAGTGTCGAGCACCCACTGAGCAAAGCGCTTTCCGACCTTCTCGCCATATTCCTTGTCGGGTTGGCCCGTGCGCGGGTCCTGGCTATATTGGGCGAGGTGCGGGTGACCAGCGATAATGCCGCGCCACATCGTCACTAGATCCTCCGCTTGGTCCTTGAGCACGTCGTAGGAGACGCGGAGATAAACCACGTCTTCATCGCTGAAGAGCGTCGAGGCTTTCAAATCTCTTAACTCGTCGAGGGTGATAGGCGACTTGGCAACGTCGGGTGATCCCGGATTGTAGCCGGGAAGGTCTTTGGTTTCGTGATGATCTTCCATAGTTGTTTCTCCTTCGATGTGTCTAGTCGAGTTGTTTGTGGCGTGACCGCGCGGCGGACACGCACGGTTCCCAAGCAAAAACGTAGCGCTTTCGCGCCATAGCGCGAACCGCATCTCTTCGAGATGCATGAGATGTGTACCGCGATCGATCTTCACGTCGCGCTTCTCGCGGGATCGACTCAGAGCTTTCATTAGCCAGTGCGCATCGTCGTCGGTGACAAGTCCGTCCCACCCGCCTCGCATGATCGCGACCGGCGCCGCGACCTTCTCCGGTTGCCAAGCAAGTTCTCCGTGCCACGCCCGCAGGATTTCAATCAGTGGTCCCGTCGGAGTCTTCACGCCGGCGGGGTCGCGCTTTCGGCTCTCGGGATCGCTGTCAAGGTATATCTGGGCCCATTGCTCGAAGTGAGCGCGCGACAGCACTGGTGGCTCACTCTCGGGCACATCTTCGACGAATCGCGCCCATTGGTCCTCGACCGTGACGATCCGCCAGGCGGGGCCATCTGGCCGTGGCACGTAGCGCGGGCCTTCGCGGCGCGCCAGGGGCGCAAACATCACGATGCCATCGATCATCGTGGGGTGCGCGGCCGCGAAAAGACCTGCCGGCATTGAGCCCCAGCTATGGGTGACCAGCGAAAGCGAAGGAAGTTGCTGGCGCGCTAGAATGAAGCGGACCGCTGCCTCGACCTGTTCCGATGCCTCGTGGGCTAAGCACAACGGGCCATGCTCCTCTGCAGGCTTATCCATCTCCGGATGACGATCGGACTGGCCGAATCCGTAGAAATCCAAGCCCCACACGTCAAAGCCCGCGTCACACAGCGCATCCCGCCACGACCTCCCATCGAAGCGGTAGGTGATGGACAGCGCCGACGGAAATGTTGCCCCGTGAAGGTAAAGAACTGCGCGGCGCATCGACGACGTAGAAGACTGGCTGCTCCGCAACAGACGCAGAAACAGTCGAAGCTGTTTCGCGATCCGGCGATATGGAAATGCTCTTCTTTCACGTCGAGGCTCAGTGTCATAAGGCCACTCCGGCGATGCAGACCCTCTGGTTTGGGCTCCTGCCACGCCGCATCTGTTCGATGTTCAGGTTCTTCGAAAGGTCTACCGACCATCAGTGAAAATCAGTTTGGGACGTCTCGTGAACCAGAATCTCCAAAAGCTGTTGACCCCTGATGGTTCATAGTCGAGATCGTGGGATCACCTGCCCAATCCGCATACGCCGCAGCGTTCTGTTATTGGGTCATGGCGTGGGCGTGCAGTTATCGTCATGAATAAATTCGTTGTACCAATTGGTCTCCCAAGTTTTGCCGTTGTCCGTGGAAAACTCCTGCTCCCACTTTGCTACAACCTTTGAACCTTTGGGATTCATTGTCTGCTCCCACTTTGCAACGGTCGTCGAACCTTCGGGATTCAATGTCCACATAAAGCGGACAACAATCGGCTTGCCGTTAAACGTATCCGGTCCTTCGAATATTCCGACGTTGCCGTCAAACTTGCCGACTACCGGTGGCTGAATGATTCCTCCGGAAAATTTATTATCAACCCAGTAAATACGCCACAGGCCGGTCTTGGAATCGTAGGTCCGAACCGTCACTCCCACGAAATCTTTCCAATAGCTGGCCTTCCAGTAGTCAATATCGCCGATACCTCCGGGCAGAGGGCTCGCTTCATCACAGGTGATGAAATCGACCCATTCATGTGACCCGGCGAGGCGCTTCTTCAGACGGTGGTTGGGCATTCTCCATTTTCCGTAAATGAAGTCGAAGTCGTGAGAGCCGTCTCTCACAGCTGCTGACTGCGCGGTTGTCGAGTCGTCAGGCGAAGCAACGGAACTAGAGGTACAAAAGCCCAATATGGCCAGTGCAAAGATGGCGTCGAGGAAAACTACGCGAGTAAATGTCTTCAAGATGCGTGTGCTCCTTATGATAGAGATTGGCCGAAGCCGCTGTAACTTTTGATTTGACGGTCATCGCTCCCTGAGCAAATGTCCGGCTGAACAGACCAGTTGCTTCTAAATTGTGGAATGGGATCGAACTCTTTGCCAGCCGACGTGAAAGCGTTCGAGAAGCTCCAGATCGCCCGAGTTGCATTTAATCTTTTTCTCGCGTCAATGTAGCGACAAAGTTCGGCTCCCAAGTTTTGCCGCCGTCACCCGAGAAAGCCTGCTCAAAATGGTGTGAGTTCGGACTGATATCTGTAAAGACATGTCGAACCAGGATGGTTTTGCCATTAAACGATTCCTGATCTATAAACTCGCCCCGGCCGTTGTTGAACCCTCCGATCATTGGCGGCGCTATCGTGCCGTCGTTGCTGGTGGCAAAATTGAAGCTCCAACGATGGGATTGGGGATTGTAGAGGCGCAAGTTCAATTCTTCTAGGTGACCTGTTGGGGTGTCGGCTTCGAGTTCCATCAGATTGGCGCGGCCATTCCATACCTTCCTGATGACGACATTGGCCTCCATCTCGACCCATGTAGTCGAGCCAGTCAAGGGATGCAGGCGGCGCGATACATGCGACTTCCAAGTGCCTATCTCGAAGTCGAAATCATGTTGCCCATCCCGCTCCATGCCGGCGTCTGAACTGGCGGGCGTGAAACTTCCTGAAGCGGCGGTGTCCGCCAACGGCAGCGAAGATTGGCCAAACACATATTTCCATCCCACCGACGTGCGTAGGTAGGTATCGCTGAACCAGAACTTGCGATCGAAAGATCGGCCGTTAGTCGTACCCTTTTCCCAGAGCTTTGCAGTGACTACGGCTGTGTTGCCCCAAACGCGAACGGTTTGAATGTCTTCATCGTTCCGCTCGTAGCTCGTGGCTGCACCTTTTGCATCGTTGACCATGTCCGCTTTGGTATATGCTTTGCCAGAGCCGGTCACCAGGATGAAATCGTCCGCCAGAATGCGATTCATGGCGGATGCATCATTGATCTTCACGGCTGCCTGGTATTCCGTGTCTAAGGCAGCTACTGTTTTCTTGTCGTCGTCCATGGACGAGTTTGACCCGCGTTCAGCCGTCGCCGGCACGATGCCAATGATGAGTCCAGCGATGAAAAACAATGGCCAGTAAGAACATCTCCGGGACTCAGTCATAGTGTCGTCAGCCGCCCAAGTGAGTTCATTCATTAAAATAAAAAGACGCACACCTCGTTACCCGCACAATTCATTTCTAGTTGACTCGCGTGTATTTATTGATCCAGTTCACCTCCCAGGTTTTTCCGCCATCATCGGAAAATGCCTGTTCGGATTGCGCGGAATCATCACTGATTTTCCAGATGGAAAATCGAACCCAGATTTGTCTGCCGTTGATCTCCTCCTGGTCATAAAATTCGCAACGGCCATCCTTACACTGCCCCACTCCCGGCGGCTCGTCTAGCGTGCCAACCTTTGGCGTGGCGAAGTCGAGGTTCCATTCATGCG
>Ga0209420_1000689_pt1 | contig 16948 bp, 14 predicted proteins | sample BlaSpr_A8_OM1_O1_FD_187972 | JGI IMG/M metagenome (GOLD analysis project Ga0209420, IMG submission 187972) | Forest soil microbial communities from Thunder Bay, Ontario, Canada - Black Spruce, Ontario site 2_A8_OM1_O1 (SPAdes) (version 2) | ecosystem: Environmental > Terrestrial > Soil > Boreal... | reverse complement strand
ATGCGGTGAAACGGATACTGCGAAGCCAAAAGTTTGGGAACGCCGCTGATGAATGCGAAACGCTTGCCCGCCAAAAATGACGCGGGACAATCCTGGCCATCGAGTCGCTTCAAATCGGGTTTGTACTCAAACAGTTCCAATTGGCTTGGTGCCCCGGCCATGTGCAAGTAAATAACCCGCCGCGCCTTGGCGGCAAACTGAGGCGGCAATGTGGCCAGGGGGCTGGTTCGGTCGCGGGTAAAGTCGAGACTCGCGGCTTCGGAGTGGCCAGACTCATGCGGGGCGCTAGCATACTTTGCCATTGACGTCCCCACAAAGAGAGTTCCCAGTCCACTGCCGAGCGTGCGCAAGAAATGACGGCGTGTTTGCGCCTGCAGCAGGGCCGTTTGCAAATCAGTCAGCCGATTTTTGGCGTTTGACATGAAGATTACCTGGTCAAAGCGGCATCGAGATTGAACAGAACGCTTGCCACGGCCGTCAATGCCGCCAGTTCATTCCCGGAGCTGTTTTTCGCGCTTGCACTCGCAGCGACCTTCACGATGCGAGGCGCACTCGACGCGGTGAGAGCTTCTTCATACAACTTTCGCAATGTTGCCATCTCACTGTCCGTCGGATTACGCGACAGCACTAAGCGTGCGCCGTATGCAAGCCGCCCGTCAAGAGCATCTGTCTCTTTCATCATCCGCAGGGCAAGCGCTGCGGAAGCCTCTCGATATACCGGATCGTTCAGCGTTACCAGAGCCTGCAGCGGAGTGTTTGTCGGTATCCGCCGTGCCAGACTCACATCGTGCTCCGATGCATCGAACGTTAGAAAGCTGGGATAGCCGCTGGTGCGTTTGATATACGTATAAATCGCGCGCCGATAACGATCGGGTCCAGTTGCATCCACCCACTTGCTGTCGTTATAAACGGAGTTCCACACGCCCTGGGGTTGCGGCGGCATCACCGGAGGCCCGCCCATGGTGTCGCTCAACAGTCCGCTGGCCATGAGAGCCTGATCCCGCACCATCTCTGCGGTGAGCCTTTGCTGCGGACCACGCGCCAGCAAGCGATTGCGTGGATCTCTCTCCACCAGTGCCGGCGTAGCTTTAGCGCTTTGACGATAGGTAGCGCTGGTTACGAGCTCGCGTAATAACGCCTTCATGTCCCAGTGAAGATCGTTCTGAAAGCGAAGTGCCAGCCAATCGAGCAACTCGGGATGACTCGGCTCTTCGCCCACACTGCCAAAGTTTTCTAACGTCTCGACAATCCCCGTCCCGAAAAGTTGCTCCCAGTAGCGGTTCACCGCGGTGCGAGCAGTCAGCGGCTGCTCCGGACTAAAGAACCATTTTGCCAGCGTCAGGCGATTGCGAGGCGCACCAAGGGGAAGCTTTGGAAATAATCCGGGGACATCGGGAGTGAGCGCCGGACCTGTTTTGGTGAGAAAGTTTCCGCGTTCGAACTCCAGCGTATCTCGTTTTTCGTACGCCTCCTGCTCCACCATCACGGGGGTTTCAACACTGCGGATTTTCTGCAAGCGTCGAGTCAGGTCGGTGAGCCGCGCCAGGCTGGCGCCGAAGTTGGAGTCTTGCGTCAGCGCTGACCAACTCGCATCCGCAGTGGCTGCCATGCGCGCGCGCCTCACAAGAGCAGGCTTGTCGCTGACGTTCTCGGTCTGCGTCAGGTGCACTTTCAGGAGGCTGCCTCGAGATAACCGCAGAGGTGAAGCGGGAACTCCGATCGTCCACCGAAGGCGGAAAAGACTTGGATTTGACGCAAAACCGCCCGTTTCCGGGTCAGCCTTGAACTTCGGCCCCCGTTTGGCAGCCCGCCCCACTGCCGCTTCCAGATTCTCTTCCGAATCCGAAATAAAATAACGGAACGGAATCCTATCTTGGTGGCCGTTCGGCTGAACGATCCAGGCGTCGATCTGGTCAACAATGAAACCGTCCTCCGGCGTGTGGCGGGCAGCGTCGGGATTCGCTGGTATTATCTCGATGCGCAATGCTGTCACGATAGGCGCATCAACGGTCGCGGTCAGCTGATAAACCGATTTGCCCGGAGTGTTGGCCGCAGCCCGCATCTCACCATCATGAATCTGGAAGGCAACAGGCTTTTCTCCTGCGCTGGAAAGCGCCAGTTTCCTGGTTTCGGCAATGGCTTTAACAAAATACTTCCGTTTGTCCTCTTTCTTTTTGGCCGATATTTTTTCCTCCGGCAAACGCGCCAGCTGCCGCTCCAATTGATCCGCCTCCCAACGCAAGGCAGGTGCCTGGCTGGCGGATGCTGCGGTGATCGGCAAACTTATCCATTGTGCCTGATCCTCCCACTCCCGCCCCTGATCCACCACCGAATGCGTCAGCGCCGCGATCTGCTGCTGAAGATTCGCGACTTCTGCGTATCTGGCCTTATCTTTTGGAACGTACAAGACGGGCGTATCCTCGGGAAGGTCGGCATCCCGCGAGGTATTGAAGAAGGCCAGGGACTTATAGTATTCGGAATGCCGGATCGGATCATAAGGGTGGGAGTGGCACTGCACGCAATTCATGGTGACGCCATTCAGTACGGACCACGTAGTCGCCGAGCGATCCATCGCGGCCACCAACCGGAATTCTTCATCATCGGTACCGCCCTCGTCGTTGTTCGGAGTCTGGCGGTGAAATGACGTCGCGATCTGATCCTCAAAGGTGGCGTTCGGGAGCAAATCGCCTGCCAGTTGCGTGATCACAAACTGATCGTAAGGAAGATTGCGGTTGAAAGCGTCAACGACCCAATCGCGGTAGGGCCAGACGCCAGGACGATCCCGATCGGCTTCATACCCCTTGCTGTCCGCGTACCGTGCCAAGTCCAGCCACATCGATGCCCAACGCTCGCCATAGCGCGGCGAGGCGAGCAGCCGATCCACCTGTTTCTCGTAGGCGTGGGGCGAGGAATCAGCCAGATACGTCGCCTGTTCCTCCGGCGTGGGCGGCACTCCGGTGAGATCCAGGGAAACTCGACGCAGCAAGCTGGCCTTATCGGCTTCAGGAGAAGGCTCGAGCCCCTCCTTCTCCAGTCGCGCGAGAATGAATCTATCCAGTGGTTGACGTGCCCACTCGGATCGCTTCACTGCGGGCAAGGATTGTGGCTTGGGGGCGACGAAGGCCCAATGGTCCTCCCACTGGGCTCCTTGTTTAATCCACCGGCGCAGCAATGCGATCTGCTGTGGGGGAAGGGGCGGCGCGTGGTACGGCATGCGCGCCTCCGGATCTTTCGAAGTTACCCGCGCGATCAGTTCCGATGCATCCGGCTTGCCCGGGACGATCGTCGGACGTCCGGACTTCCCGACTCCCAGTGCTTCCTCTCGAAAAATGAACGAAACTCCATTCTTTTGCCGCACTCCGCCGTGACAAACGACGCAGTTCTGGTTCAGGATGGGCCGGATATCACGGCTGAAGCGTACCTGCTCCCCGAACGGCGTATCGCCAAACGGACCTGCGCCCCGCCATGTCACTAGTCCGCCACCAATCAGGACGACTGCAACCAGAGCCGTGATCCAATATCCGCGATGGGCGGTGAGGCCGGGCATAACACCATTATGAGTAGCACAAAGTCTGGCCAATGAGAAGGAGACCGCAGCCCCGGCAATTCGGACGGATATGGCTGGCCCGAACGAGAAGCAGATTGGATTGGCATCGACCCGGAAGTCGATTTCGCTGCGATCTGGGCACGATTCGACACTTTGGTGATGGGTAGGCGAACGTATGAGGCTGCAAACAAGCGACTGGGTGAATCGACCTTCTCAGGAACCACTGCTATCGTTCTCGCGGAATGCCCGCAAGATCATCCGGAAGTGACTGTCGTCTCCGAGTTGAATCCAGATTGGGTACGAACCTTGCAACCTCGGAGTGGCAAAGATATTTGTTTATTTGGAGGTAGCGAACCTTTTCGCTCCTTTCTAGATTCCGGCCACGTGGACACCGTCGGGGTGAACGTCATACCTGGGCTGTTGGGAGGCGGCGTTCCACGGCTCCCTCCTCCTTATAATCCAGCCAAGCTGTGTTTGCTGAGCCACAGGATTTACCGTTCGGGGCGGGTGTCGCTGGCGTATCAGGTGCAGCACTAGCTGTCCGTCTCATTTGCTGCGCTCCAATAGCCGCCGCGAACAGGCGAGTGCGTCTCGACCCCAGCCATTTAACACCAGGCGCCCTTCGTTGCATTGGGCAAACCTAGGAACTCAATCCTCCTATAGGTTCGCCTCATGACCGACGGAAGGTGTCGGTTGTGTTGACCATGAGGCGTGGGCTTGGCAAGACGCAGTGGTGATGCGCCCAGTTAATTAATGTTACGCATTCGGTCGTTGCTACCGCCCACGTCTTCGGCGGCGTTCCTACCTGCGTTCCACTCCACACCCTTAACAACGCGCGAATTGTCCCGAGAGAAGGCAGCAAGATCCACTAAGCCGCTTCCAGCACCGACAAGATATTCCCCGCTGGATCCTTGAACCAAGCGATCGTCGGCCCATTCCCGCGAGAAATCCCGCGCGCGTCCGTCTTCAAGTTGGGTTCGTTATAGACTTCAAATCGCACGCCGCGTTGGCTCAGTTCATCCACAGCTTTTTCCACGCTGTCTACGGGAAAATTCAGAACCGTGAAAGTGGCAGGCTGGTGATTGGGTTTAGGGTACATCAGAGCTTTGTTGCCGCCGGAAAGAGGCATAACCAGGGTGCCTTCCGGCCCGCTGGAAAGTTCGATCCCCAGCGTCTTGCCATAAAATTCCCTGGCCTTCTGAATATCGTTCACCGAAAAACTGCTGAATGCCTTGCTTATGTTGAGCATGGATGCACTCCCTAGAGATTTAGTGTTCTAACTTCGATGCGGAATCAGCTTTCGCGGTTTTCGAAGGTTGGACCCGGCCCGACCCAACATCTGTGCCCGCTGCGCACGATGGCCGGCGAGTGTTCAATGCTTTGGCGGGATGGCGTCGATGTTCCTTTCCGGCATTACGAAATCCAACAGAAGGATGTCCGGCGCGTTGCGCTGCCGCCTGCAGCGCAGATACTCCAAATTAGTTGTCATCGGGGCCCTAGTCCATACTATTGGGGAGGTGGGTTTTGGCGGCGCCTCATGTATTCTGCGGGAGCAGAAATCCGATATTCTGCGGGAGCAGAAATCCGAGCTCGGCAGCAAGGAAAGAAGAAGGTGAAATGGGCTTACAACCACTCTCCAGCTTATCTTCGGTGCAGCCTAACGTAGGCGCTCGGCTGATCGTGGTCTCAAATAGACTCCCGCTGACTTTGCGGAAAACCGAGGATGGCTGGTCCACCGAACGTAGCTCCGGCGGCCTCGCCAGCGCAATGAATCCTCTGATCCGAAAAGGCGGTGGAGACTGGATCGGTTGGGCCGGAGGTGGCGGAGAAGAAGATGGCCAAACCCGCAGCGCTATTCTTGCACAGTGGGCGGAAAATGAACGGTGTTTCGCCGTAGACCTGCCAGAAAAAGTGGCAACAGGATTCTACGAGGGCTACGCCAATCAAACACTCTGGCCAGTCTTTCACAACTTCCCCTCTCAGTTGAAATTTGAAGCAAAAAGCTGGGATGCATATGTCGAAGCAAATCGCATCTTCTGCGAAGCAGTTGTCAATCGTTATAAACCGAACGACTTAATCTGGGTACACGACTACCACCTGATGCTGCTTCCCCGAATGTTGCGTGACAGGCTGCCCGACGCAGCCATTGGTTTCTTTCTCCACATTCCCTTCCCGTCGTCCGAAATCTTTCCGATCCTCCCTAGACGCGAGGAGCTTCTTGAGGGTCTCCTTGGGGCCGACCTGCTTGCCTTTCAGACCCATGGACACTTGCAACAATTCCGCGCCGCATTGCTTCGCGTCCTCGGTATGGAAAGCAAAATCGCGCAGGTTGCAGTGGGAAGCCGTCCTGTTCGTCTGGAGGCCCTTCCCATCGGCATCGCGCCGGAAGAATACACCGATCTATTGAAGAGCGACAAAACTACAACTGATCAATATGCCGAGTGGATCGCGCGCTACAGCGGACGAAAGGTAGTGCTTGCGGTTGATCGGTTGGATTATACGAAGGGCGTTATCGAGCGCCTGCGGGCATACGCTCATTTGCTTCGTTCTTCGCCAGAGCTCAAAGAGAAGGTGGTGCTGATCCAAATCGCCGTGCCCAGCCGGGAGGGAATCGACACATACCAGGACCTGCGAACCGAGGTGAATCGGTTGGTGGGAGAGATCAACGGCAAACTGGGCACGCCTGAGTGGACTCCTCTTGTCTATATCAATCGCTCGATAGAGCGAGCGGAGCTGGTGGGTCTCTACAAGTTAGCTGATGTCTGTTGGATCGGATCCCTGCGCGATGGTATGAATCTCGTGGCAAAAGAATATGTCGCCTGCAAGCTCGAAGGGGACGGGGTACTGGTGCTGAGCGAATTTGCAGGTGCCGCCGCTGAGATGGGCGAGGCTCTTCTGATCAACCCGTTTGATGAGGAGCGCACTGCGGCCACGATTCAGCGTGCCCTTGCTCTCGACGACCAGGAACGGCGCCAACGCATGATGGCTCTCCACCATCGGGTCCATCGGAATAATGTCTTCCGCTGGGGAGAGCGGTTTCTGGGTGCACTGCAAGAAGCAGTGTCGGAACGCGGGCGCTACATCGACACGCAGCCGCAGCGATTGCGGCCGACGGAGATTCGCGATGCTTATGCGCGCGCTGAGCGCCGCGTGCTAATTCTTGATTACGACGGAACCCTTGTTCCTTTTGCGAAACGGCCAGAGCAAGCTTCTCCTCCGACCCGGGTACTCGATCTGCTGAGTGCCCTGGCGTCTGAACCGCAGAATTGCGTCGCTCTAGTGTCCGGCCGGTCGGCGGAAAATCTGGATCGCTGGTTCGGAATGGTTCGAGGTATATGGCTGGTCGCCGAACACGGCGCCGAATTTAAGCCTCCATCCGCGCCCGCATGGGAGTCCTTGCGTCCAGAGGTACCGACAGAGTGGAAGTCGACCATCATACCGATTTTGGAGCACTTCGTAGATCGCACTCCGGGAAGCTTTGTTGAGGAAAAGAAATATGGGCTGGTGTGGCACTATCGCATGGCTGACCCGGAATTCGGAGAGTGGCTAGCGAATGAACTGGTGTCGATGCTGGAGGCAATGCTCGCTGAGACTGAACTAAGAGCGTTTCGCGGCGAGAAGATCGTGGAGGTGAAACCGGCCTGGGCCAACAAAGGCGAAGTTCTCGAACGTCTTCTGGCCACACGCTCCGATCCCGATTTTATTTTTGCAGCTGGTGACGATCGCACCGATGAAGACCTGTTTGAGCGGATCCAATCCGGCGCCTGGACGGTGCACATCGGTCTGGGACCCACTCGCGCTTCATATGTCATTGCAAATTTCGAAGCCTTGCGCAGGGTATTGGAATTGTTTGCCCAGTCCGGAAATCTCCGCAAGACATCCTGATTCCTCGATTTCGTAATCATTCGGCAGGGGTTCGACCCCCGCGTATGCACCGGCGTAGTCCGCCATGTCTTAAACTCATGGTCCTTAATCTCCGCGATCCTGGCCAGGATCGCTTTTAGCTCCCCTTCAGTCGGTTCCGTCGTTTTGGGGTTTGAATTTGCTTCTTGCCGAAGCGCAGCAATGCAGGCGCGGCGCAGGCACGCCCCATGGGTCCACATGTATTAAGATGGACGGACTTAAGAAAGCGTTCACAGAAACTGGAATTTCCGGCTGGTTCAGAAACTACTTGTGATCTGGGCGAATCCAGAATGGCTGCCTCCGAATAAAAGGCAGCTTCAAGGAGAAAATGATGGTTACGCGACGCGAGTTTCTCGATGCCCTTGCTCTGGGCGCGGCGGGACTGGCCGTGGGAACTACGGCAAAGAGCTATGGCCAGATTCTTGGGTCCAACGATCGACTCAACTTTGCCATCATCGGTCTTAATGGCCGTGCCTACGCTCACCTCTCGTCGCTCAAGGCAAATAAAAGTGCCGCGCGAATCTCGCATATCTGCGATGTGGACAGCAATATTCTAAGAAAGTTCGCCGACAGAGCGCAACAGGAGACGGGCGAGGCCCCCGCATCCGACAAAGATTTTCGCAGGATTCTTGAACTGAAAGATGTGGACGCCGTCACCATTGCCACTCCCGATCATTGGCATACACCCATGGCAATCGCCGCCTTGCAGGCGGGTAAGCACGTCTATGTAGAAAAGCCATGCAGCCACAATCCCGCCGAGGGAGAGATGCTGGTGCAAGCACAGCAGAAGTATCAGAAGCTCGTACAGATGGGGACACAGCAGCGCTCTTCACCCCACACTATAGAGGTCGTTGAAAAGATCCATGCAGGCATGATCGGCAGGCCCTACTTCGCGAAGGCCTGGTACGTCAATTCGAGAAAGTCGATTGGCACAGGCAAAGGAGCGCCGGTGCCGCCTCAGTTAGATTGGGACTTGTGGCAGGGCCCCGCTCCGCGTCGTCCTTATACGGACAATGTGCACCCCTATAACTGGCACTGGTTCAGAATCTATGGCACTGGCGAAACGCTCAATAACGGTACGCACGAAGTCGATGTCTGCCGCTGGGCGCTCGGCGTCGACTATCCGGAGCGAGTTGCATCGTCGGGCGGCAGATACCATTTCAAAGACGATTGGGAGTTCTACGACACACTGGTGACAAGCTTCGAGTACGAAGACAAAATGATCTCATGGGAGGGGAAGAGCTGCCAGGGAATGAAGTATTACGGCCGTGATCGTGGTTCGACAATTATGGGAACGACGGGCACAGTGCTGATTGATCGCGATGGCTACGAGATCTACGACCTCAAAGGCGACAAGACAGGCGAATTCAAGGTGGGGAAAACGACTTCGTCCTCTGACCTGATCGGCCGTGATTCCATGACAGACGCTCACTTCGCGAACTTTATTGCGGGTATCCGCAAAGGCGAGAAGCTCAACGCTCCTGTCGCCATCGGCAACATCGCCGTGACCATGCTGCAACTGTCCAACATCGGTTGGGAAGTCAACCGGGAATTGAGTCTTGATGCGAAAGACGGACGAATTCGAGGCGATCCGGAAGCAATGAAGATGTGGGGGCGCGAGTACGAGCCAGGGTGGGCGCCACATGTCTAACAAAACCACCTTCTCGCGTCGCGATTTCGTTCGCTCCGGTGCGGTGGTTGCGGCAGCATTTTCCGCTCCCGCCGACGTCCTAGCGCTGTCTCACGAACATCCATCCGCCGACCACGCATTGCCGATCCGTTTGGGTTTGGCCAGCTACACATTTCGTAACTTCAGCCGCGCCGAGATAATCGGCTTCATGAAGCAACTCAACGTATTCGCATTGAATGCGAAGGACGTCAAAGATCATCTCCCGATGGACGGACAGCAGGAGGCAGCCGCGCTGGCGGACTATGCCGCGGCGGGCATCAAGCTTCACGCTGCCGGAGCCATCTATTTCTCGAAAGATGAAGATGCAGACATCCGGACTAAGTTCGAATACTGCAAGAGAGCGGGTATCGGCGTTATTGTGGCCGGCGACCCCACACCCGAAACATTGCCGCGAATGGAGAAGTTCGTAAGGGACTACGACATTCGCATCGCGATCCACAATCACGGTCCGGAAGACAAGTTGTGGCCTTCGCCCCTGGATGTATTGAAGGCGGTAACGCGGATGGATCCGCGCATCGGATGCTGCATCGACGTTGGACATACGGCGCGCGCCGGCACGGATGTGGAGCAGGCGATCCGCGAAACAGGTCCGAGGTTATTCAACATACACATGAAGGACCTCACGAGCTTCGAAAGCAAAGATAGCCAAGTCGCGGTGGGAGACGGCATCATGCCAGTGCGGAAGATGTTTGAAGCGCTCATCGCAGCGAAATACCAAGGCTTTGTCGATCTGGAGTATGAGATTCATCCCGACGACCCGATGCCGGGCGTGATCGCCAGCTTCGCCTATATGCGAGGCGTCCTGGCGGGCATGGGATTCACGGGCCAAGGCTGAACCCGAAGCAACTCGTCACCTCCTCTAAGCATTTCTCTCGACCCGATCACGGGCACAACGACAGTGCGCTCATGCCCTCGCACGTCGCATTCGAGATGAAAGACGTATTGCCAGGTACTGCTCCTCCAGGCAACCAGGTGTTTGCTCTGACACTTACTGTTGATCAGCGTTGGCGTGTATCGGCCGGCGGCAACCAGCGGCATCGGCGTGGCCACCGCGAGGCACGAAGGAAATTGTGCAAACGGTTGATTGAAGGAGAGGACAGAGTCTTGGCGAGGGGCGACCGGAATCTCTCACCTACGTTGAATGACAAACACGGTCTTGTCGTCGACACGATCCGCTTCGCTAGCCTCCGTTCGGTATTCGTCCTGTTCAACGGCATATTTCAGGATGGCGTTACAAACTTCTTTTGCAGGCTCATCTTTGTGTTCACGGAGTACCTGTTCGATCTTCAGCCGGTCGTGCTCATCGCTGCCATCGTAAACCCCGTCCGTATAAAGGAAGAGGATGTCTCCCGGACTCATGAGGGTGATTTCCGCTACGGTGGATGACTCCATTTTGCGCGTCCGTGGCGTCATGGAAAGATACCTGTTCCGGTCTGGATTATCCTCCGGAATCTCCAACCCGAGAGCGAGGAACTGCGCCATGCGAGCCTTACCGATCTCGACGAACCTTTCGTATTCCGCGGAAAATACCAACGGCGGCGGGTGGCCGAAATTTACGAAGCGGAAATGTCCACTGGGGCGTATCTCACCGTAGAGCATTGTTGCGATCTCCCGCGAATTGTCATCTTTATCCCAGCCCAAGGCGTTTCGTGCAGTGACTGACTGGCCGAGCCTCAGATTGATCTTCTCGAACATTTCTGGCGTCGTTCTTCCGCTCCTATCCAACTCCGCTAGCATGAATGCATGGAACGTATCGTGGACGGTTGACGCAATCTTCGCCGAGATAATGCCGTGCCCCTCAGCGTCCACCAATAGCACTCCCGCGGTCGTGTGGAGTTCCTGCAGGTCTTCGGCAATTCTCAGTTGCTCTGAGCTTTTCGCCCTTCTGTATTCCGCTGCAACAGCATCCGAGTAGCCCGGTTTGGACTGCAACCACTCCACATGCGTATCCACCGAGTTTCGGGGGGTCTGGCCTTTAACAACAGGCTCCAGGTACTCCTTGGACAGCTTGAGTGCACGTGCGATGCGCCCGTCGATGTTGTAGCGCTGCTGAAAGTTGATGTACTCGAAGAGATCGCCGCCCACCGGACCGACAGGAATGGAGTTGCCATACATATCGATGCCGGCTATTTGGGGAATGGCACCCTCAACTGGCATCAGTCTCTTGCGGAGGTACTCGTCAATGGTGAGTTCAACTTGAGGCGTCGCCATAAGAACACTTCTGTGAGGCGGTTCCCTGTGCACATCTTGGACACGTGAATGGGAACAATTGAATTATACGGAAGGTCTGCGCGGACACCGAATTGTTCAGTTGTCGTTTTCCGTGTCCACACACCAGCCAGCGATTCGTCTCGCGGTCCAGAAACGATCGTGCTGTACCGGATGCGCCCGATTGCAGAGCGCAGATAGGTACGCCACGTTGTGCGGGGCGCGTCCGATTCGGCTGATTGCAGGAAGCCGCCCGTGGGCTGGATTTATGCCAATTCACGGGTGTCGGCGTGGTGAGAAGGGCATCGGGCGGTATCTTCAGCAAAGTCCTATTTCCCGCATTGCGTTTGGGGTACGTGTTTCTATCCGAGGATTTGGTGCCGGCTTTCTCAGCCTCTCGGGACGCTGCCGATATTTTCGCCTCGACGCTATATCAGACAGTGCTGAGCGATATCAGGCAACGCTGACAGACTTGATTCAAGAAGGACTTCGTGCTCGCCATGTCCGGCGGATGAGAATGCTCTCCATGGAGCGGCGAGGCGTGCTTGTAAGAGCGGTCAAAGCTGAGATGGGAAAAATGCTCAATGGGATTGGCACCGAAGCGGGAACGCACCACGTGGCACTCCTGCCACGTGGTCTCGATGATTCGACGATTGCCAGGAAAGCTGCCGAGAGAGGATTGCTATGCCCTTATCGAGCTGTTGCTTAAGCCGACCTTCGAAGAACGGGCTAATTCTTGGTCATGGCGGCACGAACGGGCAACAGATAAACGATGCAATGCGTGAGCTAGAAAGAGCTATGCGGAGTTGGAGGTATTGCGGATGCGCAGGTTAAGACGATCTCACTAGCGGCCGAGCCGCAAGGCGACGCCGTTAGGTGTTGTACTAATGCCCTCCATACCGCTACCAATGAAGCGTAGCCTTAAGGTATGTACACAACGACCAGAAGTATTGCGGCCGGTACTTTTATGACATGTAAAGACTGTGGGCACGCGGTCAGCATGAACAAGATATGCGAAAAGCCGCTTCAATCGGCGTCCGACATTCTGAGGCACATGGCTGGCCACAACGCATCCCACTCCTTCGCGTCGGTTGGGCCCGTCACCCGACCGGAAATGGAAATCGTCCCCATAGTTGAATTAGCTCGTGGTCTCGGCGTCCCAGCACGAGTAGATCGCTCGGACTCCCCAATTCCCAACCAGGTCCGCGGCGACCAGAGTGCGGACTCTCCGGATTCTCCTCAGACCAACTAATCCTGGAGGAGGTTCTGTTAACTATGTAGAGAGTTGCCGGGCGGATTCTGGCGACCGAGCACTGACCCACACTCCGACGTGAAAACCTCGTTCAATCTGCCTACCCTCTTGATGTGCGGATGTGCAGAACGACTTGACTTTGTGGTTTAACAGTCGCCGCATTGACGGCTCAAGTCAGGCGACCGAAGACCAAAGCTCGAGCCTCGATCTGTATCAACAGAACTACATCTTGAATGTAATGATTCGAGCGCGGCGGCAACCCCTTCGACTAATCAGCAGCTAGATGAAGGCCTTTGGGTAACACCAATCGCATTACGACGGACAATTGCGCCAATGAAGATCAGAACGTAAGGTAGTTGAGAGCAGTTTTCGGGGAAGAATTGTTTCGACAAGGGCGTCCCGTGACTCGAAAGAGTCCGAGGCGCTTTCGTTTTGCATCATTGCTTGTTGAACTGGGCGCTCCTGCGCAGCTCAGAGTTGCGAGGTTACTGTTAGCTGCTTCGATTAGGCAAGGATCGCTACGCTGATCGCCTCTGTTTCACGGGGTGCGACCGGGAGCGGGGCTCTGCTTTCATTTGTTCTGTCGAATCCATTCTGTAGCCAAGGTCTGTGAGTTGTACAAGTTCATGCTGGATTGCCTGTAGGCGTTCCTGCCTCCGGGCCTGAGACATTTGGGCAATTGCATCATTCCGGACGGCACGTCGGAACTGGTCATTCAACTCCCGAATGTCAGCGATCTCCTCTCGGAAACGTCCAACCTTGTCCCGAAGAACCCATAAGTGATCCATATCTTCAGTGGGCCGCATACTCCCTTCGCTTCAGGTGACCATTCGCGGTGCGCAAGCCGCACTACTGTACGGCCGAAATAAGATGAAAGACACGATACATCGCTGTCAGTTCTGCGTCTGTTCAACTTTGCACAGATCGTGAAATAAACTCATCTATCGTTTTATTGTTTTGCACCGAACAGTGGAAATCCTTGTGACAATCTACTTTTGGAATTGCGGTTGTTCGATACTGTTGAACAACATAGAACACATTGCCACGAAAGCGGGGCAGTAGCGGACCTTAATGCCTGACTGCCCGCTGCTTCCCGATACTGGAATCGTCCGTTCGATCCTGGTGCCAGCCTGTGCGCTCGTTCGATGATCAGCTGCAATCCTTGCGGCAGTTTCGCTGTCCGTTATGTATTCATCCACTGACCACGGGATTCCCTCTGGCGCTTCGGAATAGGCTGGAGCATCTCCTGCTGGCGGTGAGCGCAACAGCGAGTTTATTTCTCCACCGTCACACTACCGCTTTGAGAAACTGGCCGCGCCACTCTAGGCAGCGACGATTTAGTCGAGATGTGATCAGCCCGCAGTTCGGTCACATTCTTTGTCGAGACCCAGGGACCTCTGGCTTTCTTTCGCGCATCCAGAGGAGCAGCAGGATCGTGAACAGCACGATAAGCCGACCGAGGGAAAGGCGGCTATGCTCATCAAAGAAGACCGTCCTTGGCAAGTCCCGCGTCTACCGCGCAGCAACCTTCCGATGTCCGACTGTCGGCCTCTTGCCTATATTGTCTGCTGTACTCAAACAGGCTTCGGACCTTTAGCCGCAACCAGCACGGCCAATACGGTCGCAGTATTGCGAACACTTCCCGCAATCGTCATGAGTGCTTCCGATATGAGCGCATGCCGCTCCGCCAGTCCCTCAAGCCGCGCGCTGACACCGCAGAGTTCATCGACTTCGCGCAAGATCGCTGCAAAAGGCATAGGCAGGCCTCGCTGTTTCACTGAAAAACCTAAGGTGGAAGAACTTCAGATGGACTGGCTTAGGTCAGAAGACCTGAAAGAGGAGAAGGAGATAATCGCCCCAACCAATCGTAGCAGATTGTCCATTCTTTGGTGAAAAACAGCTTGCTCGGCGGGTAAAATTCCCAAACCTGATCGATGTTGATCAGCGGCAGCCGTCGTTTGGCTACGCTACTCATGTACCTCCAAAAGGAGGTATTTATGGCTAGCCGCAGCAGGCGCGGACGGCGCATTGCCGTATTCCACGCCAGTTCTCGACACGACCGGATCTCTGTACGGGACGACAACGCAGGACGGGTGACGTCGTCTTTAAATACACCCAGTGATACACCGCCTCGTCCAAACGGCGGGACGCACACCTGACGCAAACAGCGATTACACTCAAATTTCCCTGGGAAGATGGCCTTAGCCGGGATGCTTCACCCGCCGCTCTCGCGCATTGAGCGTCGTCCGATGATAATCTTTGATTGCCGCCTCGCCTTTAAATTCCTCTGATATCGTCCATGTTTCCTTTGTGCAGGTGGCCATGAATAGTGGAGACAACCAGGGTCCGGATCGCGATGTGCGTGAAAGGGTCGTGAACCTGATGCAGTCGATCGGGAAAGGACCAAAGAAGCAGATCCCAGCTGAGGAACTGCAGAACCTCAAGAGTGCAGCCATCCGCCTCGATCTGATGTTGAAAGCTGCCAACTCCGATCAGCAGGCATTAAAGAGCGCGGCAGCGAGGCTCGACCAGTTGCTGTCCGACATCCGCGCGGGAAAAGACGTCACCAGCAACCTCAAGCGAAGAGAAAATTCTGGAACGTGAGACCTATGTGATTCTTTTCGCGCGCTAGCTCCTACTCGCGCGGTGACTTGGATCAGAAGTTGACGCGAAAATTGTCTTTGAGCAGATAACGCGCAATTTTGAAATTAGCCGTTGTAATCAGACTCCCAGATCGGGAGAGCCCCAGAAGTCGCGTTTTGCAGGACAAGAACCGTGCGCGTGTTTGTTCGCGTCGGTCCACAGGAGAAAAACCCACTCTGGTTACCGAGACGATGTGCGGCTTGGATGGCCCCGATGACTCCACGACGGAAGTGCCAAACGCGCCGTGCGGACCGGGTTCCGGGTTCCACGCGGTCAGGCACTTCCTGGCGAAGTTCCGGGCACAAGAGCCGCAGAATGCCGCAAATTCCGATTACGGGTGTGTCTTCTCGGACCGCAACCCTGTCGGAATCCAGCTGTCGTACTGAGGATCGGACAACGGAAGAGTCATACGAGCTAGCACAAAATTGTTTTGCTGCAGGTTTTCGTCCGCAGCCAAGCGACCCAGGAAAGCGCCCGAAACTCGAAACTCTTCAGATGTAGCGCCACGTTCAGAGTATCGCCAGAAATACATGGCTGTAAGGACAGCGACCGAAACGACCGCAACAACAATCGCGATTCTCTAAGATCAAGAAAGCAGGATAATAGATAATAGTTGCTTTACGGAGGAGTTCGGAAATGAGCAGCCTAGCCCTTTTGCAATCACTGAAAGACAGCATTCTCGGCCAAGCGAGCGTGAAAGCTATCTACGGCGACCCAATCGCAGCCCATGGCAAAACGGTCATTCCGGTCGCAAAAATTATCTATGGCTACGGAGCGGGGGCGGGTACTGGTAGTGTGGGCGATTCCAGTGCTAGAAGCGAGGGCGGGGGCGGCGTTGGAGGAGTAGGGGCTATTCCTGTGGGAGTCATCGAAGTGAGTGACCAGCAGATCCATTTCGTTCCGATTACCGACCGCAAGCGATTGGCTGGAGCCGTTCTCGCGGGCATCGGTCTCGGCATGTTGCTAGGGTGGCGAAGACGGCATTGAATCTTGTCGCCCACACAACAGGCATTTTGGCAATCGGCTCTCTCATGGTGAGAGTGAACCAAGTATGTTCGTCGCGAGCGTTGATGGATGTCACGCTGGATGGATCGCCTTCAGGGTTGAACTCCTCCCATCCGGTGTTGCTTCAGTTCTCCCGAAACGAGCCTTGAGGCTCAGATTCCAGAATCCAGTTCGAATTCTATTCGATTACGCCCCCTGTGCTTCGCTGCATAAAGAGCATCATCGGCACAGGCCACCAGAGCATTCCAGTTCGGGCACTTGGTTCCTCGAAATCCTGCAATTCCGAAGCTGGCGGTCGCCGTAGCAGTGCTGTCCCCAAAAGTAAATTTCGTATTTTCAAATTGTTTGCGTATCCGTTCGATTGCTGTCGTCGTACCTTCCTTGTCAGAATGGGTGATCATTACGAGAAATTCCTCTCCTCCCAAACGGGCACAGATGTCGGACTGTCGGGTAGATGTCTTGAGAATCTCCGCGAAGGTCTTAAGCACGATGTCGCCTGCATCGTGCCCGTACGTGTCGTTGACTTTCTTAAACAAATCCACGTCAGCCATCACCACCCAAAAAGGAAAGCCATGCCTAGCGGCAGCACTCAGTTGTCGCGAAGCCCAAACATCAACCGCACGACGGTTTGGCAAACCTGTCAGGGCGTCCGTCAATGCCATCTCTTCCAATAAGCGATTCTTCGCTTGGATTTCACGAT
>Ga0209420_1000688_pt1 | contig 16991 bp, 13 predicted proteins | sample BlaSpr_A8_OM1_O1_FD_187972 | JGI IMG/M metagenome (GOLD analysis project Ga0209420, IMG submission 187972) | Forest soil microbial communities from Thunder Bay, Ontario, Canada - Black Spruce, Ontario site 2_A8_OM1_O1 (SPAdes) (version 2) | ecosystem: Environmental > Terrestrial > Soil > Boreal... | reverse complement strand
TTCACGGGGGCGTCCAGCTCCTTGGGCGATCGCTGCCCGACTTGCGGGCCACCGTTCAGGTTAGCGCCATAGCTTCGGCGCTCCTAAAGGTGTGGACGGTCTCATGTTGGTCGCCGCAGGAGCGTCGGGGGCGGGTCGACGGGGAGGGTGGGGACTCGATCCGACGCGCCACCCGGTATCTTCTCGCGCCAATGATCTACGTGGTTCTCGGCATCTTGGTCGCACTCGGGCTGGGCGTGTTCTTCGTGGCGATGGGCGGCGGCGCGCGCGGGGCGCGGGAGTCGCTGCATACCGAATCGCGAGCTGGCCAGCGCCTGCTGTTGGCGGGGATCACGGCGCTGTTCGCGTTCGGCATCGCGGTGCCGGCGTTCGTGCTGGCAGACAACGGCAAAGACAAGGCGAGCGTGGCCGTAGGGGGCGTGCACCTGAACGGAGAAGAGCAGAAGGGCCGCGAACTGTTCGCGCACGCGTGCACGGCCTGCCACACGCTGGCGGCGGTCAAGTCGGTCGGGCGCATCGGCCCGAACCTGGACATTCGCGTGGGCGTGGACATCGCCAACTTCGCCGACCGCCGCGCGCTGGTGGAAAACGCGATCGAGGAAGGCCGTGCGCGCGGCCTGGGGCAGATGCCGGCCGAGCTGTACGTGGGCAAGGAAGCCGAAGACGTGGCCAAGTTCGTCGCAGCAGTCGCCGGCCACTGACCCTCGACTGGCTCACGCGCGCACCGAGTGGGTGGCGCTGGCGGTTTAGCCAGCCGTCGATAGCGGCACGCTCGGGCCATCGGTAAGGTCCGGATCGATGGCAGACCAGCCCAAGAGCGCAGACGACGTGAAGGCGCTCGTGCAGGAGCGCAACATCCGCTTCATCCGCTTCTGGTTCACGGACATCCTCGGCCAGCTGAAGTCGTTCTCGATCAACGCGGCGGAGCTGGACGACGCGTTCGAAGCGGGTATGGGCTTCGACGGCTCGTCGATCACGGGCTTCAACGCGATCGAGGAGTCGGACATGATCGCGATGCCCGACCCGAGCACGTTCGCGGTGCTGCCGTGGCGCCCGGAGGAGCAGGGCGTGGGACGAATGTTCTGCGACGTGATCACGCCCGAGCGCACGCCGTATGAGGGCGATCCCCGTCACGTGCTGCGCAGGGCGGTGGAGCGCGCGAAGGCGATGGGCTTCGACGTGTTCAACGTGGGGCCGGAGCTGGAGTACTTTTTGTTTCGCAACTCGCGCGCGACCGAAGTGCTGGACGAGGGCGGCTACTTCGACCTGACGACGCTGGACGCGGGCTCGGACGTGCGCCGCGAGACGGTGCTGGCGCTGGAGCAACTGGGCATCCACGTGGAGTACACCCACCACGAGGTGGGCCCGTCCCAGCACGAGATCGACATGCGCTACGCGGACGCGCTGAAGATGGCAGACGACTGCATGACCTACCGCATCACGGTCAAGGAGTACGCGATGAAGTACGGCTGGCATGCGACGTTCATGCCCAAGCCGATGTTTGGCGAGAACGGCTCGGGGATGCATACGCATCAGTCGCTGTTCAGCGAGGGCAAGAACGCGTTCTACGACGCCAACGACCAGTACTTCCTGTCGGACGTGGGCAAGGCGTTCATCGCAGGCCAGCTCAAGCACGCCAGGGAGATCTGCTCGATCTTCGCCCAGTGGGTCAACTCCTACAAGCGCCTGGTGCCGGGTTTTGAGGCGCCGGTATACGTGGCGTGGTCGCGGCGCAACCGCTCGGCGCTGGTGCGCGTGCCCATGTATCACCCCGGGCGTGAGCAGGCGACGCGGATGGAGCTGCGCTGCCCGGATCCGGCGTGCAACCCCTATCTGACATTCGCTGCGCTGCTGCAGGCGGGCCTGGAGGGCATCGAGAAGGGCTATGAGCTGCCCGAGCCGATGGAGAAGAACCTCTACCACCTGTCGGGCGAGGAGCGAAAGCGCCTGGGCGTGGAGCAGCTGCCCGAGAGCCTGGGCGAGGCGATCGAGCTGACGACCGAGTCAGAGCTGGTGCTGCGCACGCTGGGCGAGCACATGTTCAACCGCTACGTGGAGATCAAGCGCCAGGAGTGGGAGGACTACCGCGTGCACGTCACGCAATGGGAGCTCGACCGCTACCTGTCGATCCTGTAGGGACCGCGCAGGCGATCGGGCGGGCCGGCGCGAGCTGCCAGTGAAGGGCCTGCAGCATGTGCCCGAACGCGCTGGGATAGCGCGGGGCGATGTCGGCGGCGAGCGCGATCGCGCTGAGCGCGTGGCGCTCGTAGTTGCTGTCGCCGGTGAGCTGTGAGAGGCGCAGCAGGCCGACGGCGGCGCTGGAGGAGCCGGAGGGGATGGGGGAGTCCTCCAGGTCCTTTCGCCTGGCGATCAGCGTTTCGCCGTCTGACGCAGTCGAATAGAAGCCGCCGCGCTCGGGATCGGCAAAGCGGGCGATCATCTCGTCGGCCATGGCCACGGCCTGGTCGAGCCAGCGCTGCTCGCACGTGGCTTCGCACAGCGCGATCAGCGCCTCGAGCAGGAAGGCGTGGTCCTCGAGGTAGGCGTCGATCTTGGCGTGCCCGTCGTTATAGGTGCGCAGCAGGCGGCCGCGCTCATCGCGCATGTGGCTGTGCAGGAACTCGGCGCAGGCAACCGCCGCGTCGCGATAGCGAGGCTCGCCAAGCGCAGCGCCGGCATCTGCGAGCGCGCTGATCATCAGGGCGTTCCAGCTGGTCAGGCGCTTGTCGTCGAGCGCCGGGCGCTCGCGCTCTTCGCGGACCTCCAGCAGACGCGCGCGAATACGCTCGCGGGCCTGCGGGTCTGGTGCGGGTCCCCTGTCTGTCAGCACGTTCCAGCCGGGCTGGGGATGGTGAGGATCGGAGAAGTTGCCTTGCTCCGTTGCTCCCAGCCAAGCGATAGCTACGCCTGCATTCTCGCCGAGGGCTGCCCTCATCTCGGCGACGGTCCACACGTAGAAGCGACCCTCGACGCCCTCCGAGTCGGCGTCCAGCGCCGAGTAAAAGCCGCCCTCGGGCCCGCGCATCTCGCGCAGCGCCCAATCGAGCGTGTCCTGGCAGACCTCCAGCAGGCGCTCATCGCCTGCGGCCTGAGCGTCCCGAGGCTCATCGCCCGCGGCCTGCGCGGCCTGCGGCCGGCTGCCCCCGGAGGCCTGCCAGCCGTGCAGGTAGGCGCGGGCGAGTAGCGCGTTGTCGTAGAGCATCTTCTCGAAGTGCGGCACCGTCCAGGCGGCGTCGACGCTGTAGCGCGCGAAGCCGCCGCCGATCTGGTCGTGGATGCCGCCGCTCGCCATCGCGTGCAGTGTGGCCAGCGACATGGCTCGCTCGCCGCGCGCGAGCAGGAGCTCGAGCACGGGCGCCTGGGGGAACTTCGGCGCCCCGCCAAAGCCGCCGTTGCGGGCGTCGTAGGTCTCGCCCAGCCGCGACACCGCCTCATCGAGAGAGCTCTCGCGCACGGGCTCTGTGGACGGCGACAACCGCGCGGCCCCGGCCAGGTGCTCGCGCAGGCGCTCGCCCCCCCCGCGGATCTCCTCGCGGTTGATCTCCCAGGACTCGGCGATCGCCTGCAGCACCTGCGTCCAAGCGGGCATGCCTGGCCGCGGATCGGGCGGGAAGTAGGTGCCGCCGTAGAACGGCAGCTGCTCGGGCGTGAGGAACACGTTCAGCGGCCAGCCGCCGCGGCCGGTCATCCCCTGCACGGCCTCCATGTACAGGGCGTCCACGTCGGGGCGCTCCTCACGGTCGACCTTGACGCACACGAAGCTCTCGTTCATGAGGCTCGCAGTGCGCGGATCCTCGAAGGACTCGCGCTCCATCACATGACACCAATGGCACGAGGAGTAGCCGATCGACACCAGCAGCGGCTTGTCCTCGCGCACGGCGCGCGTGTGCGCTGCGGGTCCCCAGGGCAGCCAGTCGACGGGGTTCTCAGCGTGCTGGCGCAGGTAGGGGGAGCTCTCCTGCGCCAGTGCGTTCGCCACCCGCTCAGGGTAGCCAGGGCGGGGGCAGCGGACCGCTCGCGGCCGTCGAGCGAGCGGAGATCGGCCAGCGACGGCCGAGCAGTTGATGGATCGCCGCGTACGAGGGCCATTCGCCCGAGCTGGCGCCAACGCGCGAGAGCTTGACGTGGGCGAGGCTCACGTCGAAGCTCTGCCCTCCGAGGGTGCCCGTGACGAGCTTTTCGTTGGAGCCGATGCGGATCGTGCCGGGCGAGGCGGCCGTGCCGGTGATGCGCACGGTCGCCGGCTGGAGCTTTCCTTCGCGCACCGGGAAGGTGCCGCTCAACTGCACTCCCGGCACGAACGAGAAATCCTTGAGGATCGCCGCGGAGGAGGTCAAGCGGGCGTAGCCACCGCGCAGGCCGCCAAAGCTCGAGCCGCTCGGCAGCTGTTGGTCGGCCTGGATAGTGGCGGCGATGACCAGGCGGTTGAGGTCCACGAGCGCGTCCAGCGCCGCGGTGAGCGTGCGCCCGGGGTTGCCGGCGAGCCCCGCTGGCGGGTGGACCGACGCGAGCTTGGTGGGCACGACGGGCGTGGGCGCAAACGGGTTGGGCGACGCGGCGCATGGCTGCACGGGGGCGCCTGCGAAGAAGGTGCTGACGGCCTTCTGTGCGCAGCCGCTCAGGTCTGAGCCGATGACCGAGTGGCCGGTGTATGGCACGACCAGCACGTGGGCGTCGGGTATCTGGGCGGCGACGCCCATTGCGTAGGCGGTGGGCGTGCGCAGGTCCTGTGCGCCCGAGAAGATCAGCGTAGGCACGTCTGGCAGCGGCTGGAGCGGCGATGGAGCGGGAGCGGCCTGGGGCCAGCTCTCGCATGCAACCGTGGGGCCGCTGAGCAGGGCGGTGGTCGGGTCAAACGGATAGAAGGCGGAGCCGGGGATCGCGCGCAGGGCCGTGAGCGCTTCCTCGGAGCGGGTTGCCGCGGGAGCTGCGCGCTGCCACGGGAAGGGCGACTCTTCGCACATCGTGGCGAAGTACAGAGCGTTGTTTTCTTCTTCGCTGGCGATCTGTTCGACTTCGGGGTCGATCGGTCCGGAGGGCAGGCTGGGAATCAGGCCCTGGGCGATCAGGTACAGGCGCAGCAGCGGGTCTGGGTCGTTGTCGAGGGCTGCGTGCACCGCCGCGGGCAGCAGCGCGCGCAGCGCCGGATCGAGGTCGCCCGCGCCCAATAGGCCCCACAGCCCGAGCTCGTCCATCGACACCGAGTGGCGGTGTCCGGAGCCGTCATAGGCCGAGCCGTTCAGCGAGCGTTTGCGCAGGCGCGTGGTCAGGGCGGCCAGGTCCGCGAGCGGGTTGGAGGTGATGCCGGCGCACGCGCCGTTGAAGCAGAGCTCGTCGAGAACCGAACCGAGCGCCTGGAAGCTGGGGACCGCAAATGGTTCGAGCCCGCGCGATGGCACGACGGAGTCCAGCACGAGCGCTTCGACGTGCTGGGGGTAGCGTTCGGCGTACTGCAGGGCTACCTTGGTGCCGTAGGAGGTTCCGTATAGGACGAGCTTTTCATAGCCGTAGGCGCGGCGCAGTGCCTCGATGTCTTCCACCGATTCGGACGTCGTGTAGCCGCCGCGTGACGGTCCGATCTCCAGCGCGCACTGTTGAAAGAGCGCGCCAAGCGTGCTGGGGGTGGCGGCTTCCAGCGCCTGCTGATCCTTGAAGATTGGACAACTCAGGGGGTCTGACCTGCCCGTGCCACGCTGGTCGAACACGAGCAGATCGCGCGTGGAGAGCGCGGGCGCGATCGCGCTGGCGATGAATTCGCTCAGCGGCAGCGCCGCCTGGCCGGGGCCGCCAGCAAGCCCGATGACCGCGTCGCGGCTGGGGATGGGGCCCGCCAGCTTACGCGCGACGCTCAGGGAGATCGTCCCCGGGACGGGAGCGGTGCGATCCAGCGGGACGGACAACGTCGCGCAGGAGAACTGTGGATTGCTGCAAGGCGGGGAGCTAGGGCTTGAAGATGCGGCCGAGCAGGCCGGCCAGACGGCGAAGGTCAGCGCGGACAGCAGAGCTGCCGCCAGCCCGATTGGAGCTCTGCTGCGCATCGGCCTCGACAATAGCTGCCGACGCTTCGGGACCGTTCAGGTTCAGGCGCACGTGCCTGCCCCCGAGGGTGCCCACGAGCGTCGCCCGTCCGCCCAGACGCAGCGTGCCGTGGGCAGCCGCCGCGCCGCCGATCTGCAGCTCTGCCGATTCGCTACGCAGCGTGCCCGACAGCGACACGCCCGGCACGTAGGAGTAGCCGTCCAGGTGCAGCGCGCCACCGGCCACCTGGCCCGAGCCGGCGCGCAGTCCGCCGATGCTCAGGGCAGGCGCTTCGGCTGCGCTGCCGGTGCCCAGCCGCAACGTGAGCTGGCGAATGAAGTCCTGCAGAGTCAGCGCGACCGCGTGCAGCGTGCGTCCGGGCAGGCCCCGATAGCCGCCGCTGGGCGCGACCATGCCAAGGCGCACGGGCGCCGGCGCGACGGGGCGCAGCGCGGGCGGCGCTGGAGCGGGGGCGCAGCTCTTGATCGGCGAGGCGCCGACCCCGCCGGCGGGCGCGAACATCGCCTGCAGGGCTTCTCTGGCACACGGCGTGGGCTCGTCGCTGAGCACCGAGTGGCCCGCGTAGGGCACGACCAGCAGATGGGAGCCCGGGATCTGGGCAGCCACTTCGCGCGCGCCGGCTGTGGGGGTGCGCAGGTCGTCGGCGCCGCTGAGAATCAGCGTGGGAACGTCTGGCAGCGGCGCGTGATCGACGGCCGGCGCGGGTGTGGTGTAGGGCCAGTAGGCACACGCGGGGATGTCAGACAGGGCGATCGCGTCGTTCGGGCCAAACGGCGCGAACGCGTTCGCGGGCAGGGCTCTGGCGGCGGCCAGCGCGTGGGCGAGGCGCTGCCCTGGGGATGCCGCGCGGCTCCACGGGAACTGCTCTTCTTCGCAGTTGGTGGCGAAGTAGAGGGGGTTGTCGAAGTCTTCGCGTTCGCCTTCGCCTTCGCCGTGCTGCAGGTCCGCCAGCAACCGTGCCAGGGGCGCCACGTCGCCGTCTGCGGCAGACCGGACGGTGGTGACGAATTCAGCGCGCAGCAGCGGCGAGAAGTCGCCGGCGAGCAGCAGCGCGAGCAGGTCGTTGGGGGAGACCGACACGGCGTGGCGCTTGCCGTCGCCTTCGATCACCCGCGCTCGCAGCGGCCCGCGCTGCATCCCGTGCACGACCTTGGCGAGGTCGGCGACGGGGTCGGGCGTCACATGCGCGCAGGCTCGCGCGGCGCAGATCTGGCGCAACACGCGCGGTATCGCTTCGAAGGTCGCCCGCTCCAGCGGTTCGGGCCCGGTGGGCGTGAGAACCGAGTCCAGGATCAGCGCTTCGACGTGTTCGGGGTAGTCCTGGGCGTACTGCTCTGCGACCTTGGTGCCGTTGCTGGTGCCGTACAGGACGAGCTTTTCATAGCCCCCCGCCACGCGGATGGCCTCGATGTCGGCGACCGTGTCGGCGGTGGTATAGAAGACGCGGCTGGACCCCAGTTGCGAGCCGCAAGCTTCGATCAGCGAGCCGAAGCTGCGATACAGGTCAGGCCGTTCGAAGGCATGGCAGGAGAGTGGCTGGGAGAGCCCGATCCCGCGCTCGTCGAAGGCGATCAGATCGCGCGTATCGGCGATCGGGCCGAGCACTTCGGCGAACTGTTCGGCGAATGGCAGCGCGGGCTGTCCCGGGCCGCCCGCAAGCGCGATGATCGCGCTCTTGGCTTCCCCGACGGGCGCGCGGTGGCGGCGCAGTGCGAGCGTGATGGTGCCCGGCGTGCCGCCGCTGGGGTCCAGCGGGACTGTCAGGTGGCCGCAGGCGAAGTCGTTGCTGTCGCCGCACGGCGCGAATACGATCTGGGCGTGTGCGGGCACCACCGACGCGCACATCCAGGCGCACGCCATCAGGACGATCGCTGCGAGCACGCGATTGGTCGGTCGCACAGTCGGAACTTAGTCGGTTGACCGGCGCGATGGGCCGGCTGGCGCTAGGGTCACGGCTGATGGCAGGCGAGCGCCAGACCGTTTACGCGCAGGGCGCGCCGGCGGCGATCGGTCCCTACAGCCATGCCGTGGCGGTCGACCTGCGCGAGTCGGGCGGCTTGTTGTTCTGCTCGGGTCAGGTGCCGCTCGATCCGCACAGCGGCGAGATCGTGGGCGCGACGGCCGCCGAGCAGGCCGTTCGCTGTCTGGAGAACCTGCGGGCGGTCTGCGAAGCGGCTGGCACGACGCTGCAGCGCGCGGTGCGTATGACGGTGTACATGACCGATCTGAGCGCCTTCGCGCAGGTCAACGAGGTGTACGCGTCGTTCTTCGCAGGCGATGACCCGCCGGCCCGCGTAGCGGTAGGGGTTGCTGCGCTGCCGCGCGGAGCGCAGGTCGAGATCGACGCGATTGTCGCGCTCGACTGAGACGTCCTAGACCGCGGCCGTTGCCGGTACGCGCAGACCGCGCGAGCGTCGGGCGCTAGGCGGGGGTCGAGGCCACAGCAGCGGCCGTCTGGTCGGTCGTACGGTCGGGCTCGGCGCCGCGTAGCGCGCGGGCCAGCAACTGCCAGAGGATCGCGCGTTCGCTCGAGTCGAGCGCCTGCAGGACGTCGTCCTCGATCGTCTCCTGCGCGTGCTCTGCGCCGTCGAGCGCCGTGCGCCCGGCGGGCGTCAGCTCGACCAGGTGGCGGCGGCGGTCGCTGGGGTCGCGCCTGCGTGTGACGAAGCCGAGGTCCTCGAGCTCGTTGAGCAGCAGCACGACGTTGTTGGCGTCCATGCACAGCGCCTCGGCGAGCTCCTGCTGGGGCCCGCCGTCGTGATCGCGTACGTAGCTGAGCGCCATCAGATGGCGCATGTGCATGCCGAGCAGGTTCTCGCTGCTGCGCCTGTAGACCTGCTTGGCCAAGCGCGTGAGCAGGGCCATCGACCCCGGAGCGCATGCCCTCCCGTCACCCATATCAGAAACTTTACACGTCACTTCGCATCAGTCGTCACTTTACCAGGCATCGTAAAGTTTTCGTAGATCATCCATGTTGTGGTGACGATCCTTGCTATGGTGTTCCCTCCGCCACAGAAGGGAGCCTCGAATGAGCACTGCAACCACGACCACTGCAACCACGACCACAGACCCGCAGACCAACCGGTCGCGTGCGAGCGCCGAGGCCGAGCGAAAGAGCGAGCGTCGCCGCTGGATAGCGCTGGGCGTGCTCTGCCTCGGCCAGCTGATGATGGTCCTCGACGCGACCATCGTGAACGTCGCGCTGCCGTCGATCCAGCGCGAGCTGCACTTCACGCAAGCCAACCTCACGTGGGTGATCGACGGCTACCTGATCACGTTCGGGGGCTTTCTGCTGCTGGCCGGCCGCTTCGGCGACCTGGTGGGCCGCAAGAAGGTGTTCCTTACGGGCCTTGTCCTGTTCACCGCTGCGTCGGTGCTGTGCGGCGTGGCTGACAGCCAGGGAATGTTGATCGGCGCGCGCCTGATCCAGGGGATTGGCGGCGCAGTGGCATCGAGCGTGATCCTGGCGATCATCGTCACCGAGTTCCCCGAGCGGGTCGAGCAGGCCAAGGCGATGGGCATGTATGCGTTCGTGTCGGCCGGCGGCGGTTCGATCGGCCTGTTGGCGGGCGGCGCCCTGACACAGTCGCTCGACTGGCACTGGATCTTCTTCGTCAACGTGCCCATCGGTCTCGTCGCGCTGCTGCTCGGCTCGGCGCTGATCAAGGAGAACGAGGGCATCGGCCTGGCCGGCGGAGTGGACGTGCTCGGCTCGATCCTGATCACCCTGGCGACCATGTTCGGCGCGTTCGCGATCGTCAAGTCCAGCGAATACGGCCTGACGTCGGCACGCACGCTCGGCGCGGGCGGCGCGTCGCTGATCCTGCTGGGCGCCTTCCTCGCGCTGGAGGCACGCGTCTCCAACCCGATCATGCCGCTGCGGATCCTGCGCCTGCGCATGCTGATGGGCTCGAGCCTCGTGCGCGGCCTGCTCATCACGGGCATGTTCTCCGCGTTCTTCCTGGGCGCGCTGTATCTCGAGCGCGTGCTCGGCTATGACGCGATCGACACGGGCCTGGCGTTCATGCCGCTGACGATCGCGATAGCGATCATGTCGATGGGAGTGTCCGCTCGCCTGGTCGAACGCTTCGGCTCGGTACAGACGCTTGCGGCGGGCCTCGTCGGGATCGTCGTGGGCCTCGTGCTGCTGTCCGTACAGGGCGTGCACGCGAGCTACTTCCCGGGCCTGTTCTTCGCCTTCCTGGCGCTCGGGCTGGGGGCGGGCGCGTCGTTCTTGCCGCTGCTGACGATCGGCATGGCCGACGCGCCTGCGCGCGACGCGGGCCTGGCGTCGGGCATCATCAACGTGTCCGTGCAGCTGTTCGGCGCGATCGGCCTGGCCACGCTCGGCACGATCGCGACCGACCACACCAAAGCGCTGAGCGCCAGCGGTCACACGCTGGCAACTGCGCTGACCGGCGGCTACCACCTGGCCTACGTGGTCGCGGCGATCTGCGTCGCTGGGGGAATCCTGGCGGCCTTCCTGGTGCTGCGGCCGCCCGCCTCGATCGCGCAGGAGGTCGAGGAGCTCGAGCGCGAGTTCGCCCGCGCGAGCGCCAGCGCGCAGACGGCAGAGCAATTGGCCTGAGCTGGCCGCGGGCCGGCCGGCGCCCCGGTCGGCCCGCAGCAGGCTCCTGACCTGAGCCCGCCCGGACTAACGGCCCTCGGCCCGCAGCGCGGCGCGCCTGATCTTGCCGCTAACGGTCTTTGGCAGCTCGGACGCGAAGTCGATGATGCGGGGGTACTTGTAGGGGGCGGTTTCGCGCTTGACGTGCTCCTGCAGCTCGGCCACCAGCTGCGGCGAGGGCTCGGCCTGGCCCTCGCGCAGGACCACCACGGCGCGCACGATCGCACCGCGCTCCTCGTCGGGCGCGGCCACCGCCGCGGCCTCGGCAACCGCCGGGTGAGCGACGAGTGCGGACTCGACCTCGAAGGGTCCGATGCGATAGCCCGCTGAGACGATCACGTCGTCGTTTCTTCCCTCGAAGTACAGCCAGCCGTCCTCTTCGTGCACGCGATCGCCCGTATGCCAGGGTCCGCCGCCGCGGCGGTCTGACACGATCCACGCTCCGTCCGCATCGCGGTGGAGGTGCTCGCCGAGGTAGCCCAAAAAGAACGTGGGCACGCTCGCAGGGTCTACCGTCAGCTCGCCGTCGGTCACGTGCAGGCGCATACCCGCAAGCGCCCTGCCCATCGAGCCCAGCCGCGCATCCTCGTCCAGCGGCACGCCGGTCAGCTGCCCCGTCTCTGTCTGGCCGTAGCCGTCGCGGATCTCAAGGCCGGTCGCCTGGAGCCAAGCGCGCAGAACCTCCGGGTTGAGCGCCTCGCCGGCGGCAACCATCCCACGCAGGTGCTTCAGCGGGCGCAGGGTGGCGCGCTTAGCGATCACGCGGTACTCGGTGGGCGCCATGCACAGCACGTTCACGCGCTCGCGCGCCAGGAGCTCCAGGCGCTCGTGCGGGTCGAAGCGGGCGTCGTGCAGCAGCGCCGCCGCACCCGATAGCCAGGGCGCGATGAACACGTTGCGCGCCGACTTCGACCAGCCGCTGGCGGCCGTGCACCACACCAGCTCGCCCGCGCGCGCCCCCAGCCAGTGCTCGGCCTGCACGCGCTGGCCATCCAGGTAGCGCTGCGCATGCACCACCGCCTTGGGCTCACCGGCGGTGCCGCTCGTGAACGTGATCAGGCACGGGTCACCTTCGGCCAGCTCCACGACCGGCGCGGGCTCTGCTGCAAACAGGTCCTCGTCGGGCACGTACGCGACGTGCACTTCGTTTACCGTCGGCCCTCGGTCGGTCGGTCCGCTCCTGGCCAGCGCCGCCTCGAGCTCGGCCCTGTTGCGCTCGTCGGCGAGGATCAGCGCGGGGCCCACGGCGTCGATGCGCAGGCGCAGGTCCTTCGCGCGCAGCTGCTCGGTGCACGGCAGCACCACCGCACCGATGCGAAAGCAGGCGCACATCGCCAGCACCCACTCGGGACGGTTGCCGATCAGCGTCATCACGACGTCGCCTCGGCCCACGCCCAGTCGCCGCAGAGAGCCCGCCATCTGCGCCGAGCGCCCGGCCACCTCGCCAAAGCTCCACTCCCTACGCGAGCCGTCCCGCGCCAGCTCCAGCAGAGCCAGATCGCGCGGATCGCGCTGCTCGATGATCTCGCGGGCGAAGTTCACGCCGGTATTCTCCCTCTAGAGGGTGGCGAAGACGGCCGCAGGCCGACAAGCCGGGACCCTCTTCGTCATTCAAGGGTGGCGCGGTCGGCCGACCCAGCTCTTTGGGCTGTGTGCCCCGGCAAGCCGGGCCCCTCTATCTTCAGTTCACGCATAAAACGACCCCGGAGCGCTAATCGACAATGGCCGTAGCCGCCTCCCAGTACACCGAGATGACAGACGAGCAGAAGGCGATCACCGAGATGGTCCACCAGTTCGCCGACGAGCAGATCCTGCCCAACGCCGAGCACTACGACCACGAGGACAGCTTCCCGGAGCCGATCGTCGAGCAGATGAAGGAGCTGGGGCTGTTCGGCGTGACGATCCCCGAGGAGTACGGCGGCATGGGGCTGGACCTGACCACCTACGCGATGATCGTCGAGGAGCTCTCGCGCGGCTGGATCTCGATCTCGGGCGTGGTCAACACGCACTTCATCGGCTCCTACCTGCTTATGAAGTTCGGCTCTGAGGAGCAGCGCCAGAAGTATCTGCCGCGCATGGCCACCGGCGAGATCAGGGCGGCCTTCTCGCTGTCTGAGCCTGAGCTCGGCTCTGACGTGCAGGCGATCAAAACCTCCGCCAAGAAGGGCGAGGACGGCAAGTATGAGATCAACGGCCAGAAGATGTGGGTGACCAACGGCCTGCTCAGCTCGCTCGTGTTTGTGCTCGTCAAGACCGACCCCGAGGCCGAGCCGCGCCACCGCGGCTTCACGTGCTTCATCGCCGAGAAGGAGCCCGGCGTCAGCGTGAACACTGGCGACTACACGGGGCTGAACGTGCCGCCGAAGATCAAGAAGCTTGGCTACAAGGGGGTCGAGTCGACCGAGCTGGTCTTCGACGGCTATCGCTGCCCGGCGGAGAACATCCTCGGCGGCGAGGACGCGGGTCTGAACAAGGGCTTCTCGCAGATGATGGACGCACTGGAGGTCGGGCGCGTCAACGTGGCCGCCCGCGGCGTGGGCATCGCCCAGCGCGCCCTGGAGCTGGCGCTGCGCTACTCCCAGGAGCGCAAGACCTTCGGCAAGCCGATCGCAGAGCATCAGGCGATCCAGTTCAAGCTCGCCGACATGGCCACGCAGGTAGAGGCTGCGCGTCTGCTCACGCTGCGTGCTGCCCGCCTGAAGGATGCGGGCGAGCGGTCGGATCTGGAGGCGGGGATGGCCAAGCTGTTCGCCTCCGAGGCTGGGCGCTTCTGCGTGGAGGAGTCGTTTCGCATCCACGGCGGCTATGGATACTCCAAGGAGTATGAGATCGAGCGCCTGTACCGCGACGCGCCATTGCTGCTGATCGGTGAGGGCACATCAGAGATCCAGCGCATGGTCATCGGACGCAAGCTGCTGGCACGTCATAAGATCTAGAACCCGCAGTCGCCGCAGTCCACCGGATTCCAAGGGCCGGGAGGGAGTAATCGTCGTATGGCTGAGGACGCGAAGGATCTGATCGAGCTGGCCACGCGCCGGTTCGTCGAAGAGGTGCCCGCGCTGGAGCCGATCAAGCTCGTCGTCGGCGTGGAGCTTCGCGGCCGGGGCGACGTGCAGCACTTCCGCCTGGAGATGCCCGAGATCAAAGTGACCAAGGGCCCGGCCGCCGATGCGCGCGTGCGCGTCGACATGCGCCGCGAGTTCTTCAACGTGATGGCCCGCGAAGCCAAGGTGCCGGACTGGATCGAGGCGTTCACCTACGGGCAGGCCAAGGCCACCGGGCCCGAGCAGTTCCTCAAACTGATCATCAACGTGGTCGAGCGCCAGCAAGAGCGAGCACGCACGCCCAAGGCGCACCGCCGCGCATAGGCTGGGCGCCCAACGCCTGCCGGTGCGACACGACGCCCTCGCCTCAGTGGTAGGCGGTCAGCTGCTGGGCCAGGAATGCAAGCGACGCCAGCAGGAACAGGCACATGACGATCAGTGAGAAGTTTTCGTTCACGCCCTCGACCTCACGTGCAGGTTACTACGCCGCCACGGCGGACTCTTGGCGCTTGGGTGGTCACGTCTTGCCCGGGGCCGGCCGAAGCGCTCAGGCGAGTACGGCGCCGTCGTCGTAGAGCTTGACGATCTTTACCGCGCCCGGGCCGCCGGCCGCCGCGAATGCGGCGTCCAGGCACAGGCGGCACAGCACGCACTCGTCGAGGTTGTCCTGCACGATCTCCAGCGTCCCATCGGGGCGCTGGGCGAAGATGTCCACGGGACACGCTTCGGTGAGGGCGTGCGCCAGCTCGGTGTCAGCTGCGGCGCCGTCGTCGACCTCGACCGCGATGAAGATCCCGTCCCGCCTCATGAGGTCCCCACGCCCGTCGTCCCGCCGCCGGCCGATCCGGTGGCTGGAGCGGCCATCTTCGCGCGGATCATGTCGGGTATGTCCTCGATCCGCTCGGCGACGGCGATCCCGGCCTGTGCGAGCCGCGCGATCTTCTCGGATGCGGTGTCCTCCTTGCCTTCCACGATCGTGCCCGCGTGGCCGAAGCTCATGCCCGGCATCTCGTCCATGAAGCGACCCGCCATGAAGGCGACGATCGGCAGGCGCGAGTTGTTCTCGGTCACCCAGCGCGCGAGCTCGGCCTCCATGCGTCCGCCGGGCTCGGTGTAGATGACGATGCCGCGCGTGTGCTCGTCGGCCTCGAACAGCGGCATCAGCTCGGCGTAGCTCTGCCCGATGATCGCGTCGCCGCCGATCGAGACGGCCGTCGACTGGCCCAGGTCGGCCGCCGAGAGGGTCGAGGACATCTCCGTCGTCATCCCGCCCGAGCGCGAGATCACGCCGATCGGGCCGGGCGTGTAAGCCTGCGCGGCGTTCTTGGCGGGGCCGCCGATACCGCCCATCTTGATGACGTCCGGGACGATGATGCCGAGGCAGTTGGGGCCGATGATGCGCGCGCCGCGCAGCGTCGCCAGCTCGACCATCTGGGCGACGTCGCGGCGCGGGATGCGCTCGGTGACAATCACGATCAGCTTGACGCCGTTCTCGATTGCCTCGAACACCGCGTCCTTGGTGAACGCGGGGGGGACGGTGACGACCGAGCCGTAGATCGGCGTGCCGTGGTGGGCGACCGCCTGGGCGACCGTGTCGAACACCGGCACCCCGTGCACCTCGCGTCCCAGGCGCCCGGGGGTCACGCCGCCGACCACCTTGGCGCCTGCGCCGTAGTCCAGGCACTCGCGCGTCAGGTTGACCGCCTCGCGGCCAGTGATGCCCTGCACGATGAACGTGGTGTTCGCGTCGATAAGAATGCTCATGCTGGGGAGCCTTGGATCTTCTCAACGGCCCGGCGGGCAGCGTCGTTGAGCGACACGCTCCGATCGGCATAGTCCACGCCGTAGCGCTCGAGGATCTTGAAGCCCTCCTCCTCCCATGCGCCGGGGATGCGGAAAATGGCGATCTTCTTGGCGGGGTCCTCGCCGAGCTCCAGGCATGCTTTGATCACGCCGCGGGCGACGATGTCCACGCGCGTGTTGGACACGATCGACATCATCACCGCGATCTTGTCTACGCCGGGCTTCTGCAGAACCAGCTTGGCCAGCCCGCAGGCCTTGGAGACGGACGGGTTGCCGCCGATCTCGCAGTAGTTGGCGGGCTTTCCACCGTGCGCACGCACGGCGTCAAACAGCGTCAGCGAGCCGCCGCCCGCGCCGATCACCAAGCCGAGGTTGCCGTCGAACTCGGTCACATTCCCGGCCACGCCGCGGTGGTCCTGGGCGTCAACCTGCTCGCCGGCCAGCTCGAACGGCGTGGCCTCGCGCGCCTGCCTGGTCTCCTCTTCGCCCACGCCGAGATCGGCCAGAAGCCGCTTGTGGCGCCCGCGCGCCTCGTTCTCGATGTCCATGTGCGCGTCCAGTGCGACGAAGGACCCGTCTGCGAGACGTCCCAGCGGGTTTATCTCTGTAAGGATCATGTCGTTATCCATAAAAAGTTTTGCGAGCTTGGACATGATGGGGACGAGCCTGTTGAGCGCCGAGCCTGTCACGCCTGTCGACGCGATGACCTCCTTGGCCTGGAAGTCCGCGAACGGCAGGATGGTGGAGAAGTGGCGCCGGCCGACCTTGTCGGGCTGCTCCTCGGCCACCTGCTCGATGTCGATGCCGCCCACCGGCGAGAAGATCATCACCGGCTGCTTGCGAATCCCGTCCCACACGACGCCTGCGTAGTACTCCTGCTCCACCTGCGCCTTCGGGTCGACCAACACGCCGCGCGGCATGTGCCCGTTGATCTCCAGCGCGAGGATGTCGCGTGCGTGGCTCTCGGCCTGCTCGGGCGTGTCTGCGAACTTGACGCCGCCGGCCTTCATGCGCCCGCCGGTCAGCACCTGGGACTTGATCACCGTCGGACCGCCGATCCGCTGCGCGATCGCGCGCGCCTCGGCGGGATCGGTCGTAAAGCCGTAGTCGGTGACGGGGATGCCCGCGCGCTTGATCACCTCGCGCGCCTCGAACTCGAAGAACCTCATGCGGCGCGGAAGCCTATAGGGCGCGCGCCAGGCGTTGCGCCTCGGCCATGCGCAGCGATCAGCCGAGCAGCGTGAAGGTCGGGCGCTGCGCGGCGGTTGCACGCGCTCCGATGTTGGTGGCGCTAAGCGACAGGCGAGAGGTCCCTGGCGCCAAGCGGGCACCACCGTCGAGGACCCCATCGAAGACGATCCGATCGGCACCCGCTGGCTCGGCGCGGCTCACGCCATGCGGTACAGCCACGTAGAGGGTGCAGGGCTTGCCTTTGTGGCGGCGCCTGGAGACGGCCTTGCACGTGTGGCCGGCCGGTC
>Ga0209420_1000687_pt1 | contig 17023 bp, 10 predicted proteins | sample BlaSpr_A8_OM1_O1_FD_187972 | JGI IMG/M metagenome (GOLD analysis project Ga0209420, IMG submission 187972) | Forest soil microbial communities from Thunder Bay, Ontario, Canada - Black Spruce, Ontario site 2_A8_OM1_O1 (SPAdes) (version 2) | ecosystem: Environmental > Terrestrial > Soil > Boreal... | reverse complement strand
CCCGCCGTTGGGAGGACTGCTGGTGCACGCGAGCTGGCGCCTGGTCTTCCTCGTGAACCTGCCCGTCGGGCTGGTCGCCGGCGCGTATGCGCTGTGGCTGTTGCGTGAGAGTCGCCAGGAGTCCAGTGAGCGCCCCGACGCGGTCGGCTCGGCAATCCTGATCGCGGGCGTGGGCCTGCTCGCGCTTGGGCTCGTGAAGGCGCCCCACTGGGGCTGGACAGATGCGCGCACGCTCGGCGCACTCGCGGCGGCGGCCGTAGCGCTTGGCGCGTTCTGGGCACGCTGTCTGAAACATCCCTCACCCGTCGTCGACCCTGCGCTGGTGAAGGTGCGCTCGTTTGCCGTGGCCAACCTGTCGAGCATGCTGTTCTCGGCTGCCTTTGCAGCCATGCTGCTCGGCAGCGTGCTGTTCATGACCGGCGTGTGGCACGACTCGGAGCTCCACGCGGGCCTTGCGATCGCGCCTGGGCCGGCGATGGCAGCGGCGTTCGCCACGCCCGCGGGTAGGCTCGGCAGACGCTTTCCACAGCGCCTGCTCGCTGCCGGCGGCATCGCGACCTTCACGTGCGGCTGTCTGTGGTGGCGCCTGCGCATCGGCGTGGTGCCCGACTACGCCGGCGAGATGCTGCCCGGCCTGATCGCCACGGGGGTGGGCGTCGGCTTCACGCTGCCCACGCTCGCCGGCGCGTCCGCGGCGTCGCTGCCGCCCGCTCGCTTTGCAACGGGCTCGGGGATCTACTCGATGGCGCGCCAGCTTGGCCTGGTGCTCGGCGTGGCGATCTTCGTCGCCGTGCTGGGCGTCGTGCCTCCGAGCGACCCGCTGCCGGCGTTCGACCGCGGTTGGACCTTCATGGTGATCGCCGGGCTGCTCGGTCTCGCGCTGGCGCTCGCGATCGGCCAGGTGCGCGGGCCTGTCGTCGTGGCTCAGCCCGCCGCCGCGGATGCCCTATGAGTGCCGCCGCCGGCTTTGACCGCCACACCGCAGTGGACGACGAGCTGATCGGACCGTGGCGCGCCGAGGTCGCACCGGAGCTGAGCGGCTTCGCAGGCGCCCACGGCGGCTACATGGCAGCGATTGCGCTGCGCGCGCTGACGCGCGTGGTCTGCGATCCACGGCGCACGCCGCGCTCGCTGACTGTCCACCTGCTGGCCTCCGTCGCACCGGGCGCGCTGGATCTGCACGCCCGCCTCGATCGCGCCGGCTCCACGATGAGCGCGGCCTCCCTGCGCATCGAGCGCGACGGCGCCACGCTGGCGACCGCGCTCGGCTCCTTCGGGGCGCCGCGCGAGTCGCTTGGCCACTGCGCGGTGACGATGCCCGACGTGCCGGCGCCCGAGCAGTGCCGGCCGATCGTCGAGAAGCCCGTCGCGCAGGCGCGCGCGGGACTGCTCGTCGAGCACCGGCCGGCAGCGCCGCCACTGCCGCTCAGCGGCGGCGATCGCGCCGAGATCCTCGTGTGGATGCGCCTGCTCGAGGACCGCCCGACCGACGCGCTGTCGGCGTGCATGCTCGCCGACGCGGCCCCTCCCGCGCTGTATGGGCGGCTGAGCAGCTACGTGGCGATGCCCAGCACCGACAGCACGGTGCACTTCGCGGACCTGGCCGCCGGCGAGCGCAGCCCGTGGGTGTTGGGCGTCTTTCGCACGCGCCTGGCCGCCGACGGGTATGCGGTCGAGGACGGCGAGCTGTGGACCCCCGACGCGCGCCTGCTGCTCAGCGCTCGCCAGCAGCGACGCATCCTCGCCGGATAGCCGGTCGCCGCGCCGGGCCGGCGCGCCGTCCGTGCAGGCATCATCTGGCAACGTGCAGCCTGCCAGGCAACTGACCATCTTCCTGCGGCGCATCGTCCTGCTCGGCGTCGTCGTGGCCGGGCTGCTGCTGCTGGGCACGCTCGGCCTGGCGCTCAGCGAGAAGGTCGGTCCTTGGTATGCCTTTCGCTGGTCGCTCGCCACAGCCTCGACCGTCGGCGACTTCCCCCAGGCTCGCACGGTGGTCGGCCAGATCGTCGAAGTCGGGCTGATCGTCGTGGGCGTGGGTACGCTCTTCTACGCGCTCGCCACGGTCGCAGAGTTCTTCGTCGCCGGGCACCTCGGCGACCTGTTGGCCCTGCGGCGCATGCAGAAGATGATCGACTCGCTCACCGACCACCACATCATCTGCGGCTTCGGTCGCGTCGGGCGCCAGGTGGCGCGCGATCTGCACGCCGCCCGCGCCCGCTATGTCGTGGTCGACTCCAATACGGCCAATCGCCAGCACGCCGACGGACTCGGCACGGCGTTCATCGAGGGCGACGCCACCGACGACGCCGTTCTCCAGCAGGCCGGGATCGCCCGCGCGCGCTCGATCATCGCGTGCGCCGACTCCGATGCCAACAACGTGTTCATCACGCTCACCGCGCGCGAGCTGCGCTCGGATATCGCGATCGTCGCCAGGGCTGCGGTCGAGGACACTGAGAAGAAGCTCAAGCGCGCCGGCGCCGACCGTGTGATCTCCCCTTACAAGGCCAGCGGAACTGAGATGGCAAGGCTGGCCCTGCACCCCCAGCTCAGCGGTGTAGTGGACGTAGACCTCGAATACCGGATGGAGGAGATCGTCGTGGGCGAGGGCTGCGAGGGGATCGGCCAGACGGTCGACGACATCCGCGGCGGATCGATGATCGTAGGCCTGCGCCGGGGCGCCGAATTCCAGCCCCAGCCCCCCGCCGAGGCGACGCTGCGCGCGGGCGACACGATCCTTGCGATGGGCACCGCGACAGCGCTCGAGCGCCTGGAGGGGCTGCTGGAATCGCACTAGGGCCGCGGTCGTGAGCCCGTGAGGCATCCTCGTGGACGCCTATCGTGCTGGGCCATGTCGTACCTGCCCTTCTCGGCATCCCTGGTCCAGGGCGAGGCCGTCTTGCGCTTCCCCTATGACGAGCGCCTGCGCCAGCTGCTGCGCGCGCTGCCTGGGCGGCGCTGGGATCCCGTCGGGCGCGCCTGGTGCATACCTCTCGAGCCCGACCAGGCCGAGGCGCTGGCGCTGCTGTTCGCGGACCTGCCCGGCGAGCCGCAGGTGAGCGAGGCGCTGGCGCGTGCGATAGCGCGCCGGCGGGCGCGCCGCCGCCGCGGAGAGTGCCTGATCGACCTCGCCCGACCCGACGAGAGCTGGTGGCTGACCTTCGCCGCCGATGCCGCCACGGGCCCGGCGCAGGCCCTGCTGGAGCACCCCGACGCCTACCACGTGCCGGCGATCGGCCGCGTGCTGCTTCCACTCGACGACCGCGCCGCGCAGCTGATCGAGAGTGTGACCGAGCACAACGCCAGCGTGCGCCTCAGCGACGCCGCGCATCGCGCCCTGGACCACCACCGCGAACACGCCGATCGTCGCGGCGGCGGGGCGTCCACTGACTCGCCGGGCAATGAACGCGAGTCCGAGCTCGTCTACGACGTCGAGTTTCGTCGCGACCGCCGCGGCGAGCACTGGTTGCTGATCGCCCCGCAACATGCCCGGCTGGCGCGGGTGCTCGCCGGCCAGGCCGACCTGCGCGCGCTCGACGGGCCGGCCGGGACGCTCGGGCTGGCCGCAGTCGAGCACGACGCCCACGCGCTGCTCGCGCTGGTCGACGAGCTCGAGGACGCAAGCGTCGACCCCAGGGTCGCCAGCTGGCTCAAGCGCGCGACCACCTGGCAGGGCACGATCGAGGTTGCCAACGCTGAGGGCGGGCCGGTGCTCGTGCTGCTCGGCGACTCCGAACGCCTGCCGCAGGCGCTGCGCGCAGTGGCCGCGAGTGCGCCCGGCGGCGCGACGGTGCCGCTCGCGCTGCACACCTGGCAGCTGATCGACGGCCAGCTCGAAGGCTGGATCAGCCATGCCGCCAGACGCTGCGTGGAGGCGTTGACAGACGGTCGGCCCGCGCCGCCGGCCGTGCTGGAGCTGTCGAGCGTCCACGAGGAGCCGACGTTCGTGCTCGCGCCCGGCCACGACGCAGGCCTGTGCGAGCAGTTCGCGGCGATCGAGGGCGCGCTGGCCGCCGCGCCGCGCCGCGGCGCCGAACGCGAGCACGCAAACCTGCCCTCGATCCGCGCTGACCCCTTCTGCGTGCCCGAGCTCGATCGCTTCCTCACGGCAAGCCAGGCGTGGGTGGACCCTGAGGCGCTGGAACTGCTGCAGGAGGTTCGCGAGCAGCACGCGCAAGCCGCCGGCCTGGTGGCGCTGTCGGCGGCCACAGAGGCGTCGTTGTCATTGTCGGGGCTGGGCGGCGAGCTCAAGCCGTTCCAGCGCGCGGGCGTCAGCTATCTGCTCTCCCAGCGGCGGGCATTCCTCGCCGACGAGCAGGGCCTGGGCAAGACGATCGAGGCGCTCGCCACGCTGGAGGCCGCCGAGGCCTACCCAGCGCTGGTCGTGTGCCCGGCCAGCCTCAAGCTCAACTGGCTGCGCGAGTCTGAGCGCTGGCTGCCCGACCGCAGCACGCGGGTGCTGGCGGGCAACGGAGCGGGCGCCCCGATCGCGCCCGCCGACATCACGATCGTCAACTACGACATCCTCGCTGGGCGCTGCGCGCAGCTGTGCGCGCTCGCTCCCCTCGCGCTGGTGCTCGACGAGTCTCACTACTGCAAGAACGCGACCGCCAAGCGCACCCAGGCCGTGCAGAGGCTCGCGGCGGCGATACCGAGCGACGGCCTCGTGCTTGCGCTGACCGGCACGCCCGTAGTCAACAGGCCGGCCGAGCTGATCTCTCAGCTGCGCATCCTCGGGCGGCTGGGCGACTTCGGCTCGGGCGTGAAGTTCGGCGAGCGCTTCCGTGGGCCCGACGCCCACCTGCGCCTGCACTGGCACCTGCGCGCCCGCTGCTTCGTGCGTCGTTGCAAGGCCGACGTGCTGCCCCAGCTGCCGGCCAAGACGCGGGCGGTCGTGCCGGTCGAGCTCGACAACGAGCCCGAGTACCGGTTGGCCGAGCGCGACGTGGTCGCGTGGCTGCAGAGCCAGCCGCTGGACCTGCGCGAGCTCGACGCGAAGGTCGCCGCGGCGTTGCGCGCTGAACGCCTGGTGCGGCTCAACGCGCTCAAGCTGCTGGCTGCGCGTGGCAAGCTGCGCGCCGCGCTGGCCTGGATCCACGACTTCTGCTCATCGGGCGAGCGGCTGGTCGTGTTCGCCCACCATCGCGAGATCCAGCGGGCGCTGCTGGAGCGCTTCCCGCACGCCCTGCACATCCTCGGCGAGGACAGCCATGTCGCACGCGACGCCGCCGTGCAGTCATTCCAGTCAGGCGCCGACGCCGACAACCAGCTGATCGTCTGCTCGATCGAGGTCGCCGGCCAGGGTCTCACGTTGACCCGCTCCTCCAACGTCGTATTCCTGGAGCTCGAGTGGACACCCGCCAAGCATGACCAGGCAGAGGACCGCTGTCACCGCATCGGCCAGCAGGACGCCGTCAACATCTCCTATCTGCTGGCCGCGGGGACGATCGACGAGACGATCGCCACGCTGCTCGAGCGCAAGCGCGCGGTCATCGGCGCGGTCACCGACGGGCGCGTGTCCAACGAGGAGGGCGTCGTCGATGCGCTGGTGCGAGAGCTGCGCGGCGTCCCCTACAGGCACCTGCAGGCCGTCGCCTGACGGGCTACTGCTTCAGTTCCAGCGCGTCCAGGATTTCGGCGTACCTTTCGACCGCACGCGCTTCGTATTCGGTGATCTGGTTTTCCAGCCTGTTGACGACGCTTATGAGGCCGCGCTCTTGCGGTCCCTCGAACCGGCTCAGCGTAGCGGGCAGCTCTCCGAGGGCAACCCATACGGGCGTGTACTGCGCGTCGAAGCGCACCGTGCTCGCCGGCAGCGTCTGGTAGCCGCTGGCCACCCAGGCCTTCACGTCGCCGCACAGGTCCGGCGGCGTCAGCGTCGAGAGGGTCTTGAGCTTGTCGGTGTAGGCGCGCACGGCGCTCGTGAGCCCGTGGCTGCTCCAATGCAGGCTGCCAGCCGCGCGGGTGAAGCTGTGGATGGCCGCAAGGCTGGGTTTCACGCCTGCCACCACGATCGCGCCAACCACCTCGTCGCTGAGCTGTTCGGAGTCGTGGTCCTGCGGGGAGCCCTTGGCCGCATTGGGGCATTCGCTGCGAGCCTGCGCCACGACGCCCGTCAGCGCCGCTTCGGAGCGGTGGATGTTGCCCGCCGCCGCGTGCACGAGCGCGTAGTTCGCGCGGATGTACGCCTGCGTGGCCGCGGCGTCCCCGGCGCTCGCAAGCGTGGACGCCGGCATCGCCAAGACACCGCCGGCCACCGCCGCGAGGATCGTCAGCCGCACAGTAAGCACGGCGTAAGTATCCCTCTTATGCTGCAACCGATGTGCCGGTCGCGCCGCGGGTGCTCGGTATTGTCGGCCCTCGACAGCCGTACATGAGACGCAACGGATACACGACCGCGCTGCTCGCCTGCCTGGCTTGCTCGCTCGCCCTGGCCGCCTGCGGAGGCTCCTCCGCGAGCAGCGCCGTGCTCGACTCCGACCCCGCGCCCGCGGGTAACCCCGTCGCCGTGTCGCCCATGCCCGGCACCCCCGACGCCTCGCCGGACACGCAGATCAGTTTCCTCGGCAGCTCCGGAACGAAGGTGCTGGCGGTGCGCGCGGTGGGCTCGCGCAGCGGCGTGCACGCGGGCGTCCTGCGCGCGTACTCGACCGGTAACGGAGAGAGCTTTTTGCCGGCGCGCCCCTTCATCTCCGGCGAGCGGGTGACCGTCACGGCGCAGGTCAGCGTCGCCGGTGTCACGCGCGAGGCCAAAACGGGCTTCGAGGTCGCCCACCAGGTGCAGGTCAGCCAGAAGGAGTTCCCGATCAACCCCGGCAATCCGCACGATGTGCAGCACTACTCGACAGCGCCCACCCTCACGCCCTCGGCCGTCACGATCGCCACGCCCGCCCAGCCAGGCGCCGCGCCGGGAGACTTCTTCCTCGCCCCCTACCAGGCCGACGGATCTCCCGGCCCGATGATCGTCGACCAGCACGGCAGCCTCGTGTGGTTCCACGCCCTGCCGGCCGGCGATGAGGCGACCGACTTCGGCGTGCAGAAATACGAAGGCAAGCCGGTGCTCGTCTGGTGGCAGGGGCGCATCCTGCAGGTCGGCTTCGGCCAGGGCGAGGACCTCATCTTCAACAGCTCCTACCAGCACATCGCGACCGTTTACGCCGGCAACGGCTACCACGCCGACCTGCACGAAATCCGCATCACGCCCGAAGGGACCGCGTGGATCGACGCATTCGACCCGATCCAGGCCGACCTGTCGAGCGTCCATCGCTCCGCCAACGCCGTGCTCGAGGACTCGGTCATCCAGGAGATCGACATCAAGACCGGCTTGGTCATGTGGGAGTGGCACGCGCTCGGGCACATCCCGATCGCCGAATCCAACAATCCGCCGCCCAGCGAAAGCGACTATCCCTGGGATTACATCCACGTCAACTCGATCTCACCTGGCCCGACGAGCCAGGAAGGGGGGGCGGGCGCCAATCAACCAGGCGACGTGCTGCTGTCGGCGCGCAACAGCTGGACGCTGTACGACGTGGATCTCCTCACCGGCGCGATCCGCTGGCGCCTGGGCGGCGCGCACAGCGACTTCAAGCTCGGCCCCGGCACGCGCTTTTACTGGCAGCACGACGCCGAATGGCAGCCCGGCGGCCTGATCTCGCTGTTCGACAACGGCTCGGATCCGCCCAAGGAGAAGCAGTCGCGCGGGCTGCTGCTCGACCCCAACCCTGCCGCGCACACGGTCACGCTGGCCAAGCAGTTCGTCAATCCTGCCAAGACGCTGCTCGCGGAAAGCCAGGGCGACATGCTCAGCCTGCCGGGTGGCAACTGGCTGATGGGCTACGGGCGCCTGCCCAATTTCACCGAGTACGCACCCTCCGGACATGTCCTGTTCGACGCCACGCTCGGACCCGAAGTGCAGGATTTCAGGACCTACTTCTCGACCTGGAGCGCCCAGGCCCCCGGTACGCCGTCCGTCGTCGCACAGCCCGCCGGCGCGAGCGCGATCGACCTGTCGGTCAGCTGGAACGGGGCGACCGAAGTCGCCTCCTGGCGTGTGCTCGCCGGCGCCTCCCCCGCGGCGCTCGCAGCTGTCGCCACCGCCAACAAGGCGGGCTTTCAGACCACGATCTCCGCGCCGAGCGCCGGTCCGTATGTGGCCGTGCAGGCGCTTGACGGCTCGGGTGCCGTGATCGGCGCCTCGGCCACGGTCAAGGACTGAGGTGGCCCGACAGGCCCCTCGCTCGCTGCCCAACGGACTCGGCGCGCCGGCCGTCTTCACTGGCACGCCGGTCGTCCTCACTAGCGCGCTGGCCGCCGCTCTCGCTGGCACGCTTGCCGCCCTCGCCTTCTGCTGGGCAGCTCCCGTCCATGCGGCCACGGCGATCGCCTGCGTTCCCCCGGCCCTGAACGTGTCCGCCGCCCTGGCAGGCGCGCGCGTGACGGTCTCGCCGGAGCCCGACAGCATGGATGCCTCCGCCCAGACGCAGATCAGCATGCTCGGTGTGCCGGCGGACGAGCTCTCGGACATCACCGTCACGGGGTCGCGCTCGGGCGCGCACGCAGGGAGCCTGGTCGCCTACTCGCAGGGAGATGGCGCGAGCTTCCTTCCCGCCCGCCCGTTCGCCGCGGGCGAGCTGGTGACCGTCCACGCGCAACTGCTGGAAGGGGCCGCGCCGGTCCCCTTCGCCTGGAGCTTCACCGTGGCCGTGCGCGACGTCCCGGGGTCCACGAGCAACGCCGTCGGAACAGGCACCACCAAGAACGCCGCCCCGCCGCCGCCGCCCAAGGAATTTCAGAGCTTTCACTCGCGTCCGCAACTGCGTCCGCCCGACGTGACCGTGTCCGCCAAAGCCGACACCGCGACGGGCGGCGACATCTTCATCGCCCCCTACTCCGGCGTCGGCCAGTACGGGCCGATGATCCTCGACGAACACGGCGACCTGATCTACTTCAAGGCGCTGTCGCCCGCAGGCGCCCGCGCAGCCGATTTTCGCGTGCAGGAATACGAAGGCAAGCCCGTGCTGACCTGGTGGCAGGACCCGCTGGTGGGCGCCGGCAGCGCCACCGCCGGCGACGTGATCGCCAACAGCGCGTATCAAGAAATCGCCCAGGTGCGCGCCGGCAACGGTTACCAGCCCGACCTGCACGAATTCCAGATCACCCCGCAGGGCACCGCGCTGATCACCGTATACGACGCGATCGACTGCAACCTGTCCGCGGTCGGCGGGCCGGCCGACGGCGCGGTGGCCGACACGCTGCTGCAGGAGATCGACCTGAAGACCGGCCTGGTGATGTACGAGTGGCACAGCCTCGACCATGTGCCCCTGGCGGACTCCTACTCGTCGGCGGCGCCCACCAGCCGCGCCGAACCGTTTGACTACTTCCACATCAACTCGATCGACGTCGAGCAGGACGGCGACCTGCTCGTCGACGCGCGCAACACCTGGGCTGCCTACGACGTCGATCAGGCCACCGGGCAGGTGCGCTGGCAGCTCGGCGGGCGCCACAGCAGCTTCAAGATGGGCCCCGGCACCGGCACCGCCTGGCAACACGACGCGCTCCAGCAGCCCGACGGCGCGATCACCTTCTTCGACAACGGCGCCTTCCCCCAGGAGCATGCTCAGTCGCGCGCGATCGAAGTGGCGCTGAACACGACCACCATGGCCGCCACGCTCGTGCGCCGCTACGAGCACCAGAACCCGCTGGTGGCCGGCAGCCAGGGCAACGTGCAGGCTCTGGCCGGTGGCGACTGGATGGTCGGCTGGGGCCAGGCGGGCTACCTCTCGGAGATCGGTCCGGCGGGCCAGCTCCTGTTCAACGCCCACCTGCCACCGGACTGGGAGACCTACAGGACGTTCGTGGCGCTCTGGAGTGGACAGCCCGCCGAACCGCCCGCCGTGGCGGTCGCGCGCGCCAGCAACGGCCGGCCGACGGTGTACGCCAGCTGGGACGGCGCGACCGGCGTCGCGAGTTGGCGCGTGCTCGCGGGCGCCTCGCCCACGAGTCTCGCGCCGATCGCTACCGGACCAAGGAGCGGCTTCGAGACCGCGCTGGTCCTGCCCGCCGGCGCGGGCCCCGCCTACGTCGCCGTGCAGGCGCTCGACGCCTCCGGGGCGGTCATGGCTTCCTCCCCCGCGGTGAAGGCCTGAGCCCGGGCTGGATGCCGTGCGGACGCTTGTCGGCGTCGCGCAGCGATTCCTCGCCAGGCACGTGATGGGGCAGGCGCCCAACGACCCGTTCGGAGCGGCGTTTGCGTCGCACCGTCGCGCCGGTGGCCGCGTGCTTGGCGGTCAGGAAATAGTCGGCGAAGCCGTTTGCGTGCGCTGGCTGCAGTCGCCGGGGCAAGGGCTCGCGCAGCTCCTGCACGAACGCGCGCTCCCATTGCGCCCGCAGCGATTCCTCCAGCGGGCTGTGCCCGGCGCCGTTGTGCAGCTCCAGGCGCCCGCTGTGCGTGGAGTAGTCGTACAGCTCGTGTTCCTGGCCCTGCGCGAGCGGCCCGATCCTTCCGGCCGGCCAGTTTGAGTAGTTGACGTACTTACCTTGCGCGGTGCGCAGCGCGACCACGTGCAGGGGGGCGTTGGCCGCGTACGGTTCGATCGCGTACTCGGTCACGATCTCGTCGGTGGCGTGCAGCACGTAATCCCGCCCCGGCGCGGACGGGTCGGCGAGGATCCGCGCGACATCGGCCCGGCGCGACAGATGCAAGTAGCGCTCTTCGTCGCGCCAGGCGTCGGAGCCGCTGGCGATCGTCAACAGCAGCGGCGCTACGTCCACGCTGGAGGTCAGCTGCGTGCGCAGCCGTTGGGGTTCGCTGGTGAGCACGCCGCGCGGGTCCTTGACGAGCAGCGGGACGCGGATGCCCTCCTCATAGCCGCTCGCGCCCTTGCCGCGCATCCCATGCGAGGCGCCGTACTCGCCATGGTCTGAGCTGAAGACGATCACCGTGTTGGCGGCCACCCTGGGGCGGCTTTGCAGCGTGCGGATCACCTTGCCGATGTGACGGTCGACCTCGAGCTGCAGCTTGACGTACAGGTCCAGGAACGACAGCCACTTGTGCATCGCCTCCGGGCCCTTGAACGGCACCGGCCCGAACGATGCCGCGGTCGTGTCCTGGAAGGAGCGCTGCAGACGCGGCTTGTGGCGCTCGAGCAGCAGGTCCGGCGTCTCGAAGTTGGGCGGCATACGGTGCACCGCGCGGGGCGCGCTGGCCTCCGGGCGCACGCGGCGGGTCCACGCGTACCACCAGGCGATGTCGTGGGGGTTGACGAATGACACGGTCGTGCACCACGGCTCGGCGCCGCCCTCCTGGGCATACCAGTCGGCGAACTGGGCGGCGATGCGAGGGTCCACGTGCCAGCCCTGGCCGGGGCCGCCGTCGGGCGAGGGATAGGTGCCGCCGCCGAAGCCGTAGCGCTCTAGTTCGGGTTCGCCGGTGGCCGCCGTCCAGTGGTTGTCGCGGTGGGTCAGGTGCCACTTGCCATACCAGCGCGTGTGATAGCCCTGCTCGCGCAGCATGCCCCCCCAGGTGGGAAAGGCGGGATCGAGTGTGCTGCCGCCGGTGATCATGCAGCCTGTCTGGTGCGTGTACAGGCCCGTCAGCAGCGCCGAGCGCGCCGGAGAGCAGTCGTTGGAGGCCGTGTAGTGTCTGGCGAACGACACCGCCCCTTCGGACAGGCGCGCGAGGTTGGGTGGTAGGCCCACGCCGCCTGGCACCGGCGAGAACCACTGCGGGTAGCGCAGCTGATCGACGAGGATCACGAGGATGTTCGGACGATTCCCGCCCCGCCCACCGGTTGCGCGCCTGGCAGTGGCCGAGCTGGAGGTCGTGGGCGCGGCGGTTGGCGTCCTGGGTGGCGAGTCGGGGTCGCTGGAGGTGGCGGCCAGTGCGGCGATGGCCCCGCCGGCCCCGGCGAGCACGCCACCGGCGACCAGCCCTCCCTTCAGGAAGGTGCGCCGGTTTACTCTCCTATCCTGCTCGGGGTCGATGTTGTCCATGCGGGCTCTCATCCTCGGGTCGGCTGTGGCGCTGGCCCTGGGAGCGGACGCGGCGAGCGCCCTTGCCGGAAGCGCCGTCCCCCAGCAGGTGGCCCCGACGTGCACGCCGGCGAGCCTCGACAACTCGGCGCTCCAGGATCGAGCCGTCACAATATCGCCCCTGCCGGGCGCCCGCGATGCGTCGCCGCAGACACAGATCAGCTTCCTTGGCGTGCCCGCCGGCCAGCTCAGCGTGGTCAGCGTGGTCGGCTCGCGCACGGGCGCCCACACGGGCCGCCTGGAGGACTACTCGCAGGGCGACGGCGCGAGCTTCTTGCCGACCAGGCCCTTTGCAGAAGGCGAGCGCGTGACGGTGCTCGCACGGCTGCGCAGCGGCGGCTCGACCCATACGCTGATCGATCGCTTCGCGATCGCCAGCCAGGACGCGATCGCCTCCACGCCCGAGGCCATCCACCCCGGCGCCGCCTCCGAAGTCCAGCACTTCCACTCGCGTCCGGACCTGCAGCCGCCGGTCGTGACCGTCACCGCCCAGTCGTCAGACGTGGCCGGCGGCGACGAGATGCTCACGCCCGCCGCCGGTCCTGGCCAGGCCGGGCCGATGATCCTCGACCCCAGCGGCGCCCTGGTGTGGTTCAAGGCGCTGCCAGCGCACGTCTCGGCGACGAACCTGCAGGTGCAGGAATACGAGGGCAGGCCGGTGCTCACGTGGTGGCAGGGCGACATCTCCGAACACGGGTTCGGGCTGGGCGAGGACGTGATCGCCGATCAGAGCTACACGGACATCGCGCACGTCAAGGCCGGCAATGGCCACGAGGCCGACCTGCACGAGTTCCAGCTGACCCCGCAGGGGACGGCGCTCGTGACCGCCTACTATCCGATCCGCTGTGACCTGTCTGCGGTCGGTGGGCCCGCAGACGGGGCGCTCACAGACGCGGTCTTCCAGGAGATCGACGTGAAGACCGGCCTGGTGATGTACGAATGGACGAGCGTCGACCACGTCGCGATCGGCGAATCCGAGGAACGTGCGGCCACCTCCTCCACCAGCTGGCCGTTCGATTTCTTTCACCTCAACTCGATCGGCCTCGATCGGGACGGCACGCTGCTGGTGTCCGCGCGCAACACCTGGACCGTCTATGACATCGACCCCCGCAGCGGGCAGATCCTGTGGCGCCTGGGCGGGCGCAGCAGCAGCTTCAAGCTGGCGCCCGGTGCGGCAACCGCCTTCCAGCATGACCCGCGTATGCTCGCGGACGGCGCGATCAGCGAGTTTGACAACGGCGCCTCGCCCAAGGTCCACGCCCAGTCTCGCGCGGTCGTGCTCAGCCTCGACCGCCAGAACGCGACCGCCAGCCTCGTCAGCCAGTTCACGCACACGCCGCCGCTTTTGTCAGAAAGCCAGGGCAGCGTCCAGGCTCTGCCAAATGGCGACTGGTTCGTGGGCTGGGGCCAGGAACCGGACTTCTCCGAGTACGGCTCCGAAGGCCAGCTGCTGTTCGACGCGCACTTGCCGGCCCACGACCGCTCCTACCGCGCCTTCCGCTTCGAATGGGCTGGCGCGCCCACCCATCCTCCCGCGTTCGCCTTCCAGCCAGGCGGCCAGGGCATGGGGACGGTGTATGCCAGCTGGAACGGCGCCACGCTGGTGTCCTCGTGGCGGCTGCTCGCCGGGCGCACCCCTGCAAGCCTCGTGCCGGTGGCGCAGGTCGCGCGCAGCGGCTTTGAGACTGCCATCGTCGTGCCCTCGGGAACCGTTGGCCCCGACGTGACAGTGCAGGCGCTGGACGCGGCTGGTGACGTGCTGGGCAGTTCGCCGAGCGTCGCGCAGCCCGGCCTGCCCGCGCCGTAGGCCAGGTGTTAAACCTGACACGCCCGGAGTGGGACCGGTGGCCATCGGTGTGCTGCCCCGCGTCCGGCGTCGGCCATCTGTCAAGTACGCGCAGCTCGATCTCGGCCCGCTGGCTATGGAGTGTTCACCGTGGCGTTCCTATCTTGCGGCGTGCCCTGTCACACAGACCACAAGGGGGTCGACCAGCCTATGAGTACCGCCGCAACCGCGACCAAGCCTTCGGGAGACGTGCGGAGCTCCTCGCCTCCTCGCCTGCGTCCGCACGCGCTCGGGTTTCCAGCGCTGCTTGCCCAGTCGGTGGCGCTGATCTCGCCGACGATGACCGCCGTGCTGATCATCGCGCTGGCGTTTGGCGACTCCGGTCAGGGGACCTGGGCGGCCTATCTGTTCGGCACAGTCATGCTCCTGTTTGTCGTGCTCGGGCTCAATCAGTTCGCCCGCCGCTCGGCGACCGCGGGTTCGATGTATGCCTATACGGCACGGGGGCTCGGCCCGTCGGCGGGCGTGCTCTCCGGGTGGGCGCTGATCTGGTCCTATTGGGGAATCGCGACGGCCGGGCTCGCGGGCTTTGCGATCTTCGCCCAGGAATTCCTGTCCGGGATCGGCGTGCACGGCACGGTCAGCCCGTGGATCTTCTTCTTGATCAGTGGTTTCATCTGCCTGACGATCGCGTGGAAGGACATCCGCATATCGTCGCTTTTGACACTTGCGCTCGAGGCGATCTCCGTCACCATCATCCTCGCCCTGGCGGGGGTCGTGCTGTTCAAGCATGGGGTGTCTGTGGACACCGCCCAGCTGCAGCTCAAGGGCGTTGACCTCAAGGGCATGGACTTCGCGATCGTGATCTGCATCTTCAGCCTGGTCGGCTTTGAGAGCGCCACTACGCTCGGCGGCGAGGCCAAGCGCCCGCTTCGCAACGTGCCGCGCGCGGTCATATGGAGTCTTCTGATAACGGGCGCGTTCATGGTGTTCATGAGCTACGTCGAGGTCTTCGCGACCAAGCACATGGGCAAGTCGCTCAGCTCGTTCACCACCCCGCTGACCGCGATCTCCGCGGCCTATGGCGTCAGCTTCTTCAAGGTGCCCGTGGCGCTTGGCGCGATGGTGAGCTTCTTCTCGCTGTCGCTGTCATGCCTGAATGCTGGTGCCCGCATCATCTTCCCGCTCAGCGGACATGGCATCCTTCCGAGGAAGGCGCACGCGGTGCACGCCAAGAACATGACGCCTCATGTGGCGCTCGCCTCCTTCGGAGCGGTGATCCTGGCCGTCGCGGTGGCGTTTGCCACCACGGGCACAGAACCGCTGACGCTGTTCGGCGACGCTGGAACGATGGCGGCGTTCGGCTTCTTGTTCGCGTACTTCATGATCACCGTTGCCGCACCCTTCTATATGAAAAAGCTCGGTGAGCTGCGCGGACGCCACGTGCTGATCGCGGTGCTCGCATTTGCCTGCCTGATAGTGCCCACGGTGGGCAGCTTCTATCCGGCCCCGGCATATCCGATCAACCTGTTCCCCTACATATTTCTAGGCTTCATGCTGCTCGGCGGTGCGCGCATCTACCAGATGTACCGTACGCAGCCCGGAGCTCTGACCGGGATCCAGCGCGACCTCGAACACGCGCTTGAGGCCTCGGCGCACGAGATCGCGATCAGCGAGGAGGAACACCAGCACCATGTTCACGCGCCGGGCATCAGCTTTCACCCCGAGCCTGCGGGTACGGCGTCTGCAGGTGTGAGCATGGTGTCGGCGTCAGCGCTGCGCCAGACCGAGTGAGGCGTAACATGCCGGCGGCATGAGCGCGATAACCGTCACGGGTCTGAACACCTACCCTGTCAAGTCGTGCGCGGGGGTGGCGTTGGAGAAATCTCGCGTCACCCCCACAGGTCTCGAGCTAGATCGCGACTTCATGGTCGTCGACGATGACGACGACTTCCTGTCACAGAGAAAGGTGCCCGAGCTGGCCCTCGTCGTGCCGAAGATAGGTGAGACCTGCATCACCCTGACCGCACCGGGCATGGAGGACATCGACGTACCGCTGCAGATGGAGCGAAACGACGACAGGCTGGTGACGGCGACCGTCCACGACAAGCCCGTTGTCGGCCAGATCGTTGGGCAGGACCTGAACGAGTGGTTCACCGATTTCCTGCCCCGCTACAAGCAGAATCGGCGCTTTCGGCTGCTTCACGTCCGCAATGACCTGCCCAGGTACATCAAGGAACGCTACCGGCGGCCCGGGGCCTCCAATCAGGTCGGATTCGCGGATGGCAGCTCGATGCTGCTGGCGACCGAGCCATCGCTGGCGCAGCTCAATACGCAGATGGACGCGTCCGTTCCGATGAATCGCTTTCGTCCCAACATCGTCGTCGACGGTGAGGGGCTTGCGGCCTACGACGAGGATCGCTGGACGCAGGTACGGATCGGCGCACTAATGGCCTTCGTGGTCAAGGCCTCCGACAGGTGCGTGACCACAGACGTCGACCAGCAGACGGCCGTTACGGGCAAGGAGGTGCGCAGGGCTCTCAGGACACGCAAGGGGGTCAACGCCTACGACGAGACCAACACGGGGGTGTTCTTCGCACAGAACCTCAACCACGTGTACACGCCGGGCGTGACCATCGGCGTGGGCGACAGCTTGGAGGTGGTGGAGAGGAGTACAGAGGCCAACGTGCGCCTGAGCGCCGCTCCGGTGCCCATCAGATCGTGACGATCGCGCCGCGCTCGCGGGCGGAAAAGCGGAAGGGGGGGGATTCGAACCCCCGAGGCGGGGGTTGCCCGCCTGCCGGTTTTCAAGACCGGTGCATTCAACCGCTCTGCCACCCTTCCACGGGCGAACGATTAAGCCTAATCCATCCGGCAGCCGGCTCAGCTATCCGGATAGTCGTTGCGTGGGTCGCTCACAAGGACGATCATCCAGCGGGCAGGCGCGGCGCTAGATTCCTTGACTCGGCCCTGCCCGGCTGGACCTCTGATCAGGCCTCGAATCAGGCCTCGAATGCGATTCCTGGACCGCGCTGGCTGCTTCGCGGATCACGTCGAGTACGAAGCCTGGGTTGGAGAGCATGGGGACGTGGCTGCTGTCGAGGTCGTAGGTGGTCGCGCCCATGCGGTTCGCCACGAAACGCTCCAGGTCGGGATGGACCGTTCGGTCGTCGTTGGCCACGATGTACCAGCTCGGCTTCGACCTCCAGG
>Ga0209420_1000686_pt1 | contig 17035 bp, 19 predicted proteins | sample BlaSpr_A8_OM1_O1_FD_187972 | JGI IMG/M metagenome (GOLD analysis project Ga0209420, IMG submission 187972) | Forest soil microbial communities from Thunder Bay, Ontario, Canada - Black Spruce, Ontario site 2_A8_OM1_O1 (SPAdes) (version 2) | ecosystem: Environmental > Terrestrial > Soil > Boreal... | reverse complement strand
GCCATCCCGTAGCCGATCTTGCGTATGGCCAGCACCCCGATCAGCGCGGCGAACCCGGCCAGCATCACCAGGATGCCCGCGATCAGGGCTTCCTTGTCGTGCGAGCCGAAGTGCACGATCGCGAAATCCTTGACCGGGATCGGCGTCAGGTTGATCGCCGTCTCGCCGACCGCGATGACCGGGGCACTGTTCGGGCCGATCAGCGCGGCCGCGAGCTCGGCCACGCCCAGCGCCACGGCGGCGGCGAGAATCCCCGCCAGCGCCGCGGCGACGAGCCGGGCGATCGTGCTGATTACGGAACGCGATGGCTCGTGTCCGTCCTGTGTCCTGATCACGGCGCCCATTCGGAGCTGTCGCAGAACCGGATTGGCGGCTCCGATATTTCTGCAGGTAGCGGCCGTTCAGAGCAATCCGGAGGCGGTCCTGCCTCGAATGCCAGGCATGAGACGGACGGAGATGCGCCAGCTCCCGCCGGATCCCGGAGCCGCCGAGGACACCGGGCGGGACCCGGACCTGGCTAGCCTGCTGGCCCGCGTGGCCTGCGGGGACCATCAGGCGTTCGAGCAGGTCTACAGTGAGCTGGCCGGACCGGTGTACGGGGTGGTCCGGCAGGTGCTGCGCGATCCGGCCCAGTCCGAGGAGATCGCCCAGGAGGTGCTGCTGGAGATCTGGCGCACCGCCTCCCGGTTCGACCCGGGCCGGGGCAGCGCGGCGGCCTGGTCGCTGACCATCGCCCACCGCCGCGCGGTCGACCGGGTCCGGTCCGAGAACGCCGGCTCACGCCGCGAGCTGAAGGCCGCGCCTGACCTGTCCGGAGTGGACGAGGACGTGGTCGAGGTGGTCGCGGCCCGGCTGGACCAGCAGCGGGTCCGCCGCTGCCTGGGCAGCCTGACCGACCTGCAGCGCGAGTCGATCAAGCTCGCCTACTACGGCGGATACAGCTATCCGGAGGTCGCGCAGCTGCTCGGGGTGGCCCTGGGCACGGTAAAGACGCGAATCAGGGACGGGATGATCAGAATGCGCGACTGCCTGGGGGTGGACTGGTGAAGACCCCTCATCGCTCAGCGGGGCCTGACGACCTGCACGTGCTGACCGGCAGCTACGCCCTCGACGCGCTGGCCGGCCCGGAGCGGGAGGCCTTCGAACGTCATCTGCAGCACTGCGCTTCCTGCGACGCGGAGGTCCGCGGGCTGCGCGAGGCCGCGGCCCGGCTGGCCATGGCCCGCGCCGTCGAACCGCCGGACCGGATGCGGCAGCGGGTGCTGGCCGCGACCTACCGCACCCGGCAGCTCCCGCCCGCCCTCGACGAGCGGCTGAGCCGCCGGGCCTCCATCGTCCGGCTGGTGCATCCGGCCGGCCGCCGGACCGCCCCGGCTCGCCACCCGCACCTGCCGCGTGCCATCGCCGCCGCCGTCGGCGCGGCTGCGGCCGCGGCCATCGCCTTCGGCGTGGTCAGCCAGGTCACGGCGCCGCTCCGGCCGCCCGCCGCGATCAGCAGCGTGCTCGGGGCCCGGGACGCGCAGACCGAGACCATGCGCACGGCCGGCGGCGGTACCGTCACCGTGACCGTCTCCTGGGACCAGCGCGAAGCCGTGGTCACCACCGCGGGCCTGTCGTCGCTGCCGTCCGCCCGCGTCTACCAGCTGTGGGTGATGAGCCCGGCCGGGATCAGCCCGGTCCAGGCCCGTTCGGCGGGCCTGCTGCGCTCCGGCCCGGTGCTGGCCTCGGCCATCCGCCCCGGCGACCGGATCGGCATCACCGTCGAGCCCGCCGGCGGCACCGCCCAGCCCACCACTAAACCAGTCGTGACCATGACCCTGCCCGTCTAGGGTGAGTCGGGTGAGCAGCCTGACTGTCCACCCGGTGCTGCGCAGCAAGGCCGAGGCGGCCGGGGCGGCCGATTGGATCGGCGAGCTGCCCGGGATCATCGCCGGGCTCGAGCAGGACTGGTCGATCACGGTCGGCCGGCCCTACGACAGCTCCACCGAGGCGTTCGTGGCCCAGGCGACGCGGGCCGACGGCACGCCCGCGGTGCTCAAGCTGATGATCCCGCGACCCGGCGACCACGCCAGGCGCGAGATCACCGTGCTCAGGCTGACCGCGGGGGAGGGCTGCGCCCGGCTGCTGCGGGCCGACGTGGCCCGCGGCGCGCTGCTGCTGGAACGGCTGGGCCGCTCGCTGGACCAGTTCGGCCTGCCGGTCAGGGCCCGGCACGAGATCCTGTGCGCCGCGGCCGCGCTCCTCTGGCGGCCCGCGCCCGGGGCCGGCCTGCCCACCGGCGCGGACCAGGGCCGCCGGCTGGCCGCCTACATCACGGCCAGCTGGGAGGAACTCGGCCGCCCGTGCTCGGCCCGCGCCGTCGAGTACGCGCTGGCCTGCGCCGCACGGCGGGTCGCGGCCCACGACGACGAGCGCGCCGTGCTGGTCCACGGCGACGTGCACCAGTGGAACGCGCTGGCCGCCGCGGGCGGGTTCAAGCTGGTCGACCCGGACGGGCTGCTGGCCGAGGCCGAGTACGACCTGGGCATCATCATGCGCGAGGACCCGGTGGAACTGCTGCGGGGCGACCCGCGCGAGCGGTCCCAGTGGCTGGCCCGGCGTTGCGGCCTGGCCGAGAGCGCGATCTGGGAATGGGGCGCCGTCGAGCGGGTCTCGACCGGCCTGCTGGCCACCAGGATCGGGCTGCAGCCGGTCGGCGCCCAGATGCTCGCCGCCGCCGACCAGGTCGCGGTGCTTTCGGCCGCCTTAGCCCTCCGCCCGCAGCGGTAACGTTCCCGGAACGCTTCCGGCGTACAGTCCGGTCCATGAGGGTGGTGAGCCGGTCCATGGGCCAAGCGGAGCAGGCGGCGGCCGGGGCCCGCCGGTTCCGGCTGGCCTCATCCGGGACCGCGCTGGTCGTGGCGGTCGTCATGCTGGCCCTGCTGCTCGCCCAGCTGCCCCTGTCCTGGCTGGCCCGCCAGAGCCTGGCCCAGTCCAACGGCGGCGTGCCGGCCCTGGCGGTGCTGCCCTTCGCGATCGTGGGCTTCGTGCTGGCCTGGCGCAAGCCGGGCAACCGGCTGGGCTGGATCTTCTTCGGTCTGGCCGTGTGCGGGACGGTGGCCCAGGACGCCAGCTTCTACGTAGTGGCCTGCTACCGGGTGCGCCATGGCACGTTGCCGTTCGGCTGGGTGGCCCTGCTGGTTCAGCCGGCCTGGTCGATCGCGGTCGTGCTCATGGGCCTGGCCGTCCTGCTCTTCCCCGACGGTCGGCTGCCCTCACCGCGGCTGCGCTGGCTGCTGTGGCTCTACCTGGCCGTGGGCACGGTCTGGATGGTCAGCGCCTTCAGCTTCACGGTCAGCGCGATCGTCCGGCACGACATCCACGTGGATAGCGGCGGGAACCTCCAGGTGCTGTCCGACCCCACCGGGTCGGCGGCCTGGTGGGGAGTGGTGCAAGCCGCGGTCTTCGTGGTGCTCGCGGTGTGCGTGGTGGCCTCGCTGATCGGCCAGGTGGCCAGCTACCGGCGTTCCTCCGGCGAGCGGCGCCAGCAGCTGAAGTGGCTGCTCGGCGGGTTCGGGCTCACCGGGGCCTGCCTGGGCCTGGCCATCGGGCTCGGATCCGGCCTGCCGTCGAGCGCGGCCGTGGTGGCCGCCTATTTCGCGGTGCCGGTCTGCGTCGGCGTGGCCATCCTGAAGTACCGGCTATATGACATCGACCGGATCATCAGCCGGACCCTGGCCTACGCGATCGTCACTGGCCTGCTAGTCGGCGTGTACGCGGGCCTGGTCCTGCTGGCCACCGAGGTGCTCCGCGTCCACACCCCGGTGGCGGTGGCCGCCGCCACCCTGGCCGCGGCGGCGCTGTTCAGCCCGGTGCGGCGGCGCGTGCAGCGGCTGGTGGACCGCCGGTTCAACCGGGCCAGGTACGACGCCGACCGGACCGTGGCCGCCTTCGCGGGTCGGCTGCAGGACGCCGTGGACCTGGATTCGGTGCGTGCGGACCTGGCCGGGGTGGTCCAGGCCGCGCTGGAACCCGCCCACCTGGCCGTGTGGATCCAGTCGCGGGACTGATCGCTCAGGGCGGCGCCTCGCCCCGTGCCGCGATCTGCCCGTCCAGCCGGGCCGGGCCGGTGACGACCAGGGCCCGGGCCGGCCCGGCGCCGGTCACGGTGAAGCCGTGGGCATGATCGCGGGGCACGAACACGAAGCTGCCCGCGGCGGCGGTCCAGTCCTGCTCCTCGCAGAACCCGGAGATCTCGCCCGCCAGCAGGTAGAACATCTCGTCCTCGCCGTCATGCACGTGGCGGTGCACCGACAGCCCGGCCGGGTAGACGCACTCCATCACGCTGAGCTGGCCCAGCGTCTGCTCACCCGACGCCTTGATCACCACGGCGGACCCGTGAAAGCCGTAGGCCGGGCCCTGGCCCGGTCCCCATACGAACCCTGGCATGACCGATCACCCCGGTGATCATCGTACCGGTAGAGCGTCAGCCCCTATATCGCCTTGCGGTATATCGGCTCGCGCTATAGTGTGAGGCGACACATGATCCCGGCACGGTCACGGGGAGAATGACATGGGCGACAAGCTGGACCGCTGGGCCGATCCGCCGCTGCTGGTGCTGGCTAGCCTGGCCGGCGAGCCGAAGCACGGCTACGCCATCACCCAGGACGTGGCGCAGACCATGGGCGTCCGGCTCAGCGCCGGCACCCTCTACGCGGTAATCGCCCGCCTGGAGGCCAAGGGACTGATCGAGCCGCTGGAGTCCGATGACCGCCGCCGGCCCTACCGCATCACGGCCGCCGGGGCCAGCGCGCTGGCCGAGCAGTCGGCGCGGATGAGCCGGGTGGCCTCGCTGGCCACCGAGCGGCTGCGCGCCTGGGCCACGGCATGACCGGCCCCGCGCCCAGCGCGACGCTCCCGGCCCGGGTGGTGCTGGCCCTGTACCCGCTGTCCTGGCGGGCCCGTTACGGCGACGAGGTCCGGGCCCTGCTCGACGAATCCGGCGGCGGCGCGCGGGCCGTGGCCAGTCTGGCCTGGCAGGCCCTGCCCGCCTGGATCTGGCCCCCATCGCACCTGCACGACCGGCCCGCCCGGATGCGGGCCAGCCTGGCCACCGGCCTGATGTCCTGGTCGTTCCTGGCCGGGCTGGGCCTGGTCTTCGCGCAGCTCACCCAGTTCCAGGGCTACCGCCCGGCCGGCCATCCGGTCATCGGCTGGTGCTACGCCGTATTCGACGCCGCCCTGGCCGTCTCGGTGCTGGCCGCCGGCCTTGGCGGCCTGCCGCTGTGGCTGCTCATGCTGCGCCGGGCCCGCCGCGACCGCAGCGTGCCTGACCTGGCCTTCCTGCTGGCCCCGGTGGCCGTCCCGGCCGTCTACCTGGCCGCGGTGCGGGTCACCGTCCGGTTCGTCGGGGGCCCGGGCGGGGTCAGCCCGTGGTGGTTCCTGGCCGTCACCGTGGCCGGGTTCGGCGCCGCGGGCCTGGCCGCCGCCGGGCCGGGCCTGGCCCTGCGTCGGCTCCAGCCCCGCGGGCCGGCCCTGCGGGTGGCCGCGACGGCGGGCGGCGTCGCGGGCGCGGCCATGCTGGCGGCCAGCGCCGCCGTCATCGTCGCGGTGGCCGGCCTGTGCCTGTGGGCCCCCGGCTTCGCCGGTTACCATCACGCCACCCTGCCCGGGGTCTTCCTGGCCCTGGTGGCGGTCGCCGCGTCGGTCACCGCGGTCAGCACGGCCCGGGGCGTGCGCGCTGCGCTCGCGTAGGACAGGCGGGGCCCGCCTGTCCTGGTTCCGAACGCGCCGGCGCATAACCTTTGGCCTGAGCGCGGCGACCGGTCAGGGCCATACTGGGGTGTGGCCCTGACCGTTCCCGACGCCGCGGTGCGCGCCGCGGTCGCCGTCGCCGCAGGCTTCGGCCTTAGCGGTACCGACCCCGAGATCCTGGCCGACGGCGCGAACGTGGTCGTGTACCTGAGCCCCGCCCCGGTGGTAGCCAAGGTGGCGGCCAGCACGCCCGCGGTCCGGCCGGACAGCGCGGCCTGGCTGCAGCGCGAACTCGAGGTGACCGGCTTCCTGCTGACCCAGGGCGCCCCGGTGGTGCCGCCTAGCCCGGAAGTGCCCGCTACCACCCATTGCGGCCACGGGCACGTGATGTCCTTCTGGCGCTACCAGCCGCCGGTCAACCCGGACGGCCCGCCGCCGCGCGCCGACGAACAGACCATCGGATCGATGCTGCGCGACCTGCACGCTGTGCTCCGCGGCTACCCGGGCCCGCTGCCCGCGCTGGCGCCGCTGCAGGACATCCCCGCCTACCTGGCCCGCCCGCAGACCCGGCTGGACGCCAGGCAGAAGGCGGCGCTGTCCGCCGCCTACGCCCGGCTGACCGCGGCACTGGACCCGGCCGCCCCGGCGCAGCCGCTGCACGGCGACGCCGGCGCCGGCAACCTCATGGCCACCGGCCAGGGCTGGCTCTGGCACGACTTCGAAGACACCTGCTCCGGGCCGGTGGCCTGGGACCTGGCCGCCTCCACCGCCAGCAGGTACCAGGACGGCCCGCGGGTCCTGGCCGCCTACCGAGACCCGGTGGACCCGGTCCAGCTGGCCGTCTGCGAGCAGCTGCGGCGGCTGCACCTGACTGTCTGGTACTGCCTGTACGCCGAGCGGCTGCCCGGACTCGAGCCGCGGGCCGCCGAGCTGGTGGCCGGCTGGCCGCCCGCCGAGGCTCCGTCGGCCGCCCGGTGAACCGGCCGCCTGGCCCGGACGTACCCCTGTATATGCAGGGGGAAGCGGTTAAACAGGAGACGAGACTGGCCCCGCCCGCCGCCGCCAAGGCGCGCGGCCGGCTCTACCTGCCCACGATCGCGATCACCGGCGTGGCCACCTGGCTGAGCTGGCGCGGCTGGGAGGTCCTGGGCCACAGCGGCCTCGCCCGGTCGGTCGACGACAGCCGGTTCGAGCTGGCCGGGCCCGTGGTCCTGGGCTTCGTGCTGGCCGTCTGCGTCATCGAGCAGATCTGGCCGGCTCAGCGGCGGCCGGTGCTGGCCCGCGGCCACCTGCTCGACTTCTGCTACGCGGTGTTCTACGCCCTGCTGGTGGTCCCGCTGATCGTGCTGCTCGGGGCGGGTTTCTCCGACCTGCTGGCCCGGCTCGCGCCGTGGCTGGTGCTGCCCCGGGTGCCCGGCGTCCCGTCCTGGTGCTTCCTGGCCCTGGCCGTACTCGGCATCGACGCGGTGGACTGGCTGACGCACCTGGGCAACCACCGGATCACCGCGCTGTGGCGGCTGCACGCGGTGCACCACTCCCAGGAAGAGCTGAGCATCCTGACCACCTACCGGGCCCATCCGCTGGTGCACGTCAGCTTCCTGCTCTCCGCGATCCCCATCCTGGCTATGGAAGACAACACGGCCACGCCGGCCGTGGTGCTCACCGTCTACGCGTGCCTGGGCGCGCTACCGCACGCCAACGTGCGCTGGACCTACGGGCCGGCCGGCCGGATCCTGATCAGCCCGGCCTACCACCGCATCCACCATTCGGCCACCGGCCGGCTGGACATCAATCTCGGTACCGTGTTCGCGATCTGGGACGCGGCCTCCCGCCGGGCCGTCTTCCCGGCCCGGACCGCCGGCCCGGCGGTCGTCGAGACCGGCCTAGCCGGGCGGCCGGTGCCGGTCGAGCAGGCCAGCTCGCGGCTGCGCCTGGGCCGTACGATGCTGATCCAGCTCGCCGAACCCTTCACCTCGATGAGGACCAGATGACCACCATCCAGACCACCCGCCTGGCCGGCCAGAACCGTGGTAGCGGCCTGATGTGGCTGCTCTACCTGGCCGACGCCGGGCTGCTCGTCGCCTCCGGGCTGATTCACCTGCACCTGTGGGACATCGCCTACCGGCACGTCAAGACGCTGGACGTGCTGTTTCTGGTGCAGGTGGTGTTGTGCCTGCTGGCCGCGGTGACGCTGCTGGTCACCCGGCACCTGCTGGTCGTGGCGGGCGCGGCGGCGCTGATGGCCGGGACCATGGTCGGCTTCGTGCTGGCCCGCACGGTCGGCATCTTCGGCTTCCGGCTCACGTTCTCCTCCGGGCTGGCCTACACGGTGCTGGTGGTCGAGGCGGCCGGGGTCGTCATGCTCGTGCTGACTGCCTGGCTGCAGCTGAGGCAGCGCGGCCGGAGGTAGACCCGGGCCGGATCGGGGCGGGCTCCGGTTCGGACACCATTTGTCCCTGCTTTCCCGGAAATTAACTGAACCATCCTGAGTCGCACGGCGTACCTCTGTCGGGAGACGCGGTGAGCGATCGGCACCAGCTGAACTCAACAGTCATTAGGTACGTGATTCCTAATGGGAGATCACGAGCACGGAAAACGGGAGAATTCGAATGCGAAAGATAATAGGTGCCGCCGGCCTGGCGGTCCTGGCCATCGCACTGTCGGCCTGCGCGAGCTCGAGCAGCAGTTCGCCGGCGGCCAGCGGGTCCACAACCCCCCCGGCCAGCACCGGGGCCGGCGCGGGCGCGAGCTCCGCGAGCGCGGGCACGGTAGGGATGACGACCATCAGCGGCACCGCGGTCCTGACCAACGCCAGCGGCAAGACGCTGTACTGGTTCGTGCCTGACACCTCGACCACCTCGAAGTGCACCGGCTCCTGCGCCACCTTCTGGCCGCCGGTGACCGGCGCGGTGACCGCCGGCTCGGGCGTCACCGGCACGCTCGGCACCATCACCAGGTCGGACGGCAGCACCCAGGCCACCTATGACGGGCACCCGCTGTACACCTTCTCCGGGGACACCGCCGCCGGCCAGGCCAAGGGCAACGGTCTGAATGCGTCCGGCGGGCTCTGGTACGAGATGGAGGTCTCCGGAGCCACCCCGGCGGCCGTGCCCGCCGCCACCAGCACGGCCAGCAGCGGCAGCGGCGGTTACGGCTACTGATTCGCGCTCCCCGACCCCGGCGCGCGATCCCCCCTGACGCGGCGGGGCCTGGCCGGCACCAGGCCCCGCCGGCCCAGGCCCCGCCGTCCCCTTGTCTCAGTCCATCAGCGTCGCGAGCAGGCCCGCGTCGAAACGCCGGGCGGCCAGGCGGCGGTTGAACCGGGTCCACCGGCCCCAGCTGGCCCGTAACCTGTCCGCACGGAATCGGCCCTCCAGATGGGGGATAATCGCGCGAGTGAGTGAGGACAGGCCGGAGCAGACGCAGGCCATCCGCCAGGCGGCCCTCGCGGCCGGCTGGTCGCACCGACATCGTGACGTATCCGGGGGGTGGCTGCGGCCGACCGTATTCGGCGCGGTGGACGGGCTGGTGACCAACGCCTCGCTGATCGCCGGGCTGGGCGGCGGCGGGGTGTCCTCGCACACCGTGATCCTGACCGGCACCGCCGCCCTGGTGGCCGGGGCGTTCTCCATGGGCACCGGCGAGTACATCTCGGTGACCAACCAGAACGAACTGGTGCACGCCGAGGTAGCCACCGAACGCACCATGCACGCCCGGTTCCCGGCCGCCGAGCAGGACGAACTGGCCGAGACGTTCCGCGGCTACGGGGCCGACGCCGAGACCGCGGCCCGGATGGCCGAGGCGGTGTCACGGGACCCGGACACCGCGCTGCGCGTGCACACCAGGGAGGAACTGGGCGTCGATCCGTTCGAGCTGCCCTCGGCTATCGCCGCGGGCCTGTCGTCCCTGGTGGCCTTCTCGGCCGGCGCGCTCATCCCGCTGCTGCCGTACCTGTTCGGCCTGTCCGTGCTGGCCGCTGCCCTGGGCGTCACCGGCGTGGCGCTGCTGATCGGCGGCATGGTGGTCGGCCAGCTCACCGGCCGTCCGCTGGTCCGCTCCGGCCTGCGCCAGCTGGCCCTGGGAGCCGTCGCCGTCGCGGTGACCTACGCCGTGGGCAGCCTCATCGGCAGCGGCCACGTAGCCAGGTAACCCGCCCGGCTGGTCGGCCAGTTTTTGGGACATGAAACCCGCAGCCGGGTCGTGGGAGATGGCGTAGAGCAGGATGTTGGTGTCAACGAACCGCACGATCGTGCACCTCGTCGCGGCTCATCCGATCGCTGGCGCGGAACTGTCGGATCCCGGCCTGGACCTCGTGCTGGAGCGTCTCAAGCCTGGCGAACTCGTCCATCCGTCCGGACAGTTGCTCAAGGTAGGCGACGACGAGCGCGCTCACCGAGGTGTCACGCTGGCGGCGGTGACCCGGGCGTTGCGGTAGACGTCATCGGGAACGGAGACCGCCCTAGCTGCGCCCGGTGTATCAAACAGGCCGACCAGGCCCACCGTATGGCGTGACGTAAAACCGACACGTAGGGGGAAGCATGGACTGGTGGCTTGTCTGGTTAATATCCGCTTCCGCTTTCGCGCTGCTGGGCTTCGCCGGTTATCACTTCTCCGTGCGTACCCTGCGGCTCTTCGCGGCGCTCTTGGCGGCGATGGTAAGCCTGGTTGTCACCCGGTACGGCGTGGTCCATTCCGCCGGCGGTCCAACTGATGTCGTGAACTCGTTCATACGAGGGTTCAATGACCTCAGCATCGACTTCTTCCAGCCCCTGCTCGGCCGGGATGTGCACGTGCCCGGGCGGTTCGGATGGTTCGTCATCCTGGTCGTCCTCGTTTTCGGGTACCGGGAGCTTGAGGTATGGGCGATGCGCTGGGAACCGCCGACCGTCGATACTTCCGCGCTGGGTGGCGACCAGCAGGGCACGCAGAGCGGTGGCCCGCCAGACGAACCAGATGAAGGGACCACCGACGCGCAGCGTCATGACCGACTGGTCGCCGAACTGAGATTCCGGCTGCCAGCCGTATCGGTGCGAGCGCCGGCGATCCTGCCGGGCGGCACAAGATCGAATGGGCTCGCGTCTATCGCGGAGAACAGCGGTGTCAGCGGCAGCGGCCTGGCCGGCGCGATGATCCGCTTCTTCGGAGCGCTGTGGCCAAGCCCTCGCCGCTACCAGGTCCGGGTCTGGATTGAGCCCCGCGAGCGGTCCGGCCGCGGCCGGCCACTGGACATGCCTGCCGTGAGAGTAACGGTCGACGTGGAGAACCCCCGAACGGGCGGGAGCATCGCGACCAAGACCTTGGCCGCCGACGACTGCGATCAAGCGGCCTCGATGATCGCCGGTTATGTTGCCCGGCATATCTTCAAGGAAGATCCCACCGCGCCGCCCTGGTGTGTCGGTTCCTTCGACGGCAGCGACCTGGCCGTGATGCTCCTGGCCGGACAGCAGCGGGTGGCTCCCGTGTCTCCTGACCAGATCCGCCGTTCCCGGTGCCAGCAAATCAGCATGCTCGAGAAGTGCAAGCTCGTTTCGGGCGTGGCCAGATACGAGCTGGCCCAGCTTGACGATCTCGAGAGCAATCATGTCAAGGCGCTCCGGCTGCACGCGATGAACCGGGAAGACTATCCCCGGTTCTACCGCGGCCGGTACCGGCTCGGCATGTCCCTGGAAATGATCGCCGATCCGGAATTCGAGCTACTGGAGCGGGAAACGACGGAGCTGCTCGATACCCTGCGCATCCTCGGCCGGTGCGGGCTGATGAAAGACGCGGCACGCCATTACGATCGCATTGACCCCGGGCCGCTGCCACCTGACCTGAGGAACGAGATGCTGCTCGTCGCGCGGTGTGAGCAGCGCACGGTCCGGCGGCAACTGACCCTCGGCCGGGTTATCTGGGGGATGTTCCTGCATCGCGACGAGCGCGCGATACGCAAGATGCACTGGCCCTTCCGGGAACGCCAGAGCTTCCACGACGGAGCGCGCGTCGCCGAGCTGCTCGTTGCCATCCGCCAGTGCCAGCCCGGCCGCGTCAGCAGGATCGGGTATAACACCCGAAGAGCCATGCACGTCGCCGCGGCTATCGCCGGCAACAGTGCCGCTATCGAGGCTTGCCTGAAAGGCTCGTCTGCGCAATGCGTACAGGAACTCCTCGAACAGGAGCGGCCGCCGTTCGCGATTGCCCAGCGCACGCGGTGGCTTCCCTGGCAGCGTCGCACGCCATCGTGGCAGGCGGCCTATAACACGGCGTGCCTGTACGCAGCGTTGAAGCAGAGCTACTTCGACACCGACGTGGCGGATGCCATGCTGGCTCAGCGCGTGGTCAGCAGCCTTATCCGTGCCGTTAATGATCCCGACTGCGAGATGGAACGGCCCTGGGACTGGATCTCGACAGATCCGGATTTTTCCTGCCTGCGGCGGTCAAGAATTTTCCGGGACTTCCTCGACAACCAGAAGGTGAAGGATTACCCGGCGGACCGGGCCTGCGTCTTCTGTCGTGGGTCAGACGCTGACGTCACGATTACCCGCGACCTGATCTTCGCGGACTGGCTTGACCAAGGGCCAGCATCGGCGGCAGCGGGGGCGGAGGTCAGCTGTCAGCGCGGCTCGCTGGCCGAGGTCGGCAGCGACTGGGCCGCCACCGAGGCCGCTGGCCCTACCCTCCGGGCCGTCTGCGGATCCTGCGCCGCCGACTGGATGCCCTCGCTGGACAGCGTGGCCCGGTCCCTCCTCGTGCCGATCATCGAGGGGGCCGAGGCCCGTTTGACGGTCGAAGATCAGATCGCCATCGCGAACTGGGCCGCGCTCAAGGCGGCCATGTTCGAACACCTGTGGACCGATGATCCGGTGCTGACCGCCGCCGACCGCGAGGCCATCATGAGGCAGGAACGGCTCCCGGCCGGCATCCAGGTCCTGCTGGCCGCGGCCGCGCCGGGTGCCAACCCGCCGCAAGCCCTCGGGTACGTCGACGAGTCCGGCGGGCAGCCCGGCCGGACGCTCTGCCTGACTATCGCCATCGGACACCTGGTGGTTCAGGTCTTCGCCGGGCCGGGTGCCGACCCGCTGGCCCGCCAGGTCGCCGCCCGGCCCGGCATCGAGCTCATCGAGATCTTCCCGTCGCAGTCGGGAGTCGTGCCCTGGCCGCCGCGCCGCCTAACGTCGGCTGCCTCCTGAGGAGGGTGTTATCGGGTACGGCCGGTCCTCGACGATGCGCTTCATCACGATCGTGGAGCTCAGCCGCCCAGTAACCTCGCCTCCAATCCTCAATGAACAAATATTCGTATGATAGGTGACAGGGCGCCGCCGCCGACACCATGACCCCGGGCCCCCTCCTGGCCGCCGTCGTGGACACCGTCACCGGCGAGGACGGCTCTGGCCTGGCCGGCTGCTCCGATGACCAGCTGATGGGGATCATCTCCGCCGCCCGCCGCCAGGAGGCCCGCGACACATGGACGGTGATGGCCGCGATCGGAGAGTTCGCTCGCCGCGCCGGCACCGGCCTGGAGGGCGAGTTCGCCGCCGACGAGCTGGCCACCGAGTTGCACATGAGCCAGCCGGCCGCCCCCGCCCAGATGGAGTTCGCCACCTAGATCCCGGGCTCGCGGAGGAGCTGCTCGTCCGTGGCCAGGACTGGATCACTGATGGTTATCGCGGGCCCGACGGGGCCGGGTTGTTCGGGCCTGCGGTGAAGGCCCCTGCCGGAGTATCCCCGGCTGACCGGCTCGCCGCTTTCCTCGGCCGCTCTATGTGAACGGGTGACCGTAGCGGCGGACGATGCGACGTTCGTCCGGGAACAGCTCAGGCCGTCGCGGTCACGGCGTTGATGATGACCGCGTACACCCCGTGCCAGGCGACCGAACCGAACCCGGCCGCCTCGACCAGCCTGTCCGCGCGTCCCTTGGTGCGCGCCTTCCCCGACCGGCTGAGGATCAGCGTCGGAACGAGCCAGGGCGAGAACTGATCAACCAGGACCAGGTGACCGCCGGGCTCCAGGACCCGGTGGCACTCCCTGAGCCCGGCCAGCTGGTCGGACCAGTGGTCGAACGAGGTCGCGCTCACCACCAGGTCGAAGGAGCCGTCCCGGTAGGGCAGCTGCTCAGCCACGCCAGCCGAGAACTTCAGCCGCTCATCACCCGCCGGAGCGCCCGGAGCGTCCGGAGCGCCCGCAGCGTCCGGAGCACCCGAAGCCGCCGCCACCTTGATCATGCCCGGCGCCGGGTCGACGCCGGCCAGCTCGGCCGCCTCGGGGCAGCGGCTGGCCAGCAGCCGCAGCAGGTAACCGGTCCCGCAGCCGACATCAAGGATCCGCGACGGCGACGGCGCTACGGCCAGCGCCATCTCGGCGGTCCGGTCGGCGATCTCGTGATGGAGCCGCCCGAGCCAGCCCTGCTCGTATCCTGCGGAGCGTTCGTCGAACGCGTCCACATCCCGGTACCTAGACACGACGCTCAGTCTGCCAGGCGCCCCGGGACTGACGGTGCATCCCTGAGCTAGGCAATCGCGCGCCCAATCTAGGCAATCGCGCGCACAAAGCCAGGTATTTTCCCCGATTCGGCAGCTCAGGCGCTCGCGATACGGTCAAGGCGAAGGCAAACGACCGGAATGGAGTCCGCTAATGCCGCTTTTCATGGACGTTCACGAGATCTCCGGTGGCGTGACGATGGAGGACGTCGCCAAGGCCCACCTGGCCGACCTGCAGACGCAGGGGGCGCACGACGTCAACTACCTCAGGTACTGGGTCGACGAGGGCAGCGGGCGGGTGTTCTGCCTGGTCGAGGCGCCCTCCGCGCAGGCCGCCGCCGATGTCCACGCCGAGGCCCACGGCCTGGTCGCCGACCAGATCTACCCGGTCCAGGAAGGGTCCTAGGCCAGGCCGAGGGGTCACGACCTAGCAGCCCGGGCCCCAGGCCGCCCGGCCCGGGCTGCTCGCCGCCAGCACCAGTGCCGAGCCGATATGGTTCGTAAAAACTTCCGTGGGGGAGCGGCATGGCGCAGGTCCAGAGTCGGCCGGTCGGCAAGCGCATCGGCGGGCTGGCGCTGATGCTCGTCGCCGTGGCGATGATCGGTATTTGCACCCATTTCCTGGCCCTGAGCGGCAACTGCTCGAACACCGGATACCTCCCCAACGGGCCCGCTCCCGTGTGCGGCGGCGGCGAGGGGTTTTATATCACCGGCGAGTTCTTCGTCGGCCCGCTCATCGCCCTGATCGGCTGGAGGTTCGCCCAGCTGTCCGGCGTCCTGTGGCCCCTGACCTGCCTCGGCGTCGGCACCGGCCTGGTCACGGTCAAGTCAGGGAGCAACGCCCCGGCCGGGGCGCCGAGCCTTGGCCAGGTCGGCGGCGTGCTCTTCTTCGCCCTGGCCGTACTCTCCGTCGGGCTGACGATCCGGAACCGCCGCCGTAAGCAGCACGCCGCCCTAGCCGGGCCACCCGCCACACCCGCCCCAGCCGGGCCGTTCGGGCGCCCCGGTGTGCCTGGTTCGGCCGTCGGCTTCGCCGCCTCCTTCGCGCCGCCCGCCCCCTTCGCGCCCCCGGCCGAGCCCGCACGTCCCGGCTGGACCCGCTCGACACCATCGCCCGGCTGGCCCAGCTGCGCGACTCGGGCGCGATCACCGAGGCCGAGTTCGAGCGGGAGAAGGCCAAGCTGCTCGACCAGATCTAGTGCCGCGCCCGAAGACGTTCGCCGAGCCGATCCGGCCCGCCCGGCGCCCTCGCCAGCCCGGCAGGTGCCCTGGCGGGACCGGCTTGATGTGCATCTAAGCCGGTTGCAGCCGGCTCACATGCGCATTGATCCGGTTTCTCGGCTGGCTTCACGGCGGGAATTCCGGGGCGAACGTTGTCGGCTGGGGACACTAAATCACCCCGGACCCTGGTTCGGCCACTGGAATTAGATTTGGGCCGAACGGGCCGTGGTACCTGCCCCGCGACCCGTCAGGCGTATCGACGGGGGAACGATGACCGAGGAGTACACCAGGTCGATGCTGAAGGCCTTCGCGGCTCACGAGGCCCCGAGCAGTAGCCTGGCCGTTTTACCGGGCCGCCCGTGGGCCGGGCAGTACTTAGAGGTGCAGCCAGGTGCCGCCCGCCGCCGAGTCGGCGATAGCTACGGCGAACGCCGCCACGATGCCCGGATAGCTGGACCGGGCCGCGCTGGCCAGCCGGACCGTGCTATCCGGATCGACGATGACGACCAGGCGACCCTCGGCCAGTGCCTTGGTCAGCCGGGCCGTGGCCTCGGCGTCGTCGCGGCCGCCGGCGTGAGCCGCGAGGACATCCCTGACCGACTCGCGCAGCCGGAGCAGGGCGGCGTGTTCGGAGTTGCTCAGGCCGGCCTCGGCGGCCAGCAGGCCGGCGGCCCGCAGCCACGCGGCGGCCTCCTCCCGGGTGCTCAGCAGGTCGGTCTGCGGGTCGGCGCTCAGCGTGTTGGCCAGCGACTGCACCAGGTGCAGCGGGCCGGGGGCAGGATCGGGCATCACAGAATGCTAGCGAGTCCTGGCGCTCAGGAATGCTCCTCGGAGCTCACGTCACCGGTCGTCCCGACCTGGCAGGCGCCCATGGCAAAATCGGGCAGGTGCAGATCGGGATCCTTGGACCATTCGAGGTTCGCACCGACGACGGCGTCCTGGCCGACGTGCCGGGCGCCCGGCTGCGTGCGCTGTTGATCGCCCTGGCGCTCGAACCATCCCGCGCCGTCCCGAAGGCGACGCTCATCGACTGGATCTGGGGCGAGCACCCGCCCGCCGACGCCGTGAATGCCTTGCAGCGTCTGGTTTCCCGGCTGCGGAAGGCGCTGCCGGAGGGGTCGGTCGAGGGGCAGGCCGACGGCTACCGGCTGCGGGTGGAACCCGGCGCGGTCGACGCGGTGCGGTTCGAACGCCTCGTCGGCCAGGCCCGCCAGGACGAGGACCAGCGGCGGGTGCGGCTGCTGCGCGAGGCCCTGGCGTTGTGGCGCGGCGCGGCCATGCAGGGCGTCGGCTTGCCGGACAGCGAGGCGTTCGACGCGGCGGTCACCCGGCTCGAGGGGCTACGCCTGACCGCCACGGAGGACCGGTTCGACGCGGAGGTCAGCCTCGGCCACGGTGCGGAGCTGGTCACCGAACTGACCGACTTGGTGGCCGCGCATCCGGTGCGGGAACGGCTGGTCGCTGCGCTGATGCGGGCCCTGGTCGCGTCCGGTCGCGACGCCGAGGCGCTGCTGCGCAAGCTCGGCGGCCGCACTGCCGAGGCTACACAGCGCATCGCGCTGCACGACCGCGAGCACATCGTGCTCGCCGGTTCGGGCGAGATTTTCTACTTCGTGGCGGAGGGC
>Ga0209420_1000685_pt1 | contig 17037 bp, 13 predicted proteins | sample BlaSpr_A8_OM1_O1_FD_187972 | JGI IMG/M metagenome (GOLD analysis project Ga0209420, IMG submission 187972) | Forest soil microbial communities from Thunder Bay, Ontario, Canada - Black Spruce, Ontario site 2_A8_OM1_O1 (SPAdes) (version 2) | ecosystem: Environmental > Terrestrial > Soil > Boreal... | reverse complement strand
CCGTCGCCGTGTCCTTATTCAGGTCACTGACGACGACCGCGGCGCCGGCCCTGGCCAGCGCCTTCGCGACGGCGGCGCCGATGCCGCTGCCCGCGCCGGTGACAAGGGCGGTCCGCCCGAGCAGCGAGAACATCAGTAGCTCCTTGGGAGTCGCAGGACGTGTTCGCCGAGGAAGTTCAGCACCATCTCCTGGCTGAGCGGCGCGATCCGGGTCAGCCGGGCCTCCCGGAAATAACGGGCGACGTGATACTCCTCCGAGTAGCCCATGCCGCCGTGGACCTGCAGCGCACGGTCGGCCGCCTGGAATCCGGCATCGGCGCACAGGTACTTGGCGGTGTTGGCCTCCCGCGCGCACGGCTGACCGCGATCGTAGAGCCAGGTCGCCTTGCGGAGCACGAGTTCCGCGGCGTCGAGCCTGGCCAGAGAGTCCGCCAGGGGGAACTGCAGCCCCTGGTTCATCCCGATCGGGCGGCCGAACACCTCGCGCTCGTTGCCGTAGCGCACCGCGCGGCGCAGCGCTACCCGGCCGATGCCGAGCGCCTCGGCGGCCACCAGCATCCGCTCCGGGTTGAGCCCGTCCAGGAGGTACGTGAACCCCATGCCCTCCTCGCCCACCCGGTGCGCGGCCGGGACGCGCAGGTCGTCGATGAATAGCTCGTTGGAACTGACCGCGTTACGTCCCATCTTGGCGATCGGGCGGATGTCGACGTGGCCGCGGTCGAGATCGGTGAGGAACAGCGTCAGGCCGGCGGTCTTCTTCGGCGCGTCCTCGAACTTCGTCGTCCGGGTCAGCAGCAGGATCTTCTCCGATTCCAGCGCCTTGGAGATCCACACCTTGCGGCCGCTGACGATGTAGTCATCGCCGTCCCGGCGGGCGAACGTGGTGATACGGGTGGTGTCAAGCCCGGCCTCCGGCTCGGTGACGCCGAAGCACACGTGCAGCTCGCCGCTGACGATCCGGGGCAGGTTCTCCCGCTTCAGCTCCTCCGACCCGTGCACGATCACCGGGTGCATGCCGAAGATCGACAGGTGCATCGAGCTCGCGCCGTTCATCCCCGCCCCGGAGGCCGCGACCTCCTCGAGCAGCAGCGAGGCCTCGGTGATCCCGAAGCCGTGCCCGCCGTACTCCTCCGGCGTCGTAATGCCGAGCCAGCCGGCGCTGGCGAAGGCCTGGTAGAACTCGGCCGGGAACTCGTGCGCCTGATCTTTTTCCATCCAGTACTGGTCGTCGAACTTGGCGGCGAGCTCGCGGACCGCCTTGCGGATCGTCTCCTGGTCCTCGCTGAGCTCGAAGTCCACGGCACCGGTTTCCCTTCTCAGGTTCCTTCTCGCGGTCCCTGGCCCGTCTGGCCCGCCTGGCTCATCGCAATATGCCCGTCGCAATATTTGGTCTAATCTATCAAAGGACTGACCAAATAACTAGGGCGGGTCATGCGAGCGCGAGTCCGTCCGCGATGCGCTCGTTCCACGCCGCCGGCGTGCCGAGCAGCTTCTCGTCGAGCCTGGCTCGCTTGAAGAAGAGCTGGAGGTCGTACTCCCAGGTGTAGCCGATCGCCCCGTGCATGGTGAGGGCGCTGTCGGCGGATCGCGCCCCTTCCGCGGTGACCTGTGCCTTGACCGCGGCGGCGTGCAGGAACGCTTCGGGGCCGCCCGCGTCCACCGATGCGGCGGCGAAGTACACGGCGGACCGGGCCGCCTCCACGCCGACGAGGATCGTGGCGGCCGCGTGCTTGACCGCCTGGAACGAGCCGATCGGGACGCCGAACTGGCGGCGCTGCTTGCTGTAGGTCACGGCCAGGTCCAGCATCCTGGCGGACGCGCCGAGCGAGTCCGCGGCCACCAGGACGGCCGCCCGGGCCGACGCCTGGCGCAGCACCTCGGCGGGGCCGGCCGTGAGCGCGAGCCGCTGCGAGGGCGCGCGGTCGAACCTCACGTCGGCCACCGAACGGGAGCGGTCGAGCAGCTTGCGCCTGGTGCGGGTGATCCCGGGAGCGCCGGCGTCCACGAGCCGCAGCTCCCGGCCGCCCGCCGCCCGCGGGGTGTCCTGTTCGGTGCCGGGGGCCACGACGGGCACGACGAACCTGACGGCGGTGTCGCCCGCCAGGACCCGCGGTACCGACCCGCTGATGGCACCGCCGGAGTCCACGGTCAGCGGCGGAGCCTCGTCGGGCACGCGGTCAGCAGGAACCAGGTAGGCGGCGGTCTCGCCGGCCAGGGCCAGCTCTACGAGGTCACGGTGCCCGGCCAGGGCCAGCGCGGGCACCGCGAGCATGGTCGCCAGCCATCCGGCGGACGGGGCCGCCGCCCCGGCCAGTCCCTCGGCGGTCAGCGCGAGCTCGACCAGCCCGCCGCCCTGTCCGCCGAGTTCGGAGGGCAGCCCGACACCGGACCAGCCGCCGCCGGTGAACAGCTGCTCGAAGGCCGCTGCGTCACCGGCGTCGAGCCAGCGTCGTACCGTGTCCGGTGCCGCCACGTCCGACAGCCAGTCGCGGAACGCCTCCTGGTAGGCCTCTTGTTCCGGCGATAGGTTCCACTGCACTGCGAGTCCTTTCCCTCCGCCCGCCGGGCCGCATGTCACCGGCCCGGCCCCGGAGGCCTGGCAAATGGTAAGTTAGGTATGACCAAAAACGCGACGTGACGAGATGGGGGACCGGTGACTGGAGAACCCGCGACTGTCCAGCGGCCTGTACGGCTGGCACCGATGCACGTCCCGAAGGCCTCCGACGTCCTCGCCGACGACCTGCGCGAGCGCATCCTGAGCGGGGAGTTCCCCGAAGGCACCTCGCTGCCCACGGAGCGCGACATGGTGGTGCAGACGCGCATGAGCCGCACCACCGTCCGCGAGGCGCTGCGGATCCTCGAGGTGCAGGGGCTGGTCCGGATCAGGACCGGGCGTTCCGGCGGTGCCTTCGTGCAGCGCCCCGGCGGCGACTCGGTGGCCGACTCCGTGAGCCTGCTGATCCGCGGGCGGCAGATCCGGCTGGCCGCGCTGTTCGAGGCCCGTGAGGGGATCGAGCCGGCGTGTGCCCGGCTGGCCGCGAAGTACCGTACGGAGGCGGACCTGGCCAGGCTCGCGGCGGCCAACGCGGCCATCAGCGTGGACGGTCCGCTTGAGGACTTCCTGCAGGCCAACGTCGACTGGCACCTCGCGGTGGCGGAGGCCAGCCACAACGAGCTGCTGGCCGGGTTCATGCTGGCGCTGTCGCGGGCCATCTACGCCGCCACCGACAACCAGGCGTTCGTCGACGCCGAGGTACGCCGGGCCACCATCCGGGCGCACACCCGGGTCACCGAGGCGATCCAGGCACGGGACGGCGACGCCGCGCTGCGCCGGATGACCCGCCACCTGCACACGTACGCGGAGGCCATCTCCGAGGTGGAGGACCGGACGGCCATCGAGGTTCCCGAGGACTGACTCCCGGCGATCATGGCAGCTCCTTGACCAGCCGCCGGATCTCCTCAACCGCTTCGGGGTTCTCCGCGCCGGACAGGTCTCCCGGGTCGGTGTCCAGCACGGCGGCGCGTACCGCGCGGCGGAGGATCTTCTGCGACCGCGTCTTGGGCAGCTGGCGGACCTGGACCACCCGCGCTGGGGCGAATGGCTTGCCGACTTCCTCGGCCACCCGCCGGACCAGCCTGCGTGCGGCTTCCGCCTGATCCCCCGCGTGCGGGACCGGCACGTAGAACGCCCACACGGACTCGCCTTTGGTGGCGTCGGGGATGCCCACCACGGCAGCCTCCGCGACATCGGGGTCCGTGACGAGCACGGACTCGATCTCGGCGGGCGCGACTCGCTTGCCGGCCACGTTCATCACGTCATCGGAGCGGCCCAGAATGAACCAGTCCCCGTTGCCGTCGGCCAGCGCGTAATCGCCGTGCCGCCATAGGCCGGGGAACGTCGACCAGTAGGCCTCCCGGTAGCGCTCGTCGTCGTTCCAGATGCCGCGGGTCATCGCGGGCCACGGCTGGCGGCAGACCAGCTCGCCGACGCGGCCGCGGACGGGCCGCCCGTCGTCGTCCACCACGTCGACGTCCATGCCGAGGGCCGGGCCGCCCAGCGAGCAGCTGCGGATCTCCTCGACGGGATACGGGCACAGGAACGAGCCGCCCACCTCGGTGCCCCCGGAGAAGTTGATGACGGGCACCCGGCCGCCGAATACGTCGCGGGCCAGCCACTCGTAGGATTCCGGGTCCCAGGGCTCGCCGGTGGACCCGAGCACCCGCACGGATGACAGGTCCGCGTCCGGCACGTCCGGGGAGACGGCCCGCAGCGTGCGGATCAGCGTAGGCGACACCCCGAGCATCGCCACCCGGTGCCTGGCCGCGAGCCGCCAGAGCCGTCCGGTGTCCGGCACGTCGGGTGAGCCCTCGTACAGCAGGAGCGTGCCGCCGTTGGCGTGGGTGCCGACGATCGACAGCGGCCCCATGATCCAGCCCATGTCGGTGATCCAGCAGAAGACGCGCCCCGGCCTGATGTCGAACCCGTAGGCCACCTCGCTGGCCGTCTTGACCAGGAAGCCCGCGTGCGTGTGCACCGCGCCCTTGGGCTTTCCCGTGGTACCCGAGGTGTAGGCGAGCAGCAGGGTGTCCGATGCGGACGTCGGCTCGACGTCCGCATCCGGCTCGGCCTGCAGCAGCCGGTCCCAGGAGACCACCTCCCCCGCCGGTACCCGGTCCTCGCCCTGGCCGCCCGCGACCACGACGAGGACGACGTCCGGGCACGCGGGCAGCGCCTCGGCCACCTGCGCCAGCATGGCCACAGCCCGCCCCCGGCGGACGGTGCGGCCGGCGGTAATCACGGCCCTCGCCCCGGCGTCCCTGATCCGCGCGGCGATGGCGGCGGCCGCGAAGCCGGAGAACAGCGGGACCGCCACCGCGCCGATGCTCGCCACCGCGTACAGCGCCACGACGGCCTCTGGCGTCATGGGCAGGTAGATGGCGACGGCGTCGCCCCGGCCTATCCCATGCTGGCGCAGGCCCGCCCGGGCGCGCGCGACCTGGTCGCCGAGCTCGGCGAAGGTGACCGTGCGCACCGTGCCGTCCTCGGCCTCATGGATGAGGGCGGCAGCGGCGGGCGTCTGGCGCGCCCAGCGGCTGAGCACCGTGTCGATCATGTTGAGCCGCCCGCCGGGGAACCACTGCGAGTAGGCGATGCCGCCGCTGAGGTCGACCACCTCCCGGTACGGGGCGCGGAACTCGATGCCGAGGTCACGCACCACCGTCTGCCAGAAGGCCCCGATATCCGCTACCGAGCGGGCGCGGAGCTCGTCCGCGGTGACGGCCCCCAGCGTGCGCATCAGCCGGGCGACGTTGGAATTCTCCAGGTAATCAGGCGAGGGACGCCAGGTGTACGTCACGTCAGCTCCGGTCAGCCGCGGGGCATGCCGAGGATGCGCTCGGCGACGATGTTGCGCTGGATGAAGGTGGACCCGCCGGCGATGGCGGTGCCCCGGGCCTGGTTGGCCAGCCGCAGCCACCGCCCGGCCTCGGCCATCTCGTCGTCCAGGGCGAACTCGCCCCCCAGCGGCTCGAGCGAGAGGCGGAAACCGGCCAGGTCCTCGACCAGCGGGCAGAAGTAGAGCTTGCCGATCGACGTGACCGGGCCCGGCGGCCCGCCGCCGGCGGCCCCGGAGATGACCCGCTGGCTGATGGCACGGTGCACGAGCGCGCGGCCCCACAGGTCGGCGACCTGCTGCCGGATGCGCGGGTCGGCGCCGAGCGGGCTGCCATCGGCCGCCTTCCTGGACCGGATGTCGGCGATGATCTCCTCGATCGCCTTGGTGGTGTTGACTCGCCCGGTGGCGATGGCCACGCGCTCGAAGGCGAGCGTGGCCATCGCGACTTTCCAGCCGCCGTCTACCTCTCCCAGCAGCGCGTCGTCGGGCAGGAAGACGTCATCGAGGAACACCTCGTTGAATTCCGCCTCGCCGAGCATGTGCGCGAGCGGCCGCACGGTTACGCCGTCGCTGCCCATCGGGAGCAGGAAGTAGGTGATCCCCCGCTGCCGCTCGCCTCCGCCCGTGCGGGCCAGGAGGATGGCGTGGGCCGCGAGCTGCGCGCGGCTGGTCCAGATCTTCTGGCCCGAGATCCGCCAGCCCCCGCCCACCTCCCCGTCCCCCTTCACTCTGACCGCCCTGGTGCGCAGCGACGCGAGGTCGGACCCGGAATCAGGCTCGGAGAAGAGCTGGCACCAGATCTCCTCCCCGGTCAGGATCGGCCGCAGGTAGCGTGCCTTCTGCCCGCCGGTCCCGAAGTGCGCGATGGTGGGCCCGGCGAAGTCTTCGCCGATGATGTTGAGCCGTTCCGGCACCCCGGCGCGGTCGCACTCCTCGGTGAAGATCGCGCGCATCCGCTCGTCGAGCCCCTGGCCCCCGTACTGTTTCGGCCAGGTTAGGCCGGCGTAGCCGGCCGCGAACAGCATGCCCTGCCACTGGCGCCAGAAGGGCGCCTTCGCCACCAGGTCGGGCGGCTCCGGCCAGGGCAGCCGGGGCAGGCTGTCCTCAAGCCAGGCCCGCGCGCGGAGCCGGAACTCCGCCTCATCGGGGGCGTCGAACAGGTCCATGATCACCACCTCGCCGCTCGGTAGTAAACTATACTATAGGTCAGACCAAATAAGGGGCCTGCGTATGGGTGCCGCTCAGGCCAGCGCCCGGAGGTGCTCGCGGACCTCCGCGACCGCATCGATCTCGGCCTCGACGGACTTGCCGGCCGGGACGAGCGTGATGTGCCTGGCACCCGACTCGGCGAACGGGCGCAGGAACTCGGCGACCTGCCTGGGGGTTCCGGCCGGCGCCAGGTACCGGAACTTCTCGTACGGCAGGCGGTAGAGCCGCTCCATCTTCTCGGCCAGCATCTCGCGGCCGCGTCCGGGGTCCGCGTCCAGGCCGCACCAGACGTTCACGCCGAACCACGGTGGTTCCCGGCCCAGGTACGCGGCCGCCGCCAGGATCCGCGACCTGGTCTGCGCGAACCGGCGGGCGGAGCAGAACATCGCCAGCCAGCCATCGCCGAGGGCCGCGGCGCGCCGGATCGCGGCTTCCCCGCGGCCCCCGATGACGATCGGGATCGCGGGCCGCGGCGGCGGCAGGATCCGGGCCTGGTCCAGCTGGAAGAACTCGCCCTGGTGGCTGACCTCCTCGCCAGCCATCAGCCGCCGGAGCAGCGGCAGCACCTCATCGAGGCGCCGGCCGCGGGTGCCGGGCTCGACCCCGGCGTTACTTACCTCACGGCGGTCCTCCCCGGCCACGCCGACGCCGAGCGTCAGGCGGCCGGGGGCCGCCTGTGCGAGGGTGGACAGCTGACGCGCGGCCAGCATGGGATGGCGGAGCCCGAGCAGGTACACGCCGACCACGACCGGCAGGCTCTCGTGGCTGGCCAGCAGCAAGCTGGCGGTGATCAGCCCGTCGAAGCCCGTTCCGCCGTGGAAGGCAATGTGGTCGCCGACCGTGATGTGGTCAAGGCCCGCCGCGGCGACCCGGTCGAGCAGCCGCCGCCGGACGCGCGGGTCGGGCACCGTGAAGGCGTCCTGGTCCGAGATCCCGACCGTGATCGTGGCCATGAGCTGCCGCCTCCCGGGTCACCGCCCGCAGAAATTATAGGTACAATGGTATGGCCAAATTACCGCGCAGGTACCTAGAACGGAAGGTGCCCGGGCGTGAGGACGGAGGGCCGCTGGCATGACGACCCGGGGCATCACCGTGCTGGCCGGCGGCCTCAGGCAGACCCAGGAGATCACCCGCCGCGCCGAGCTGGCCGGTTTCGACGCCGCCTGGGCGGGCGAGTTCCTGCACCGTTCGGCCATTGTGTCCGCGGCGGCGATGGCCGCCGCGACCACCCGCATCGGCGTCGGGACGGCGATCGCCTACGCCGTTGGCCGTTCTCCCCTCGTGCTCGCCAACGACGCCCGGTTCCTCGACGAGATGAGCGACGGGCGGTTCACCCTCGGCCTGGGCACGGGCACGCGCCGGATGATGACGGACTGGCACGGGGTGCCGGATCCGGACGGCCCGGCCAGCCGGATCGAGGAGCTGGTCCCGCTGTTGCGGCGGCTATGGCGGCTGCACGAGGGGCCGGTCAGGCACCGGGGCCGCTTCTATTCCGTCGACATCACCCCCACGGCCGAGGTGGCGCCGCCGCTGCGCGCCGATATCCCGGTCTACACGGCCGGGGTGAACTCCCGGATGATCGAGGCCGCCGGGCGCGTCGCGGACGGGCTGATCTGCCACCCCACGATCACCGGCCGGTACCTGGAGGACATCGCGCTGCCCGCCATCGCCCGCGGCGCCGCGAAGGCCGGGCGGTCTCCGGGCGACGTCCGCCTGGCGGGCATCATCATCTGCTCGATCGCCGACGACACCGCCGCGGCCCGCCGGGAGGCCGCCGCGCAGATCGCCTTCTACGTCGCGCCCAAGTCCTACGGACCGGTCCTGGAGGCCTCGGGATTCGGCCGGGAGGCCGCCGCCATCAGGGACGCCTTCCGCGCGGGCGACCACCGCGCGATGACCGAGGCGGTACCCGAAGCGATGCTCGGGCAGATGGCCGTCGCGGGAACCGCCGCCGAGGTGCGGGACGCGCTGCCCGCGCTGGAGAAGCGCTACGACCACGCCATGCTGTACTCCCCCAGCTTCACCCTCCCGCTGGAGCGGGTGGCCGAGAACACCCGCGCGATCATCGAGACGTTCGCCCGCTAATCCTGCGCTAGCCCGGTAGCCTCCCCGGTCCTGCCTCATGCTCCCGCGAGCTTCGCGGCGATGTCCTCCCGCAGCACGTTCTTCTGGACCTTGCCGGTGGCCGTCACCGGCAGTTCCGGCACGATCTCGACCCGCTCGGGCACCTTCTGGATCGCCAAGCCCGCGCCAAGCAGGTACTCCCTCATGTCCGCCACCGTCAGCGGCGCGGCGCCGGGCGCGAGGACCAGGTAGCAGCAGACGCGCTCGCCGAGTACCGCGTCCGGCATGCCGACGGCCGCCACGGCGCTGACCGCCGGGTGCGCGATCAGCAGGTCCTCGACCTGCCTGACGCTGATGTTCAGGCCGCCCCGGATCACGATGTCCTTGAGCCTCCCGGTAACGCGCACGTATCCGTCGGCGTCCATGACCCCGAGATCGCCCGACTTCGAGAAGCCGTCGGCGGTGAACATCTCGGCGGTGGCCTCGGGCTGGCCGATGTACTCGAGCAGGTTCGACGCGCCCCGGAAGGCGATGTCCCCTTCGGTGCCCCGCGGTACCTCGTGGCCGTACTCGTCGACGACGCGGACCTCCTGGCCGGATGCGGCCCGGCCATCCGAGGTCACCGACCGCTCCGGGTCGTCATCGATGGAGCACAGCGTGGTGCAGAGGTTCTCCGACCGCCCGTACAGGCTCAGCACCCGCATGCGCGGCAGGGTCTGCTGCGCCTCGGCCACGAACGCACCGGGAATCGGGGCTCCCGCCGAAGTCCAGAAGCGCAGGCTGCTCGCGTCGTGCTGGTCCGGGTCATACACGGTGAGCAGGGTCTGCAGGAACGTGGTCGCGGTGACCGAGGCCGTGCACCGGAACTTCGCGATCCGCTCCAGAGCCTCCCTCGGCTCCCAGATATCCATCAGGTGCGATCCCGCCCCGTGGACGAGCGGCATCAGGATGCTCGTCACCAGCCCCGTGCTGTGCGTGACCGGTGACGGCCCGAACTGCACGTCCGCAGCCGTGTAGTGGTACGCCTCGCCCATCAGCCGGGCGCTCGCGCAATAGGTGTTGAACGTGTGCAGGCAGCCCTTCGGCCGGGAGGTGGTCCCGGAGCTGAAGACGACGGCGAACGGGCCGTCCGGTCCTATCCCCGATGCGGGCAGGTCCTCGCCGGTCTCCGCGCCGGCCAGGAGGTCCTCGAAGGCCAGGGCGCCGTCCGGCACGGGATCGGCGCGCACGGCGATCACCGTCTGCAGGCCCGTTCCGGCCGCGGCCAGGTCACCGAACATACGGGCATGGTCGAAACCGCGGAACATCCCGGGGGTGAACGCCGCCTTGACCCCGGCCGTCTCCAGCACGAAGCGGACGTCGTCGGACCGGTAGATCGGCATGACCGGGACCATGATCACGCCGAGCCGGGCCAGGGCCACGCTGATGACAGCGAACTCGGTCCAGTTCGGCAGCTGGACCACGACCCGGTCGCCGGCGCCGATCCCGAGCCGGGCCAGGCTCGCGGCCAGCCGCAGCGCCGCAGCGCGCAGGTGGCCGAATGTGTAAGCGGCCGTCCCGTCGGTGATGAAGACCTTGTCCGGCCGGATGGCGACCTGGTTCTCCAGCTCATCGAACAGCGTGGCCTCGCGCCACACCCCGGACGCGTAGTAGCGCTCGATCTGCTCACTGCTGTACCGATCCGTAACCTTGGCGAACGCCACGCTGACCACCTCACCTGATGCGCCCGTGCACCCATAAGGGATTCGGTCTAACCATAGAATAATTGGACCTAATCGACAATGGTCGCCGGTCAGATGTGCAGGCAGGCACCCCGCTCCGTTCGTCTTACATTTCTTGTGACTTAATTGCTTCAGGCGTAGACTATCTACCGTGGCTATCCCCCTGGAGACGCTCACCGCCGTCGCCCGCGATCCGCGCGGGTACATAGCGGACTGGCGTGCGCGGCATCCGGGCCGGCTGGTGCTCGGTGTGCTGCCGATGAACTTCCCCCGCGAGCTGGCCCTCGCGGCCGGGACGCTGCCGGTGGTGGTGCAGGACGACCAGAAGCCGGTCACCGAGGGGCGGTCACTGCTCGCGGAGTTCTACTGCGGCTACACCCGCAACCTCGCAGACCAGGCGGCGACCGGCCGCTTCGATCTCTACGACGCGGTGCTGATGGCCGACCACTGCATTCAGCTCATCGGCGCCGCGGACGTGATCCGCGCGATCCTGCCGGACACGCCGGTGTTCTTCGGGATGCTGAACAGCTCGATGAACGACTCCTGGGGCCCGGCGCGAGTCACGGCCATGATGGGCGAGTTCCGGACCGAGCTGGAGCGCCTGACCGGCGAGCCGATCACGAGCCAGGCGCTGCGCGATGCGATCGCCGCGCACAACCGTGACCGGCGGATGGTGCGGCAGCTGTTTGACGATCGCGCCGCCAGGTCGGGCGTCCTGTCCCCCGTGCAGCTCCAGGACGTGGTCACCTCGGCGATGATCATGGATCCGGTCGAGCATGCCGACCTGCTGGCCGAGACGCTGGCCGCCGCGACCGCGGCTCCGGCTGCGACCACTGGGCCCCCGACCACTGGGCCGTCCGGCCGCAGGGTCCGCGTGCACCTGTCCGGGCACCTGTGCCACGCGCCGCGGCGGGAGCTTCTCGAGGTGATCGAGGCCAGCGGCGCGGTGGTCGTAGACGACGACCTGTACCACGGCCGCCGCCACGTCTCGACCGACGTCGAGGAGGACGGCGACCCGCTCGAGGCGGTCGCGCGGTGGTACCAGCAGCGCAACGTGAACATTCCCTGCCCGACGCGGGTGCAGCAGGACGCGGACTGGGACAGCTGGCTGCTCGGCGCGGTCCGCCGCAGCGGAGCCGAGGCCGTGATCCATCTGCTGCCGAAGTTCTGCGAGCCGCACATGCTCTACTATCCCGAGCTCCGCAAGGCGCTCGACGAGGCGGGCATCCCGCAGCTGCAGATCGAGACCGAGCACGAGGGCATCCCCCTCGAGTCCTTCCGCACCCGCATCGAAGCACTCGTCGAGCGGGCGCACCGTAGTCGAGCCGTCCCGGCCTGAGGAGCAGCATGACGCAGACCGCCGAACGAACCGCACCCGCTGATCGCACGAACCGGCTGACGGTGACCCGGGCCGGCGGGCAGCTCGTCGCCGACTACTGGGACAACCTGTTCGCCGCACGGGATCAGGGCAAGCAGATCGTCTGGTACAACGGCGGCGCGCTGAACCCGATCTTCCAGGCGGCGGGGCTGGCGTGGTGCCACGGCGAGGCATTCGCGGCGCGGCTCGCCGCCCAGCGACTGGAGGGACCCGCGCAGCTAGCCGGCGCCGAGTACGGCTACAACGCCGAGCTCTGCTCCTACTCGCGTACCCACCTCGGCTGCTCGGTGCTGACTCTGCAGGGCGCGTCGCTGCAGAGCGGCGAGGGCGAGCACACCGGCGTGGTCGGCGCACAGGACCAGCGCGACCTCGCGTCGCGCCTGCCCTCCCCCGACTTCTTCGTAAACAACTACGCCGGATGCAGCACCGGGCAGCAGTGGGACGGCATCTCCTACCGCGTGTTCGGAAAGCAGCTGCCGATCTTCAACATCTCGCACCCGTTCCTGTGGGGGAACAAGCCGGACGCTGGCTACCTCACCGGCGAGGAGTGGGAGGAAGCGTCCGGCTTCGTCGAGGGCCAGCTGCGCGAGCTGATCGGATGGCTGGAGACGCGGAGCGGCCGGCCGTTCGACTGGGATGCCCTGAGCGAGAGCATGAGCTACATCAAGCGCGCGGCCGAGCTGCGCCGCGAGGGGCTCGACCTGTGCAAGGCAAAGCCCGCGCCGGCCACGTTCTGGGACTGGATCGCATGCGTCGCGCCGATCAACTTCCTGCCGGGCGACCAGGCCCTGGTCGACTACTTCGCCGGCGTGCGCGACGAGATCCAGCAGCGGCTCGACGCGGGCGTGCCCGGCATCGAGGGCGAGAGGTACCGGCTGTACTTTGACGGGATCATGAACTGGAACAAGCTCGGTTTCTTGTCCCGCAAGTTCGCCGAGCACGGCGCAGCGGTGCTGGCCGGGCGCTACATCCACAACGCGTTCTGGCAGGAGCCGCACCTGATCGACGTCGAGAATCCGCTGCGCGGCATGGCCCAGCACTACCTCCTGTGCCCGACCAACCACGGGTCCAGGACACTCGACTACCTCACCTTGCGGGACTGCCGTGAATACGACGTGGACGGGATTGTCTTCCACTCGACCCGGACCTGCCGTGCGTTCACCGGGCCGCAGCGGCTGCTCGCCCGGTCCGCGCAGAGGACACTGGGCATTCCGTCTGTCTTCTTCGAGGGCGACGTGGCCGACGCCTCGTTCTACAAGGAGGAGATCCTGGAGTCCCGGCTCGTCGCCATGCTCGAGCAGATCGACGTGCGACGGCAGCGCGGCGAGCACACCGGAGCCGCCCGGCCGTGAACCGTTACCTAGGCGTCGACCTCGGCTCCACGACCTCGAAGGCCGTAGTGGTCGACGACGCCGGGACGATACGGGCGGCCAGCATCGTGCAGATGGGCGCGGTCAGCCGGGCGGGGATGCAGCGTGCGGTAGACGAGGCGCTCGCGGACGCCGGGGTGCGGCCCGGTGACCTGGCCGGTACCGTCTCCACCGGCTACGGCCGCCGCCTGGTCCCCCTCGCGCAGCGCTCGTTCACCGAGATCACCTGTCACGCCCGCGGAACGTCTGCCATGGTCCCCGGCGTACGCCTCGTCATCGACATCGGCGGCCAGGACAGCAAGGCCATCACGGTCGACGCGGACGGCCTGGTGGAAGATTTCGCCATGAACGACCGCTGTGCCAGCGGCACCGGCCGCTTCTACGAGGTGCTCGCCCGCGCGATCGAGTGCGACATCGGCGAGCTCGGTCCCCTGGCCCTCCGCGGCGGCATCGACCTGGAGGTGAGCAGCATGTGCGCCACCTTCGCCGAGACCGAGTTCGTCTCTCTGCTCGCCCAGGGCCTCGCCGTCGAGGACATCGCCTCGTCCGTGCACCGCGCCGTCGCCGCCCGCACGCTCGCCCTGGTCGCCCAGGTCGGCAAGCGGACTCCCGTGGTCCTGACCGGCGGCGTCGCCCGTAATCCCGCCGCCCGCTACTTCCTCTCCCTGGCCCTCGACCACGAGGTGATCGTGCCCGAGCACCCGCAGATCACCGGGGCTTACGGGGCAGCGCTGCTGGCGCGTTCGCACGCATCCGGGCCCGCGGCCGCGGAGGGGGATGTCGACAAGCCATCCCAGGTGTCGCACACCGAACCGGGGCACTCCTGCGCCGAGTGCGACGGCAGGCCCTCCGCGATCGTGGAGCTGGGACCGGTCATCGGCGTCCGGAGCCCGTGACCTCCCGGCCGGAGCCCTGACGGAAAGGATCAGGATGATGTCGCGGCCGTCGGCCGCGTCTGGTCGAACCGCAGGGCGCCCTGGGCGGCCTGGCCCCGGAGCACGAACTTCTGGATCTTGCCGCTCGGGGTCATCGGCATCGCGTCGGTGAACGACCAGTAGACCGGGCACTTGTGCGGGGCGATCTGGCCGCGGAGGAACTCGGTCAGTTCGGCGATACCCGGCCGGTCGTATCCTGCGCGGACCCGGAGGACGGCGCCGACCTGCTCACCCCACCGCTCGTCCGGGATGCCGATGACCGCGGCGGTCTCGATGGCGGGGTGGTCCTGGAGGGCGGCCTCGATCTCGGCCGGATAGAGGTTCAGGCCGCCGCGGATGATCATGTCCTTCACGCGGCCGGTCACCTTGAGGAAGCCGCGGGCGTCCATTGAGCCGACGTCGCCCATGTGCAGCCAGCCGTCGGCGTCGATGGTGGCGGCGGTCTCCTTCGGCATCTCGTAGTAGCCGCGCATGGTCTGATAGCCGCGCACGCAGATCTCGCCCTGCTCCTCCAGCGGAACCGGCTCGCCGGTCACGATGTCGGCGATCTTCATCTCCAGCTGCGGCAGCGGCTGCCCGACTGTGTTCGCCTGGTCCTCGGGAGAGTCGGTGACGCGGGTCTGGGTCACCACGCCGTGCGCCTCGGTCTGCCCGAACAGGATGCTGAACTGGCAGTCCAAGGCCGCGATCGTCTTGCGGACCAGCGACGCCGGCACCGACGACGCCCCGCTGAGGATCGTCTGCAGGCTTGACAGGTCGCGCGTCCGCAGGTCGGGGTGATCCAGCATTGCGATGAGCATGGTAGGCACCACGAGGGTGTGGGTCCCCCGGTACGTCTCGAACGCCTCGAGGATCGCCGCCGGGCTGAAGCCCGGCAGGATCACGAAGGTGCCTCGCTTGGCCCACGCGCCGAACGAGGTCACCGCGCCGCCGCCGATGTGGTACATCGGCATCGCGTTGATGTACACGCCCCCGTCTGACATGCCGGCGCGTTCGGCGACGAACGCGGCCTCGTTGACCAGGCCCGTGTGGTGCAGCATCGCGCCACGGGGGAAACCGGTCGTACCGGAGGTGTACTGGATCTGGATCATGTCGTGGGGCTTCACTTCAGGCAGCGGCGTCGCTTCGTCGCCGCTCGCGATGAACGCGTCCCACTCATCCAGCGACACCACCGTGCGCAGGCCGGCCAGACCGGACTGCAGGCGGCCGGCGAGTTCGCGCATGTCGAAGCCGCGGTACTCGTCGACGCAGAATAGCCCGGCCGCGCCGGACTGGGTCAGCGTGAACTGCATCTCGCGCTCCCGGTACGCCGGGTTCAGCGCTACCAGCACCATCCCGGCCAGGCTGATGCCCTGCTGGAGGATGATCCACCTGGCGCTGTTCGGTGCCCACAAGGCGATCCGTTCACCCGGCCGGAACCGGGCCAGCAGCGCCCGGGCCACTGCTTCGGAAGCAGCGACGAACTCGGCGTAGGTCCACTGCCGCCGCTGAGCCGGTTCCTGCACGCAGTCGACCAGCGCCACGCGCCCGGGGACGGTCTCGGCCGCATGGTGCAGGACCTGGCAGACGGTCACGTCACGAACCTCACCCGGCTCCGCGGGCCACAGGGACGTCTCCAGGCACGGCTCAGGGTTCATGAGCCTCCTCCTCCGGTGCGGGCCCGCCACTGGGCGGTAACGTTCCGGCCCAAACATGGCAGCTAACGACCAAAGACTCTCCAGGCAGCATAGCAATGTAGGACACTCAAGTATACTCAGTTACGATGTTTGTAGATTATCGAGGAGAACGCATGCCCACTCCCCTGGTCCGCGGCTACGCCGACTCGGTAGTCCTGGTCGCCGGGGGCACGTCAGGCGTTGGCCTGGCCAGCGCGATCGGCTTCGCCGACGCCGGCGTGCGGCAGATCGCCCTTGTCGCCCGCGACCCGGACCGGGGCGAGGCCGCCCGCCAGCTGGTGCTCTCCCGGTGTCCCGAGGCTGAGGTGCTGTTCGTGCCCGCCGACGCGGGCAACGCGTATCAAGTGCAGGAGGCCGTGGCGACGGTACACGGGAAGTTCGGGCAGATCGACGTCGCGGTGTCATCGGTAACGGGCTCGTACCGGCCCGAGCTGCTCCATCGCATTCCCGTCGAGGACCTGGCGACGATCGTCACCCAGCAAGCGCTGCCGCCCATGCTGGTCACCCGGGTCGTGCTGCCGCTCATGCGGGAGCAGGGCGGCGGCAGCATCGTGAACATCGCCTCCGACGCCGCGAAGGTGCCGACGCCCGGCGAGAGCGCGATCGGGGCGGCGATGGCGGCGATCGTGATGTTCAGCAAGGTGGCGGCGATCGAGGCCAAACGGAACGGGGTACGGGTCAACGTCCTGACGCCGTCGCTGATCGCGAATACGGCTACGGCCGAGAGGGTGCTGAAAGACGGGTTCAGCAAGAAACTCTTCGAGAAGGCCGCCTTGCTCGCAGACCTAGGGGTCGCGGAGCCGGAGGACCTCGCAGCGCTGGTCGTCTTCCTGGGAGGGCCGGGAGCGGCGAAGCTGACCGGGCAGGCCATCTCCGTCAACGGCGGCATCTCCGCCTGCTAGCGGTCCGGTCGCGCTCAGCTTTCCGGGCCGCTGCGCTCACCGGCCGGAGGCCGGGAGCCTGTGGTAGGGGACGAAATCGCGGCCGAACCGCTCCCGGGCGATGACGATCTTCTGCACCTGGGCGGTACCGTCGGCGATCTCGACGGCCATGACGTCGCGCAGCCGCTGCTCCAGGCCGAACTCCTCCGCGTAGCCATAGTGGCCGTGCAGCAGCAGGCAGTCCTTGATGGCCGCGCTCGCGACCACCGGGCCGTACCACTTGGACATCGACGCCTCCGCGGAGTGCGGACGCTGCTCGTCACGCAACCACAGGGCGGCGTAGCAGAGCAGCCGCGCCGCGTCCAGGGTCGTGCTGTGCTCGGCGAGGGGGAACGATACCCCCTCGA
>Ga0209420_1000684_pt1 | contig 17039 bp, 8 predicted proteins | sample BlaSpr_A8_OM1_O1_FD_187972 | JGI IMG/M metagenome (GOLD analysis project Ga0209420, IMG submission 187972) | Forest soil microbial communities from Thunder Bay, Ontario, Canada - Black Spruce, Ontario site 2_A8_OM1_O1 (SPAdes) (version 2) | ecosystem: Environmental > Terrestrial > Soil > Boreal... | reverse complement strand
TTTCCGGCGATCGCGTTGGATTGCGGCAACGCTTGCAGCGTCAGAAGGCACGCTAGGATCAGAGACAGCGCGAGGGCACGTTTGTTTCTCATGACGTTAGCAGGACTCCGAATGAGGCAGACCAACCGAACAGCGCGGAGCAAGAAACCGGGAAAGGAAAAAATTAACTCGACCGAGGAATCAGGAGACGCTTGAGAGTTGTCTCAAGCGTCTCCCGGAGGCTGTTGGTTACCAGGACACACGTAACGCAAGTTCAAGCTCGCGGTTCGGCGGGGTTACCCGAGCACTGAGCAACTGACCGAAGCCGCTGCCGTTGCTCACCAAGTCGGTGTATCTGCTGTCTGGGTTCTGGAACTGCGGCGTGTTGGTCAGGTTGTAAAGTTGGGCTCGCAACTGCGCCGTCACCCTCTGGCCGATCGGGATGTTCTTTACGAGGGATGTGTCCCAGTCAAAGGTCCCCGGCCCAGCGAAGGCGTTACGGGGCAGATTGCCAACCAAGCCGACGGGAGTTGTGAAAGCGCCCGCTGGACAACTGATCCAGACATGCCACGAGACGCCAGTCTTGCATCCGCCGTTGTAATCCGGACGGCCATCCCCGCCCGATGCACCCGTGATATCCATTGGCGTGCCGGTAGTTCGCACAATAACGTTGTTCCACTGCCAGCCGCCAATTACGTAATTAACGACTCTCGGTGCATCGTTACCGAAAGCCTTTCCCCGTCCAAAGGGTAGCTCATAGAGGGAGCTAAAGGTAAAGAGCTGGCGCTGGTCTGTATCTGAGTTGCCACGTTCATACTGCAACAGCGGCGTTCCGTTGTTGCCCACCACGACGCCGCCGGATGTGCCGAATGCCGAGGGAGAGTCATCCAGGGTGTGCGACCAAGTGTAGGCCGCTGTCAGTAGAAGCCCACTGCTCAAGCGGCGCGTCAGCTTCGTCTGCAGAGCGTTGTAATCTCCGCTCCCGATCATCTCCGTCGCATTGATAGCATCGACACCTAGCGGATTCGGGCTACAGCTTGGATTGGAGACAGGACATACGGGGAACCAATTCCCTTGCCCATTCACCCCTGGCTCCGGTCCGAGAAGGTCCGGCTCGTTGGCGTTGAACGTGGTAGCAAGATTACTCATCTTCGTTCCTACGTAGGCAACGTCCAGCGCTGTCTTGTTATCCAAGGAACGCTCGATCTGAAGGTTCCATTCCTGGATGTGTGAGTTGGGACTGTTCTTGGGATAGTAAACAACATTGTTGGTGCTGGTCACCGCATCCGGGGCGATGCCGCCAGTTTTCGGCGGAAGAGGCGCCGTGGCATCGGCGGGGTTGTTGTCTCCGAGGGGCGCTTGTCCGGTGAACGCAATTCGGTAGCCGCTCCCGCAGGTCGTCGCCGTCGGACAGGCATAAACGGTCGAAGTCCCGTTGTAGTCGGGGTTGTTGGAAAGCTCGTTGCCGACGCCGCCGCGGTCCAGGTAGTAGAACAGCCCATACCCTCCGCGAAGCACAGTCTTACCATCCCCGAATATATCCCACGCAAATCCTATGCGAGGACCGAAGTCATGCTTCGGGGTGTTGATGAGAGCTCGGTTGTATCCAGCAGCAGAGGCTGCGGCTGTGCCGGCTTCAACCAGTTCCCCGGTCGCGGGATTGAAGTTGGACTGATGGTTGCTGGCTTCGGTGGGCCATGTGAGCAGGTCATAACGCAGGCCAAGGTTCAGAGTCCACCTGTGGTTGACTCGCCAGTCGTCTTGAGCAAAGAAGCCGTTTTCCCAGCTGCGGGTCTTAAAGTACCCGCTAAATGCGCCAAAAGAGTAGGCGCCCATGAACCCGGCAAGCAACTCCGAATCCTCGTAGCCCGTGAATGTCCCGTGCCCCGAGGTGGGGGCGGGGTACGCACCAAAGTTGCCATCGTCAATCCAGAAGTAACCCTTGGCATCATTGCCTTGATCCCAGTTCACATCGCGGTGGACAATGCTGGCGCCAAACTTGAAGCTGTGTTTTCCCTTGATCCAGGTGACCGCATCGCTGAACTGCTGGGTTGGCTCGATAACGAGATAGGGGCCGCCATCACCGATGTAGCTGATGTTTCCATACCATCCGCCGATGATGGGCATGCCGCCGAGCAGCGGAGAAGTGTTGGCATTCTGGATGCCAATGTTGGCCGCCGTCGGAATGCTGCCGTTAGGTTGCTGGTAACCGAGAAGATCCCGAATCCAGCCATAGTGAAACTCGTTGATGATCGTGGGGCTGACAATGTGGGTCCAGCCCGTGGCAACCTGGCGCGGATGAGACGGGTTGGTACCGCCGCCGGAAGGCAGGTTGTGAGTGGAGTCCGACAGAACTTGCGTGCCATTCAGGAAATCCGTGCCCAGGCTGTAACGGCCGAAGATGGTGTCTTTCGACGTGGCCACAAAATCAATGCGCGCGTCGTAATCGTTCTCATTGATGACGTTCTTTTGTGGTTCGCTGAAGTTGGCGTCGTTGGTCGCGACGTTCGCACCCGCGATGTTCGGGAGTGGAAACAAGTTGAGATAGCTGAGCGCGGGTCCAATCTGGTTGCCAGTCGGAACGACGTTGATACCAGGCCCCGGGGAGTCGGTGACAGTGTTCCAACCGAAGGGCAGACAGGTCTGCGGGTTGAAGACGTACCCGGCATTCATCCCGTTAGTCGAAACAAAAGCATTTGGATTTGCTGCCATGGCAGCGCTGCATCCGGGCAGTCCTGAGTAAGGCAGGCTCGTGGCCGTCGCAGCCGGGCTTAGATACGCTGTCGCACAATTAGCAGAGCCTCCGCAAAGCTCGGAGAAATCGCCGGTGCGCATCAGCGCCGTCGGCACTCGGGTAGTGTCAACGCCATCCGGAAAAACCTGGCGCCAACCCTGGTAATCAACAAAGGCGAACAGCTTGTTTTTCCAGATGGGGCCGCCTAGCGAAGCGCCGAACTGGTTGCGGCTGAGATTTGGAAGGGCTACACAGCCTGACTCGCCGAGAAAGGTACATTGCGGTTCAGTGGTGTAGTCGAAGACATCCGCGGCTGCGATCTTGGAACGGTTGAACCAGTAAGCCGCACCATGTATGGCATTGGTTCCTGACTTGGTGGCAACCTGGACAACCGCGCCTCCCGCGCGTCCAAATTCGGCCGGCGCAACGTTGGTGGTCGTTTTGAATTCCGCTATGTCTTCGATCGCAGGGAAGATCACGATCGTGTTGACCATTGACTCGTTGTTGTCAATGCCGTCTAGAATGTAATTGTTAGCCTGGGGTCGCAGGCCGTTTACCGCCAGCGCAGCCCCGCCCGAATCGTAGTTGCGCCAAGTCTCGGCTGCCGGATTCAGCCCGCTTCCCCCAGGGCCAAGGCCGGCTGCGTTATTGTTCGAAGCACCGCGGCTGACGCCGGGGGCCATTAAGGCCAAAGTAGTGAAGTTGCGACCGTTCAGGGGGAGGTCCACTACCTGGCGTCCCTGAATTACTTCGCCGACGCTTGAAGTGGACGTATCGACAATCGGAACTTCGCCGGTCACGTCCACGCTGGTGGAGGCGGAGCCAGGTTTCAACTTCAGACTGATTTCGAGGACTTGGGAAACTTCGATGGCGATGTCGGCGCTTTCTGAGTTAAACCCTTCCTTCTTCACTTCCACGTGATACTTTGCCACGGGCAGAGCGGCGACCGAGTAGTTGCCCGAAGCATCCGTCGTCGCCGTTACAACCCGTCCGGTTGCGACTTCGGTCACGCTAATGGTGGCATTCGAGACGACAGCGCCGGTCGAATCGGTGATCGTTCCGAAGAGACGGCCGGTATCGGTCTGAGCAAAGAGCAAGCCAGAGAAGCAGAGCACAAGAAGCACAAGGGTAAAGAATTTGATCCTCAAAATGTCGCCTCCAAATTGACGGGTGGGAGATTTGAACTTTTTACGCGCCCGGTAGAGAACTGCATCTTTTAGTACAATTCGATAACAAGCGGACGTTTCACTATGTTTCGGAACGGTTACGGGAGTAAAATGCCGTAGTTGCATCAGGATACGGTCCCTGTTACGCGAGTGTTATATGGCTGTGACAAACACCTTTGCGCCCTCGCCGGAAGAATTCTTCCAAGAAATAGATATCATTATTAAGAGTCATAGCCTGCGAGGCTCGGAATCGCTCTGCCGCCTTTTGCAATATCTCGCAAAACAATCGATTGAGCATCCCGACGCGCCGCTAAAGGAGTATCAGATTGCCACGGAGGTGTATGGGCGGCACTCGGACTTCGATCCGCAATCTGACTCTACCATCCGAGTGCAAGTTGGACGCCTTCGTCTGAAGCTGGCGGAGTACTACGCTGGCGAGGGCGCGACAGACCACATCGTGGTGAGGATTCCAAAGGGCAGCTATCACCTTACATTCGAGGCTCGTTCTTTCGAGGCGAAACCCATCGTTTCGGGCACGGGGCCGCGGAACGTACCCCACCCTGAGGCGCCGGGGAGCGCTGTGGTCGAAGTTGTTCCAGCGCGTTGGCGGATAGCTGGGGCCTTGCTGCTGGCTGCACTCGTCATCTCGTTGGTCGCATTGGGAAGTGCGCTACGGAACCGCAGAGTGCCAGAACCCGCGATGGCGAAGCCCGACGTCGCGCGGACCACCGGACCTCTGGCTGACTTTTGGAGGCCATTTACTTCGGGAGCTGAAGAGCCTTGGGTAATCTTCAGCAATGCCGCTTTCGTGGGGCGGCCTGAGACCGGCATGCGTTACTACAATTCGAGCCAGGATTCCAAGAGCACGGTGTACGACCATTACACGGGCGTAGGAGAAGTATTGGCCATCCACGCCCTCGATGACGCTTTCAGCACGCTGGGACAGAGAGTGCGGGTGAAACGCGGAAGCTTGTTTTCGCTGGATGATGTGAAGAGTAACAACCTGATTTTTGTCGGCTCTCCTTCGGAAAATCTCTCGCTGCGAGACATACCGGGCACGCAGGAGTTCGTTTTTCAGAGAGTGGCATCGGGGCCGCGGCAGGGCGATCTTTCGGTGATCAACAGGCATCCGAAACCGGGAGAAGCCAGCAGCTACCTTGCCACTCCGTCCGATGTTCCGCAGACTGAAGATTATGCAGTCGTTGGGTTAGTACCGGGAATAGGATCGGGGCGGTACGTAATGATTCTGGCGGGAACCACCACGTTCGGGACGCAAGGCGCAGTCGAGTTTGTTTGCCGGCAGGAGTCGGTGGAAAAATTGTTGCAGTCGATTCCCCATTCCAGCGGCGAGCAGATAAAACCGTTCGAGGCCCTGGTGCGAGTAAAGATTGCTCGCGGCGTTCCGGTGGGAACCGAACTGGTCAGCGTGCGCGGACGCTGAGTTCGTCCGGCCGTCTTTCATTCGAGAAACTTCGCAAGCGCTTCATTTTAGAATATCTATCAGATGCCAGCGTACCAGGCGTATCCTCCTTCTGGGGCCGCGGAGCCCAGGCCTTTTCCAAATCCTTTCAGGCTGTCGGTAACCGTCAACTGAGTGATGTATTTCACGCTCTTGTACCCGAGCTGGCGGGGGAGCCGCAGGCGAAGCGGCCCGCCGTTGCCCACAGGGAGTTCATCGCCATTCATCCCATAAGCAAGAAAAGTCTGAGGATGCATTGCGTCCGCCATATCGATGCTTTCCCACCACTCGGGATCGATCGAAGAGTAGACAACATATCTGGCTTGCGGATGGATTCCGACGAGGTCCAAAACGTGCGAGAGAGGTACGCCGATCCACTCGGCGATGTAGGACCAACCCTCCTCACACTGCAGCATCGTGATCTGGCTGTGCGATGGGTAGCTCTTAAGCTGATCAAGTGAAAACGACGCCGGTTGAGCGACCATGCCGCTGACGGAGAGCCGCCAGTCGGCGAACCCTCCGGCCTGAAGGCGCTTGAACGCTTCATTCAGAGGAGCAATTTCGTTCGGGAATGGCGGCTTCGAAATCTGGCTTCGCGGAAATTCACGGGCTAACGAGTGCCTGGTCAGCAGCCGCTGAGAAGCATAGGTCAGCGTTTCTCCGATGCCGTAGATTCCACCGTGATCGGGCGGAATCAGTCCATAGCTTTGCGCAATGCGCGCGGCCGCGCCAAGGCCGAATGCCCCTGCCGTGGCCGCGAGTCCGGTTGTGATCAGTTTGCGGCGTGACAGTTTGCGATTTGAAGTTTCGATCCGAGAACGCTCGATGCGAGAAGATTCGCTCATGTGTGCTCCAGAGGTGTAGCGGCGCGGCCTGTAATCATCGCGCGCATGCGGCTTTTAAATCCTGCAAGACAAACCATCACCACGTGGACGAGTAGAAAGAGCAGGAGGGCCAAGGAGACGAAGAAGTGAAGCGTGCGCGCGGATTGCTGGCCGCCTAACAGGTTGACCGTCGCCGGAAATGCAGAAACGACCGCGGGAGACATCGCCAGGCCCGTCCAGATTACCAGGGGAAACAAAACGAAGATCACGAACAGATAGGTCAGCCGCTGGATCAGGTTATACGACCAGGCCTCCGCCTGACTCGGCCGCTCGAAGCGCAAATGTTTGGCGATTGATTCCGAGAACTCCCGCCATGAAAAATCAGCTCCTCGCGGGAGCAAGTTTTTCGAAAAATGCTTCGTGAGCAGGCCGGAGATTAAATACAGCAAGCCGGTGAACACCACCACCCAGGCAGCTTGAAAGTGGAGATACCGGCTCCAGCCATTCTGGTCGGGAAGCACGTAGCCGTAGCCAGTCGGCACCAAATTCCTTGAGGCTGGGATTGGGAGTTTGAACAGCGCCGGAGTTAGATCGTTGCCGGTCTCGCCCCAATAGAAGCGAGGGTGAGAGATCACAATTTCAATTCCGCTGACGAGCAAAGCAATAAAGGATAGGGTGGTGATCCAGTGAGTGACGCGGACGAGGGCAGAATGCCGCGAAGTAACTCCGGCGGATGGGACAGCCGAGACGGAACTTGGGACCCAAGCGGAATCGCTCACACGGAAATCGTATCATGTCGCGCGCAAAGTCTAGCACTCCGCAATGGTCTGCTTATACACGGCCAAAAATTGAACAATCCAGCAGCACACAATTGACTCAGTAACAGCGGGCAACAGCCAAATACTGAGCGTGCTATACTTCTGCGCCAAAACCAAACAAATGGCGACCTTTGCCGAGCTAGAGATTGCCATCGAGCGACCTCTTAACGAGAAGGACGGATATCCGGTAGTGATGCGCCTCTTCGCCCCGAAGAGCGATCAGGATCGGCGCTTCCCTGACACCGGCTCGGCCCTCCTGAAAATCGATCTTGATGAGCTGCACAATCTTCGCGGCGAGGATGCCAAGTACGGGGCACGGCTATCCGAGGTGTTCTTTCAGGATCGAAACATCCAAACCGCGTTCGAGAGTGCGCGGACGGCAGCTACTGCTGAGGGCGAAAACGCCGTTCTTCGCGTGCGCCTGTTTCTCGACGATGGCACCGAAGCTCTTCACAAGGTTCGCTGGGAGTGCTTGCGCGATACCAAGGGCAAGTCTTTGTTTAACAGCGATACCATCCTGTTTTCCCGCTATCTAGCCAGTTCCGAGTTGAGGCCGGTCAGCGGGAAAACCGCGCCCAAAGCGCTGATCGCCATCGCGAACCCGCGTCTTGCCGACAGCATCGACCCGGAAGATCCCAGCAAGGCATTGGCACCGGTTGACGTGCCGAATGAAAAGCTGCGCGCAGAAAATGGTTTGAATAATGCGGGTTTCTCCGTTACTACTCTGGCTTCGCCACCGAACGGTACCGTTCCGGCTACGTCGGCGAACATCCTGAACGAATTGGCCAATGGTTACGACATTCTCTATCTGGTTTGTCACGGAGGCCTGGTTGGCGACGACCAGGTGCCGATGCTGTGGCTGGAAGATGGCGAGGATCCGGTCAAGGCCTCGCTGCTCGTCGAAGGCATCCGGCTCATGAACAAGCAGCCGCGGCTGGTTGTGCTGGCGTCGTGCCAGAGTGCGGGAGTCGATAGCAAATCGGCGTCGAGTACGCTGGGCGCACTGGGCCCGTTGCTCGCCGGCGCGGGGGTTCCCGCAGTCATTGCGATGCAGGGCAACATTAAGATGACCACCGTCAAGAAGTTCATGCCAGAGTTTTTCAAGGAACTGGCCAAGGACGGGCAAATCGACCGTGCCATGGCCGCAGCGCGGCGACGCGTGGTGGGCGATCCAGATGAGCCCGACTGCGATGATTACTGGATGCCCATCCTATTTATGCGGCTGCGCAGCGGCCGTATCTGGTACCAGCCCGGACTGGGAAGCTCAGACGGCACTGCGAGTGGACTGGACAAGTGGAAGATCATAGCGAGCGCGGTGGCGAATAGGGATTGCCAGTGCACACCGATCATCGGTCCGGGCGCGCTCGAAGGGTTGGTGGGTTCCTGGCGGGATGTGGCTACGGACCTTTCGGAATCCTTTGGCTACCCCATGGGCGGGAATGCTCGCGAGGACTTGCCGACTGTGACGCAGTTCATTGCGGTCAACCAATCCGTGGCCTACTACGCAAAAACGGAATTGGTCAAGCGGGTTGTGGCTGGCATCAAGAAGCGCTGGTCATCTGCGGCAATGGAAAAGCTCGATGCTTCCGATCTCGCCTCGGCTCCGCTGATCGTGAAAGAAGCGGGCCGGATGCTCCGCCAGCAGAACCCGCTTGAGCCGCACCGGTTGTTGGCGTCGCGGCCGTTTTCTATTTATGTCACGGTGAATCCGGACGATTCGATGGAAGATGCACTGCGCGAAGCCGGACGCGATCCGCGATCGGATTTCAGCCGCTGGAATTCGAATACTTATTTTGATCTGCTGAACTTCCGGAAATATCCCAGCATTAATGATCGTTACCCGGACTACACTCCCTCGGTTGATCAGCCGCTGGTCTACCATTTATTCGGACAGCTGCGGCTGCCGGATGCGCTTCCCGCGGCGGATGGAAAAACTCCTGACGACCTTGCGGGTGCGGCCGATGAGGTGAAGGCATCGCGCGAGGTTGCCGGCTGTGCTTCTTGCGTGATCACGGAAGACGATTTCTTCGATTACATGCTGACCATCGGCAATAAAGGGGGAACAAAGCCGGTGCGCGCCGCTCTGGCCTCGAACGCGCTGCTGTTCTTCGGCTTTCGCCTGGACGACTGGAGCTTTCGCGTGCTGCTGCGCAGCATCTTCAATAAAGAAGGAAGCCTGGCGCGCAACGTCGGCCAGAACTTGCTGCCATGCATCGGGGCGCAGGTGCAACCCGATGAAGGCCGGATTGATCACCCGCTGCGCGCCGCAAACTATTACCAGGATTATTTTCAACAGTGCAAGATCGAAACGTTCTGGGGCAATGTGGATGAATTTGCCCGGGCGTTCGACAAGAATGTGCCGGCAGTCGACCGGTTTTTGCAGGAGATCGCGAAGAATCTGGCGCAGCCTCTATGAAATCACCGGCGAATCCCTACGTTGGTCCGCGTGCGTTTCTCGAAAGCGAGCTTCTGTACGGGCGCGATCGCGAGGTCGCGGATCTGAGGGACATGCTGCTGGCCGAACGCATCGTGCTCTTGTACTCGCCTTCCGGCGCTGGCAAGAGTTCATTGCTGCAGGCGCGTTTGATTCCGGTGATGAGGGACCGCGGGTTCACGGTACGCAAGGTGATTCGAGTGAACGCGGCACCGCCCGCGGGTTCCACGGGCAACCGGTATGTCATCAGCATGATGACTTCGCTCCAATTGGAAGGCCGGCCCGCGGAATTCGAGAAGCTCACTCTGAATCAATATCTGGAGGCAGAACCCAACGGTGAATTGCTCGTATTCGACCAGTTCGAGGAAGTTCTCACTACCGACGCAGTAAACATCCAGGCCAAGCGCGATTTCTTTGAGCAGGTCGGCCATGCGCTGCGCGCCCGCGGCCGCTGGGCGTTGTTTGCCATGCGCGAGGACTTTCTGGCCGCGCTCGATCCTTATTTGAACTACATTCCTACGCGCCTTTCCAACACATTTCGCCTGGGCCTGTTGAGTTACGAAGCTTCGATGAAGGCGATTCGGGAGCCGGCAGCGAGGGTGGGCGTGAAGTTCCTGGACGATGCGGTGCAGCAGATCGCCGACGATTTGCGGCAGGTAAACGTTCCCCAACCCGATGGCAGCGTCGCCGTCCAATTAGGACAGTTCATCGAACCGGTGCAGCTTCAAGTGGTATGCCTGCGCCGATGGGAGGATCTTGCGGAAGGTTCCCAGGAGATCACCAAGAGCGCGCAGGCTCAGATCGGCTCAACCGCGCTGGCCGACTACTACGCCGCAACCGTTGCCCAGGTCGCCGCTGACTCGGGAACTATGGAGCGAACCATTCGCGACTGGTTCGAACATAGCCTGATCACCAAGATACACACGCGTGGCCAGGTAATGATGCACCCGAATGAGACAGATGGCCTCGACAACAATACCGTCATCAAACGGCTGGAGGAAGCGCACCTGGTGAATTCCGAGATGCGCCTGGGCTCGAGGTGGCTGGAATTGTCGCACGACCGGCTGATTGAACCGGTGCACTCCAGCAACAAAGCCTGGAACCAAAAAAACCTGGCCCCGCTGCAGCGCGAAGCTGAGATATGGAACGATCAGGGACGGCCTCCGGATCTTTTGCTGGGAAAGGAGTCCCTGCCTGCCGCCGAGGAATGGGCGCGAACCAACAAACTGAATTCCACGGAAGAAGACTTCCTGAAGGAGTCGCGCGAGGCCGTGCGGCAGAGGCTCGCGGACGAGGCCCGCAGGTTGAAGGATATTCGTACGGCGCTGATTCTGAAGCGGCTCATGGCGGCGCTATTGCTGGTCCTGGCCTTGGCCATTTATAAAACTGTAAAGGCCCATACGGCAAAAATCAGGGCCGAAGAAGCAACCGTCAAGGCAGAAGCCGGGAAATTGCTCGGTGAAGCTCTCATCTACAAGCAGTCTCGTCAGGACCTGGCCGCGCTCCTGGCAATCGAGGGCATGAAGAAGGTCGAGAATGAGAAGGGCGACGACCCCGACGTTACCTTTCGAGCGCGCAGCACTCTGCTCACGCTGCTCCAGGCGAATCCTTTCCTGAGCAAGATTCTGCATCATGGCAACAGAGATTTGTACAAGGTAGTTTTCAGCGCAGACGGCAAGCGGCTGGCCTCGGCGAGCGCTGACAGAACGGTTCAGCTTTGGGACGTGGACAGCCGCCGACCCCTTGGCAAGCCGCTGCCGACCGACAGTTTTGAGATCGCATTCAGCTCCGACGGCAAGCTGCTGGCCACAGCGAGTTATCAAGGAAAGGTTCAGCTTTGGGACGTGGAGAAAGGTCATCAGCTTTGGGACGTGGATAAAGGTCAGAAGGTGGGCGAGCCGCCGCCAATTTTCATGAATTTAGCGTTCCTTTCCGGCGACAAACTGCTGGCCACAGTGGGTGTTGGCCTAACGGGCCAAACGGTTCAGCTTTGGGACGTAGACAGCCAGCAGCCCGTCGGCAAGCCGCTTCCGACCGGAGGTGGTGTGACCGCATTCAGCTCCGACGGCAAGCGGATGGCCTCAGGGAACGGAACCCTGTTTCAGGTATTGGACTTGGCCACCGGTGAGAGGGTTGGTGAGCAGGTGAAGGCAGAATCTGCGGAAGGAAAGTCGATCAAAGTCACAAATCTAGCGCTTAGCCCCCACGGCAATCGGCTGGCTGTGGCGAAAAGAGACGGAACAGTCCAGATATGGGACGTGTCCAGCGGCCAGCAATGGGGCGCTCCGCTGATATGTCACTCCAGCTTGGTTGAGATCACGACCCTGACTTTTCGGGGCGACGGCAATCGGCTAGCTGTGGCGAGCGATGACGGAACCCTTCAGGTGTGGGACGTCGAAGACAAAGACAAGCACCGGCTTCTGCTCGAACCCCTGGAAATCTACTCCAACTCTGTAGCATTCAGGCCGGAGCCAGAGGACCTCCCGGCCAGCCATCTGCTGGTTTCAGCGGGTGATTACGGAATGGTTCAGCTATGGGAACATGAGCATGAACAGCCGATAGGGCAGCGGCTGGGCAAGCGGCGCTTGGCGCCTTCCACTCCGGAGGGCCACACCAGCCCTGACTTTCTTGCCTCTCACGGCTCCGTCGCTGTCAGCCCCGACAGCAAAACCCTGGCCTTTGGGGATTCCAATGCGGTTCAGCTGTGGGACGTGGAAGGAAACCAGCAGGCGGGCCAACTGCCACCCATAGCCGGCTCCCCGCGTTTAGCGTTCAGTCCCCCTGACGGCAAAATGCTGGCTGCGGCGAACAATGGAACGGTTCAACTGTGGGATGTCGCAAACCTCCAGCCTATGGGCAAACCGCTACCGACAGGCCGATCGGTCAACAGTTTAGCGTTCAGCCCCCCCGATGGTAAGCTGCTGGCCACAGTCACCGAGGATGGGACAATTCAGATATGGGACGTGGCCAGCGGCCAGCCGGTGGGTGAGCCGCTACCGACAGCCGAGAGCGACCCTGACACGCGTTTAGCATTTAGCCCTGATGGCAATACACTGGCTGAGCTCCAATTCGGAGTAGTTTATCTGTGGGACGTCAACAAGCAACAGACGCTCGGCGAGCCGCTGAAAAGCCAATCTGGAGATCTCTTATCCGTCGTTGTGTTCAGCCCCGACGGCAAGCTGCTGGCCATGGGAAGCGATGAAGGAACAATTCAGCTCCTTGAGGCGTCCAGCCACCAGACACTGGCCCAACTGAAAAGCAGTCAGAAGGGAGTTGCAAGCCTGATGTTCAGCCCCGACGGCAACGTGCTGGCCTCGGGTAGCGATAACGGAACGGTTCAGCTATGGGACGTGGCCAGCCGTAATGCGCTGGGCGAGCCGCTGAAAGGCCACCCGGATGCGCCCCCGAGCTTATTAGCGTTCCGGCCGGACGGGAAGGGGCTGGTCTCGGCGGGCGCTGACGGAACGGTTTGGCGATGGGACATCGACCCCGAATCCTGGGCGAAGAAACTCTGCAGCATCGCGAATCGTAACCTCTCGCAGGACGAATGGAATAAGTACATGAAGGACACACCCTACCACCTTACCTGTCCAAACCTGCCGTCCGGCGAAGGCGTGACGCCCGCGAAGTAGTTCCACATCTACCCGCACACCCGCGGAACGGGAAGGCACACAAAGCTACGATGACCAGCGATCGGTTTTGTTATGGTTTCGCTTAAATTTAGAGTTATACTCAGCGAACGATAAGCCGCCCCGGAGGCGTGGTGGACGATCCTACGGTCTCGATCACGAACGATCCTACGGCCTCGATGACTGCGGACGCCGCTCAACCAACGCCCGGCATCGTGGGCACATGGGGTTCCCTGAGGCTCATCCAGAGAGTGGGACAAGGATCGTTCGGAGAAGTGTATCGCGCCTTTGACACCACTCTTGAACGGGAAGTCGCGCTGAAACTCTTGTTGCCTCGTGGACAAGACAAGGAGACCGAGGCTAAAGCTCTGCTTCGTGAAGCCCGCGCGCTCGCGCGAGTTCGCCATCCCAACGTGGTTCCGGTTTATGGAGTGGATAGTCACGACGGCCGCGTCGGCTTCTGGAGCGACTTCGTTCACGGAAAGACGCTGTCGGCGCTGCTGACCGCAGAGGGACCTTTTAGCGCACGGGAAGCCGCTCTTATCGGGGTTGATTTGTGCAAGGCGGTTGGCGCGGTTCACGCTGCCGGGCTTCTTCATCGCGATATAAAGAGCGCGAACGTGATGCGCGAGGCCGGTGGGCGTATTCTTCTGATGGACTTTGGCCTCACCCATGACAATAAGGCAGAGCAGTTCCTCAGCGGGACTCCGGTCTATATGGCTCCGGAGTTGTTGGCCGGCGCTCCGTCCACGGTCGCAACCGACATTTACGCGCTCGGAATTCTGATGTTTCACCTCTTGACTGGCAAGTATCCCGTGGACGGATCGAGCATCCGCGAGATCAAGTCGGCACATGATTCGGGCAGCCGCACGACTCTGCTCGATGTTCGTCCGGATTTACCGGAGCAGTTGGCGCACGTGGTTGAAATCGCCGCGAATCCTGATCCGTCGAAACGGTACCGCAGCGCTGGGCAGATGATCGCGGCACTGACCGAAGCCGCCGGCCTGGGACCCGCAACGGTCGAGGGCAAAGAACAAGGCCGCGCGCACCGATTTCGTTTGTGGATTTTGGCGGCGGTTGTGGCAGCAGTGGCGATTGCATTTGCGTTCCCGCAGGTCCGCCAGGTATTTCTCTCAAATAAAACAAGCGGCCAGCCGATCGCCGCAGTGCACGACGACTATCAAAAGGCGCACGATCTTCTAGAGCACCACTACCGGCCGCAGGCTCTCGAAGCCGCGATTCCGCTGCTCCAGAAAATCGTCGCGCAGGATTCCGGCTTCGCCCCTGCCTTCGGCGATCTGGGGCGCGCCAACGTTTTGCAGTTTATCCAACAGCGCGATAGCAAGTACGTCGAACCCGCCCGCCTAGCCAGTCTTCAAGCGTTGAGCCTAAGGCCTGATTTCGCCGCGGCTCATGTAACGCTCGGAATGCTGTATACCTGGACGGGCAAAAATGACCTCGCTGCGCAGGAGTTGGACCAGGCCCTCCGGCTTGATAAATATAACGCCCAGGCTTACGGCGCCCAGGCAGAGCTTTTCTACAGGCAGGGGCGCAACGACGAAGTGGAAAGCACCTTGCAAAAAGCTATCAGCCTCGCGCCGGAAGACTGGGGTTTGTTGCAGCAGCTCGGCTCCTTCTACATGGAAACGGGAAAACTGGCCCAGTCCGTCGAACAATGGCAGAAAGCCGTCAACCTGGTTCCGGACAACCCGCGCGCGTATAACAACTTAGGTCTTGTTTACCGATTGCAGGGCCGGCCAGCCGAGGCTGAGGCCGCATTCCGCAAAGTGATCGACCTGGAGCCCACGTTTAGGCACTATATGAATCTTGGCAACGTCTTTCTGGACGAAGGGAAATATGCGGAAGCCAAATCTGCCTTTGAACACGCTATAGATTTGCGGCCAGATTATTACCGCGCGTGGGGAGGACTGGCAACCGTCTATCGCAATTCGGGGATCGATCGAGCCAAGGTGGAGGAGACATATCGCAAAGCGATTTCACTCACCGCGGATCTCCGGAAGCAGACGCCAAACGACGCCTATCTACTTGCGGATGCTGGTGACTATTACGCGGCGCTCGGGATGGAACGCGAGAGCACTCCCCTTCTGCAGCAGGCCGCCGCGCTTGCCCCCGACAAACCGAATGTGCTTTATGAGGTAGCCCTCGGCTATGACCGGCTCCACAAGAGGGATCAAGCGCTTCTGTGGATCGATAAAGCCGTCGCCGCCGGGATTACCACGCAGTTCCTGGGGCAAGTAGCGGAGCTTTCCAGCCTTCGCGCCGATCCGCGCTACCAGGCAATTTTGAACAAGAGACATTAACTCAATCTGCAAAAGAGAAAGGAGGACCCTATGCAAACCATCGCAATGCAACCAGAGCCAGATGTAGTAGTGCTGGGGATGTCGGATTTCGGGCTAAAGTTACGGGCCGACGATGACGACGACCCGGGCACCGACCATCCCACTCCACCAGCTCCGGACCGAAAAAAGAGCGGCGGCAAAGCAAAAGCAAAAAAGAAGCCAGCTCCGAAAGCTAAAAAGAAGAAGAAAAAGAAATAAGCATTCGGCCCCCTCCGGTCGCACGCAGGGGGCCTTTGTGTTTTCTAGGAAAGAAGGTTTCAATGCCTGATGACAGCTCCTCGCCCACAATGCCTCTTCCGATGGGAGTTCTTGAAACCGGCGGTTTTGCTGCCAGCATCGACGCTGGTTCGATTCAACAGCTAAAACTTCAAGGAACGGGCGGAAACGTTCCCAAGGACATTATCAAGGCCAAGGGACAGTCGGACGCAGCGCACTTTGGCATGGTCGGCGGCGAACTCAATGCCGACAATCTGGCGAAGGCCGGCTGGGCGGTGATATTCGGAGCGAGCATCGATAAGAGCATCAGAACCAATCTGTCGCCGCTCATCGAGCATCGCAAAAAGCAGGTGGACAACGATGCACTGTTCAAGATTCTCGATCCCCCCGCACCTAAGCAGAGCGCCGCCGATTGGTTGGCAGGATTCAAGACTAGCTTGAACGTGGTGGATCCCTCCAAGGGAGTGCCCTACTACGTGTTGATCGTCGCGCCTCCGGACGATATCTCGTTCGAGTTTCAGTATGAGCTGGATCTTTACTGGGCCGTAGGCCGGTTATGGCTGGAGAGCGCCGACGCCTTCGAGCGCTATGCCCAGTCGGTCGTAGCGTACGAGACCCAAAGCAAAGTTTCGTCTTCGCGGAAGATCGTGCTCTTCGCTCCCGACTACAACGGCAAGGATAACGGGGCAAGCAAACTGTTGTGCAGCAACCTGGTGAATCCGTTGATCCAGAATCCGATCGGACACGACGAAAAGTTCAAGATTGAATCTTTCGTCGGAGCAACCGCCACCAAGAGCAAGCTGAATGACATCTTCACCGGGGCCGACGGCACGCCGACGGTGCTGTTCACCGGCAGTCACGGCCTTTTGAAACTGCCCACCAGCAAGGAGCTGGGCGACGCGCAGGGCGCAATTGTTTGCCAGGATTGGCCGGGCGATCCTACGCCGCCGCTCGACAATACATATTACGCAGGCTGGGACTTGCCTAAGGACGCGAAAGTTCACGGCATGGTGCACTTCTTGTTCGATTGTTACGGCGTGGGATGGCCAAGGTACGATACTTACAACTCCAAGCCCAACGTTGAGATTTCTCCTGTGCCAATGATGGCGCGCTTGCCGCAGAAGCTGCTGGGACAAGAAAACGGCGCGCTAGCCGTGCTCGGACACATTGACCGCTCCTGGAGTTATTCTTACGAAGTGAACGGGCAGCCGATGGACCAGAGCTTCCGTGATGTTCTTACCAAGCTAATGAACGGCTACCGTTTTGGCAGCGCCACCGATCAGTTCAATTTTCGGTGGGCCGCGCTCAGCATTCCGCTCTCCGACACATTGCAGAAGATGCAAACGCGGCGGGGCCTGGATCAACTGGCAGCGCAACAGTGGATAGCGCGCGATGACGCGCGCAATTACATTCTCCACGG
>Ga0209420_1000683_pt1 | contig 17046 bp, 15 predicted proteins | sample BlaSpr_A8_OM1_O1_FD_187972 | JGI IMG/M metagenome (GOLD analysis project Ga0209420, IMG submission 187972) | Forest soil microbial communities from Thunder Bay, Ontario, Canada - Black Spruce, Ontario site 2_A8_OM1_O1 (SPAdes) (version 2) | ecosystem: Environmental > Terrestrial > Soil > Boreal... | reverse complement strand
CCCGTCCCGGTCGACGGGCGGCCCACAATCTACCTTGGCACCAGCCAGGATGTCGGCTTCACCTACCTGAAAAGCGGCGTGGTTCCCGGCCAGGTCGTCGGGATTCGCATCGACGCCGGAGTCGACGAGATCGACGAGGCGTTCGTGTACTCCAACGCCTCCTACATCCTCAGCGAGGGCGTGCAGGGCGCGGCCTCACCGGAGATCGTCGCGCAGGTCCACCAGGCCCGCGAGCTCATGAACCAGCTCACCCCGGCCGACTTCGGCCGCGCCGAGGGCCAGGTCGGCGGCCGGGCAGCGCTGACCGAGGAAGGCCGGGCCAGGGCGGAGGAGCTCGCCGGGGCGCCGCTGACCGAGGCTCAGCTTAAGCGGCTGAACATGGCGGCCACCGCGCACTACGAGTACATCGAGAACGTCCACTACGTGGTGCACGACGGCAAGGTGTACATCATCGACCAGACCACCCACGAGGTGATGTACAACCCCGAGACCGCGACCGAAAGCCGGTGGAACGGCGGCCTGGCCCAGGCGGTCGAGGCCGAGCACGACCTGACCATCCGCGCCGACCCGGCGACCAGCAAGAGCGTCACCGCTCATGACCTGTACACGCAGGACGTCTACGGCCGGGTCACCGGCGCCTCGGGCACCGCGCTGGGCAAGGGCGAGCAGTTCGCCGCTCAGGGCCTGTCGCGCGAGATCGCCGACATCCCCCGCTACTACGACTCCCGGCTGGCGACCGAGGCCGACCACGTCAGCCCTCACCAGGCCGCCAAGCTCGACGCCGTCGCCGCCGACACCCGCGACATGCAGGCCAGCACCCAGAACCGGCCCCAGCTCATCCTGGCCCACCGCAACGACCTCGTCGCCGACCTGTCGGCCCGGCTGACCGAGCAAGGCGTAGAGCACACCGCGATCGACGCCAGGTGGTTCCTCGAGCAGGGCACCAACAGGGAAGCGGCGTTCAAGCAGGTGATCGAGCAAGCGGGCCGCCCCGGCCACGTGCTGGTCATCAATATGCAAGGCGCCCGCGGCGTCGATATCCCCGTCACCGACGAGGCCAAGGCAATGGGCGGGCTGATCGTGCGCGTCACCGCCCGGTCCGGCCTGTCGGAGGACATCGACACCCAGGCCCAGAACCGCGCCGCCCGGTCCGGCGACCCCGGCAGCGTCGTCTACTACATCAGCCCCGACGACGAGGCCTTCATCCTGTCAGAAAACCCCGACGTCCAGCTCGCCATCATCAGGTACACCAGCGCCGTCACCGCCCGCGACGAGGCCATGGCCACCGGCGACGTCAGCGCGACGGTCCAGGCCGCCCACGAGCTGGGCCAAGCCGAAGACCAGCTCAGGCTCCTCGTCCCCGATTTGCAGAAGGAGGCCGCTGCCCGCCTGGGCATGCACCTGCCGGCCTACCTGGCCAACGCACCGCCCGCCGCGGCGGCAGCCGCCGCGTTCGTCGGAGACCTGGAAACCGGCGTCGCCGACGGGCAGGTGACCCCGCAGGCAGGTCAGGACATGTTCAACCACCTGCAGCAGCTCCTGTTCGTCCCGCCCGGCCAGGACCCGCAGCAGGTCGACCAGCAGTACGCGCAGCTGGTCCAGGCCTACGACCAGGACGAGGCCCAGGGCCAGATAACCGAACCGGCCGCCACCACCCTGCGGCAAGAACTCGACACGCTCGGCACGGCCATGGGCGCCCTGTAGCGGTGAGCGTCCCGGCGCCCGCCTGGGTGGTGGCAGGCCCGCCCGGATCCGGCAAGAGCACGGTTGCGGAGCTGCTGCTGGCCGCGCTGGTGCCGACCCCGGCGCTGCTGGATAAGGACACCATCTACGGCTCGTTCGTGGCGGCCGTCCTGGCCGCCGGCGGCCGTCCGCATGGCGAGCGCGAAGGTCCCTGGTACGACGAGCACGTCAAGGTCCACGAGTACGCCGGCCTGACCGCCACCGCCCGCGAGATCCGGGCCCACGGCTGCCCGGTCCTGCTGTCCGGCCCGTTCACCGGGCAGATTCACGACGCTGAGCGCTGGCGCTCCTGGGTGGCCGAACTCGGCGGCGGAACCGTCCACCTGGTCTGGGTCAGATCCGACCCGGCCACCGTGCGGCGCCGGCTGGCCGCCCGCGGCCTGGATCGCGACGCGGCCAAGCTGGCGGATTTCGCGGCCTTCGCCGACCGGATCAGGCTGGGCGCCGAACCTGCTGCCCCGCACATGACGATCGACAACCGGCTCACGGCATCCGCCGCCCTGGACGATCAGATCGCCGCCCTGGTAACCCAGGCAGGCGCCGCAAGGCACTAGCGTAAGGTCGCAGCACCATCGACCACAGTTCAGGAGTCCCGTCATGCAGCTCAGTGCCCGCAATCAGATTCCGGCCCGTGTCATCAGCATCAACTTCGGTGAGGCCATCGCCAACGTCGAACTGGACGCGTGCGGCAGCCGCCTGGTGGCCTCGATCACCGTGGAAGCGGTCAAGCAGCTGGGCCTCGCCGAGGGCAGCGAGGTCACCGCCGTGATCAAGGCCTCGGACGTCATCCTGGCCGTCGGCGACTGAGCACCTCGAAAGGCCGCGAGCGAAAACATGGAACGGACGGTCCGGACCCCGGACGGCAGGACCCTGGCCATCGAGGAAGCGGGCGACCCTAACGGCCGCCCGGTCCTGGTCCACAACGGCACGCCGAACTCCCGGCACATCTATCAGCCCGTCACGATCGACGCCGCCGTCCGCGGCCTGCGCCTGATCAGCTACGACCGGCCCGGTTACGGCGGCTCGGACCCGCAGCCTGGTCGCAGCGTCGCGGACTGCGCGGCCGACGTCCGGGCCATCTGCGCCGAGCTCGGCATCGACCGGCTGGCCATGTGGGGCATCTCCGGCGGCGGGCCGCACGTCCTGGCCTGCGCCGCGCTGCTGCCCGATCTGGTCACCGCCGTGGCCTCGCTGGCCTCGCTGGCTCCGCTCGACGCCGAGGGCCTGGACTGGTTCGACGGCATGGGCGAGCTGAACGCCGAGGACATCCGGCTGTTCCTGCGCGACCGCGACGCCGCCCGGGTCAAGCTGGAGTCTGACCGGGAGGCCATCCTGGCCTCGTCGGCCGCCGATGTGGCCGCCACGCTGCACACCCTGCTGTCACCCGCCGACGCGGCGGTGCTGAAGGACGCCCTGGCGGACTACCTCAGTTACTGCGATCACGAGGGCCTGGCCCCGGGCGTCCAGGGCTGGTGGGACGATGCCGTGGCGCACGGCGGCCCGTGGGGTTTCGACCTGTCCGCCATCTCGGTCCCGGTCCTGCTCATGCACGGCCGGCAGGACAAGTTCGTGCCGTTCGGCCACGGTCAGTGGCTCGCCGCGCACATCCCCGGCGTCGAGGCCAGGCTGCTCGACCACGACGGCCACCTGACCCTGCTGGCCAGCCGCATCCCCGAGGTGCACTCCTGGCTGAAGGAGCGGCTATCAGGCCGTAACTGACTGGGGGAGCGGCTATCAGGCCGTAACCAGCTCGGAGTCGCGGTTGACCAGGGCCGCGTAGCGGCCGCCCAGCGCGAGCAGCTCGTCGTGCCTGCCCCGCTCGGCGATCTGCCCGTCGTCAAGCACGAGGATCTCGTCGGCGTCGCGGATCGTCGACAGACGGTGCGCGATCGTGATCGTGGTCCGGCCCGCGGACAGGGCGTCGATGGCCTCCTGCACGGCCTGCTCGGTCTGGGTGTCCAGGGCGCTGGTGGCCTCGTCAAGGACCAGGATGGGCGGATCGCGCAGCACGGCCCGGGCGATGGCCAGGCGCTGCTTCTCGCCGCCGGAGAACCGGTAGCCGCGTTCGCCCACGATGGTGTCGTAGCCGTCGGGCAGGGACTCCAGGTGATCGTGGATCTGGGCGATCTTCGCGGCCGCGACCAGCTCGGCGTCGGTGGCGCCGGGCTTGGCGAACCGCAGGTTGTCGGCCACCGAGGCGTGGAACAGGTAGGTCTCCTGCGAGACCACGCCGACCGTGGCGGTCAGCGTGTCGAACGACATGTCCCGCACGTCGACGCCGTCGATCAGCACGCGACCTTCTGTCACGTCGTACAGGCGGGGAATCAGGTAGCTGAGGGTGGTCTTGCCCGAGCCGGTCTCGCCCACGATAGCGAGCGAGTGCCCGGCCGGGACCGTGACGTCGATGCCGCTCAGCGTCGGCCGGCCGGTGCCGGCGTAGCTGAAGCCCACGTCGTCCAGGCGCACCTCGCCGCTGACCTTGCCGATCGTCACCGGATGGGCCGGCTCGGCGATGTCGACGGGCAGGTCCAGGTACTCGAAGATCCGGCCGAACAGCTCCAGGGAGCTCTGCATGTCCACGCCGACGCTGAGCAGCTGCACCATCGGGCGGAACAGGGCCTGCTGCAAGGTGGTGAACGCGACCAGGGTGCCGATCGAGATGGCCATGCGGTCGCCGTGGCCAGTCAGCCCGGTAACCCAGTAGATCACCGCGGGCATGGAGGACATGACGATCTGGATCGTCGACTGGCGCCAGCGGCCCGCCATATTCGAGCGGACCTCCAGATCAGAAAGCTTGTCAGACTCGCCGGCGAAGGAGTCGGCCAGCGAGCGGGAGCGGCCCATGGTGTGGCCGAGCAGGATGCCGCTCACCGATAGCGACTCCTGCACGATCGAGGAGATCACGGCGAGCTGGCGCTGCCGGTCGCGGGTGATACGCCGCCGCTCGGTCCCCACCCGGCGGCTCACCCACACGAACGCGGGCAGCATGATCAGCGACGCGATCGTCAGGCGCCAGTCCAGGACGATCATGGCGATGATGGTGGCGATCACGGTGGTCAGGTTGGACACCAGCGTGGTGGCGGTGGTGGTGACGGTCGACTGCATGCCGCCGATGTCGTTGGCGATGCGCGACTGCACCTCGCCGGTGCGGGTCCTGGTGAAGAAGGCCAGCGACATGCGCTGGAGGTGCGAGTAGACGGAGGTGCGCAGGTCGTGCATGACCCGCTGCCCGACCTTGGTGGATACGTAAGTCTGCGAGACGCTGAACGAGCTGTTGGCGATCGACACCACGACCATGCCGATGGCGAGCACGGCGAGCAGGCCGAGCCGTGCCTGCGGCAGGGCCACGTCGATGACCGCGCGGATCAGGAACGGATTGACCAGGGATACGAGGGATGACGCGCCGACCAGCACCCCGACGAACAGCAGGCTCCACCGGTAGGGGCGGAACAGCCGCAGGATGCGCCGGATCGGCACGCGCGTGTTAGCGGTACCCAATAAGGCCTCCAAGTAGTTAGTCCTGTTAGCTCAAACAGAGTATAACTCATAATTGTTCCCGGCTCAGTATGAGCGCCGCTCCTGGTAGAATCCGGATATGGAGTACGAGGACTCGGCCCAGCTGGCGGACCTGCTCCAGCGGCTGACCAAGCGGCTCCGCCACGCGCAGGCCGAGCGCCTGGCGCCGCTGGGGCTTACTCCGGCTCAGGAGCGTGCCCTGCGCATGATCACCCGCAGCCAGGAACCGCCGCGGATGACAGAGCTGGCCGATCACCTGGGCATCGTGCCGCGGTCGGTCACCACCGTGATCGACGCGCTGGAGCAGGCCGGGCTGGTCCGCCGCGAGGTTGACCCGCGGAACCGCCGTGCCATCCGCCTGCACCTGACCGACCAGGGCCTGGCCGTCCGCGACGGCATGCGCGAGGCCAGGCGGCGCGCGGCCGAAGACCTGTTCGCGCCCCTGTCCGGCGCTGACCGGGAGGCGCTGGCTAAGCTGCTAGGCCTTCTGGACCGTAAGGCCGAGGTCATCCCCTAGAGTTGCAATCTAGCCGTCGCTGGCAAAGAGGTAGTCGGCACCCATGGACAGTGACACCGTCATCCGCTTGCGCCGCGTCGTGCTTCGGCTCGCGCGGCAGCTGAACGCGGCCTCCGTGGGGGAGGGGCTGACTCCCACCCAGGCCTCCGTGCTCGGCGTGGTCAACAGCCGCGGCCCGGTCAGCCTGGCCGACCTGGCCGAGATCGAGGGTCTCAATCCCACCATGCTGTCCCGGGTGGTCGGCAAGCTGGATTCGTTCGGGCTGATCCGCAGGCTGCGCGACCCGGACGACTTCCGGGCCGCCCGGGTCGCGGGTACGCCCCAGGGCCGGGACGCCTACGAGCGGATCTCCGCTCAGCGTGCCGCGATCATCTCCGAATGCGTGGCGGACCTGCCCGCCGAGCAGGCCGATGCGCTGGTCGCGGCGCTGCCGGCGCTGGAGAACCTGGCCAGCGGCCTGCGGACCAGGCGCGGGCGCGGCCAGCCGGCCGGCGACGACCAGACCAAGCCCGCCTGATCGCGCCCGGGGCCTGCCGCAGGGCCTACCGCGGCCGCGACGCCTCGAGCTCGCTCCACTCGTCCGCGGCGATTAGGGTCCCGGGGGCGTCGGGACTCACGATCAGGATGTTGCTGGCGGTGTGCCGCCCCAGCTCCCGGCTCGCGCTGGCGTCCATCAGGGCGGGCAGCCCCTGGTGGCTGGACGCGCCGATCACGATGGTGCCGGCTCCGATCTCGGCCGCGTACTCGGCGATCATCCGCCCGGCCGTGCCGTGATCGGTGGCGTGCAGCAGGATCTGGCCCTCGGCCGGGACGTGATGCGCGGCCAGCAGGTCCAGCTGCCGCCTGACCGCGGCCCGGGCCTCGTCCAGGTCTTCCCCGTCGGTACCCGCATCGCCCGCGGTGGCGTCCTCCTGCACGTGGATCACGTGCACGGCCCGGCCATCCGCCGCCGCCAGCCGGGCCGCCGCCTCGGTGACCAGCGCGGCCATAGGCGAGCCGTCGACGGCGGCCACGATCGATTCTGCCGAACGGTCCGTGCTGCTAGCGTGCCCCGGCACCGGGATCAGCTCCGGGGCGGGCGCGGCCACCGCCGTAGCGGCCGCGGTCGCCTGGACCTGCTCGGCCTGGACCCGTTCGGCCTCGCTGAGCAGGCGGTGCCCGGTGGACAGGACGAAGATGCCGAGCACGATGGCGCCGGCGCCGATGAAGAACGGGAAGTGGATGTTGACCGCGATGACCATCCGGCCGGCCGCATAGGGGGCCAGGCCGCCGCCGATGAACCGGACGAAGCTGTACGCCGCCGAGGCGACCGGCTTCTCCACCGGGGAGACGGTCATCACGGCCTGGGTGGTGATCGTGTTGTTGACCCCGATGAAGATCCCGGACGCGATGACGGCCGGGATCAGCACCGCGCGATCCGTCGTCCAGATGGCGATGACCAGCACGATCACGGCGAACGCGGCCAGGTTGAGGTACATGGTCCTGGCGATGCCGAGGGATTCCTGCAGGCGGGGCGCGCCGAACACGGCGAAGAGGGCCACCATGATGCCCCAGCCGGTGAACACCAGGCCGAGCTTGATCGGGCTCAGGTTCATCGGGAACGGCGCGTACCCCAGGACGGTGAAGAAGCCCCAGTTGTAGCAGAGCGCGGTCAGCGACATGGTCAGCAGGCCGCGGTGGCGCAGGGCGCGCAGCGGCGCGGACAGGCTGGTCGGGCGGGCGGGCTTGGGCGTGGGCTCGACCAGCACCACGGTGGCGATGAGCGCGATGGCCATCAGGACCGAGACCCCGTAGAACGGGCCCCGCCAGCTGATCTCGCCCAGAGTGCCGCCCAGCAGCGGGCCGACCGCGATGCCGACGCCCAGCGCCGTCTCGTACAGCACGATGGCGCCGGCGAAGCCGCCGCTGGCCGAGGCCACGATGACGGCCAGCGAGGTGGCGATGAACAGCGCGTTGCCCACGCCCCAGCCGGCCCGGAACCCGATAATGGCGTTGATGCTGGGGGAGGCCCCGGCCGCGGCGCTGAACAGCACGATCAGGATCAGGCCCGCGATCAGCGTCTTCTTGGCCCCGATCCGGCTCGAGACCCAGTTGGTGATCAGCATGGCCACCGCGGTGACCACCAGGTAGCTGGTGAACAGCAGCGTGACCTCACTCGGCGAGGCCTTCAGCTCGTGCGAGATGGCCGGCAGGATCGGGTCCACCAGCCCGATGCCCATGAACGACACGACGCAGGCGAACGCGACCGCGAAGACCGCTTTCGGCTGCTTGAACGGGCTCGAAGCCGCGCCCGTATGGGTGCCACTCATCGACGTACTCCAATCATCGTGTCTTGCGTCGTCGTTGCCCGGCTCCGGTCTACGCGGGCGCCGGTGCCGTCATCGTCGCCCGGCTCCGGCTCCGCCGACGCCGTCATCGTTGCCCGGCTCCGGCTCCGGCTCCGGCTGACGCCGGTGCTGGTGCCGTCAGCGGCTCCGTGCCCTGGGCGTTGGCTAGCGCGTCGATGGCTGGCAGCGCCGCCTCCAGCGCGGCCAGGTCGCCGGGGCCGAGCCGGTCCAGGATCAGGCCTAGCCGCTCGGCCCGGGCCGCCCGCCGCCGGGCCAGCAGGGCCCGGCCCGCGTCGGTGATCCGGACCTGGACCACCCGGCCGTCGCTCGGGTCGGCGGTCCGGTCCGCCAGCCCGGACTCCTCTAGGCGGGCGATCAGCTGGGTCATGGCCGGCTGGGTCACGCCTTCCCTGACCGCGAGGGAGGTCAGGCGGCACGGCCCCGAGCGCTCCAGGGTGGCCAGGGTCGCGGCCGTGGTCAGGGACAGCCCGTCTGCGGTGCTGATGGAACGGAACAGCCTGACCAGCCGCTCCAGGCCGGCCGCGATACCGGCGGCCAGCGCCTGCCCCTCCGGCCTGCCTGAAATTTCCATAAGTAACTTATATCATGTCCTTATGTAAATGAGAACCGCGCCGTAACGCTGCCGGAACGCTCACCTTCTAAAGTGACGCCATGAGATACCGTGCCGCTTCCTGGATGGTGGCCGGGCTGACCGCGCTCGTCTTGGCGACAGCGCTGACGCTGCTGGGCCTGGACGCCCGGTATATCGACGCGGGCAAGCTCGGCTTCGAGGCCGTGCTGGGCGTGGCCATCGTGCTCTACGCGGGCACCGGTCACCTGATCATGGTGCGTCGGCCCGGCAACGCCATCGGCTTGCTGCTGGCCCTGGTCGGCCTGGTGCTGGCCCTCGAGATGCTGACCGAGCAATATCCCCTCTACGGACTGGTCACGGCACCGGGCTCGCTGCCCGCGGCGCGGCTGGTGGGCTGGTTCTCCGTGCTCGTGGCCGTCCTGGCTGTGTTCCTGCTGCTCTTCCTGGTTCTGCTGTTTCCCGACGGGCGGCTGCCGTCCCGCCGCTGGCGCCCGGTGCGGACGGGATTCCTGGTCGTCATGGCTGCCTCCGTGCTGACCCAGATGCAGGCGGGCCAGTACATCAGCGGGGGGCTGACCGACATCCTGGATGATTCCCACGCCAGCTACCCGAACCCGCTGGGCATCTTCCCCCACCACGGGTGGTTCGCCGGGTTCGTCGCCGCGGTCGTGGTCGCCACTTTCGCGGCTGCCCTCTGCGCCGTCGCCTCGGTGTTCGCCCGGCGGCGCGGGGCCAGTCCCGATCGGCGCAAGCAGCTGGCCTGGCTCGGTTACGTCGGTATCGTCACGGTCTTCTGGATTCTGCTGCTGGCCCCGGGAGCCGCCATCGATCCGGGCGGCGGCGGCGCGCTCGGCACCGTCCTGTGGACCGTGATGGTCCTGACGCCGGTGGTCGGCATCCCGGTGGCCTGCGTGGTCGCGGTGCTTAAGTACCGGCTGTACGACATCGACCGGCTGATCTCGCGGACCGTGTCCTACGCCGTGGTGACCGGGCTGCTGGTCGGGCTGTACGCGGGGCTGGTGCTGCTGGCCGGACATGTGCTGCCGGTGCATGGCTCGATCACGGTGGCCGGGGCCACGCTAGTGGTGGCGGCGCTGTTCAGCCCAGTGCGGCGGCGGGTCCAGCACGTGGTGGACCACCGGTTCAACCGGACCCGCTACGATGCCGAGCTGATGACGGCGGCTTTTGCGACCCGGCTGCAGGACGCCACTGACCTGGACGCGGCCCAGGCCGACCTGGCCGCCACCGTCGACCGGGCGCTGCAGCCCGCGCACCTGTCGCTATGGCTCATGAGCTGACCAGGGTCTCCAGCCGCTGCGCGTTGCGGTGAGCCCAGTCGCTGTAGCAGTTGTTGAACAGCACCTGCGTCACCTGGGCCGTCCCGGCCAGGCCCTCGATCCGGGGCGCCCACTCGCTCAGCTCGTCATCGCTGTACCGGTAGCCGAACCGCTCCGCGATGCTCTTGGACGTCCACTTCTCCGAGTGGCCGTGCATGCGGACTACGGCCAAGTCGCTGGTCGCGGCCAGCACCGGGGGGATTGAACTCGGATAGCCCTGCGGCATGTCCACGCACACGTAGGGCAGGTCGTGCTCGCGCAGGAAACCAAGGCTCTCCTCCTGATTGTCCTCGGTCATCCAGGTATGGTTACGGAACTCAACGCACACCCGCCGCGGCGCGGCCCGGCGCGCGCACGCCAGGATGTAGTCCTTGTTCGCCCGGGAGATCGGGAACCATGGTGGGAACTGCAGCAAAATAGCGCCGAGCTTGCCGGCCTCGTACAGCGGCTCCAGCGCGGCCAGGAACCGCTCCCAGGCCTGATCGGCTAGGGCCGGGTCCACGTCCTTGAGGTACACCCGGTCCTTGCCGGCCTGCGATGCTGCCTCGCGCAGGTCAGCCGGCAGCGCCTTGACCGGCGTCGGGTGCTGGGTGAACAGGCTGAAGGCCTTGATGTTGAAGGTGAACCCGGTCGGCGTCCGGTCCGCCCAGGCGCGGGCGGTCTGCTCGGCGGGCAGTGCGTAATAAGTGGCGTCCACCTCGACTATCGAGAACTGGCTGGCGTAGTACCGCAGCCGTTTCTCCGGCGTGGTCGCCTCGGGCGGGTACCAGCCGGATTCGATCAGCGTCCGGTCCGTCCAGCCCGCCGTGCCGACCTCGATAACCCCCATACCGGACATAGGTTATCCGGGGCAGAATGCGCCCATTACCAGATCGGCGGGCTTCAGCCGTCCCGCAGGGCTGCCTTGAGGATCTTGCCCGACGGGCCTTTGGGCAGCTCGGCCACGAACCTGACCTCGCGCGGGTACTTGTAGGCGGCCAGCCGCTCCCGGCAGTAGGCGATGACCTCATCCGCGGTCAGCTCGGACCCCTCGCGGCAGGCCACCACGGCGACGACCTCCTCGCCGAGCCGCTCGTCCGGCTTGCCGATCACGGCCGCCTCGAGGATGCCGGGGTGGGCGTACAGGACCTCCTCGATCTCGCGCGGGTACACGTTGTAGCCGCCGCGGATCACCAGGTCCTTGGCCCGGTCGACGATGAAGTAGAAGCCGTCGTCGTCCATGTAGCCGAGGTCGCCGGAGTGCAGCCAGCCGCCGCGCAGGGTCTCGGCGGTGGCCTCGGGCCGGCCGAGGTAGCCCTTCATCACGTTGTGCCCGCGGATCAAGATCTCGCCCACGTGCTCCCTGCCGGGCGGCAGCGGCCGGTCCTGGGCGTCGCCCACCCGCACGGTGACGCCCCACAGCGGCTTGCCTATCGATAGCACCCGCCGGTCGCCGGGCCGGTTGAAGGTGCACGAGCTGGCGGTCTCGGACATGCCGTAGCCCTCGAGCACCTCGATGCCGTACTTGCCCTCGAAGGTGCGCATGATGTCTTCCGGCAGCGACGCGCCGCCGGATACCGCGACCCGCAGCGCGGACAGGTCCCGGCCGGTGATGTCCAGCTGGGCCAGGGCGTGCAGCATGGTCGGCACCCCGCCGATCACCGTGCACCGGTCGCGCTCGAGGATGTCAATCACGTCACCCGGCTGGAAGCGCGGCACGATCGACAGGCAGCCGCCGTACCGCACCGCCACGTTGATCACCGACGACAGCCCGAACACGTGGAAGAACGGCAGCACCGCCAGCGTGACGTCATCGCTGCGGGCACCGAACAGCTGGCCGGCAATGGTGCAGTTCATGTACATCTGGAAGTGGGTGAGCTCCGCGCCCTTCGGCTTGCCCGTGGTGCCGCTGGTGTAGATGAGCACGGCGGTGTCGTCCGGGCTGCGCGGCACGACATCCCCGTCTGCCGCGCCCATCAGCGCGCTGACCGGCCGGGCGTCATCGGGCAGCGGGGCGGCGCCGAAGCTGACCAGGTACAGCGGGATGCCGAGCCGCTCGCAGGCCTTGCTGGCCTCGGCGTGCATGCCCTCGAAACCGATCAGCAGCCTGGCCGACGAGTCGCCCAGGTGGTACTCGAGCTCGGGCGCCATCAGCAGCGGGTTAAGCGGCAGCACCACCAGGCCGGCCTTGAGCGCGCCGAAGTAGGCGGTCAGGAACTGCGGCACGTTCGGCAGCTGCAGTGCCACCACGTCGCCGGGCTCCAGGCCGGCCTCGCGCAGGCCCGCCGCGAACCGGCCCGACTGGCCGTCGAGCTCGCCGTAGGTCGTGGCGTTCCCCATGAAGCGGTGGACCGGAGCCCCGGGTGCGGCCAGGGCCGTCTCGGTCAAGATGGCCGCCAGGTTGAAACTCATGCCCACCCCTTTGTCGGTGAGACATATATTAAAGGTGTATCACTACCTTGCCTAGGTCGTGGCGACAAGCGAGCGGAGCGGGCCGTGATCTACCTCATCAGGGGGCCGGGAAAGACCGAGCGGGATCCGAACGGGCCGGGCCCCAGCGGTCCGGGAACCGGCGACGCCGGTCGTCCGGGGCCATCGGCCGGGCTGTTCGCGACCGAGCCACTGCGCGGGCTGGCCGACCTGGCCGTACTGCCGCTGGCCGCGCCCTGGCTGGCCGCCGCGCCGCGCGGCGACGGCCACGGGGTGCTGGTCCTGCCCGGCCTGCTGGCCTCCGATACCAGCACGGCCGTGCTGCGGCGGTTCCTGAGCTACCTGGGCTACCAGGTGCGCGGCTGGGACCTCGGCCGCAACCGCGGGCCGACCGAGGAGGTGCTGGCCGGGCTGCCGCGGGCGCTGCTCGACCATGCGGCGCGGACCGGCGGCCCGGTATCGCTGATCGGCTGGAGCCTGGGCGGCGTCTACGCCAGGGAAATGGCGCGCCGCCATCCCCGGCAGGTCAGGCAGGTCATCACCCTGGGCAGCCCGTTCGCCCTGCACGACCCGCGGCAGAGCAACGTCCACGGCGCCTACCAGCGCTACCGCCGCCTGCACGCGGACGGCACCCGGGTGCCGGGCAGCGATCAGCGGGCCCGGCCCATCAGCGTCCCGTCCACCTCGGTGTACTCCCGCTTTGACGGCGTGGTGGCCTGGCAGGCCTGCATCGAGCCGGAAACCGAGCGGCATCAGAACGTCGAAGTCCGCTGCAGTCACCTCGGCTTCGGCGTTGACCTGGCCACGCTGTGGCTGATCGCCGACCGGCTGGCCGTCCCGGCCGGGCAACACCGGCCGTTCCGCCCCCCGCTGCCCCTGTGGCCGCTCTACCCGGGCCGCCGATGACCCGCTCCGGCCCCTCCAGCTCCGGCCCGGCCGTCACCCGCCTGGCGCCGTATGACTTCGCCGCTCCCTGGGGCGCCGCCAGCTTCGTCACCGACCTCGACGGTCCCGTGCACTGGATCGAGTTCTCGCCCGCCGAGGACCAAGCCCGGGACCAGGTCGACGAGAACCCGGATAAGACCCACGAACTGCCGATCGTGTTCGTGCACGGGCTGGGCGGCTCGCACCTGAACTGGTGCCTGATCGGCCCGGCACTGGCCGCCGGCCGCCGGGTCGTCGCCCTGGACCTGCACGGGTTCGGCCTCACGCCGGGCCTGCGGGCCAACTCCACCGTGCAGGCCAACACCCGGCTCGTGGACCGGTTCATAACGGAGGTCATCGGCACGCCGGTGATCCTGGTCGGCAACTCCATGGGCGGCCTGATCTCCATTCTCGAAACGGCCGCCAACCCCGGCATGATCAGGGGCTTGGTCCTGATCGACCCCGCCCTCCCGTTGCCCCCGCAGAAGCCTGACTGGGAGGTGTCCGGCCAGTTCCTGCTCTACACCCTGCCCGGCCTCGCCCCGCTGGTCGTGGCGAGGCTGCTGTCGAGCGTCTCACCGGAAGAAGCCGTCCGGCAGCTCATCAAGCTCTGCTTCGCCGATCCGGCCCGCGCCGACCCGGAGATGACCAAGGCCGAAGTCGCGCTGGCCGCCCGGCGCCACCCGGCCAACAGCGCCCAAGCCTCAGCCCGCGCCCGGATCTTCCTGGCCGCGGCCCGCTCGCTGCTGCGGGTCCTGGCCCGCCGCGGCTCCTACTACGCGAAGATGGCTGGCATCGGCGTCCCGGTCCTGCTCATCGGCGGCGAGGCCGACCGGCTGGTGCCGGTGGCGGCCATCCGCCAGGCGGCCGCGCGGAACCCGCACTGGGAGTCCGTTTTCCTGGCCGATGTCGGGCATGTCCCGCAGCTCGAGGTCCCCGACGTCGTCGCCGCCACGATCCGCGACTGGCTGAGCCGGCACTTCTCCGCAGGGGAGTAACCCACATGCAGCAACTGACCGGGCTCGACGCCTCGTTCCTCGCCCTGGAGACGGCCAACACCACCGGCCACGTCGGCGGCCTGAGCATCCTGGATCCGGCCGGCGCGCCTAAGCCGCTGACCCTGGCCCGGCTCACCGAGGTGATGGCCGGGCGGCTGCCGCTGGTGCCCGTGCTGCGGCAGAAACTGCTCAACGTGCCGCTCGGGCTGGACCAGCCGTACTGGATCGACGACCCCGAATTCGACATCGAGTACCACGTCCGCGAGCTGGCGCTGCCCCGCCCGGGGTCGGACGCTCAGCTGAACGAGCAGGTCAGCAGGCTGCATGCCCGGCCGCTTGACCGCAGCCGCCCGCTGTGGGAGATCTACCTGATCACCGGGCTGGCTAAGAAGCGCGCCGCGGTCTACACCAAGATCCACCACGCGGCCATCGATGGCGCGTCAGGCGCCGAGTTGCTCACCGTCCTGCTCGACCTGAGCCCGGCCGGCCGCGAGCTGCCGCCGGTCGAGCCGTGGCACCCGGAGAAGGCCCCGAGCTGGGCCGAGCTGACGGCCAGAGCGACCGCGAAGGCGGCCTGGCGGCCGGTCCAGACCGTGCGTCTGACCAACGAGATGGTCAAGGTCCTGCCGACCCTGGCCCCGGCGGTGAACACGCTGGTCGGCGGCATGCTCGGGCTGAACCGCGGCGACGGCGCGGTCATCCCGACCACGCTGGGCCGGGCGCCCGCGACGCCGTTCAACAAGCCCATCACGCCGCACCGCCGGTTCGCGTTCCGCAGCGTGGACCTCGACACCGTCAAGAAGATCAAGAACGTCTTCAGGGTCTCGGTCAACGACGTGGTGATGGCCATGTGCGCCGGCGCCCTGCGGCGCTGGCTGGCCGGTCACGACGCGCTGCCCGACCAGCCGCTCATCGCCATGATCCCGGTGTCGGTCCGCGACCCGGCCAGCAAGGGCGCCATGGGCAACAAGGTGTCGGCCATGCTGGCCATGCTGCCCACCAACGTCACTGAGCCGGGGCGCCGGCTGGAGATCGTGCATCAGGCCACCCGCATCGCCAAGACCCAGCAGGCCGCGATCCCGCAGGGCCTGGTCGACCAGATCAGCGACTTCTCCCCGCCGGCGCTGACCGCCCGGGCCGCCCGGGTAGTGTTCGCCACCGGCCTGCTGCACCGGCTGCCGCCGTTCAACGTCACGATCTCCAACGTGCCGGGCCCGAACGTCCCGGTCTACCTGTGCGGGGCCCGGCTGCTGGCCCACTACCCGGTGTCGGTGGTCACCGACGGCCAGGGCCTGAACATCACCCTGGTCGGCTACCTCGGCCAGCTGCACTTCGGCCTGGTGTCCTGCCGCGAGCTGGTTCCCGACCTCGACGCCCTGGCCGGCTACCTGGTCGACGAGCTGGCCCTGCTGCTCGAGGCGGCCGACCAGCTCGCTGGCGAGCGCGCCGCCGGCGAGCGCCCGGCGGACTGACGATGTCCTCGGCACCGCAGGCCGTCAGCACCGGCACCGGCACTGGCACTGGCACTGGCGACGACGTCCGCATCGTCCTCCCGGCGGGCACCCGGGTTCCGGCCCTGGTTCCGCCGGAGATCTTCGCCGCGGCCGTGGACACCTTCGTGGCCGGGCAGCGGCTGGACATGCGATCCCTGGCCCGCCGCATCGGCGTGGCCCGGGCTACCCTGTACCGCCGGGTCGGCAACCGGGAGCAGCTGCTTGACCAGGTGCTGTGGTGGCGGGCCCGCCGCCTGCTCGCCGACCAGGTGCGGGCCAGCGCCGACGTGACCGGGACCGACCGGCTCACCGCGGTGATCGCCGGCGTGCTGCACGCGATCGGCGCCGACCGCCCGGTCCGGATGTTCCTGGAGTCCGACCCGGAGACCGCGCTGCGCCTGCTGACCGGGCCCCGGAGCGCCGTTCACCAGGGCATGGCGAAAGCGCTGGAGAACCTCATCGACCTCGAACGCGGCCGCGGCGCGTTCGACGCCCGCCTGGACACCCCCACGCTGGCCTTCGCCATCGTCCGGGTCAGCGAGGGGTTCCTCTACTCCGACGTGATCGCCGACCGCCCGCCGGACATCGGCCGCGCCGTCACCGTCATCGAGGCCCTGATCCGCGGGCTCGACCTGGTGCACCGCGCGACGGTGTCCTAAATCGCGAGGATCAGCTTGCCGGTGTTCGCCCCCTCGAACAACTTCAGCAACGTCTCGGGGAAGTCTTCCACGCTGCCAGTCACCAGAGTCTCCCGCGAGACCAGCTGCCCGGCCCGGTACCAGCCGGCTAGCTCGGCCATGGCCTCGGGATACTGGTCGGCGTAGTCGAAGACCAGGAAGCCCGTCATGGACGCCCGCGCCACCAGCAGCATCATGTAGTTGGCTGGGCCCCTGACCTGAGTCTCGTTGTACTGCGAGATCGCGCCGCAGATGGCGATCCGGGCCTTGCGCGCCAGGCAGACCAGGACGTCATCCAGGATCTCGCCGCCCACGTTGTCGAAGTAGACGTCGACCCCGCCGGGCGCCAGCTCGCGCAAGGTCCGGCGCAGGTGCGGCAGCCGGTAGTCGATCGCCGTGTCGAACCCGAACTCCTCGGTCACCAGCCGGCACTTCTCCTGCCCGCCCGCGATCCCGATGACCTGGCAGCCCTTGATCTTGGCGATCTGCCCGGCCACGCTGCCCACCGCCCCG
>Ga0209420_1000682_pt1 | contig 17051 bp, 18 predicted proteins | sample BlaSpr_A8_OM1_O1_FD_187972 | JGI IMG/M metagenome (GOLD analysis project Ga0209420, IMG submission 187972) | Forest soil microbial communities from Thunder Bay, Ontario, Canada - Black Spruce, Ontario site 2_A8_OM1_O1 (SPAdes) (version 2) | ecosystem: Environmental > Terrestrial > Soil > Boreal... | reverse complement strand
CCATCTACGCGCTCTCGCCCGGCCGTGAGACGGTCCGGCGCTGCTGTCTGATGTGGGGCGTGCAGGCCGCCTCGATGCCCCGCCACGAGACCACCGAGGCACTGATCGCCGATTCGGCGCGTCGCGTGGTGGAGCTCGGCTGGTGTGAGAAGGGAGCGCGCGTGGGGATCACCGCGGGGCTGCCATCCGGGCGGCCGGGCACGACCAGCCTGTTTCAGATCCAGACGGTGTAAGAAGGATGGCTTCGCCGGTTGCCCGGCGCCACGGTCGTCCGAGCCGGGCTCAGGCGAGAGGGCTCAGCGTCCTCCGAGCGCCGGCTCTGTCTCGTCCAACGCCTCGCTGGCGATGCCCAGCAGAGGGTCGCCGGCGGGGGCACCGCCGCCGTCGGGATGGTCGGCCAGGCGCATGCCCTCGGTCAGCGTGGATGAGTCTCGCAGGGCGCCGCGTTCGGTGAGCGGCTGGACCAGGCCACGCAGGGCGATCGCCGCGCCCACCCAGCGTGGCGCCCACACCCGCGCGCTGCGCCGTTCGATGCCACGGTCGATCGCGTCGATGGCGGTGGACAGCGGCGCGGGACCGCGCAGGAAAGCTGGCGTGCGCTTGTTCAGCAGCTGGGTGGACGGCTGGGCGTAGGCGGCTTTGACGAGGTCGGTGTCGATGAAGCCGAAGTAAGCGCAGCCGATGCTCGTGCCGCTGGGGGCGCTCTCCACGCGCAGCGCGTCGGTGAGCGCCTCCACGCCGGCCTTGGCGGCGGTGTAGGGGCCCATCAGCGGCGGGTGCGCGACGGCGGCCAAAGAGGCGATGTTGAGCAGGTAGCCGCGCCGCTGCTTGATCTGCTCGATCACCGCGCGGTCGGTGCGCCACACGCCCAGGAAGTTGACCGCGAGCGTCCGCTCGACCTGCTCGACGGGGGCCTCGGCGAGCGAGCCGACGAAGGCGATGCCGGCGTTGGCGATCGCCACGTCGATGCCGCCGAAGCGCGCGACGGTGCCGTCGACGGCCTCGCGTAGAGCGTCCAGATCGGTGACGTCGGTCTCAAACCATGCCGCGCGCCGCTCGCCCAAGCGCTCGGCGAGCGCGGCCAAGCGCTCTGGCTCGAGGCCGACGAGGGCGACGTTTGCGCCCTTGGCGTGCAGACGTTGGGCGGCTGCCGCGCCGATGCCGCGCGCTGCGCCGGTGATGAAGACGGTGCGCCCGTTGACGTCGTAAATCGGGGCGGGCATGTCAGGCGGCCGTCCGCGCGTTGAGGATGACCTGCGCCCCGCGGGCGGGGATCATGGTGACGTTGCGGTGGCGAGCGCGCTCGGGTGCGGGGTGTGCGGCGGTCATGTCGGTGCGGCGGGCGATCGCGCGGAGCACCACGCGCTGCTCTGCCATCGCAAGCGTAGCGCCAAGGCAGCGGCGGATGCCGCCCCCGAACGGTATCCAGGTGTACGTGCCGGGCTTGACGCCCAGAAAGCGCTCGGGAACGAAGGCGAAGGGATCGGGGTAGACGTCGGGGCGGTGGTGCAACAGCAGGATGCTGACGAGCACCGAGGAGTCAGCTGGCACCCGCCACTCGCCCAGCCGCCAGGAGACGCGTACGCGCCTGCCGATGATGGGCACCACGGGCCGCGAGCGCATGGTCTCGTGGATGGTCGCCTCGACATAGTCGGCTCCGACCTCGGCACGCTCATCACCACGCACCTCTTCGCGCAGCCGCTCGTAGGCGTGCGGGGTGCGCAGCAGCCGCTCGAACGCCCAAGCAAGCGAGTTGGCGGTCGTCTCGTGCCCGGCGAGCACGAGCGTGAGCAGCTCGTCGCGCAGCTCCTGGTCGCTCATCGCCTGGCCATCCTCGTCGCGCGCGGCGAGCAGCAGCGAGAGGATGTCGGTGCGCTGTTCGGCGTCGCCGGCGGCGCGGCGGGCGGCGATGGTGGCGTACAGGGGGCGGTCGAGCGCGGCGACGAAGCGCTTGACCGGACCGATCGGCTCGGTCCGGTTGATGTTGAGCAGTTCGATCAGCTGCGCGCGCCGGCGCCTGGTCATTGCGACCGCTTCTTTGATCTCTTCGCGCAGCTCGCGCTCGGGCGTGCCCTGCGGCGGAACGCCCTCGACGCCGAAGACGCCGGACATGATCACGTCGAGGGTGATGGCCTGCATGGCGGGGGCGAGCGCGAAGGGCTCGTGCAGCGGCCAGCGGTCGATCTCGCGCTCGGCGGCCTGCGCGATCATGGCGGTGTAGCGCTCGATCGCCTCGCCGTGGAAGGACGGCAGCAGCAGCTTGCGCTGGCGCATGTGCTCGGGTCCGAGGAGCGTGAGGACCGAGTTGGGGCCGACGATCGGTCGCAACGGCGACTCGCCGGTGAGCGACGGCGCGAGCTCGGGGTCGGCTGTGAACAGCGAGCGCACGTGGTCGGGGTGGCTGGTGACGACGATGACTTCGTCGCTGATCATGCCGTTGAAGCGGAACACCTCGCCCAGCTGCCTGCGCGCACGAAAGACCAGCTCGATCTGCCTGACGCTGAAGCGCAGCGTCTGCAGCGCGCGCGGGAGGGCGATGCCCGGCGGCAGGCGCTCGGGTGTTCCGTCGTCGGGTGCGGGGCCGGCCGGCGAGGGCGGCGCCTGCCCCAGCGGCGAGCTTGCAGCGATGGGGGTTTCCTGCGGCGCGATGCCGGCGGCGGTGGCGGCGCTCATCCGAGCGCTCCTTGCATGGCGACGGACGGCGCGGCAACCCCGTTGGTGCAAGGCACGGCGGGGGCCCTAGCAAACACCATATGGTCGTCGATCGAGCCGCGCTTGAGCAGGCGCAGGTCCCTGAAGTAGTTCTGGTGCAGCCGCCACGGCGCGGTGACTGCCTGCTTGGGCAGGGAGTCCACGGCGCGCAGCACATAGCCGGCCTGCAGGTCGATGATCGGCGCGGTGGGCACGCCCGAATCGGGGCCCTGAGGGGTGCACACGTCGTAGCGGTGCCGGTCCATGTGGCCGAGCAGCCTGCACACGTATTCGGCGACGAGGTCGGCCTTGAGCGTCCACGAAGAGTTGGTATAGCCGACCGTGAAGACCATGTTGGGGATGCCGCACAGCATCATGCCCTTGTAGCCCACCGTCTCTCCCATCTGCACGGGCCCGCCGTCGAGCGAGAGCTGCAGACCGCCGAGCATCAGCAGGTTCAGCCCGGTGGCGCTGACGATGACGTCCGCCGGGAGCGCCTGCCCACCGGCGAGCTGGATCCCGTCCTCGGTGAACGTGTCGATGCGGTCGGTGACGATCGACACGCTGCCGTCGCCGATGGCTTTGAACAAGTCGCCGTCGGGCACGATGCACAGGCGCTGCTGCCAAGGGTTGTACGCGGGGTTGAAGTGGGTGTCCACGTCAAAGCCGGCGGGAACCTGTCTGACCACCATTTTGCGCAGCAGGTTGCGCATGAGCCGGGGGGCACGGCGGCTGAGGTTGAAGCTGGCCAGCGCAAGCGTCACGTTCTTGAAGCGCATCGCGGTGGCGGCAGCGGCGGCGGGCAGCCGCCGGCGCAGGATCCCGACAAGCGGGTCGCGCGAGGGCAGCGAGACGACGTAGCTGGGCGAGCGCTGGAGCATCGTGACGTGCTCGGCGTGCTCAGCAAGCGCGGGAACGAGCGTAACGGCGGTCGCGCCGCTTCCGATCACAACCACCCGCTTGCCCTCGTAGTCGAGATCCTCGGGCCAGTGCTGGGGATGGACGATCGGCCCAGCAAAGCGCTCGGCTCCGGGAAACGACGGCAAGTAGCCTTCGTCGTAGCGATAGTAGCCGGTGCAGGAGTACAGGAACGAGCAGGTCAGCAGCACCTCCTCGCCGCTGTCGGTGCGCCGTGCGTGGACGGTCCAGCGAGCGTCCGCGCTGGACCAGTCAGCCCCCACCACGCGATGGCCGAAGCGGATCTTCTCCTCCAGGCCATGCTCGCGGGCGGTGTCGCGGACGTAGCCGAGGATCGAGGAGCCGTCGCCGATTGAGTTGGCATGCGGCCATGGGCGAAATGAGTAGCCCAGCGTGAACATGTCCGAGTCCGAGCGAATGCCGGGGTAGCGAAACAGGTCCCAAGTGCCGCCGATCACCTCGCGCGCCTCGAGGATGCCAAAGCTCTTGCCTGGACAGCTGCGCTGCAAATGGCAGGCAGCCCCGACGCCCGACAGGCCAGCGCCGACGATCAGAACATCAACGTGCTCGTGCGGCTCCATGAGCATTATTGAATCATAGTACAACAGAGGCGCGACGGTCGCAAGCGAGCTTGCCGGCCCGCTTAGACTTCACAAGTGGCCTCGGCATCCCGCACCCGCATGACCCTGGACGTGCGCCGCGCGCATATGCTGGACGCGGGCATCGAGTTGTTTGCCAGGCGCTCCTGGGAGGAGGTCTCGATCGAGGAGATCGCGGCGGCGTGCGGCGTGTCGCGGGGCCTGCTGTACCACTACTTTCGCGGCAAGCGCGATTACTACATAGCGAGCGTCGAGCACGCTGTAGAGCGCCTGCACGTGGCCTACACCGACCCGGACCTGCCGGCGACGACCCAGCTGCGGGTCGGCCTGGAGCGCTTCTTTGCGACGATCGCCGAGCAGCCGGAGACCTATGCGGCGCTGCGCCGCGTGGCGCCCGCGGACGAGGAGGCGGCGGCGATCCTCGAGCGCGACCGCCAGGAATTCGCGCAGCGCGTGCTGTCGGGCATGCCCAAACCGGGCAGCGGCTCGCCGCTGGCGCGGGCGACAGCACGCGCGTGGATCGGGTCGGTGGAGGCGTGCGGGCTGTACTGGCTGCGCAATCCCGATGTGCCCTCAGAGCAGCTCGTGGCGATTCTCAGCGAAGCGCTGATCGCGAGCATGCTCGCGGCGTCGCGCTATGACTCGAGCATCGAGCTGCCGGCGTCGGTCCAGGCGGCGCTGCGCCCCACCCTCCTCGGCGACCTGTGACTAAAGCCGGAACTTGCGCCCGCGGCCTGCCCGCCGGCGCTCGTGCACGGACGCGTCGATCGCCGCCACCAACTCGTCGGTGGTGAGCGCCTCGCCGGAGGCCTTCTCGACGGCCTGTGCATCCTTGCGCCACAGCACGCTACCGTCGGCGCCCTCCGCGCGCCAGTACTGGCGCGGCTCGCCGCCTTCCTCATAGACGACCACCCGCTCGGCTCGCCCCGGGTTGCGCCAGTTGCCCATTGGCCGCAGGTTATCCGGTGCGAATGCCGCTGCGGCCGTAGAACTCGGCCTCGGCGCGGCCCAGCTCGGTGGCGGGCTCGTCGCCATACATCCACTCGCGCGCGATGCGATGCCAGTTGGCGCGCGCGCGCAGTTGCGAGAGCACCGCCAGGGTGAGCATCTCCATGCGCCGCCCGAACAGGTGCTCGGGGCGCATGGACTGGTGGCGCATCTCCTTGAAGTGACTGGAACGGGGGTCAGAGCTCTCGATCATCACCTGCGTGGCGACCTCGGGCGACAGCTGCACGGGTTCGTCGGCGGTGGTGTACCACCAGATCGCGTCCCTGATGAACGCCAGCAGGTTGTCGGGGTCGACGCGCTCGGGCTCGGGCAGGAAGCCCGACTGAGCGAGCAGCTCGTGCAGGGTGGCAGAGTCGTTCTCGACGACCGCTCGCTGGCAGGCGAGCTCGAGCTCGATCGGCTCGGCGCCCAGGCGCTTGAACAGCCCGAAGTCCAGGAACGCCATGCGCCCGTCGTCGAGCAGCAGGAAGTTGCCGGGGTGCGGGTCTCCGGAGAACTGGCGGTGGCGGTACAGGCAGCCGAGGAAGAAGCGAAAGACGATCTCGCCGATCCGGTCGCGCTCGGCCTGCGGACGGTCCTTGAGCTCCTCGAAGCCGACGCCGCTGACGAACTCGCTCACCAGCACGCGCTCGCGCGAGAGCCCGCTGATCACGTCGGGGACGACGATGAACGGATGCCCGGCGAAGATGCGCGCGAGCGAGCGCTGGTTCTGAGCCTCGAGCTCGTAGTCGAGCTCCTCGACGATCCGCTCCCTGATCTCTTCGGTGATCGCCTTGACGTCGAGCGCGGGAGTCATGCGCTTGAGCAGGCGCATGATCATGTCCAGGTTCTGCAGGTCCGCCCGCACCGCGCTGGCGACGCCGGGGTACTGCACCTTGACGGCCACCTCGCGGCCGTCGTGGAGCGTGGCTTTGTAGACCTGGCCGATCGACGCGGCGGCGATCGGCTCCTCCTGGAAGGACTGGAAGATCTCCTCGATTGGTTCTTCCAGGTCGTCCTCGATCACCCGGCGCATCTGCTTGAAGGAGACCGTGGGCGCGGCGTCGCGCAGCTTGGCCAGCTCGTGCTGGAACTCCTCGCGGTGCTCCTCGGCGACCAGCCCGACGTCCAGGAAGGACATGACCTGCCCGAACTTCATCGCGGCGCCCTTCATCGTGCCGAGCACGGCGACGATCTGCTTGGCGGTCTCCAGCTGGCGCCGGGCCAGAGCCTCCTCGGAGGCCTCCTCGCCACGCGCCACGTTGGCGGCGCGCGTGCCGAACTGCTTTACGGCCTCGCTGGCGGCGAGGGTGGCAACAGTGGCGGTGCGCCGCGCGCGCGAGGTCGGAATCTTGTCGTTCTCACGCGCCACGCTCTGCATGCTACGAATTGACGGGACCCGGCACGCCTGCGGGCGGGCCAGCGCCGGCGCGATCGTCTATGCGCTCGACGCGCGCGCGAGACTCGCCGCGCCCCTGCCCGGGGTCAGGCGTTGTGTTGCACCCGCGAGCCGGGCACGATGTCGTCAGAGCCGTCGGGCCAGCGCACCCAGGCCTTGGTGCCGCCGTCGTAGTCGGGGGCCATCAGCACCAGCGTGGCGGGCTCGCCGAGCGCGGTGCACACCTGCGAGCCTTCCGGGTCGAGCCCTCGCCAGACGCGGATGAAGGCGTTGGCGTCCCACTCGTGCCCGACGGTCGTGTCGTCGGCGTGGCCGGGGTGGATGACGGTGTCGGGTGGGAGTTCCATGAGCGTGCCCATGATCGAGTCGCGCAGGTCGGCGTAGGTGCTGTGCCCAGGCGCCCTCACGCCGCCGACCGAGCCCTTGAACAGCGTGTCGCCGGTGAACACGGCGGCGTCGCTCGAGCCGTCCTCGCTGACCAGGAACGAGAGCATCCCGGCGGTGTGCCCGGGGGTGTGCAGAGCGCGCACCTCGAGGGCCCCGAACCGCAACGTCTGGCCGGCCTCGATCGCCTGCATGCCCGTCGCGCCGTCCATCAGCTCGCTCTCGCGCATACTGATCAGCACCTGCAGGTCCGGCCAGCGCTCGCGCAGCGCGGCGACCTCGCTGACATGATCGAAGTGATGGTGGGTGAGCAGCACGTGGGTGGGCGTGAGCGCGAGGCGCTGGGCGGCCTCGATCAGCGGCTCGACGGGGCCGCCGGCGTCGATGAAGAAGGCGGGGCCGCCGTGGCCGTCGGCGAGCAGGTAGGTGTTGGACACGAACTGTGGATGGCTGGCGCGCTCCAGGATCATGGCGCCCATCCTTGCACGAGCTGGCGCAGGCCATCGAGGTAGCGTTCGTCGCCGACGTCCTTGCGCCACTCGAGCACGGGCACGGTGGCGGCGCAAGCGCTGACGCGGGCCCGCGCCTGCTCGAGTGTGGGCGCGGTGGTGACCAGCGCGACCGCTCGGGAAGTCCCTACGGTGGCGTAGGCGTTCTCGCCGGTCTGCATGGCCGAAGAGAAGAACACGTGGCAGCCGTCGCCTTCGATCGCCTTGCGGTCGAGCGTGAACTCGTAGGCGGGGCCCTGGCGCAGGGCGTAGTCGGGCGAGACCAGATAGAGCACGACCGAGGCCTGCTCGCGCAGCGGGACGTCGGCGGCTGTGAGTCCAGCGCTGCAGATGCGCTCCATCACGTGAGGCCAGTTGCCGGTGAACAGGCTCATGATGTTCATGCACTCGGGGTCGCCAAAGCGGGCGTTGAACTCGATCACCTTGACGCCGTGGGCGGTGGCGAAGAAGCCGCTGTTCATCACGCCGCTGAAGTGGCGCCCCTGCTCGCCCAGCCGCGCGATGACACGCTCGATGATCGAGCACGCCTGCTGGTAGTGGGCGGCGGTCATAAACGGCAGAGCGGGGCTGGCAAGCGACAGCGAGCCCATACCACCGGTGCCGGGGCCCTCGTCCCCGTCAAAGCGGTACGGGTAGTCATAGGTGGATGGCGGGAAGATCACGGTGCGCCCGTCGCTGACGGCCTGGATGGTGAACTCGGCGCCGACGATCTTCTCCTCGATCAGCACCGACTCCCCGCTGCCCCCCCGCTCGAGCAGCTCGACGGCGTAGCGCGCCGCGTCTGCGTGCGTGTCCAGGTGCGGGCCCATGACCTTGACGCCCTTGCCGCCGGTCAGGCCGGACGGCTTGACGGCGACGGGGGCCGAACCGAACGAGTCGATCGCGCCGGCCACCTCGCCGGGCTCGCGCACCACTGCAAGCACTGGCACGGCCTCCGGCGCGACGTCGGTGAGCAGCGAGCGGGCGAAGGCCTTGTTCCACTCGATCTCCGCGCCTGCACGGGTGGGGCCGACAGCGCGGGTGCCCTGGGCGTGCAGGGCGTCGACGACGCCTGCGGCCAGCGGCTCGTCGGCGCTGACCATGGCGATGTCGATCTCGCGCTCGCGCGCGAACGCTGCGACGGCGTCGGGGTCGCGCACGTCGCCAACCGCGTGGCTGCCCCCGGAGGCCGCCGCATATCCCACGATCGAGGGGTTCTCATGCCCGATGAAGGCATGCAGCTCGCTGTGCTCGGCCATGCGCCAAGCCAGCGCGCTCTCCCTCCCGCCGTGGCCAACGATCAGCGTGCGCACGCGCGCCAGTGTAAATACCCTGGCGGGCATGGCCAGTTGGGAGGATGTGCAGCGGATCGCGCTCGCGTTGCCGCAGACCAGCGAGCGAGACGCGCGCGGCAAGCGCTGGTGGCAGGTCAAGGACAAGGGCTTCGTGTGGGAGCGCCCGCTGCGCCAGAAGGAAATCGACAGCTTCGAGGGGGAGGTGCCAGACGGGCCGATCCTGGCCGCCCGGGTCGAGCACCTGGGCGCCAAGGAGGCGCTGCTGGCGGATGACCCGAGCGTGTACTTCACGACCTCGCATTTCGACGGCTACGCGGCGATCCTGGTGCGCCTGGGGCGCATATCCGGCGAGGAGCTGCAGGAGCTGGTGACCGAGGCCTGGCTCGCTCGGGCGCCCAAACGCCTGGTGGAGGCCTATCTGGAGGGGAAGGGCGTGTCCTGAGATGGAGCGAGCACGACACGCGCGCGACTGAATCTCGACACGGACGAGCGCTTGGTGACGCTGCGACCGCTGATCGGCAACCCCACATAGACTGCGCGTCATGGCCCTCATCCACACCTGCTACCGCATCACCGACATCGACCGCTCGGTCGCTTTCTACGAGGCTCTCGGCTTCAACGAGGTCGGCCGTATCCCGATCCGCGACGAAGCGGTCAACGTGTTCATGAACCAGCCCGGCGACGGCGACATGCCGCGTTTGGAGCTGACCTACAACTTCGGCGTGGACTCGTATGAGCTCGGTACCGCCTACGGCCACATCGCGATCACCGCCGATGACCTCGACGGCACGCTGCAGCGTCTGAAGGAGCAGGGCATCGAGCCCGAGAAGCCGCCCTACTCGGTGCGCGAGGGCGGCTCGCGGCTGTGCTTTGTCAAAGACCCCGATGGGTATCGAATTGAGATAATTGAGAACCCCCGGTTGTAGGGATCTGCTCGGGCGATCCGACGTGCATACGGTCGTCGTCACATGGTGATTACAGCCGTCTTCGGCCTCGTTGGAGTCGTCGTTGGAGGGCTGCTCACCGCAGGCGTAGATGCACTCAAGCAGCGGGATGATGAGAGGCGCACACGACGGCGCGCGGCGCGTGTACTGCTCATGGAGGTCGTCTGGGACGCTAACGTCCTAACAAGCGCCTTTGAGGATCGGAAGCCATTGAGAACTTTCGACCCCGGTGTTCTCGAGGGACTGTGGCGCGAGCACCGATACTCCCTTTCAGGTATCCCATTTGACGACTGGTTTGCGATCGAGACCGCCGTTCGACACGCGACCGGGAAAGCGTGGGCGCTCGCACCAGAGGTATCTGAAGACGAACTGTCGGAGACGACAGCGGAGCAACTACAGGAGTTGAAAAAGACTTTCCAGCCTACGATAGCCAACCTCGACACGGCCGCCCGCATTCTTCGTGAGTACGCCGAATAGAGTCCCAACGCCAGCTTCAGGCTTGAACTCGATGGGTATCGAATCGAGATCATCGAGCAACCGAGCGTGACCGAGACGAAGGGCTGAGCCCGCGGGCCCACTTCGCGCACGGCGAATTGAGCGTTCTAGCGCGTGTAGATAGCGGGCCGGTAGCGAGGCTCAGGAATCGGTCGACCAGCCTCTTTAGCCGAGGCGAGCCAGGCGCCCTTGGCTCGCTCCACCTCGGCAAGAGCCGCCTCGGCGCTGGCGCCGAATGCCGAACACGCCTCCAAATCCGGGATGTCGGCCACGTAAGCCGCATCCTCCTCGCTATAGAAGACGTTGATGTGGTAGTCGCTCATAGCTTGTCTTCCAGTCTGAGATCGTAGCGCTCGACGAGCCTCAGAAGCTGGCGAACCTGGTACGGCTTGGCCTGTCCGCGCACAGCTTGGAGATTGATGAGCTGCGGAATGTCGGGATGCGCAAAGACGTGATGGCTCCCGGCGACTCGACGCAGCTCGAAACCGAGCGCCTCGGCAAGACCACACAGGTCAGAGAACGCAACGTTGGCGACGGCACCGCGTGCCAGGCGCGCAAGGAGCATGCGCTCGTCCATTCGAAGCACCGTAGTCCCGGCTTGGGACGCAACGCTCGGGACACCACCGAACGGCGCCTTTGCTTTATCGCTCATGCCGAGGTCATCCTGGACCCTCAGCCTCCTTGGCTAAGCTGCGATCGTGGCTTCCAAGAACAACCCAGAGACACCACCGCCGCAAGGCCCCCTCGAGCCTCGTCCGCCGGCACAACTCCCGGTCACGGCGCCACCTGGTTTTGCCCTTACCGAGAAGCGCGGCGTGCTGCTCGGTCGGCTGTTCGGCGGTAGGAAACGGCCGAAGCGATCTAGGCCAGCGAGCTAGACGCCTCGCGCAGCTGGCGCAGCGCATCCCCCACCCGCAGCAGCTCGTCCAGCAGCGCGTCGGCTGACTTCTCCATGACCTCGTTTGCATCCACATCGCCCTCGTCGTCGATGAACTGGGCGACGAAGGGAATGTGGACCGCCTGGGCGAGCGCAGTCATCTGCAGAGCGATCAGAACAGGCTCGAGCATGGCCGCCGCGCGCGTGCCCGCGGACACGCCGCCGTAGGACACGAAGCCGACCGGCTTGTGACGCCACTCCTGGTTGAGGTAATCCAGCGCATTCTTCAGCGCTGGGCTGTAGCCGTGGTTGTACTCGGGCGTCACGAGCGCGAACGCGTCGGCCGAGTCCACCATCGCGCTCCATCGCTTGGTGTGCTGCTGGGTGTACTGGCGCAGGCGCGGGTGGTTGGGCTCGTCCATGAAAGGCAGGCGCAGCTCGGCCAGGTCCACCACCTGCACCTCAAAGCCGCCATGTGCCCGCGCGCGGTCCTCGAACCAGCGCCCCACCGGCAGGCCCACGCGGCCCGGTCGCATGCTGGCGATGACGATCATCAACGTCGGCATTGGCTTTATCTCCGATCGGCTCAAGAGAGCACGCGTCCGCGAAACTTGCGCAGCCCGAGAGTCAGGAAGGCGGCGCAGAAGCCCGCCAGCACCGGGTAGACCACGTACAGGTGCATGTGCGACGCGTGGGTGAGGCCCGCGCGCAGCCCCTCGTTGACGTAGATCAGCGGGTTGACCAACACGAGGATCTGCAGCCAGTGCACGCCGCCCACCTGCACCGGCGCGAGCTTCGTCCACTGGTAGTAGGTGCCTCCCAGGAAGGTCAACGGCAGCACGACGAACCCGAACATCAGCCCCATGTTGCGCGCCTCGAAGGTGGTGCCCAGCAACAGACCGAGCGAGGTCATCGTCACGCACGCGAGCGGGATCAGCGTGACCACCACCAACCAGTCCACCGACAGGTGCGCGTGCACGCCCGACGCGTGCACCACGGCGGCTATCGGGAACACGATCAACGCCGCGATCAGACCCTGGGCGGCGCCCGACAGCACCTTCGACACGGCCACCAGCCAGATCGGACAGGGCGCCTGCACCCGGTCCTCGATCTCGCGCGTGTAGCCGAACTCGGTCGACAGTTGCATGGCCACCGCCTGGATGCCCTGGAACATGATCGAGATCCCGACGACACCCGGTACGAGCACTGTCGCAAACGCCGACTCCGAGCCCTTGCCCGCGCCGCCGCCGATGCCCTGACCGATCCGGGGAAAGACGAACAGGAACACGAACACCAGCAGGAACGGCTGGATCAGCGTGCGGATGACGAACTCCCACCTGTTCTTCCACAGCACCACCAGATCGCGAAGGATCAGCGCGCGCAGCGCGGTGCGACTGGCGGCCAGCGTCGAGCGCGTGGGCGCCAGCGCGATCTGTGCCGGTGATGCCGGTGCGGTCGCTGCGGCGGCCATCAGTCGCGCAGGTCCTTACCGGTGAGGTTGATGAAGACCGTCTCCAGGCTGGGTTCTGACACCGACAGGTCGACCACATCGAAGCCCCCACTCTCGGCCGAGTCGACGACCCGCGGCACCAGCCGCCCCGCGCCCTTGACGTGAAGCTCGACGCCCTCGTCGACCACGCGCGTGCGGGTCACGCCGTCGAGCTGGTCGGCCAGCCGATCTGCCAGCGCCCGCGGATCGCCCGTCGCCTTGACCGTGACGATCGTGTCGGCGCCGACCGACTGCTTGAGCGCGTCGGGCGTGTCCAGCGCGAGGATCTTGCCGTGGTCCATGATCGCCACCCGATCGCACAGCTTGTCGGCCTCCTCCATGTAATGCGTCGTCAGCAGGATCGTCTGGCCCTCGCGGTTGAGCTCGCCCAACAGGTCCCACAGCGCCAGGCGACCCTGGGGGTCCAGCCCAGCGGTGGGCTCGTCCAGGAACAGCACAGCCGGCCGGTGGAAGATCGCCCGCGCGACCATCAGCCGCTGGGCCATGCCGCCCGACAGCGCGAACACCGACGCCTTGGCCCACTTGGCGAGCTGAAACTGCTCCAGCAACTCGTCCGCCGTGCGCCGCGACTGCGCCGCGGGCATCCCAAACAGCCGCCCGTGGAAGTACAGGTTCTCCCACACCGTCAGCTGCCGATCCAAAGTATTCGTCTGAGAGACGATCCCCAGCATCTGCTTGGCCAGCGCCGGCTGGGCGATCACGTCGACGGCCCCCAAGAACGCCGAGCCGGAGGTCGGTACCACGCGCGTGGTCAGCATCCCCGCCGTGGTCGTCTTACCGGCGCCGTTGGGCCCCAGCAGACCGAAGATCTCACCCGCGCCCACCCTCAGGTTGAGCCTGTCCACGGCGGCGAAGTCGGTTCCCGCATATACCTTGGTCAGGTCGACCGTGCGGATCACCGCATCGTCGTCGCGACCAGCTCGACCGTCCATCTGCTCGCCCTCGGCAGCGGGCGGGGCGTCGGCTGGTAGCGCGCTGGCCATCGCCTTCAATCTACAGCGCGCCACCCGCGCCACACGCGCTACTCTGCCCACGAGCGATGAGCGACACGGGCAAGATCGCCAAGAACCTCGAGCGCTTCGCCCAGGCGGTGGCCGCGCATGATCGCGAGAACCCGACGCACACCGCCTACGGCCTCGGCTTGGCGCATTTCGACATGGAGCGCCTTGGCTTCGACGAGGGCGAGGAGATCCTGCCCGGCATCACCGTCCACGCCGACGGCGGCGTGACGGGCAACTTCCGCGTGCTGTGCGACGGCGAGCACGACGAGGAGCTGACCGAGGCCGAGGAGCAGGCCGTCGAGGCGATCGCCACCCAGGCGATCCCGGTCTACTCACCGGGCCACGCGCCGGGCCGTTCTCCATTCGAGCAGGACTAGTCCCGCTTTTCTTGGACGCCCGGCCAAGGGCAGGCCGCGCTCGCATGCGCAAACTGTCGCGACGTGGCTGCGACGCCCGCCACCCGCGTGTCGCCTTCGGGCTCGGGACCATGTCGGGACTGGACCGGACACGTGATCGTGTGCGGCCTGAATGCCGTCGGAATGCGCACGGTCGAGCAGCTGCATCTCGCGGGCGCGAGTGTGGTGGTGCTCGACGACGAGCCCGACGAGCGGTTGGCGAGCGTCGTGCGCGGCTGGGGGATCCCGCATATCCCCCGCGGCTCACACCACCTCAGCGAGCCGCTCTACGACGCGGGCATCCTGGGAGCCTCGGCGGTCGTGTGCGCCGAGCGCACAGACCTGCGCACGCTGGAGACGATGCTCCTGATCCGCGACCTGCGTCCGGAGGTGCGCGTGGTCGCCGACCTGGACAACCCGGCGGTCGCCCGCGCGGTCGAGGAGGTGCTCGGGTCGGTCGGGGTGCTCGACGTGGCCGCGCTGTTCGCGCCGTCGGTGGTCGAAGCCTGCCTCGGACGACGCTCCCGCGACATCCTCCTCGGCGATACGCAGTTCGTCGCGCTCGAGACGGTCGCGCCGCGCGCCGGCACGCTGCGCGAGCTGTACGGCAGCCTCGCGCCGATCGGCGTGGTGACGGAGGCCAGCGACGAGCTGATCGCCTGTCCCGGCCGCGACCAGCTGGTGGCGACGGGCGACCGCGTAACTTTGCTGGGCACCCACGCCGAGCTCGACAGCGCCGGCCTGAGCCATCGCCATGTCCGCGCCGAGGAGATCTCCGACCTGGGCCTGCGCGCGCGCTCCACGACCGTGCGCCTGCTCAGCACGATCGCGAGTGTGGCCGACCATGCGGTGCGCATCGCGCTCCTGCTCGGCCTGCTGCTGCTGGTGACCTCCACGCTCGTCCTGCACTTCGGCTACCACGCCACGCACGGACACTCGCACCTGCCGCTGATCGACGCCGTGTACTTCACCGTGGAGACCGTCGCCACGGTCGGCTTCGGCGACTTCACGTTCTCCAACCAGCCAACTTTGATCGAGGTGTTCGGCATATGTCTGATCGTGGCCGGCACGACGCTCGTCACCACGCTGTTCGCGCTGCTCACAAATGCGCTCGTCAGCCGGCGCCTGGCACTGTCGCTCGGCCACGAGCGCATCCCCGGCATGCACGGCCACGTCGTCCTCGTGGGGCTGGGGTCGGTGGGCATGCAGGTGCTCGAAGGGCTCCTCGGCAAGGGCCGCGAGGTGGTCGTGATCGACAGCATGGAGGCCAACAGCTATCTCAGCCGCGCGCGCTCGCTGGGCGTGCCACTGGTGCTCGGCGATGCCACGCTGGCCCAGACGCTCGAGTCGGTCAACCTCGCAAGCGCCGCCGCCGTGGCGATCCTCACCTCCGACGATCTCACCAATATCGAGACCGGCCTGGCAGTGCGCGACCGGCTGGGCGAGCGCTGGACCTCGGTGCCGGTCGTGCTGCGGGTCTTCGACCGCCAGCTGGGCAACCGCCTGGAGCAGAGCTTCGGCTTTCGCCACGTGTGGTCGACCTCGGCGATCGCCGCGCCGTGGTTCGTCGGTGCGGTCCTCGGCCTGGACGTCCTGTTCACGTTCTACGTGGGTAACCACCCCTTCCTGCTGGCGCGGCTGCGTGTGAGCGCGGGCGGCGGCCTGGACGGCCTGGCCATGCGCGAGCTGCCGGGCAGGATCCGCGTGGTCGCGATCCGCCGCGCCGCCGGCCCGCATGCGCTCGAGCATCCGCCGCGACGCGACACGCGCCTGTCGCGCTACGACGACGCCTACCTGGCCGGTCCCTACGCGGAGCTGCTGGAGGTGCTACGCCACGATCGCGAAGCGACTACGGGCGCGCCGGCGAGCTCGCCATAGCGTCCACGCGCTGGCCGATCATCGCCATCAGCCGTTCGATCGTCGGGCATTGCAGCCCGTGGCGTGCTGCAGCACGCAGGACCGACCCGGGGATGGCGTCCAGCTCGGGCTCGCGCCCGGCAGCGATGTCGCGTTGCATCGAGCTGCCGAGGGTGCCGTGGGCGGCCTCGAGCTCGGCGAGCGCAGTGGCCGGATCGACGTCGTGGGCTCCCTCCGCCTGCGCGGCGGCGCTGGCCTCCTCGATCGCGCCGACGAGGTCTGCACGCAGCTGCGGTGTGGCGAGGATCTCCCCCAACAGCTTGTCGTAGGCGCTGGTCGTGCAGGCGAGCGCGTTCAGGCGCACGAGCTTTGACCACATGACCTGCGCCTGCGCGCGGTCGGACACCGGCCAGCCCACGCGCACGGGTACGTCGGCCTGCGACAGCGCGCCGGCCAGTCGCTGCATGGCGGGGCCGGCGCTCGCGTCGACACAGGCCATATCGACGAGCAGGAATGGGCTCGTGTGCACGACCACGCCCGGCTCGGGTCGGTCGGACTCGATGCGGATGGCGCCCGCGAGCACCGAGCCCGGGGCGAAGCGTTCGCGCAACGTGACGAGGTGGTCGAGGCCGTTGAGCAGCGGCAGCACGATCGTGGGCTCACACGCGATCCGCTCCAGCGCGGCGTTCAGGCCGGTGGCCTTGGTTGCGACGATCAGCGCATCGACGGGCTCATCGAGCAGCGATACGGCTCGGGGATGGGCGACGAAGTCGCCGAACATGACGCTGCTGATGCGCAGCCCGTCCTGCACGATGGCGGCGATCGTGCTGTCTTGAGCGACGACGATCACCTCGCTGCCAGACCGCTCGAGCACACCGGCCAGCAGCCCGCCCACGCCGCCCGGGCCCAGGACCGCAACCTTCATGGCTGTCGCTCGATCGGCACGCGGGGATCATAGGCCGGCCGTCCATGCCCGCCGCCGGCGGCGCCGGACAGCGGCTAGCCTTCTCAGAGCATCATGGCCACCCAATCCGAATCGTCCACGTCAGCGCCGGAGATCCTCGCTCGCGGGCCATGGCCGGTCGAGCAGATTCGTGCGCGCTGGCGCGATGACGCATTCGAGCCTTCGCAAGCGCAGACACAGGCGGCCGATGCGGCGATCCGGGCGCTGCAGGAGCGCGGCTCGCCCAGCCACGACGGCGTGGCGGCCC
>Ga0209420_1000681_pt1 | contig 17111 bp, 19 predicted proteins | sample BlaSpr_A8_OM1_O1_FD_187972 | JGI IMG/M metagenome (GOLD analysis project Ga0209420, IMG submission 187972) | Forest soil microbial communities from Thunder Bay, Ontario, Canada - Black Spruce, Ontario site 2_A8_OM1_O1 (SPAdes) (version 2) | ecosystem: Environmental > Terrestrial > Soil > Boreal... | reverse complement strand
TCCTACGATCAGGATTTTCTTGATGTCACTGCGCTTCGGCATGTTCCCTTTTCTTGACCGTGTTCCGAGATAGACTCTGCTTTCCCCGCTCCACTCACAGCACTTCCGCGTTAGGGTTTGGCCGCGCCTCTCACGGCTCCGCGTCCTCTTGTGCCGCCGCGGGATTCCGCCATCATTTCCGTGAACTGGCGGAACAAGTAGTGCGAATCGTGCGGCCCAGGCGACGCCTCCGGGTGATACTGCACGCTGAAGAGCGGCAGCGAACGGTGGCGCATCCCTTCGTTCGTGTGATCGTTCAGATTCACATGCGTCAATTCCACTTCACTCGAAGGAAGCGATTCCGGATCGACCACGAAGCCGTGGTTCTGCGCCGTGATCTCCACTTGATTGGTAACCAAGTTCTTCACGGGATGGTTCGAACCGTGATGGCCAAATTTCAGCTTGTAGGTTTTGCCGCCAAGCGCCAGGCCGCAGAGTTGGTGTCCCAGGCAAATTCCGAACACCGGAACGCGCCCAATCAGATTGCGGATGTTCTGGACAGCATAATGAATCGGCTCAGGGTCGCCAGGGCCGTTCGAAAGAAACACACCGTCCGGCTTGAGCCCCAGCACGTCTTCCGCGGAAGTTTGCGCTGGCACCACGGTAACTTCGCAATTGTGATCCACCAACAGCCGCAGGATGTTTTGTTTGATACCGAAGTCGTAGGCCACCACTCGCCAGGGATGTTCTTCCCCGTGATGAGCGGCCTCGCCGATGTCTTCGCGCCAAGGCGATAGCGCCAACTCGATCGAGCCTTTATCCCAGCCATAGCGCTTCTCTGAGGTAACTCGGCTGGCCAACTCCAACCCTGCCATGGAGGGCACCGCACGCGATTCCGCCAGCAGTTTCTCGGCGGCGGTTCCGTCGGTAGCCAGTACCGCGCGCATGGCGCCACGAATCCGCAGGTGGCGAACGAGCGCGCGTGTATCCAGATCCCAAATCACGGGAATCTTGTGCCGCTCGAGGTAGGCCTGCGCGGACTCTTCAGACCGCCAATTCGAGGCAATCGCGGAAAATTCGCGAACGATCAGCCCCTCGATGTAAGGCCGCGCGGCTTCTTCATCCTCGGGGTTCGCGCCGACGTTGCCGATGTGCGGATAGGTCAGGCAGACCATTTGACCGGCGTAACTTGGGTCGGTGAATACTTCCTGGTATCCGGTGAGGCTCGTGTTGAAAACGACTTCTGCGCCGCGGCGAGTCTTCGCCCCGGCGGCACGGCCGGTGAAGATCCGGCCGTCTTCGAGCGCAAGTGTGGCGATGCGGTCGTTACTTTGCGTCAGCATAGTCTCCTTATGGGAAGAACTATTTTATCGAAGCAGCCGCAGCCGTAATCGTACCGAAATGATCCATCGGCCAGTAAGCAAACACCGCTTTGCCGTAAATATACCTTTCGGGTACGGAGCCGAACACGCGCGAATCGTTCGAGCTATCGCGATGATCCCCCATCACAAAATATTCGCCCGGCGGAACCGGGATCGGGCCGTAACTGCTCGCATCCAGATATTGTGGCAGTAAATAAGGCTCCGCCAGCCTCCGGCCGTTTACGTAGACGCGCCCCTGCCGGATATCAACCGTATCTCCTGGCAGCCCGATTACGCGCTTGATAAAGGATTTCGACCGGTCGAGAGGATACCAGAAGACCACGACGTCGCCTCGCCCAATCGGCTCGAAGCGATAAACGAGCTTGTTGATGAAGATGCGCTCCTGATCGGAAATCATCGGGGCCATGCTGGTGCCTTCGACTTTTACGGGCTGGTAGAGAAAGACGATGATGACGAAAGCGAAACAGAGCGCCAGCAAGAGATCTCGTGCCCATACGCGCAATTCGCGATGAAATGGAGACACAACCGGTTGTGCTTCGCTCATTTCCGGCAATTGAGCGTCAGACGTATCCATGGCGGCGCTGAAGTATTTATACCACGCGGCACGAGCGTCGCCAACGAGCATTGCCTTGGCGAGCGATGCCTGGCAGCACTATGCGCTCCCAAGCGCGTATTGAATGGCAGCGATAGCGGCAATCACCGCGGTTTCCGTCCGTAGAATCTGCGGCCCCAGGGACGCCGGCGCGAAGCCTGCGGCTTGCGCGGTAACAGACTCCGCGGGCGCCCATCCGCCCTCCGGTCCAATCGCGAGCCTTACGGAAGGTGCAGGAGCAGCAGGAGATTCTTTCGCTAGGAAATCGCGCAGCGGTGGCGCGTCCGTTTCTTCCGAACAGAAAATCAAAAGTGGCGGATTCTCGTTTTCGGACGCCGTTTGTGAAAAGGCCTCTTGCACACGCGCAAGCGGGCGCAGTAGCGGCGGGCGCAGCCGGCGCGATTGCTGGGCTGCCTCGAACAGAATCTTTTCCCAACGCGCAGCCCGCTTCGGTGCGGCCGCGATCAGGGCCCTCTCCGACCGCGCGGCGGCAAGCGGAGTGATCTCAACCACGCCTAGCTCCGTGGCCTTCTCAATCGCCCATTCAAAGCGATCGAATTTTACGATGGCAAGGAGCAGCGCGATGGATGGCGATAGCCCCTTCGCGGAAAGTTCCTCCATTAAGGCGAATTCGACATGATTTCGCGCGACGCGCTGGATGCGGCCGAGGCGAACTTGTTTGCCGTCGCTGAGTTCGTAGACTTGACCCGCCTCAGCGCGTAAGACTTTGCCAAGATGCTCGGCTGCCTCGCCACGCAACTCAGCGGCATTGCCATTAAATTGTGGAACGAAGAATCGCCGGCGCAAGCGGGAGCCTCCCATGCCGATGATAACCGAACCTGCGATGCGGACGAACTTCGAGGGTATTGCAGCTTGCGGGCACGTCGGCGTCGCGAAACTAGCCGAAGATATCCTTCACTTTGTCAAAGAGCGAAGAATTCCGTTCCGCTGGACGATTCTCCGTCTGCAGCGTTTCGCCTAACTCTTGCAGCATGCGGCGCTGTTCGCGTGTCAGCTTCGTCGGCGTGATCACGCGGACCCCGTAATACAGATCGCCTTTGCCGCCGCCATGCGGATCGGGCATACCCTTTCCCTTGAGGCGAAAAGTCGTGCCGGTCTGCGTGCCCTCCGGAATTTTCAGCCGCTCTTCGCCGCGGAGGCCGGGAACGGTGATGTCTGCTCCCAGAGCCGCTTGCGAAAGGCTAATCGGGATCACGGCGTAAAGGTCGGCGCCGCGCCGCTCAAAGAACGCATGTTCTTTAACCGTGAGCACCACGTAGAGATCGCCCGCGGGGCCTCCGTTCGCGCCCTTCTCCCCTTCGCCCGGCACGCGCAGGCGCGTCTCGGAATCTATGCCCGGGGGGATGCGCAATTCGATGGCACGCTCCTTATGCACGCGGCCTTCACCGCGGCACGCCGCGCACTTTTCGCGGATTTTTTGCCCCGCTCCCTGGCAGGCCGGGCAGGTTCTCGAAATACTGAAGAAACCCTGCTGATAGTGCATCTGGCCCCGCCCACGGCAGGTCTCGCACGTGGTAACGCCGGTGCCGGGCTTGGCGCCGGTTCCATTGCAAGCGTCGCAGAGATCGAGGCGCGGAATCCTTACCTTGGTGGTGACGCCGCTATACGCCTCTTCGAACGTCAGCGTCATGTCGTAGCGCAGGTCTGCGCCACGCTGCACGCGGCTGCGGCCTCTGCCACGGCCCCCCGCGCCGCCAAATAAATCTTCGAACCCGAAGAAATCGCCGAAGATGTCCTGGAATTCCTCGAAGATCGAGCTATTGAAGCCGCCGCTGCCGCCCATGCCGGAAATTCCCGCGTGACCGTAGCGGTCGTAAACCGCGCGCTTTTCCGCGTCGGAAAGCACCCCGTAGGACTCGGTGGCTTCCCTAAAATTATGCTCGGCTGCCGGCTTATTGTCCGGATTGCGGTCCGGATGCCATTTGAGCGCGGCCTTGCGATAGGCGGACTTGATTTCGTCGGCGCTGGCGGTGCGCGAGACGCCCAAGACTTCGTAATAATCGCGCTTCTGTGAGGAAGGCATAAAACTCCTGAACCAAGAGCCTGCTTTGGTTTTATTGTTTAGTTCGTTGAACTGTTATTTGGATTCATCTGCGGGCGCTGCGGCTACACGCACCGTCGCCGGCCGCAACACGCGGTTGTGAAAGAGATACCCGGGCTGTAAAGTCTCCACCACCGCGCCCTCAGCGTGTTCGCTGCTCTGCACGCTATCGATGGCCTGATGAAAATGTGGATCGAACTGGCGTCCCGTGGGCACGATGCGCTCGAAACCGTGACGCGCGAGCGCTTCCCACAGTTGGCGGTAGATTAATTCAAAGCCCGCGCGATAATCCGCGTAGGCTGGATCGTTGTGCGCGGCTAGTGCGCGCTCGAAGCCATCCAGCACCGGAAGTAGATGTTCCGCCAAGCGGACCACGCCGCGCTGCCCTTCCTCGTGCCGGTCGCGCTCGATGCGCTTCTTGTAGTTCTCGAAATCGGCCTGCCGCCGGAGCAACGTCGAGCGAAGTTCGTCGCGTTCGGCTTCGAGCTTCGCCAGCTTCTGCTCGAGGTCGGCAAAAATCGTTACACCATCGCCGCCGTCTTCAGCATCCGCCGCGGGGGCTGCCCCGCTTGCCGCGCTGCCGGCGTCGTCCGCCGGATTGTTGAGTCGTTCTGGATCTTCGTAATTGCGCTTCACGAACTGCTCCTGCTCATGGAATCGCTTAAGAGTCGCGCCACATAAGCGACCGCGGTGATGGCCCGCTCATACTGCATGCGCGCAGGACCCAGCACGCCGAGCGAGCCCTGCGGCTGGTCTTTCACGGAATAGGCCGCGCTGATCAGCGCCAGGTTGCTGCCTGCCGAGCTCATTTCCTCGATGCCGATCTGCACGTGGACGGGCTCTGGCGAGTCGATGCAAGTATTCAGCAACGCGATCAGCTTATGCTTTTCCTCGATCGCCGCCAGCAAATCCTGCAATTGCGCCTGGCTGGTGAATTCGGAGGTAGCCGCCATTTGCGCCGCACCCTCGACGTACATATCGCGCGCGGACGAATTGCCCAGCAGCTTCGGATCGCACAGCGCAAGCGCGGCGGAGACCATCGAGTCGTAGCGTTCCCGCTCGCGTGCCAGCGTCGCCAACAAATCCTCGCGGATCGCTTCGAGCGTGCGCCCGGAATAGTGCCGGTTCAAATATTCGGCCGTGCGATCGAGTTCCTGCTGCGTGAAGCGGCGCTCGATCTGCAGAATCTTGTCGCGCGTGGCCCCCTGCGAGGAAATCAGCACCACCAGCACGCGGCCGTCCGGCAGCAAAAGAAACCGCAGGTGTTCAACCAGCGTTTTGCCGATGGGCGGCGCCACCACGATTCCCAATGCTTGCGAAATCATGGCCAGCACGTGGCCGGCGCGCTCGACGAGTTCATCGGGAGTTTGCGCCGCGGCCAGCTCGCTGCGAATCCATTTCTCGTCTTCCCCGCTGAGCGTGGCGTTCGCGGCTACCATCTGCGCAAAGACGCGATAGGCCGTGGCCGTGGGCACGCGCCCCGCGGAAGTGTGCGGCTGGAAGAGATAGCCGCCCTCGACCAGCTCCACCATTACGTTGCGAATGGTCGCCGGGCTAAGCTGCTCGGAATAGCGCTTCGAGATGCTGCGCGAAGACACGGGTTCGCCGGTCTCGATATAGGTGCGCACCACGTCGGCCAAAATCTGCCGGGTGCGGCGTTCCTGTAGGACTGGGTCTCGCATTACGTGAGATAGAAGCTACGCACTCTTATTGTAGCACCGGAGTGAAAGCGGTCAACGTGGCGAAAATCGGGACTTTCGTGCAGTAAAATGCTGGAGACCACTTGGCAGACGTCTCCGTTGGTCAGAGGTGGAGTCTCAACACATGTGTTTAGTGGTAAATTGGTAGCCGTCCATGCCACCACCAACCCGCAGGGTGTCCTCATTGGCCGATTTCATTAGACAGGTTCTCTCTGTTCGGGACCAATGGGAAAAGAAAAATTCATCAGATGACCGTGATGCAGACCCGCTGCAGGTGTGGTTTCGCGGCCAAGAGAACGCGCGCTGGCGGCTTTTGCCTAGGCTGTATCGGCTAAAGAAATTCGACGAAAATGAAATTCGCAGCGAGTTCAAGCTGCGCGCTTTTCAATTGATGAGCGAAAGCCACATCCCAAAGGATGACCTAGAATGGTATTTCTTGATGCAGCATTATGGCGCGCCGACCCGGCTTATCGACTGGACGGACGGGGCGCTAATAGCTCTTTATTTCTCCGTGAAGGCTGCGCGACCGTACAAGAACGCCTCCGTTTGGATGCTGGATCCGGTTTGGCTCAACGAAGAATCGCTGAAAAAGATGGACCAGAATAATTATATTTCCGGCGTGCTCCTTCCGCATTGGAAGGAATCACTGCGTTGGTTACCGGAGCCGTTTGAAGAATCGCTCACCGTTACATTGCCCGTTGCGATTGATCCCCCTCATGTAGCGCGGCGTGTATCTGTTCAAAGAAGCAGATTTACGGTTCATGGAACGTCCAAACGCGGACTTGACGCCCTGGTTACGAATAACCCAGAGTCCCGTCTAGTCAAATTCTTGATTTCCAATAAGGCAGCGAAGGAAATTTTGGAAGATCTATCGACGTGCGGAATCGTTGAAACCAGTGTATTCCCGGATTTGGAAGGGCTATCTCGGGAACTGCAGACGAAATGGACACAAATCCGAAAGCAAAAGTGACCTGTCTTTTGCGCTAGCTGAAACTCCATGTCAGCTCTGCTCGATGACATCATCCGACTTGCCGAAGATGGGAAACAGCCCCTTCCTGATATTCTTCGGAAGTGCATGCGGCTCGGCCACGAGCTAAAGAACGACCGCCTAAAGGTCTGGGCCACTCGGGAACTTAATGGCTACGACTCTCCCCTTGATCTCCCCGAGTACAGGAATATGGAAGCGTACGCCCACGGAAATTTCCTCGGACCGTACAACGTGCAGTATCCCGGCCACATCATCCCGCCAGCAGTCATGCGTCCTGCGAACCGGGTGTTTGCTGAACGAGTGTATCTCACAGGCGCAATCGGTGCGTATGCCGATCTCGCTTATGACCCCGAGAGCAGTGGAGTCCTGAGGTTCCCGTGGCCTCCAGACATGGTTGCGTTCTACGCGGACAAGTTAATGCAGAACGGGTTCATCTGCCATTCGGCGTGGCAACAGATTCCAACGAGCGCAGTCATAGGAATGCTCGACACGATTAGGAATCTGACGCTTAAAATGGCTTTGGAAATCAAAGATGAGCTCGGAGCGTCCTACGCCGATCTGCACAACGTACGGCCAGAGGAAAAAGAGCGGATTCAGAGCATAGTCATCAACAATCTTGGTGGGAACGTGGCGCTCGGGGACGTAGACGCCTCCGGTTCTACGACAATAATTGCCGGAGACCGAAAGTCTCTCGACGTTGCCCTGGCCAAAGCGGGCTTAAATCAGACCGATCTCGCGGAACTCACCGAAGCGATCGAAACGGATGGGAATAAAGCCGGAAGCAAAGTCACTAAGTGGATTAGTGACAAAGCAGGAAAACTTCTTATCGGCAGCGTGAAGGTGGGAGCAAGCATCGCTCAACAAGTGCTCACCGAAATGTTGTTGAACCATTATGGCCTAAAGAAGCCTTGAGCCGGCTCTGTTTAGGTGCAGAACCGCCAGTGCTCGTTTTCACCACAGTGGTGAAAACCGGCACTCTAAAGTCATCCGTCACCAGTCAAGTTCGTCAAAGCTCCTAGAAAGCATCAGTCAAAGCCTTTATGACATCATTGCCCAAACAGCTTTTGACTAGAAACTTTGACTCGAACGTTTGACGGGAGTCTGCATACCAGCAAGCGGTCAGTCCGAGCGCAGCGAGGAATCTGCTTTGCAGTTGGCCTAACCCAACAGCGGATTCCTCGTCGCCCGCCACGGCGGGCTCCTCGGGATGACAACCAACAGGGCATACCGAACGGCGGATGACTTCTTCGCTGACCGGACTGACTCTGACCAAAACGCAATTAGAGGCGATTCTAGAGAATTCGAAAACTCGGGTGATTTGGAACTCGTGAGGACCCGAGAAAACCTTGCCACGGCCTCCGCAGAGGGAAAGACTACACCCTCCTCGCGCATCCGCGACCTGCAAATACTACCGCGAACGAATGCGCGACCAAATTCCCTTCCGCGTACTCCATTCGAAACGAATGCGCAACTCGCTTTCAATTTCGAAAATAATCGCGCCGCCCAGGCCCAAATCGAGCTACCAACCGGCGGACGGGGCTGGGTGGTCGTGTGGCTTCACTGGAATTGTGATTGACAGCTCAGGCATGTCTGGATAGCCTCCAACAGTCCCCGTTGTGGCATTTTCCCGTCTGTGTCGTTCCCGAGGAGATCTCTATGAGGCGCTACGGAACCGTGACGGTCGCTCTTATCGCTCTGGGTGCATTGGCGGCGGGCCTATTGCAGGCGCGAGAGCGCCGGCAAGCCAACTGGCAACAGTCTTTTCGTGATGGAATCCGGCGTCCGCTCGGCGTTTACGCTCACTTTGACATCGAAGATTTGACGAGCGGATACACCGGAACGAATGTGCACGCGTACCTCCACGGGATTTACGCGGGGCTTTTGGCCGACGACGCCGTAACGGGGATCACGGTTGGGCAGCACTGGGATCATATTCAAGTCTCCGATCCGAATTGCGTGTTGACGCATTCCTGCTTGGGCGATCGCGAAGGCTACGATTGGAGCTATCTGGACGATGCTTTCGGCGAGGCGGAAGCGGCGCACAAATCGGTGCAGTTGATTATCACGCCCGGCGTGGATGCTCCGCTCTGGCTGCTGGCAAAAATACCGCCATGTGACGGCCTTTTCGCCACGCCCAACCCGGAACCGGTTGCCCCAAATTGTGGCACGTTCCTGTTCCAGGGCTTCCCGGAAGAGGGGCGAGCGGACTATACCAATCCGGTATTCCCGTTACCGTGGAACGGCGTTTACAAAGCGGCATGGTGGGACTTCCTCGCGCACCTCAGTGCCAGGTACAGCGAGAATCCCGCATTCGTGGCGATGGAAATCGGCGGACCAAACGGCGCCTCGGTGGAGATCATCCTGCCAACCAGCGCGAATGAAACGCAGCGTCAGGAGGGCGGCCTCACAGCGGACGATGTTTGGTCCGCGTTAATTCAGCACTCGTTTCCCAACGTCAGCGAATACCAGAATTCCGACCAGGTTTTCATCGATCAGTGGGACCAGGCCATCGACGTCTACGAGCGGCTGTTTTCCGGCGTGACGCTGATCCTGAGTCCTGATGCGGGGGACGACCTTCCCTTGTTCAAGAACCAGAATTCCACCGTGCCGCCGCCACCCGATTCCGATCTCGCGCTATTCAACCAGGATTGCAGCGCCGCAATTAATGGCACAAAAGATGACCTTCGTTCATGCGAGGCGAAAACGGAAATCATCACCCATTTTCTGAATGCCTGGGGTCCGAACGCCAAGTCCACCGAGGTCGGCGGCATGACCGCATCCAGCGCGGTGACGCCGGGAGATATTGGTTTGCCGGGAATCAAGCTGCTCACGTTGTTGCCGCCTCCAGAGCGTTCCATTCTGGCGGGAGCGCAGTTCGACCATGATGCTTCAAACCCCAAGGACGGAGAAGGTTGCACCCCTCCCGAAGGTCCTTCGTGCACTCTGGCCCCGGAGCAGGCGGCGTACAACGTCCTGCAAGTTTTCTTCGACGGCACTTCCTTTGCTTTTTCTTTCGGAGGAACGAACGGGCCTTACTCGGTCACTTACCTGGACGTGCCGACGGCCGACATTCAATATGCCGAGGCGCCCGCCAATCAGTGTCCCAGCACAACGCTCGGCACGGTTTCGTTCCAAGATTTACTGAACAAGGCAAACCACGAACTGTTCGCGTTGGCCGGCGAATGGATTCCACTTCGGCCGCTAACCTGCAAGTAATTCGTGCGGCGTTAGCGTTCGAAGTGATCTCTGAAGCTCGATTGAAAATTTAGAACGATTACGCGCCCGCGCCGGTTTCCGTATCAATCTGCGCGCGCTGCAGGCGATCCGAGTGGTCGATGTACAGCGTCTTCCACTCGGAATAGAAATCGAGAGCGGCATCGGCGGCCTCGCGGTGGCCGTTCCCGGTCTGCTTGGTGCCACCGAACGGGAGATGAATTTCCGCGCCAATCGTGGGCGCGTTCACATAAACGATCCCGGTATAGATATCGCGCATGGCCTGGAACGCCCAATTCACATTGCGCGTGTAGATGGAAGCGGAAAGCCCGTAGGCAACATCGTTCGCCACCGTGAGGGCCTCTTCGAAGCCCTCCACCGCCATCACCGAAACCACCGGGCCAAAAATTTCCTCCCGGCAGATGCGCATCTTCGGGGTGCAATCGCCGAAGATCGTAGGCTGATGGAACCATCCGTGCGCCAGAGGGCCGTCGCTCAACCGCCGCCCGCCGAGCACGAGCTTCGCGCCCTCGTTCTGCCCGATGGATACGTAGCTCATCACCTTCTTCAGCGCGTCTTCATTGATCAGCGGACCTACGTCGGTGGCGCTATCGAGTCCATTGCCCACGCGCAGTTTTCCGGCGCGCTCGGTGAAGCGATCCATAAACTCCTTGTAAACTTTCTTGTGAACGGCGATGCGGCTTGCGGCGGTGCAGCGCTGCCCTGCCGTGCCGAAGCCGCCCCACACCGCGCCCTCGACGGCGAGATCGATATTGGCGTCATCCATCACGATGATGATGTTCTTGCCGCCCATCTCGAGCGCGCATTTGCGGAAGGTGGGCGCGCAGGCCTGGCTTACGATGCGTCCTACCTCGGTCGAACCCGTGAAGCTCACCAGGTTGACGTTTGGATGCGACACCAGCGGCGCTCCCGCGGAAGGCCCATAGCCCATCACGATATTCACCACGCCCCGCGGCAATCCGGCTTCGCTCAGCGCTTGCACCAGGTTGTAACAGGAAAGCGGTGTATCCTCGGCTGGCTTGATCACCACCGTATTCCCGCAGATCAGCGCGGGGCCGATTTTCCACGACGGAATGGCCATCGGAAAATTCCACGGCGTGACAAGCGCGGCCACGCCGATCGACTGGCGCACGCTCATCATGAATTTGCTGGGCAGCTCCGAAGGCGTGGTGTGGCCGAACTGGCGGCGGCCCTCGCCGGCCATGTAATAGGTCATATCAATGGCTTCCTGCACATCGCCACGAGTCTCGTGCAGTCCCTTGCCCATCTCACGCGTCATGTCGCGGGCCAGATCGTCTTTGCGGCGAACGAGCAATTCCGCAGCGCGATAGAGAATCTCCGCGCGGCGCGGCGCCGGCGTGAGCCGCCAGGTGCGATAGGCCTCCTGCGCCGACTGCACCGCGAGATCGACGTCTTCGTCGCTTGATTCCGCAAACAGGCCGATCAGGTCGTTCGTATCGGCGGGATTGCGATTCTCAAACGCTTTGCCGGAACGCGATTCGAGCCATTCGCCATTGATGAAATTCTTGTACGCCTTTGGCGCGACTGCGGTGCTCATGCGATTTCTCCTGGGTGCCGCGATGTGAATGTGGGTGGCAACGGAAGATGGACGAGGCGCACGCGCCCCGCGGGAATCACAAATCTAGCAGAGCGATGTAGGAGCGTCAACGAACTGAGGAGAAGCTGTAGGGGCAGGAAAAAATGATAAACGCCTCGTTACGCCTGCGCGGCCCAAACGGTAGCTCAACCACTTGCTCAGATTGAGCCCAAATTTTGCATGTCCCGGATCGATAAAGGGCGACGCGCCCAGGATACCTTTGTGACAAGCCAGATTTTCAACAAGTAAGGATCCCAACCAAGACTGTTGTGGCAACCCTGTCTGCGAAGCGCTAATCGAGACTTGGCTGTCTCACATCGGCATTCTCCTTCAACGGAGCGGCCAGCCCTTTCGCTTGATGCACATGTCCACAAAGCCTGAAAGCCACTTCAGAGCCAGCCCTACTGTTACGAACGCGATGGCGAACAGGCTGGTCAATAGACGAGAAATCAAGGGGTGTGGCCAGGTCATCCACACCGGAAACCAGATGATAAATATCGCACCCAGGACGAGCAACGAAATCACAACCCATCGCGTCGGGCGTGCTTCGGGGCTAAGCCGCTGATACAGCTTGCCGCGACTAAGAATGATGAATGATAGAGCAACCACAGTAGTCCCCAGGTCGACGAAGAGGGATAAGACGACGATTGTTACAATGCGCTCGGACATTACACTCTATCTCACAGCAGAACCGACAGAATTGTCCAACGTAAAATGGAGTGGCGGCTAACTCGCGATTAATCGCGCATCCGTTGGACGCCGAAACGTCGTCTGATTGCAGCACTTAACCGACAGACAAACGAGCTTGGTTCTGGACTGGGAGCGACTGGCTATACGGAAACCCGCACCTACCGCACCATCGCGCCTTTTCCTCCGGGGGATTCGTGGCCTACCCTCCGGGTACTATCTTGCACTACCCAGAGAAAGTTGCGCATCTTCCAGCAAGATCTTGGAGGAACAAGATGGACGAATGGAAGGGATAGTTTATAGGGTGAAGAAAACTGATACACCCTGGCTTGTGGTCGGGCCGCGTACGGCTCTGCACAAGGTTTAGACTGAGGCTTTAATGGGTAGTCTTGCCTCCGCTGGACCAAATGGATTTTGCGTAGTTATAGCATGCGCCACAAAGCAACTTTACTTTAAGCTTTTCGTTGACTTCGGGGTTCCAGTCACCTCCCGCTTCAACTCGTGCTCTTTCACAGGCGGAGCACCACGCATCAGGTCGAGCGTCACCTTGCACAGTCGGCCAATGAAACCCAACCGGAATACCCGTATGCAGCGATTGCGCAATGTGTTGGCACACAAACGTTTGCTCTTGCCAACCGTGGACTTGGCAATTGACCTTTTGCGAATCGCTCACGCACGAATTATGACCTCAACAACTGGACTCCACTACCTACTTTTCACACGATCCGCCTAGGTAATTGCTCAATACAAAACCAGCTCGGGCGAGGTTTGATTCCCGTGCTGGGGCGACGCTCATTCGCAATACGGCGCAGCAAATGGCGGCTAGGGACTGTTTTCCGTCGGCAAAACGACGAGAAGAACGCGATCCTACAAATTGCGTGCAGCCCAATGTGGATCCTGCAGAAGCGCGATGGCTTCTGTTCACTCCAACTACGGCGTGATATTCTCCGGCGCACACGATGCTCCGAAGGACCTGGATCGAAGAAAGCGTTTATGGCCGCACTGGAAGTAAGCGGCACCCTAGCGCACATATTGACAAGGTGAAATGAAAGACATACGTGCGTCCGAATATCGAGGCTTCAATCCAATGAAGAGGAATCGCGGGGTTCGGGATGCCAAAGGGCAAGACTTGGGTAAATTCGACAGATGTTCGGGATTATCCCGAAAGCATGTCCCTTTATGAAAAAGAAAGCTTGGCAGCCGAAGCCATACTACGAGCGATTCGAAAGAAGAAAACTAGAGTCTCTAAACCTTTGACGGTCCGCCAGTCCCCCTGACTCTTCTAGAAGAAACGCTGACCACACTCAAAGAGACGAAAGACCGCGCGAAAGGCGCGTGCTTCTGCAGGAAATGAATCGCCTATTGTCGGAAGCCCGCCGAAGCCTCGATTCGCGTTCTCGTTAGCGATTCAACGGATTATTAATTGTCCCGGACGGCGTTGGCGCGTGCCACGATTTCCTTGGTATCCACAAACATCGCAAACACTTCTCGATTGGTGAGCAGCGCCAGCAGGCTGACTTTTTCTTCCGCCTCAATAATGCCTCGAACGGAGCATTTCCAAATTACCGTTTCGCCGGAATCTTTTTCGAACAAATCGTATTCACGGACAATCATTTTCTGGCCCTCGTGCTGCTTCTTGTATCCCGGAATGCACGAGTGACTCTGTACCGGACGGCACACGGCCAACCATCTCAGCATGTGCCGATCTGGACAGATATCCCGTCTTCGTCTCTTTATGATGTTGGTGCGAGGAAGTAGCGTAGGTCAGAGCTTCCTCAGACGAGTGAGGTAGAGAGATGGAAACCATTTTGATTATTGTGGTAGTCCTGTTTCTGCTCGGTGGTGGGGGTTGGGGATACTCCCGTTGGCGCAGTAACTAGCGCCTGCTGGACGCACACAGCCGTTCAACCTGTTCGCGGGGAAAGCGAGTTTCGGATTCCAGGAAGGTATTAGAGGCTGACCCCGCCCACTTAGCGTTTGCAGCGGTTTACCTTTTTGGTTCAGCCGTCACAGTAACCTCGACGTGAGCACCCTTTTTGAGCCTCACATCATCGCCGTGTTCGTCCGTTAAGGCGTTTTCAATACGGAGATGCCGATACCGGTCGCGATGACCGACGACAGCGATCTGGGCTTTTTCTGGCCGGTCCGGACCAGGTGCCTGGATGATCTTGTCGACGGTTCCGCGCACGATGGTACTTGGTTGTTCTGAAATCCGCACAGTATCTAGATTCAGTTCTGCTATTCTTGCGGACTTGGCCATGCGCGGCTTCGCCATTTCCTTTATCACGCTCGTACGCGTCGCATTCGCAGTCTCTTTCCCGGCTTTATTCATCACGCGCCTTTCGATTCTGCTGCTCGACTGGTCCGAAACGGGTCAATCTTCTCTGTCACGTTGATTTGACACACGAAACAGACAAGTACTCCATATTCCCGCAGGTCTTTTCATTCGGTTGGGCGTCGAATCGGGCTCCAAATCTCGAACACGTGAACCGTCTTCTTGGTTTTCCTGGTCAGGTTCAGCAGGAGCAGTCACTCCGCATTCCGCAGTTGTCGGTTCTTCCGGCATAACTCCACTATCCGCACGTTCGTCTCCCGCGTCTGTACTAAACGGAACACGTTCTCGCTTGATAACTACTCTCAAGAGGCTTTATTTCGTTGGAGCGGACTCGCCGGGATGTCGCTACTAAGTACCCTTGCCGTGAACGACATTAGGTGTTATTTGTAAGCTGGCCGGACAGCTATGCAAGCAGTCGCAAGATCAGCTAAGTCCAAACCTAAAATTAAACCTAAGCAGAAGCCCGCTTTCGATGTTCAAGTGTTTCTCGATTCGGCTGGTGTGGCGAGAAAGGTTGTCGAATTCCGGAAAAATGCGACTATTTTCTCGCAAGGCGACGCCGCCACTCATGTCATGCATATTCAACACGGCGGCGTAAAGCTTTGCGTCGTCAATGAAACAGGCAAAGAGGCCGTCGTGGCGATGCTCGGACCAGGTGATTTTTTCGGCGAGGGCTGCCTGGCGGGCCAGCCTACACGAATGGGGTCGGCTTTCTCGATTACACCAACAACGCTTCTCGTAATTAACAAGGAGGAGATGACTCGCGTCCTCCACGCGGAACATGCATTTTCCGACCGTTTCATCTCTTACATGCTTTCCAGGAATATCCGGATCGAAGAGGACTTAGTCGATCAGTTGTTCAACTCCACCGAGAAACGGCTGGCCCGCACGCTTCTATTGCTTGCCCGGTACGGCAAGGACGACCAGCCTCATAACGTTCTTCCGAAGATATCGCAAGAAATGCTGGCAGAAACAATCGGCACCTCGCGTTCGCGTGTGAATCTCTTCATGAACAAATTCAAGAAACTAGGCTTCATCAAGTACAACGGCGGGCTTCAAATTAACAGCTCGCTTTTGAGTGTCGTCCTGCACGAATAAGGCTGATTCGCTTCGCCAGAACTTTCTTAGGGACCTCGATCGAGGAAAGGGTTTATGGCCGCACTGGAAATCGAACGCAAATATCTCGCCGCGCATAAGGATCAGCTGCTGCGCCAGTATGGCGACAAATTTCTGATTATCGCCGGCGAGCAAGTGGCGGGAGCGTACGACACGATCGAGCAGGCGTTGCGCGCCGTGGCGGAAAAGCACGGCCTGCGAAACGTGCTGGTGCGGCGCCCTTCGGAAGCGCAAATGGAATTTTCCGCGCCGGCTTTGACCTTGGGGATCCTACGTGCCAATCCTTCATAGCCAAGCGGGTGGACAGGCCAATGCGCCGGACGGCAAACCCGTCCAGTTAACGCCGCCCGCAGCCCTGCAATTGCGCGGTCCCGTGATGCAAATCAGCGTCACCATCAATCAAAACGCGGCGCAAGCCCTAATCGGCCAGGGCAAGACCGTCCCCACCAAGAGCGGCTGGGCTTTAATCGATACCGGCGCTTCCAATACTTGCATCGACGAAAAGGCCGCGCAGGAACTCGGGCTGCCGGTGATTGATGTGGCCAGCATGCAATCCGCGAGCCACGAAGGACATCAGTGCAACGTCTATCCGGTACAGATCATCACGCCGGTGTTTACGCTGAACTCGCCGCGGACGCTGGGGGCGGCGCTCGAATCGCAAGGGTTGCTGGTCTTGATTGGACGGGACGTCTTGCAGCAGTGCACGCTCTTCTATAACGGAGTGGTTGGCCAGTTTACGCTGACGCTCTAGCTGCGAAGGCCAAGTCTGCAAATCCGCACCGTACCCGACGGCCTTTCTTATTGGCCGGCAGGCGGTTGCCATAGTTCCACCTTGTTTCCTTCCGGATCGATGACCCAGGCAAACTTTCCATACTCGGAGTCGTCAATCTTATCAAGTACATTGCAACCTTCTTCGCGCAAGGCTTTCACCAGCGCGAGGAGATCGTCCACACGGTAATTGACCATGAAGGTGGCTGCGCTGGGTGCGAAGTGGTTGCTTTGCGACGGATCAATCAACCAGGCGGTTGTTCCGGCAACCGGCTTGCCTTCATCGTCGGCCCACGTGAACGCTGCGCCGCCCCACTCCTGTACATCGATCCCTAGATGTCGTTTGTACCAAGCTCGTAGTGCTGGAGCATCTTTGGCTTTGAAGAAAATGCCGCCAATGCCGGTAACTCGCTTCATGGAACCTCCGAGGTGAGTGTGGTAAGACGTAGTTTGTCTTTTGCAGTTTAAACTAGTTCTGAACATGAGGCGGCGCAGGAGAGACCGGCGCTTCGGGACGGGGGGCGGCCCGGCCCGCCACTTCCGAGCCTAACCCAAGCTTCTGCAGCGTGGGCGCATTGAGCTTCCCTGTAGGGCTAAGACCATTTACCTGTTGGAAGTGCTTCATGGCTTGCGCCGTGTTGTCGTCCCATTTGCCGCTCGGATCGCCCTGG
>Ga0209420_1000680_pt1 | contig 17115 bp, 11 predicted proteins | sample BlaSpr_A8_OM1_O1_FD_187972 | JGI IMG/M metagenome (GOLD analysis project Ga0209420, IMG submission 187972) | Forest soil microbial communities from Thunder Bay, Ontario, Canada - Black Spruce, Ontario site 2_A8_OM1_O1 (SPAdes) (version 2) | ecosystem: Environmental > Terrestrial > Soil > Boreal... | reverse complement strand
TGCGTAACGGGAGGAACCCAGGTCGGATTTTCGAACGTAACGTTGGTGTTCGGAATGCCGGCGAGCGGCCACTTCGGTTCGCAAGCGATTAATGGCGCGGTTCGCCGGAAATAGCGCCCCACAATGAGAGTAACCTTCTGACGGGCACGGAAATCACCTTTCGTGCCCGTCGTTTGTCACATGCCCCGTCTTCTGTCGGTCGTTTCCTTGCGGTTCCTGCAAATTCAGCTCGAGTAACGGGCAACCCGAAAGCAATTCACAGAGCTGAAAACGCACTCACCACACCGATTTTTTGAAACCCTACCTGCAGTGGCTTCGGGTACCGTCGAAGTTATTGGTCGGCCCTAGCAGACGATTTTTCGAGCGGTTCTGCAGATGCCAACGGCTGGCAGCGGTGAGGGCACTCAACAGCATGGATACGCCCCGCCCTTGTTTTTCTCAAGGGAATAGCGAGAAACAGCGCGAGAACTCAGAACCGCAGCACAATTCCGGTCGAAATGCGCGCATTGTTCTGCCCCGCGCTGAAAAAGCGCGTATGCACGTAATCCCCCTCGACCCTCCAGGCCACCGCATGAAAAATCTTGTAGTCCATTCCGCCGCCCAACGCCGTGGCAAACGACGTGTTTGACTCACTGCTCGCTGAGACGTGTCCAACTCCGATTTCAAATTCGGCGAACGGATGAAACTTCCCGATCGTCGTCCCCACTCGCGGACCGAACATCGCGTTGTACTCGTGCGTGCTCAGGTTGAAAGTCGTACAGCCTCCGCCGCCCCCTCCAATCGGAACAACCGGACAGATCTCCCCGAGGTCCAGCGAGCCATACTGCCCGGTGAGATCGGCCACAATCCCCAGCAGCGGAAACAGCTTGCCTTCCAGCGTTCCCTGCCACCCGTTTAGACCGCCGCGGTTCGGCGCCAGATTGGTGTTGTAATAGGTGTAGCCGAAGTAGACATTCCCCGAAGTCGGAACTTGAGCACCGGCGATCCCGGCACACAGCCCGATCGTCAGGACTGAGAACGCTGCGACGATCACGGTCTTTCGCATGAAGAAGGCTCCGTTTCGCTCGGGTTCGTAATTCATTTTCCCACTTTGCGAGAACGATGCGCGCCTGATCGTAGAGGTGAACCCTCGCCGCCTTGCAAGTACTCAACCAGCTTGCAAGGGAGCACTTTCGCGACGGGTACCCAACGGAGCTACTCCTCTCTTCCGGTATCATGAAGTTCGTCATTTCCCAGGAGTTTCGTTCAACGTGAACCGTCGTCGATTCCTCTTCCTTTCGTTAGCGGGAGCGGGGCAGCTGGTCAGTGGGGCTTCGTCCGCATGCCCTGAAACCGGCGTCATGAAGAAAGCGCAGATCGTCATGGGAGAGGAAAGCCTGGGAGAGGTGCCCGTCAACTACACCGGGCTTAGCTACGAGGCGGCGCAGCTCTACAACCCGGCTTACTTTTCGGCAGCCAATACAAGCCTGGTGGGTGCCTTTCGCAGACTGAGCGCGCACGGGGTGTTGCGCCTGGGCGGCAACTTGAGTGATGTAACCCGATGGAAGGGGCCGAGCGGGGATTTTTCCACGCCCAAACAGGCTGCCGGCATTGAGTACGGCAAGACCTACTGGGAGTGGAAGCTGACCGACCCCAGTGTCCGGGCGAACAGGGACGGTGCGATCACGCCGGAAGCGATTCGAAACCTGGGCCGTTTTCTCCGTGTCACGAACTGGAAACTGATCTACGGCTTGAACTTCGGGTGCGGTTCGCCGCAGCGCGCTGCCGACGAGGCCATGTGCGTCACGCAAGAGGCCGGCGACCGTCTCCTGGCCTTCCAGGTTGGCAATGAAGTCGACTTCTTCGGAGCTCGGAGGCTCTTTCGGCAGAAGCCATACGAATTCGATCAGTACTTTCGGGAGTACCAGGAGTTTGTCGACGCAGTGCACCTCAAGGCCCCGCAAGCTCCCTTTGCGGGACCGGATACGGCGACCAACATGGACTGGGTCGACCGTTTCGGCCAGCGCGCGAAAACCTCGGCCGTGATGCTTTCAAGCCACTTCTATGCGATGGGCCCGGCAAAGGACCCCAGCATGGACGCAGCTTTTCTGCTCTCGCACAACCAGAGGCTCGACCAGCAGACCCAACAGGCGAAGCAAGCCTTTACCCACTCAGGCGGCTTGCCTTTCCGCATGACGGAAGGGAACTCCTGCTTTGGAGGAGGAAAGCCGGGTGTCAGCGACGCATTCGCCTCGGCGTTATGGGGGGCGGATTACATGCTGACGTGCGCGTTGGCAGGATACCGCGGGGTACACCTGCACGGCGGCGGTGATGGCCTCTACACTCCGATTGCCATTGGTGAAAATCTTTCGACTGAGTTGCGACCACTCTATTTCGGGATGCAGTTCGCCGAACAGTTCGCCGGGTGGGAACTCCAGAATTGCAACCCTGAAGGAGAGGCAAGCCTTACAGCCTGGCTCGCCCACAGCGGTGAAGAACACCAGCTGGCATTGATCAACAAGGACGGCGCGCCGGTCGAGGTGCAACTCAAGGGCGCCTTGGCCGCGCACCGTGCCAGCCACGCCATGTGCCTGAGTGGACGGGGACTTGATGCGAAGGAGGGTGTCGCTCTGGCCAAGGTGAAAGCGCCCTCTGGAAGCACCTTCTCCATTCGCGGCTATACGGCGTTGCTGCTACGTTGGCAATAAGCCGACACCGAAATCGAGATTAATCTGCTCGCGCGAAGGTGCCTCGGGTGATCGCGGCATGAACCTTGGCCACCCAAAATCAAGTACAAATGCCAACTCTTTCGTGCAGCCTGCTACGGGACGACCGGCCATCTATTCCGATTCAATGTGCAGTATCAACGTTCTACGCAGCCTCAAAGTGGGCCTCGATCTCTTCGAGCGTCTTGCCTTTCGTCTCTGGCAGAAAGAGTGCCACCGTCAGAAGATAGATCACAGTGAATGCTACAAAGAGGAAAAACATGGTCGAGTAGCCATACTTTCCGACGACAGGTAAAAAAATCGCCGCCAGGGTGGTTGAGACAATCTGATTGATCACGAGCGCGACACTCATCCCGTTTGAGCGAATCCTGGTTGGCATTAGCTCCGAGAGCGCCAACCAAACACAAACACCCGGTCCCAGAGCAAAGAATGCTGCAAATCCGTAGAGTCCGAGTGCGACCAGCCAGCCATTCAGTGCGTCCGGCACGGGAGCAATGTAGGCATGTTCAATGCGGAGCGGCGCCGTGCGCGCAATAGCCAGATCGATGAAAGGATTGCGAAAGAACGCCTCGACCTTGTTCGAAGGAACGCAGCTGTTTCGGTCTATTTGCAACAGTGCCGCGCCCGCATCATCGGACCGAGCCGTTGGGGTCGCAGCGGTGAACCCGCCGTAGGAGTAGATGATCGACAAAGACATCCGGTCCAACGCAGGATAGTCTCTAAGCCCAGTTGCCGCCGCAAGTTGTTTTGCTTCCGCCGCGTCGAAGCGTAGCGAAAGGCTCTGGTTATTTCCGGCTGTCGCCGCAGCGGTGATCCCGGTCCTCGGCCCGATCACCGATTGAATTGCGTTGGCCACGTCGTAACGATTCTTCTCCGTGTGCAGGAAGAGCATCCCCACCAGCGACAAAGAAACGATGATGCCTGAGGTCCCGAGAAGAAACAGAAACTTGCGTCCTTTTCGGTCGACCAAAGTCACGCCAACGATCGTCATCAGGAAATTAACAAGGGTAAATAGTACGTAGCCCCAGTGCGCGTGCACGTCTGAAAGCCCGCTCTGTAGCAGGACGTCGGTGTTGTAGCCGATGATGGAGTTGATCCCCGTGGCCGTGTTGCAGAAGAGAATCACGCAAGCCAGCAAGAAGGGAAGCACATATTTGCGACGCAGCAGCGAGTCTTTCGCCGAGCCAAGGGACCTTGGGTTTGCCGAGGCCAGCGAGGAGGTCTGCTCCATCTCCTTTAATTCGAGCTCACCCTGCGCCGGGCTGCGCGACCGCAGCAGAGCGTTGCGGGCCGCCTCTTTTTTCCCGCGTTTAAAGAGCCAGCGCGGCGACTCCGACACAAACACGCTGCCGACTACAAACAGAAGGCCAGGCGGCATCGACATCCAGAAGATGCGCCGCCATGCGTTGTCCTTCACCAGAAAGATCGCCGCCTGTGAGCCCGTGCGCATGATCTCCGCTACCCGGTAGCTGTAGAAGATTCCAATGAAAGCAGCGCAGACGATACCGAGAGTCAACAACCACTGAAAAATGCCCGTGCCCTTGCCGCGATCGTTAGCAGATAGGCACTCGGCGAGATAGAGCGGCACCACGATGCCCACAAAGCCCCCGCTAACGCCCTGCAGCAACCGGCCGAAGAACAAGGGTCCGTAGCCTTGTGAAAGCGCGATCACCGGAATACTCACCACGAAGATAGCCCCGCTGATGACCATCAAGGGCTTGCGCCCGAGCCAGTCCGCCAGCAGTCCCGCGAAGAGCGTCGAGAAAACGCTTCCCAGCAGTACGGCGGCAACGACGATCGAAAGCTGGCTTCCAGTCAGCTTCGAGGTCGCCTCCAAGTAGGGCAAAGCGCCCCCGATGATACCGACGTCAACGCCGTAGAGGAAACCGCCCAGTCCGGCGACGAGTAGAAGGAATCGGTTGTATCTTTGTCTTGTACTCAGATCGCTTGTACTCAGATCGCTGGATGTCGGCATAGTGGATGTAAGCAGTCTGTTAATGGGTTCTCACGGAAACCGCGAATCAACAGCTTACGCCGTGGGTGCTACGACGAGGGATATGAGCATAGCGGAAGATCAGCTTCGTCATATGCCGTCGGATCAATCCTCCACAAGGGCCATTCTGACACAAGCTCCTTCCCAAATAAGAATTGGGGTACCAGAAAACTCTCTCTTGTAGGGCCCGGACGGCGGTGCCTACCCTGATACGGCAGCCGCTCTAATACCCTACCGCCAAGCGCCCCGGAAGCCATAGCTGCGCGATCTGGACTGCAGCCATCACCCGCTGGACATAAGCAACGTGAATTTCGCTGGTGAGGCTGGCAACATCCTAGTCAAGTACCGTTCCCAAAACGGTCACTAAGTTTGGAGCCCCCGGCGACAGAGAACAAACAGTTTAGCCTGATGCCTTTTGGCATGTTTTTTGGCGTTCCCAATCGACCGTGATTGGCACGAACGAGCAATTACCCATCTCTCTCTGCCTTCCAAGGATTCAAGTGACAAGAACGCCGAAGTTTGCCTGCCCCATAAGCAATTGATTCCACAAGTTTGTGACACTTTGCGCTGTAAAGCGGTCTAATATGTTGAAGGGCAATGGCTTAGTACTCAATAACGTAAATACAGTGACGTATTATATTGTGCTTTTTCGCCAACCACACCCCACTACAAAACACCCCCCAAAAAAAGTCTTTTCGCGAAAGATCGTTTTTGGGGTAGCTTTGCGCTGTTACAGATAGAGGTATGCCGCTTCGATTTCTTCAGTAGGAGGCAGGAAAGTTTCTTCCTGCACGTGATCACAATGACCACACCTCTAGAATACGCGAACCAATACAGGTCTCTCACCGTTGGGCTTAGCGACGGACCCGTTACTATTTCCATCGATCAATATTTGCAAGGAAGACATGGCACGAAAGCCAAACCCCTCACTCCGTGGACCAATGAGGCGGACCACCTGATCGACGCTTCCGTTGCGGATTTTCAGAAACAGAAGAAGAAAGACCCGAGTTTCCAATTGACCGTCAGCGTCAACGGTCAGCCTGCAGGCATCGACAACGAAAGCCTTTTGCGGCGAATCTTGCACTACGCCTTCGAAGGTAAGGGATCGCCCGAAGACTGCCAGGTTGGAGCGCAACTAGCGGTCCTGCAAGGGCGAACAACGAAAGCCAATCTGCAGAATTACTGCAACCAGAACATGGGTCTGGACTGTACGGGATTCGTGGGAAATTATCTCTGGTATGTAACCGGCGCTGGAAGTTGGCCAGACAAGATGCCCGGAGAGGACGAGGGCTCCAACGCCGAAATCGATGCCATCCTGCTGAACGAAACCTCCCCGCTCAGCGATGTGGATCTCATTACTCCCAGCAAGACATATGTCTTCGGCCTGCTGGATCCTTCCAACCGGCATATCGTCGCAAAAGACGGCGCAGAGCATGCCCACATCGTCATCTCCGAACCGAACAAATTCACGAAGAACTCTTTCATATTCAACTCATTCGGCGGCTTCACGACAGGCAACCTGGACGGCCAGGGAAACTCCGTCTACGACCACACCGGCCTCATCTGTGTGGAGTCCACCTCGAAAAAGGGCTTGATCGACAGCTGGTATGCCATCGTCCCGGTAATGGGCAAGGGTGGAAAAAAGCAGTTGGAGTTGCCTCACCACCCCGGCTTCAAGGTCTTCAGCGTCTTCCGCGGATCCAAAGGCGAGTGGCTGACCTTCACGATCGGATCAATCTAGGTGAGCCCGCAGAGGGTCTGTTACTCCTCCCCTGTGAACTCTGGGCGTCCGCGTGGGCAAGAACAGGTTCCGGGTCAGGAAAATTCCGCTCAACCGGTGCACACACGCTGGGAGCAATTAGCCCAGACCACTACCTGCTTCCCCGGCGAGTTGGAGGCAAGCTGTACGATCCCACCAAGCCGCCGAGCCGCTGGGCATGGAGAACTGCGTGGAGGAAGCTGACCGAAGAAGCCGGGATTGAGGGACTGAGGCCGCACCACGCGATCACGAAGCTGGCAGAATCGTCCGAAGCCAGTGAGCAGACGATCATGTCCATCGCCGGGCACGTGAGCCGGGAAATGCTGGAGCACTACTCACACATCCGGCAGAGGGCGAAGCGACGGGCGGTCGATTCGCTGGATACCGTCACAATCACGTCAAAATTAGAAAAATGGGAGGAAGCGGCGAGAGGGAAGGAAGAAGCGAAAGAGCGCAAAAACAATGGGAAAACAATGGTCGGCCCGAGCAGACGATTTTCGAACTTTTCTGATAGCAGACCGCTTCGGATTGACCTTCATTCGGAGATCATTTTGGGGTGCTGCAAATGAAATGCAGTGGCCTCCTGGTAGGCACTCGCAAAACTCAGGAGCTCCGCTTCGCCGTACAACCTTCCTAAAAATGTCAAGCTCGTTGGCGTCCCCGGGCCGCCTGCATTTTGTAAGTCGCTGGGATCATCGAACGGGAACTTGGGCGCGTCGGGTCCGCGGAGTCCGTTGGGTAAGATCACTGCTGGGTGGCCCGTCAGGTTCGTAATTTCCCGCTGGTCGCTGCCGGCCGTAGGTACCACAATCACATCGATTCCGTCGAAGACTCTCGCCATCGCTTCCATGACGAGGGTGCGGGCGCGCGCCGCTTGGATGTACTCCACCGCCGGGATTAATCGGGCCGTGCGAAATACATTCGGCCAGTCATGATCTTCCTGTGAAGTCAGAAGCTTGTCCTTGCCCGTGCGCGTAAGTTCATCGAATGCCGCCGCGGCCTCCGCATTCAACATGACCCTGATTGCATCATAAGGAAATTTTGGGAATTCCACAGGAATCAGATTCACTCCCATTTCGCGCAGCTTCGCCAATGCTGCTTCGTTGTATTTTCGGTCGTATTCCGCACGCGCTCTCAACGCGTCTCGTCGCGTCTTTTGTTCGTTGATCTTCTTTTGCTCGTCGGGAGTTCTTGGTCGCTCTGGCTTGTCTGGTTCTAGCGGCTGCGCTGGCTTGCCTTCGAATTCGGCCTTCAAGTAGCCAATTCGCAAATGTCTCCACTCCAGATTCGCGTCCCAATTAAACGCAACCGAATGCACCGTGCGATCGTGTCCATCCGGACCGTGAATGGCTTGCAGCACCAGCGCACAATCTTCCACCGTGCGGCAAATGGGTCCGAGCTTGTCCATGGTCCAGGATAGCGCCATGGATCCGGTGCGCGGGACCAGCCCGAACGTGGGACGCAATCCTGTGCAACCGCAGCGTGATGAAGGAGACGAAATCGAGCCAAGCGTTTCGGAACCAATGCTGAAGGCAACACAGCCTGCTGCGGTGGCCGAAGCAGGTCCAGCTGATGACCCGCTCGATCCTTGACTGGTGTTCCACGGATTTCGGGTCACTCCTCCGAACCAATGATCCCCCAGCGCAAGTGCGCCGAGGGTCAGTTTAGCGACTAACACCGCGCCGGCATCATCCAGCCTTTTGACCACGGTCGCGTCCTCGTCGATCATCTGATTTTCGAATCCGCCCGCGCCCCATGTCGTCCTATAGCCTTTAGTCGCGAGCAAGTCCTTTGCGCCCCACGGCAATCCGTGCAGCGGACCTCGGTATTTTCCTGCGGCAGTTTCCGCATCGGCTTTCTTCGCTTGCGCCAACGCGCGATCTTCTGTCAATGTCACGACAAAGTTTAGCGTTGGGTCGTATTTCTTCAGGCGTCGTAAGTACATCTCCGTTAGAGCGAACGAGGAGACCTTCTTTGTCCGGACAAGTTCGGCCAGTTGTCTTACACTCGCAAAGGCCAAATCATCCAAATTGTTCGGTGCCGCTATGCTCGGGGCCTTCGATATTCGTATCGGCTTACGCACCGTCTCGAATGTCATGCCTGGTAGTACGGGATCGAACAGCAGTGCGGGTGCTACAGAATTGGGAATATGCAGTTGGTATACCTGTTCGTAGCCCTTGGTCTGCTTGTTGAGGTCATCGAGCATCATCTGTTTGTACTCGTCAGCGATCAGCACGTCAGCAATAGCGGCAGCATTTTCAATCATCTCTTTGGTGATTCTTTGCGCGCCTTGCCCTTCCGCTTGCGCCCATAACACTCCTGGGAACAGCGTTCCGGCCAGTCCCATCGCCGAGCACGTTTTCATGAAATCCCGCCGCTGCAGCATTTCTATCCCTCCTAAGGTTTTCCCGATTAGGTCAGGTCGCCGTCCGGCGCAGAACTATGCTACAAAAAAAACGAACCGGGGTGATGTCCAAGGAAGTTTGAAAGCCGAGGTAATCAGAGCCGAGAGTTGCGGATCGGTATTGATGAGTCGGCTTCTCGGGAGCTTTGCGGGCGAGTCATGGGCTTAACCCGGGAGTGATTCGCACAGATGAAAAGGCACTGCAGCACCGATTTTCGAAACTCTACCTTCAGTGGCTTGCGGTACCGTCGAAGTTATTGGTCGGGACGGGCAGATTTGAACTGCCGACCCCTCGCACCCCAAGCGAGTGCTCTACCAGGCTGAGCCACGTCCCGACGAGGAAGGATTCCACCGAGCGACGATCGCAAAGAAAAACCATCAGCCTCCGGCGGAGGGGTTCACATCGCAATTCTACACCACGTCAGAGAATAATAGGCCGATTGTCATCCTCAGTGAAGCAAGGATCTGTGCCGCTCTCCGGTGCAATGCAGAGGTCCTTCGGCCGGCAGAAGCGCGTGCCCGAGGATGACACCGGCCCAGGCCGGTTCGACCTGCTACTCCAAATCTCTCCAGTTCGGGCCAACGCCCATTTCCACCTGAAGCGGCACGGCCAGCCCATGCACTTTTTCCATATGCTCCCGCACGAGCGGCTGCATAATTTCCACTTCATTCTCGGGAACTTCGAACACCAGTTCGTCGTGCACCTGCAGCGTCATTCTTGATTTCAGACCCCGCTCGCGGAGAGCAGTATCGATGCGGATCATCGCAATCTTGATGAGGTCAGCCGCCGTGCCCTGCAGCGGCGTATTCACTGCAGTACGTTCGGCGAAGCCGCGCTGGTTCGCGTTCTTACTGTTGATGTCGGGAATCGGACGGATGCGGCCGAAGAGGGTTTTCACTTGCAGGGCGCGGCGGGCCTCTTCCAAGGTTTTGTCGATGAAGGCGCGCACGCCGCTGTATTTTTCAAAGTAAGCGGCAATAAATTGCTTGGCTTCGCCGGGCTCGATGCTCAAGTTCTGCGAGAGTCCAAAAGGCGAGAGCCCATAAACTATGCCGAAGTTCACCACCTTGGCTTGTCGCCGGTGGTCGGGCGTGACCATCAGCGGCGGCACGCCAAACACCTGCGAAGCCGTAAGCGTATGCACATCGTCGCCGCGGCGATAAGCTTCGACCAAGAGGGAATCGTGCGAAAAATGTGCCAGGAGGCGCAACTCAATCTGCGAGTAGTCGGCGGTCAGCAGCACGTGGCCGGGCTCGGCGATGAAGGCGGCGCGGATGCCGCGTCCTAGTTCGGTCCGAATCGGGATGTTTTGCAGGTTTGGATTGGCCGAAGACAGGCGGCCCGTCGCAGTCCCAGTCTGCCCAAAAGTTGTGTGCAGGCGCCGGCTCACCGCATGGATGAGCGCAGGTAGCGCATCCACATACGTGGACTTTAGCTTGGTGAGCTGACGATAATCGAGCACCATGCGCGCGATTGGATGATTCTCCGCAAGCTGTTCGAGCACGTCGACCGCGGTCGAGATGGTGCGCCCCTTGCCGTATTTGACCGGCTTGGGCAGATTCATGCGATTGAACAGAACGTCGCCCAGTTGCTTCGGCGAGCCCACGTTAAATTCCATCCCCGCAACTTCGTAAATCTCTTTCGCCTTGGCCGCGCTTTCGCGTTCCAGTTCGCTCGACATCTGCGAAAGCGCGGCCGTATCGATTTTGACTCCGGCCTGCTCCATACGCGCCAGCACCGGAACCAGCGGCAAATCTATCTCTTCGTAAAGCTTATCCAGTCCCGCTTGTTCCACTTCGCTACGCAGGGCGCCAGCCAACCTCCCGGTAGTATCGGCGGACTCGGCGAGTTCCTCGGCCACCTTCAAGTTGAAACGCCGCAGAGCAACGTCTGCCAGCCGGTGCGATGAGAAAGTCGGATCGAGCAGATACGAATACAGCATGGGATCGTGACGCACGCCCGCGAGAGAAATCCCGAGCGGGTCCAGAGCGTGAATCGCGGCCTTGTAGTCGTGCACAGACTTGGGCGTCGCCGCGTCCCGCAGCACAGAACGCAGCTTTTCGGCGGTGTTGTCGGAATCGAGTTTCACGATCACGGCCGATCCCACCGCAGCCGAGATGGCGACGCGACGCGACGTGGGAGCGGGCGCCGACGTGAACATTAAGTCTGCCAAAGTCCCCATCGATCCGTCCAAGCCTCCGCCCATCGTTCTCTCCGTGAAGGATAGTTGGGCGGTCTGCATCTCTTCCTCCTTCTCTTCTTCCTCCGGCTCTCGCGCCGTGACGGCTTCCACCTGCTCGACCGCCACGGCCAGAGCGCCTCCGTCGATAACTGCACCGAGCACGCTCTCGATATCCGAGGCCGACGTCGCCTCGGTATAGTGCGTCTCGCTCACTTCGGCCACCGGCAGCAGCTCTTTGAGCAGCGAAGTGAATTCGAGTTCGGTAAAGAGCGCGCGCAATGCATCCACGTCCGGCTCTCCCGCCCGCATGGATTCCACATTCAGTTCGATCGGAACATTGGTGTCGATGGTGGCCATGCTCTTGCTGAAAAGGATGGTGTCGCGATTGTTCAGCAGCGACTCGCGGTAAGTTTTCCTTTCGACCTCAGCCGCACGCTCAAGCGCTTGCTCGACTGTACCGAAGCGCTTGATGATTTCCACGGAGCCTTTGTCGCCAATGCCCGGCGCACCGGGAATGTTGTCGATCGCATCGCCCCGCAGCGCCATCACGTCGATCACGCGCTCGGGAGGTACGCCCAGAATTTCTTCCACCTTCGCAGCATCGCAAATCAGGTTGTCCTTCGGCGGATTCAGAATCTGTACTTTGTCGTTCACCAGCTGCATCATGTCCTTGTCGCTGGAAACGACGTACACGGGATGCGACGCCTCAGAAGCTTTGCGGGCCAGGGTGCCAATCACATCGTCGGCCTCGAAGCGCATGACCTCCAGGATCGGAATCCGGTACCCCTCCAGTGCCCGGCGAATGTAAGGAACCTGTTGCACCAGGTCTTCCGGCATGGCCACACGATTGGCCTTATAGCCCTTGTATTCGACTTCGGTGAAAGTCTGCGTCTTGATATCGAACTTCTTGATGCTGGTCACCGCGTCCGCCTGTTCGTCGCGGAAGGTCGGCCCGGCCACATCGAATACGGCCGCCAGATATTCCGGAGAAAAATCGTCGCGCAGTTTGCGCAGCATATTCACGAAGACGTAAATCGCGGCCGTCGGCAGCCCGGTCTTAGTCGACATGGGACGCTGCCGCACCATCGCATGATAGGCGCGGAAGATGAATGACATGGTGTCGATCAGGTAAACGCGGCCATGGGCCGCCGCGGTCCCGGATGCCGCGCTGGGCGTGGCTTTGCCATTCGCACCTTTTCCGATCGAAGATGCCGCTGGCGGGGTCTGATCCGGTGATTTTTTACGCGGGGGCAACTCATTTAGTGTAGCAGCAGAAAAGGCAGAGGGAGGTTCGTCCGAAAGTCCGCACCAGTTTCCCGGCCCAATCCGTCGGAGAGGTAGCGCGGAAGTTTCGGGGAGCTACTTCAGCTCGCCGTATTCAGTATTGAAGTGGAGCTCAATTTCCCCGCACGTGCCTTGTTCGGGTGAATACACGACACAGATATCGAAAGGCCGCGAATACACATGCAGGCTGACCGCGCGCGCATTGAATTCTCGGGGATTCACGACACGATGCACGGGATCCGCTGGGTCCACAGCGCACGGCTGCGAGATATTCATCTCGACGGTGTTGCTGGCCTCCAGCCGGCAGCGTCCCGCTTGCAGGTCCTGGTGGATGAGGTGAAAGTTCTCCACCTGCAAGCGCCCGAGGGGAACCGCCATCCAGCAATTCTGGTCGCGGTGGTTGTGCACCGAGCTTGCCTGCCCAACCTCCCAGCAAATCGCCATCAATTCATACAACGGCGTGCGGTCGATCAGGTTCCGGGTGTAGTGCTGCCGATTCCAAGTCAAGTACGGAGCCAGCGAGTCAGCGTTCACGGGCGTGTCCTGAAGAAGGCGCCGAATCGACTCGGTGTGGTCGAAGGCGGACTCGGGGAACTGACGAAGGGCTTCGACGAGAGTTTGAATAGAAACTGACTTTACCGCGGTGGTCATGGTGCTCTCCGCAGATAGAGTATAGCGCGGCACTCTTCTTTCGATCGATCTTCCCGCCGCCTCGTTTCCATGATTAGATTTTAACCACAACGATCCCGGCAATCCTGGCGTCGCGCTTTAATCTGTTATCGAAGGTGGCGAGGGGGGAGGCTCTCGCGCGCAGGGCAAGTTTGAGATAAGCAGCCTCATATTCGGTCAGTTGCTGTTGCCGCGTAAACCATAGGACGGGCTCAAACGCATGATCGACTCGCCCGGGATCCACCGAAATGGGGAGGGCACGGATGTGCCGCAGAAGCGAGCGGAACTGTGCCATGCTCACGCGTTTCCGTCGTTCCCCGACAAGCAAAGCGTTCGCCGGTTCCAATGGCCAAATCGCAGGGGTTATCGCTTCCGCTCCATTCGCCAGCGAGTCGAGGATTGCTTCTGTACTCCCAGGCTTGCTCCCTGTCGGATTTCGCGAACCAGCTTTTTCGGATCCTTGGGTTCGCCATCTTCGCTGGGAACTAACTTGGCCACGGGAATCCCGCGAAGCGTGATCCGAATCGTCTCGCCCTTGGAAACCATCTTCAATAATTCGTTGAAGTGCGTTTCATACAACTAGTTAAATTAACCAACTCGTCGGCTCACGGAGCAATGGAAACAGACTACGAAATTACTCTTAACTTCCCGGCCCCCAGGATCTCCTTGGCTTCTACCTGGGCCACTTCCGGATACACCGCGCCCTAGCGTCGCCGCAAATCCCGCGGCAGTTCCGAGCGCACCAACCACAATCCCCCGGCCACCGCCGCCGCCCACGTAACCGAGACCAGCGCCAATTGTGTTAGATCTACCTCACGGTTGCCATGGCCGGAAATCGCGAGCGGCACAACCTTCGCCACTTCAAAGCTGATTCCTCCCGCCACTGTCGCCACCGCTGCCGCCTTGCCCAGTTCCCACCATCGCAATTCGCTCAGGGGAACCAGTTTCCGATAGTGCAGCAGTCCGGCCAGGGCAACCAGATTCAGGCCGATCCCGAGATCCGACGCCCATGCCAGCCCCACCACCCCAAAGGTATGAAACAGGAACGAATACACGGGCAAGGACGCTACCGTAATCACGCTAACCGCCGCCATCGGAGTCAGCGTGTCCCCGGCCGCATAGAATGCGCGGGCATAGAGTCCCTGGGCTGACCAGAATGCCAGGGAAAGCGAGAACCAGAAGAAGTAAGTTGCGCTGGTCTGTGCGTCTGCGAAGAGAAATTTTCCCCGCCGGTAAACCAGATCGATCAGCGGAAGCCCCACCACCATCATCCATCCGCTGGCCAGCATCGAAGCTGCCCCGACCCGGTACACCGAATCGTTCACCGTCGCAGCGAATTCTTTCAGTTTCTTCTCATTGAACAGCCGTGCAAAAAATGGCAGCGATGCCTGACCGGTCGCCTGCCCCAGCACGGCAATTGGCACTGCGAACAATCGCTTGGCAAACGTAAGCCGTGTAATGTCGCCTACGCCGTTCGACGCGTAGTGCCGAAGAATCCAGTCATCCGCCGCCACCAGCGACACGCCCAGCATCAGCGGCACTGACAACTTCACCCACTCCCGAAATGCCGGATTCATCACATCAAACGACAGTCGATATCCAGTCCCAATGCGCGCCGCCCCAATCACGCTCGCGAGAAACGGACCGGCGAAGCTTCCGATCAGCGCGCCGTAGGCGAGGGAAACGATGCCAAAATGCGGGCCGCCGATCACTCCGCCCAGAATAATGAACACGTTGTAAATCAGCGGTCCCAATGCTGGAAACAGAAACAGCCGGTGGGAGAGCAGGACCGCCGAGACCACCCCGCCTACATAAAAGAAAATTTGTGCCGGGAGCAGAATTCGGGTCAGGTGAACGCACAGCTCGATTTTGTCCGGGGAAAATCCTTTTACGAACCAGCGCACAAACTGGGGAGCGAAAATCTCCGCCAGAATCGTCCCCACGATCATCACCGCCGTCATCACCGTAATGATGATGGAAAATGTGTTCTGCGCATCATCGTCGCGCTTCTCGGCCAGAAACCGTGTATAGATGGAGATGAATGTGATCGAAGCCGCACCCCCGGCCACAATGTAGTTGAGAAAATCCGGCAGCGTGAAAGCCGCGACGTAGGCGTCCGTTGGCCCACCAGCCCCATATGCCCATGCAATGTACGCGTCTCGCGCGTATCCGATCACGCGCGACAACATCACCGCCGAAATCAGCAACAAGGTCGCCGAAAACGCCGTGTGCTGATGCGATGGCTGAAAAAAGCGCAGAAGTTTCGTCATTGAGACCCGATCGGAGACCTGAACGGAACGTCCAATCTTATCGGAATCTCGTGGAGGCAGGGCACTCCTTCGACTTTGCTCAGGGCAGGCTTGGTTCGCTCCTTTTGCGGTTATTCTGCGCGGCAGCCGTATGTATCCATTTCTTTACCGTCACTGCTGTGGTGCAGGCGATAGCCAAACCTTATCCGCCGATACCAGGTCCACATTCGACACTTCTGTTCTCAGTTTGATGGACTGCAGACCCGCTTTCTTCGGCGGCTTGGCAAGAAATGTCAGGAAATACTGATGTCCCAGCCGGTGCGTCAAATCCTCCAGATACGGTGCGAAGGAAACCGGCGGCCCATTGAATCCGATGGAATACGATTCGCCCCCAGTTTTTTCCGCCAGTTGGGCCAGATAAAGTTGGCCCCAATACGTCTGCCAGTAGCTATGACCAAAATGGCCAGCGCCCGGGCTATAAATCGCAGATACTAGGATGCCGGCGCGTTGAGCATCGTCGATTGCCGCGTCCAGATACGGGTCGGACGGGTCCCCGGTACCGTAATATCGGTCGATCCCATCGGAGACAATCAGCACCTCTCGCCGGCCCATACTCTCCGGCCAGCGTTTGATTAAATCGGTGAGAGAAAAATACGGACTGCCATTGGCGCCCTGCCCCCCCATGGGAAGGCGCAATGACTTTGCCGCCTGGGCATGGTCAGTCGTCAGATTCTGTACCACGCTGGCCGTACCATTCTGCATGTACGCAATCCCAACTTTGGCGGAGGCCGGCTGCCCGTTGATGAACTGGCGAATGTCCTGCAGTTGCGAACCCAGATTGCTGCTGGATCCATCGTCCAGCAGGACGAAGAGTTCGAGAGCTGCGTGCTCCCCCTGGGCAGGAATCCATTCCGTCACCGGGTCGCGATCCTTGCCCTCATACACCATGACATCCTCGCGGTTCACGTTTGGGACGTCGGAACCGTGATGAGGTTCGACGGTTACCACTAGGTGCGCCGGAACTTTGCCTGCCGGAGCTTCGTCGGGTGCAGCCTGCTGAGCCGAAAGCCTCCGAACTCCCGACATCGAGATCGCCAGAGCCAATAGCGCGTTAACCATAAAACTGTATTTGTTCATAACCGCTCCTTCCAAAAGAAAATGCCGCGAAAATCGGGAGTTATCCGGAACGGAGCCGTTGTTCAGGCGAAGCACAGGATCTCGCCAGCAGATTCGACATCCAAACCGCACATACCCTTTTGACTAGTTAGATGTTCGGACCCAGGAAAAGGTGGGACATTGCGGTTCGGTCAGTCGCGAAGCCTCAAGCCTCGCCTAATCGCGAATGGTGCATCGAGTTTTGGACTGACAGCCCGCAACTGAAACGTCTTCCCAGTCCCCCGCGATAAAATCAGCGCTTCGCCGGGCTTCACGAAAACCGGTTCGTCTTTACCATTGCGCTCGACTGCCGGGTGCAGTAGTGTCTCCCACCGATGCCCCCGGGACGGACCTAATCTGACCGGGCGTCACAGAAGGAGTCCCGTGCCAATGCATCGCGCCTTCCTCAGTGTGATTGCGATCCTCGGCTGTGCGGGCGCCCCCGAGCCCTCGGCGCCAAAGCCGCAAGCGAGCACGCAGCCCGGCTGACTCCGCTGATTCTTGAGAAAGACGAAGGCGAGCACCGCGTGGTGCGGGGATGTCCTGGGCATCCCGATCCGGGAGAGACCTTTATTCTCAAGATCGACCCGAAGAATGGAGGATCCTCGCATCTGGTCCTGCTTACGGCAAGCATTCCCGCAGGAAAGAAAATCGACACCCACCGGCATCCCGAGGCCGACGAGATCCTGTTTTTGCAGAACGGAACGGCTCGGG
>Ga0209420_1000679_pt1 | contig 17122 bp, 17 predicted proteins | sample BlaSpr_A8_OM1_O1_FD_187972 | JGI IMG/M metagenome (GOLD analysis project Ga0209420, IMG submission 187972) | Forest soil microbial communities from Thunder Bay, Ontario, Canada - Black Spruce, Ontario site 2_A8_OM1_O1 (SPAdes) (version 2) | ecosystem: Environmental > Terrestrial > Soil > Boreal... | reverse complement strand
ACGGACCGCCATCCCACTGTTTATCCTGGGTCGTACGTTGAGTACGTGCAGAAGCTTGGACATGAGGCGCCTGGGATCTATTCGTAGGCCTTGCAGGGCTTTTGTGCAAGGACTCGCCTGGTGGATATCGATGCCTTCGTCGCAGCTAGAAACCACAGAGAAGATGAACCACGGAAAGGGTCTTGGTGAGAGTCGCCACCTTCAACATTAACAACATCAATAAGCGGCTCGACAACCTCCTGGCTTGGTTATCTAAAGCCGAGCCGGACGTGGTTAGTCTCCAAGAGCTCAAGGCAGAGCAGGAAGCCTTTCCCGTGAAAGCCCTTCGGACTCTCGGGTACGAAGCAGTCTGGCAAGGGGAGCGTTCCTGGAACGGTGTGGCCATTCTCGCGCGAAACCACGTTCCCGTGCTGACCTGCACAAGCTTGCCGGGGAATCCTGAAGATCATCAAGCTCGCTACATTGAAGCGGCTGTTCAGGGAGTCCTGATCTCTTCCATCTACCTCCCCAATGGGAATCCGCAGCCTGGACCGAAATTCAATTACAAGTTGTCTTGGTTTGAGCGCTTTATTGCCCACGCCGCCGAACTCATGGCGAGCGGCGCACCCGTGGTGCTGGCCGGTGACTACAATGTCGTGCCGACACCACAGGACATCTATCCGACTCGGTCGTTGGATAACAACGCGTTAATCCAACCCGAGAGCCGACAGGCTTTTGCGCGTTTGCTGGCTCAAGGCTGGACCGATGCCATGCGGAAGCTTCATCCGGACGGGCCGCTCTGGACATTCTGGGATTACAAATTTGAACGGTGGCAGAAGGACAAAGGCATGCGACTGGATCACTTTCTGCTCTCGCCGAAGCTGGCAGACCGCCTCGTGGACGGCGGTGTTGACCGATGGGCGCGTGGGAAGGAAAACGCGAGCGACCATGCGCCAACATGGATCATGCTTGATCTCTAGACTAGAGTCGAGGTTCCAGCCAGCTCGGCTCGATCCGCTAAGCGAGGGGACGAGCGATGCTGCGTCCCTGTTGGACGAAGTCCGGACATTTCACGACGCCTGCTTGCGTGGGGACTACTATGAGAGCTTCGCCGTGAATTCGAAGAACTACATGGACACTTTGAAGGGCGTCGACGCCTTCATGGTGGAATTCGAGCGTCTCATCGACAAATGTATCCGCGCATCAGCCAAGGGGCGATCGTCCACCGTTCGTGACGCCTTCGAATTGCTCTTCGCGCTACTCAGGCGTCTCGACAGGGATCCCGACAGCGTGGTGTTCTTTGCCGACGAGGGCGGCTCATGGCAGGTGGGTGTCAACTGGCAGCCTGGCTTGGCGGCGTACTTCCGGTGCCTCGCTGACGGTACGCCAGCTGAGCATTTCGCTCGCGAGGTCGATCGTGCGATTGCGGATTTCGCGGACTATGACCGGCCGAAGCATTTGGCCACCGCACGGCGCGTGGCCGGCGCGGAACAGAAAGTGGCACTTCGGTCTCTACCTGCCTGTGAGCAGCGCGGATCACGACGGGCCTGAACGGCCGCTCGAGGTCTGCATTCATGGGGAGCTCCGCAAGTTGGGGATTGCGGTGGCGCAATCGACGGTGGCTCGATATTAAGGAGAATGGGTTATGCCCTCGTTCTGCAAAGCGGTCGTATATTTGCTTGTGGCTTTGCCCGCTGTCGCTCAGTCGCAAGCATTTGCAAAGATCACCATAAGGTCAGCAAACTCAGCGGTCGGCACGATGAGCTCCGAAGACACGGATCGTTCGAGTACATTTTTGAGCAATCCGGCAGTTAAGAAGAAGTGATCCCAGCTTCCGGTTGGCGGACGACCCGCTCCGAACTAGGTGCTGGCTTTACCTCCGACCAAGTCCAACGCGAAGATCCACAATAGAGACAACCGCTCCTTTGTGTCATGCATGTCAACCTCCTATGGAAGAGCAATGCAGGATCTGAGTTGCGCTCCTGCGCTTTGTACTGTGCATTTGAGCACTTTGGGACTACGGGCGAGAACATCAAAAGGATGCAAGGTACGAGGGAGTATCCGAAAATTTCTGTGATTGAGATAAACTCATGCGAGGTTCGGCCAACCAACTGTTGTAAGGCGATTGCACAAGTGTGGGCGCTTTTCGTTCGCGTTTGGGCGGGATGACAAGTGTTAATTTGGTAGTGTCTCAGTTTGAATCTCCGGATTGGGAAGCGGACCTCTGGTTATTGGTCACACCTACTACGCGGCGCGCAAATAGTGTTCAACCGCACCTCCGCGCGACGTCGGCTCAAGCTATTCTGAAGAACGTGGGAGGGAGATTTGCAGCATGGCAAAACTTGTCTACGGATTGAGCCAGTCCCTGGATGGCTACGTTGACCACACGAAGCTCGGGCCGCCTGCGCCCGCGGCCTTCCGTCACTTCATCGAGCTGGTGCGTGGCCTGACCGGCGTCATCTACGGTCGCCGCATGTACGAGATCATGCGTTATTGGGACGAAGACCTTCCCGATTGGGACGCGGAGGACCGCGACTTCGCGGTGGCGTGGCGGAGCCAGCCGAAGTGGGTGGTGTCGCGTTCGCTCAAGTCAGTTGGCCCCAACGCCACGCTTGTCGCGGATGACTTCGAGACCGTGATACGCAGGCTGAAAGCTGAGCTGGCTGGCGAGATTCAAGTTGGCGGACCAGTCCTGGCGCAAAGCCTGACCGAGGCCGGTCTTATCGATGAGTATCGACTCTACCTCCGCCCCGTCGTGCTTGGTGGTGGCCAGCCATTCTTCGCGGGCCCCCGGCCGCCGCTCCGGCTGGTGGCCAGCGATTTAATCGCCGATGACTTGATTCGGTTGACGTACGTTCCTGCTTAATCGCGCGACTCGCCCGACGGGCTGCGCTCAGAAAATTCAAACTAAGACACTCCCGTTAATTTTGACATTTTGCCAATTCATCGTTGTCTTCCCAAGCCCTCGAAAAACCTTGCAAGAAGCGTTAGGGAATCGTTATTGGACAGTCAAGGACAGCGAACGATCGCACCGTATCGGCTGGCCGGATGCCGACTTCCCGTTACGGATCGGAAGGTTGTCCAGACTCGGGTCGTGTGGCACCTACTAAAAGAACATCGAAGATGTCCAACAGGGGTTTGATGGCTAGTCTCTCGTCCCATTCAGATTGAAGGACCAAGCCATGAAAAGCCGCGATAAGAAAGCGCGCCATAGCATCGGCATCCATTTGTCTTGCGATTTCTCCCCGGTGCTGCCAATCGGTGAGAAGGTCTCGAAGAAGCTTGTGTGGTTTTGCAAAGGTATCCCTTGCCACTTTCTGTAACGTTGAGTCGTGCTGGGCCTCGGCCCACAGTTGGACGGTCACACGCCGTCGCAGGCGCTGCTTCGGGCTGTTGAGCTCACTGAGAAAATGATCATGGATGGCCTTCAGCGACTTCGCCACGGTCGCCTGCTTCAGAGCTTCCTCGAAGAGTCTCCGTTCTTCATCGTGCCGCCGAGCAGCGATCGCAGCGATAATCTCCTGCTTGCTGGAGAACAGATTGTAGATAGCTCCGGCGCTCAATCCTGACTCCCGCACGATATCTCTCATCGTCGCCTTATGAAATCCAGATCGCGCAAAGCAAACCACGGCGGCGTCGAGGATTTCGGAGGAACGGGCTTGCAGATATTGCTGGCTCACTTTGGGCATGGGCGCTCACAGGGTTCAATGCTTCCGATTCAATCGTGGTGCGGCACTTCCACCATGGCGACATGATAAAACTCGTACCCACGCATATCGTCAGTACCGCTGCCGAAGTAACGTTTCCGATATTCAGACGCTCCCATATCAACCATCAGGCGCAAACCACGTTCCTGAAGGTATCTGCTCAATTCATCTGGATCTATTCCGAAAGTCCAGGGTTCATGCAACTCAACCACATCGGCTAGAAGGCGCTCAGCGCCGTAGAAATTTACGGTGCCATCCAGTACCCCTGAATGGACATAGGTGAAAATCAACCGGCTGCCCAACGGGAAGCCAGAGACATATCGCAATACAGAAGCTACCGCTTCGGCCGTAAGGTAGTTGGTTACCCCCTCCCACAAGAACACCGTTTTGATAGAGTTCTTGAGACCCGCCTGCTGCAGTGTGCTACCAAGGCTCTCGCGATTGAAATCGATCGGCACATAGTGGAGATTGTGGGGGAGTTTACCGAACCGCTTTTTGAGTTGGGTGCGCTTCCTGTCGAGGGTTAAAGGATGATCCACCTCATACACATCTCTGCTGTTCAGGATTGGCAGTCGATAGGCACGACAATCGAAACCCGCGCCGAGGATGACAATTTGACAGATCTCATCCCCGACCCCTTCGGCGAGAAGATCGTCAATCAGGCGGGTGCGTGCTATCGCAGAGGTCCGAGCACCTGGAATGCGCCGGTCGGCTATTTTTTCCACGAGCTTCAAGCCACCCGGGAAGCGCGCAAGTAGCGCCACTCGCTTCAGCGAAGGACGGAGAAAGTCAGTTGCCAACGGGTCTGAGAACAGCCGCATGCGGCTGGATCGCTTTGACTCAAGTGCACGGAACAAGGCCATGTATTCGGCCGTCTTGCTGGAATTGTCTGTCGTCATAAAATAGAATACCTGTTCTATTTTATGACGAGACTTATGCTTTTGTCAGCTTCCGCTGAAGCTTTGCACGCATTCAACGAAGGCTATACCGCAATCGCATTATCCTGAGAAGCCGAAGCCCGGCGGTTCGCGGCGACGCTAGGCGTCGCTGTTTAGGGCCCGTTCCCCCTTTTTCTTCAACGATATGAATGACGCGAGTCGGCTTGAATCCGACACCTACCGCCTATCGCCGCCGGTTCTCCACTACGTAGGGCGCTGCACCGGTTTCGGGATTTTCGCGGTTCAGTCGCGGAATCCGCTGACGGTCGCGGCCCTGATACGGGTGCCGGCGGGGATTCGCCTTCGCCTTCTTGATCTCCAACTCCACATACCGATTGCGCCCCACGGGAGCGCCCTCGCGGGGATTCCACGCCGCCGAAATCTGGATTAGCTACGGCTTGGTTTCCAGAGTCTTTTTCACGCAAGCGTCAATCTTGGCCCGGAAACAATCGGGCGACATTATGTGGAATCAGGAGTCCAGCGAGAATCGGAAGACACTGCTACGAACATGGCATCGGTTGTTTCTGCGTTCTGAGGGCTGATTGTTGGTGCGAGCGTTGCCCGCAAGCCCTCGACGAGGCATGGCATGTGTCTGACGACCGAGTTTATGCGAAGCACGCTTCGCTCAAACATCCTACCTTCGTGGTGAAACCGAAACGCGCTTCGGCACAATTCACCAACACTTCCCGAGTTTTCAGCGTTTCCAGAATGGCAAATGTCGTGCATTGGTCACTGCGTACCAGAATTGAACGACTGCTTCATCTGCAGCGGCGGCGGCCGGTTGCAGATCAACAAGGAAGGGTGCGGGACTATGAGCACATACTCGAATCCACTTACCGACTATTCGCCTCAGATGGAATTCTCCGGAGGGTTCGGAGGAAGACACCATCGCAGGTACTCCAACCCAATCATGAGCGACGGCCAGGAGATGGAACTGGCCGCTGAATTTCTCGACGTTGCCAACGAAGAGGAATTGGAGCAGTTTCTCGGCGATCTGATCGGAGGCATCGGATCGACGCTGGGCAAGATCGTGAATTCGCCGGTCGGCAAGGCGGTCGGCGGAGTTCTCAAGGACGTGGCGAAGACTGCGCTGCCAATCGCGGGAGGCGCGCTTGGGACTTTTGTGGGCGGACCGATTGGCGGAATGATTGGCAGCAACCTGGCTTCGATCGCGGGCAGCGCGCTTGGTCTGGAGTTGGAAGGCTTGAGCCCGGAGGATCGCGAGTTCGAGGCTACGAGACAGTTTATCCGCTTTGCTGGGCAGACGGTGGCCAATGCGCTCGAGGCCGCGCCGTATGCCGACCCCGAAGCGGTGGCGCATGCCGCCGCCGTAGAAGCTGCGCGAGTGCATGCTCCGGGGCTGATGGACATTGCTGGCCGGCACGAGCGCTGGCGCCACTCAGGACACCATGAGGGACACTGGGTGCGTCACGGGCACAGGATCATTTTGTTCGGAGTTTGAAACGACTTTCTAAGGAGGCTACATGAATCACGATATCGATCGCACACAAGTGGGGTTCGGCTCGGAGTTGGGAAGTTCTGGTCCCCTCCCGGGCGGGAGAGTGTTCCATCCGGACGCTCACGCGAACCTTGCCGCAGACCTGCTGGATGTGAAGAGCGAGCAGGAATTCGAATATTTTCTGGGGGACGTGATCTCCGGAGCGGCGAACGCAGTCGGCAAATTTATTAGTTCGCCGACGGGGCAGGCGCTGGGGGCGGGGCTGAAGGACGTGGCGAAAACGCTACTGCCGGTGGCTGGACAGGCGCTGGGCGACTACGTCGGGGGTGCAACCGGCGGGCAGATTGGTGGAGCACTGGGGTCGGCGGTCGCCGGAAGTTTTGAAATGGCTTCCGAGGAACAGGAATGGGAGGCGGCGAACACCTTTGTGAAGATTGCGAGCGACGCGGCCAAGAACGCGGCGCAGATGCCGCAGGGGGGCGATCCGAACGCCATTGCGAAGAAGGCGATTGTGGAAGCGGCCAAGATCCACGCGCCGGGACTGGTGCCCACGTTGACCGGGGAAGGCCATTGCTCGTGTCACGAGTGCCGGCACCGGAATCACGAACATGAAGGACATCATCACCATGGCCACTCCGGGCGCTGGTACCGGCACGGCGGGCGAATCGTTCTGGAGGGAGTCTGATCCGCCATGCCTCCGCCCTTTGCCTCCTGGATGCTCGACCAGGAAGCTCGCGCTCTGCTGACGCGGCTCGGTCATGTGAAACCGCTGGCGATGCAGGAGTCGATGCTTCCCGCAGCCGGTCTTCTGCCAGAGTCGCAGACCGCCATCGAACAGTTTCTGACCAATGGACGGCGGCTTCTGCGGTCCCTGGTGGAGCGGTTCCTGGACTGGCTGCGGTCGCCGGCGGCGGCGCGAACCAGCGCGGAAGCGGCGCAGCAGGCCTTCACCAGCCTGCGGCTCCGCTTTAACGGGGTGCTGACGCATTTCGACCTGTTCGAGAACGTGGTCACGCAACGCAGCGAGAACGCGACGGGAGTATGGCTGTCAGGGCTCGATGTGGTTTCGGCGGACGCGCTGCATTTGCGGGGACATTATTACGACGCGCCGCCGATTGTTTGTTATCTGGATCGCGGAATGGGCGGCGCGATCCGGCGTTCGCGGACACGGCTGCCGGGCGGCGGCGAGAATCCGGTAGCCATTATCAAGATTCCCCGCGAGCGCATGGTGGGCAGCGGGATTGCGTCGTCGCTGGTGCACGAGGTGGGACATCAGGCGGCGGCGTTGCTTTCGCTGGTGGAGTCGCTGCGTCCGGTGCTGCGTTCTCTGGCGGAGCAACGTCCCGCGGAGGCGGCAGCATGGCAATTGTGGGAGCGCTGGATTTCAGAGATCGTCGCCGACTTGTGGTCGGTGGGGCGCGTGGGAATTTCATCGACCCTAGGGCTGATGGGCGTTGTCAGTTTGCCGCGGGCGTTTGTGTTCCGGCTGAATTCGGACGACCCGCACCCGGCGCCGTGGATCAGGGTGAAGTTGAGCGCGTCGTTGGGAAAAGCTTTTTATCCGCAGGAGGCGTGGAAGCAGTTGGCCGACCTTTGGGAGTCGTACTACCCGCTGCACGGCTCTGGGAAGCAGCGCGATCTTTTTATGTTACTGGAGCGGACGATTCCGAAATTGGTGAACGTCCTGGTTCACCACCGGCCGGCGGCGCTGCGCGGTCGGTCGGTGATGCAGGCGCTGGATACGGACGAACTGCAGCCGGCCCGGTTGCGGGCGCTGCTCCAGCACTGGAGGCGCGCGCCCGAGCAGATGTACCGGGCTCGTCCCATCGTTGTGTTTGCCGCCATTGGTCAGGGGCGGGTGGAAGGAAAGATCACGCCGGAGGAAGAGAGCACGGTAATCGGGAAACTGCTGACGCACTGGGCGGTGTGGAGTACGTTGCAGGCCGCAGCGGCGTGCGCCGGCGGTTCCTGGCAAGGACTTGGATGTCAAGCCTGTAGGAAGCCTCAGGCACATTTCGCAATTGAAAGGAGTACATCATGATTATTCAGGCTGGAGTCACCCACGAAACAGGAACCTATCCGGTCGTCAACGCCGACGTCGCACTCGTTCAGGGAAAGAAAGAGATTGCAAGAAGCCGCAGTGGCAAAGATGGAGCAGTCCAATTCTCGGCGACGATTCCGGACGGGAAGTACAAGCTGCAGTTCGAGCTCTTCGGCGTAGTGTACGAGAAAGAGTTTGACGTGGTGAACGGTCAGGACTGCAAAGTCTCCATCGATTGCGGCTCCGTCCTGCAACTCAGTCTTCTGGTTGAAGCGGAGGGTGGAAAATGTAACCCCGCCACGGTAGCCACCGCCGACAAGCGATTGATTGTCCACGCCGAGGTCACGGCGAAGGGTTACCACATGACCAAGGATTACGAGTTTCGCTGGAAGGTGCGGCCAGACGTTCGATTCTCCAATCCGGCGGCCAACGATCTCGACCTGGTTGCGCCTGACGAGCTGCGAGAGCTGCGAGAGCTGGAGGTGGAGCTGACTGTGATCGACAAGAAGGTCGTCGCAGAGCTTGCCGCCTGGGTAGTGATCAAGCTGATAGTTAGGATTCGGGCGGCTGAGATACAGAAGGTCGAGATCAGCCGTTTGCCGGAGCCGATCGGCATCCGGCTGCATCGCACTGAATCCTTTCCGACTTGCGATCAGGCGCTGTGGGTGGCGATTCGCAACCGGACGCACGCGATTTCGTTTGGCCGCTATCAGGAATTCATGAACCGCGCGCTGTTTTGGGAGGAGCGTGTGTATCAGGTTCCGAAAGGAGTGGACCAGAGGATTCAGAGAGACCTGAACGATCTGGGGACTCATCTGCATGGAGTGAAGGCGTATCAGACGTTGAAGCTGCTGACCGAGGCGTTCCTGCTGGTGGAGTGCGGAGTGCGCATCGAAGGCCCGGCTGGGGAGCGGCGTGGACCTTGCGACTTCGACGAAGAAGCTTTCCGGCTGGGCGGAGCTTTTTCCCGGCATGAGATGGAAGAGAAGTTGAAGGCGTATCTCGGCGATCGCGACCAGTTGCCTTACATTACGCGGGTGGTGAACGCGGCGTTTCCGGAGATGCAGCAGGGCTGGGGAGGGCGGTTGATTGCGGCCAAAATCAACGAGCCGTGTCTAATCGAGCTGATCTGGTCCTACTGGATGGAAGAAGGCATGCTCGTGCAGACCATGAACGCCGTGAGCCGGCGCTTCCAGAATGTTCGCGGCAATGGGGATCGCGATCCGCTGGCCAACATGGAAATCGATCCGCTGCGTCCGTTGAACAATCTGTTGTGGGGCTATGTGCAGGACGAGATTCATCGTCTTACGGTGCGGAGGCGGGCCTACGAATATGTCCATCACTACGGGCTGACGTTGTTCGGCAAGGCGGCTTCTGATTTGAATGCGGCTGACCGGCGGTCGAAGTTCCTGGAGGCGTTTCACAATCTGCTGTACCAGGCGTCGATCTTCTTCAAAGAAGATTTTCAGACCACGGTGATTGCGGATGGCTTCCAGTTGCTCAACTCGCTGACAGAAGTTCACCTGGTGCTGGCGCAAGGGGCGCACAACCAGTTTGGGGATCTCCCCTGGACGGCGCGTGTGGAAATGCTGCTGATGCAGTACATGCTGGCGCGGCGCGAAATCCGCGACTTTCTGCAGAGCCGGGCGATGGTGCCGTACAAGGAGCCGTGGGAAGGGCAGGTCGACACCATGAAGACGCTGCAGGGCTGGACGGATACGACGGTGAGCCACTTCCGCGACCTGGCGGTGTATGGCGAGCAGATCCTGTTGTCGATCCGATATGGCGACTGGATCAACGTCAACAACGAGGACTCGGCGAAGAACTGGGCGCGTTATTTCAGGCCGGAGATTCAGGGCTATCTGCACGCGTATCGCGCGGCGACGGGAATTGATCTGACCAACAGCGAGACGGTTGACGCGACGATACCGGGAATTCTGTTGCAAAAGCGGACGGTGATGCAGCGGACGCGGTAGACCAGAAGCGGTGGACCTGAAGTGGCAGACGTGAAGCGGTGGAAGTGAACCGGTGGAAGTGAACCGGTAGGCCTCGGAACAATGCTCGACTTTACTTCGGCCCTTTATCTCGGATTCGAGCACGCGTCATGGAGTCTGCCAGGCTGGGACCGATTGACGCTGGGCAAGCCCGCTGCACTCGAGGAGATTCCAGGATCTCAGCAGGTGCAGCGGGAACTGGCGGCTCTGACAGGATGTGAACGAGTGGTGTTGGGCTCGTCGACGCTGCATCTGTTCTGTGATCTGTTCGCGATGCTGGCCCGGCGGAACGTGACGATCTGGATGGATGACGCAACCTATCCGATCGCACGCTGGGGGGCTGATCGAGCTGTGGCTACGGGAGTGCCGGTGCGGCGATTCGCGCACCACGATGCGGGGGCGTTGCGGCGAGAACTGAGCAATGTCCCCGCGGACCGGCCGGTGATTGTGACCGATGGGTATTGTCCGGTGCGCGGAACGCACGCTCCGCTTCGCGATTATGCCAGGTGCGCCGCCGCGAGAAACGGGCTGTTGGTTGTGGATGACACGCAGGCGTTGGGCGTGTTCGGGCGGCGCGCGGAATCGATGGGCGCGTACGGAACGGGCGGAGGCGGGTCGATTCAGTATTTCGATCTTCACCACTGCCACTCCGAACTTCACCACGACGATCTTTGCGATTCCGGAATCGTGGTGGTGAGTTCGCTGGCGAAGGCGTTTGGAGCTCCAGTGGCGATGTTGGGGGGAAGCCACGCTTTTGTGGAGAGGTTCCACGAAAGCAGCGCCACGCTGGTGCATTGCAGTCCGCCATCGGCGTCGGCGATCGCAGCGGCGCAGAGGGCGCTGCAGATGAACTGGCAATTTGGAGATGGCTTGCGCCGGCGGCTCGTGGAGCGAGTGGTTCGGTTTCGCCGGGGATTGGCGGTTCTTCTGGCCGCGGAGAGTTTGTTTCCGGTGCAGTCGCTGAAGTTGCCGGGGCACATTGATGCGCCTGCGCTCTATCGAAGGCTGATCGATCGCGGGATTCGTTCCGTGCTCCACAGGAATTCGAGGGATGGACGCCCGCGAATCAGTTTTGTGCTGACGGCGCGGCACGAGTTGAGGGAAATCGACTGGGCGGTGAAGAGTCTGGTGGACCTGATGAGCAGAATGCGCTCGCGGGAGTGCATCGGGTCTCTGGGTTGATCGAGAGTGAGCGGATCGAGAAAATTCGAATTGATCGCGAGATGCAGAGTTTCGCGGGTGCGCTCCGGCTGGGGCGCACATCGCACGAAAAAGACTGAGAGGAGGACAACACAATGAGCTACTGGCATGGAGGCTCTGGCCACTACCACGGGCACTATGGACGCTTCGGGCGCTACGGGCGTCCCTTGTTCCGGCACCGTTTTTGGAGAGGCGGACCTGGATCGATGTTGCCGGATCCGCAGGTGCAGTCGGCACAGGCTTGCCTGGCGCAGGTGGTTGACCCATCGGTGCCGCAGGACGGAATCATGGGGCCACAGACACGGCAGGCGATACGGCAGTTTCAGACGCAACAGCAGATGCCGCCGACTGGCAGGTTGGACCCCGACACCATGAGCGCGCTGCAGGCGGCGTGCAGTCCGCAGCAGGCTGCGCCACCGCCGCCACCACCGCCGCCACCTCCTCCTCCGCCTCAGGGTCAGGGTGGTCCGCCGCCGCAGGGACGGCACTCGCAGGGGCAAGGGCAACAGGAAGCTTTTCTGGGCGACTTCCTTAACCCGTTGGGGCCCCTCGGGGGAGGTGGATCTCAGCCGCAGCCTCCGCCACCGCCCCCGGATGACGGTGGTGGTGGGGACCCGTGGCGCTGGAGACGCCGCCGGTTCGGGCGATGGCATCACGAAACCGAGAATGAATTTCCCGGGCAGCAGCCGGAGGCTTTTCTGGGCGACTTCCTTAATCCCCTGGGGCCGCTCGGTGGAGTCATCGGAGGTCTCTTCCAGGGCGGAGGCGGATCTCAGCCTCAGCCTCCGCCGCCCCCGGATGACGGTGGTGGTGGCGACCCGTGGCGCTGGAGACGCCGCCGGTTCGGGCGATGGCATCACGAAACCGAGAATGAGTTTCCCTTCGAGAGACCCTTCTTCGATTTTCATCGGCGCGAGAGATTTCCAGAAGAGCGGTGGCGCTGGGACCACGACCGGCGCCCGTGGTGGGACCATGACCGGGAGGGCGAAGTCCGGGTGGACAGACCGGTGGTCGCTGCAGGGCCGGCCGTCGATCGACCCATTGTCGATCGGACCGTCGTCGAGCGGCCCATCGTTGATCGGACCGTGGTTGAGCGGCCCGTTATCGATCGGACCATTGTTGAACGACCCATCATCGAACGGCCGGTGATCGAGCGACCGGTGTTTGCCAGACCGGGGTTTGCGCGACCGGGATTCGATTTCCGCATGCGCGACCGCTTCCCGTTTGCGCGGGACCGATGGGGCTGGAATCGGGACCGGTGGTTCGGGCGTCCCTGGGGCAGGTGGGGATGGAGCTTCCCCGGCGGCGGACCGCAACTTGTGTGGGCGCAGTCTTGTCTGGCGCAGGCTCTGGGTCCGTGGGTTTTGCAGGACGGCATCATGGGACCGAACACGCAGGGAGCGATCCGGACGTTTCAGGAGCGGCAGCAGTTGCCGGTGACCGGTGTACTGGATGGGGTGACGGTGAATGCACTGCAGGCGGCTTGCGGCAGCCAGATGCCGACGTAGGGCTGCTCCGCGTCGCTGCAAGAGGGTTGGACCGGGAGGTGGATTCTAACCTCGGGCGGCGCGTGTCGAAACGCGCCGCTCCCTCTTCGGTCGAGGTGCCGCTTGCGGCCAGTGCTGCGGTGGCGGGGATACACTCCGGACGCAGCCTGAGGGACTCCTCCGGCAGGACGACTACCCCTGCCAGAGCTATCGGTACAGGAGCGCGGCGAAATGCCGCGGCCGCATGTGGTCACGGAGCCTAGCACCCGTAGAAAGCCCCGGAATCTAGACAAAAGCTTCATAAGCCCGTGACAAAACTGGAGGGAAATGTGAAGGGACAATTTAGCTTTCAGACGGCTCCATTCAACGTTGGTGGCGAGCGGCAGGGGGCAGGGCCCCGCGGACGCTGGTTCCGTCGGGGAGATCGAATCATCGTGCTTTTGGACAGCGCTCCACCGTGGGACGAGGAGGAAGATTACCTGCCGGCGGGAGAGTGGGAGAACTCTGTCGAGGAAGCGCCAGGTTCTGCACCCGTGTTCCACTTCAATTTCCCCCCTCCCGCAGGCTGTCCCGGGCTAACAAAGACTGAATACGATGGCATCCTGCGCCAGGCGGTCATCGAGGCGATCAGACTCGCGAACAACGCGGCAAGCAAGCTAGAGGCGGTAAGCCCGGAAACCGCAAGCTTATACCGATTCTTTTTCTGTCACGACCCCTCACGGCCAGTGCCATGGGCTGGCAACGAGGTTTCCGGCAGCATTGTCGCCAGGCGGTTCCGTGCAGTCGCAAGGGAACTAGGAGGAGGGCGGCGAATCGTATTTCGTTGCGATCCTAACTGTCCCGCAGGTACACGGGGATTCTCGCTCTCGCCCGGTGAACCCAACGTGATAGGTCTGTGCGCGCGGTTCTGGAACCCCCCGCCACAGCCAGGGCTCCCCCCTGAGGGCTTCCGCGCAGGTGTCATTCTTCACGAAATGTTCCATGTACTGTTTACCATGAGACATATTGACCAAGACCCAAACGAAAAGAGAACAAATAACGCGCATTGCCTTAGGGCCTTTGCACTGCGCGCTATGGGCTACGGTCAAGACAACCTAGCGATTGGCAGATGCACGGGCGATCCCTGCTAAGGCGGCGAAGCCCTGGCAACATCTGGAACGACGGCAAAGGGCGCAAGGTTCGTGAATCTCGTGCGGTGACTCGGGCATGTAGCTATCCCCTTCCTTACCTGGCTATTGATCCTCGCGCGGTTATCCGTGCAGCCTTCCAGAGGCGCGGCGCATCTGTAGCGCGCGATCCGTGATGCCTAACTTACTTGCGGCCTTTTTAAGATTGCTGCCCTCGGCGCGGACGGCAATACGGATAGCAGTCTCTGCAGCGGTTCGAATTATCGCTTTCAGGCATGCGCCGTTCGCCAGGGCGTTTGAGATGGATCGCTCGAACTCTTCATCGGGCCAGAGAACTTGAGTCTCGCCGGCAGAGGGACGGTCATCTTCCGGGACGTCCCCGGCCGTGATGGGTCCCGGTCCGGCGTGACGGTGCGCGATCCTCTGAATGAGCTGCCGTAGTTCGCGAACGTTCCCGTTGTATGCGTGGTTCAAAAGATACTCGCTGACGGTGCTATCGAATTCCGAGTCCTTACCAGAAAGGCAATCGCTCAGGAAGTACCTTGCGAGCGGAAGGATATCTTCTTTGCGGTCTTTGAGAGCCGGCGTTCGAACGACACAACCGGCGATACGGTAGTAGAGGTCTAGGCGAAATTGGCCGCGATGGACTGCAGCTTCCAAATCGCGATTGGTCGCGCAGACGAGACGGAAATTTGTTGTCTGCCAGACATTGCCGCCTACGCGCTTGTAAGTCTTCTCTTGGATCGCACGCAGTAACTGCGCCTGCAGGCCAAGCGGGACTTCTCCGATTTCATCGAGAAGCAGGGTTGCGCCGTCCGCCATTGCGAAGGCGCCTTCGCGCTGGATATGAGCGCCGGTAAAAGCTCCGCGCTCATGACCGAAAAACTCGCTCCCCGAAAGCTCTGGGACAAGCGAGCCGCAATCGACGGTGATCAACTCCTTGCGAAATTTATTCGTTCCCCCGGGGCTGGCGCAGACCACGCTTATCAGCTTTGCCAGCAATTCCTTCCCCGTTCCGCTTTCGCCGGTCAACAACACGGGGATGGTGGAGAATCGGGCCGCTTCGATTACCTTTCGGATGACGGCGTTCCATGCAGGGCTGTCGCCGATGAGCGCTACCTGAGAAATCGCCTGCTCGACAAGTTCGTCGACCTCGAACCATCGCTGAAGTTTTGCGGCAAGCTGCGCAGCTTCCCCGCCGTTGCCGCTCCAAAACAGGACATCCGATGCTCCCGCGTGCAGCAGGCGCCAAATCATTCCCGTCTCGACAGCGAGGGAAGAAGCGGCGACGGCCAGAACACGGAGATGCGGATCTCGGCGCACCTCATGAAGCACGGCGAACAATGGCTCATCGGCCTTCTCGAAGCAAACGATTCCGTATGGCACCCGGAATTCCGCTTCGATCTGGATATCACTGGCGGCTAAAGCCGCGCGGATCTCGGTGCCGAAAGACTCACTGCATTGACACATTCGGAGCCATGTCGTTCTGCATTCCACCTTGAGACTTCCTCACGCCAAGGATCAACTTGTGCACCACTGATGCACGCGTTGGAAATGGGCCCGCAATACCCGAAAAGCCGGCGATCTGCGAAGCCGCATGCCGGTTTTGAGCAACTGCAGCTGTAGGATCGTTGAACACTTACTTACTGTGTCCACCACATGTTCCCAAGATTCTTTACGTGTTTGAGGTATGGACTCATGAATATCGGCCACATTCTTCACTTCGATGTGACTGTCCACCCTATCGCCCTGTGGTCTGTGCAGCAAACCACAGGAGGGCTTTTCTTTGACCAACTTCCCGCGTTACGAGCTTCGAGGTCGCGAAGACGTATTCGACAATCACTTCAACAATAGTGCTACAGATGGGCATCCACGAAGTGCGGCCCGCTCCGCGATCACCATGGCAGAGAATTTATGTCGAGAGAAATGATTGTCTCCATTCGGCAATCGGCAGCGCACGCCATCAATCCCAGTTCCGAACATCACATGGGGCCGATTCATAAATGCTCTCTCCTCGCTTGAGGTTATTGGTCTACCTGGGGGGCCCACGGGAGGAAGGAACGCGACAGGGGGAAATGCTCAGGTATTTTTATGCAATGTGGTTCCGTCGGATCGAAGATTCTGGTCCTGTTTCGAAAACGGAACGGATGCGGCAGACCATTGGCCGACCCAGGTCCCACTCAAGCACCCGTCGGCACAATGGTTATCGTTGTTTTATCACCTTGAATCTGGGGTTTTGGTTCCGGCTGTGGATATTTGGTCAGAAACCGTCTACTTGTTCTGAAATCCGGAATATTGACTCCCTCACGTACGCGCCAATCCGACGCTATGAGCTTTCCAATCCTCGCCGGTGTAAGGGTTGCGTACTTGCCAACATCCAGATTAGGAGCCGTCCGCAGCTTGGCCACAATCTGTTTGAGGATCTCGCCGCCTATTCGCGACTGCCCGCCCAGATATACGCGAAGAACCCCGCAACACCAAGGACTCCTGGCAGGCCAGCAAGAAATCTGAACATGCTCGTACAGAATGGGTCAACGCGAGTTCACGATTCCGGCACCTGGCGCCGAGAATGACGATCACAATCCTCCACGGATCGCGCCTCGCCGCCTGCTCGACATCGCAGTTCACAATTGTGGTATGTTCTTGATCCAAGTTGACCCTTAACGAAACTCTAGGATCGGCGGTTCCCGCCTAACAGAGGTCTCGTCATGTCTAAGAATCTGTCTTCCTTTTCCTCCTCGCAAGCAATCATGTTCCCAAACGGAACGCGTCTAACCGCACCTTTCGGGGGTGCTGCCACGCAATGGCTTAACGATAGCGGCGGTTTCCGTGCTCCTCGGCTTCCTGCGCAAGAGGACACTTCCATCGCATTGGAGTCGGCGCTTGTGGAGATGGGATTTGTCGAACAGGAGACGATTCATATTGATGCGACATCGCTGCCGCTGAGCGCCAACGCTGCCTTGAGGGCTCCATCGGCGAGTGAGAAGTTGGTACTCGAGCCAAGTCGGCCTTCTGTAACGCAAGCGGCGCTGCAGGTCGTTCTTTATGTAGATGAAGCCGGAGGCATGAGCTGGCATCTTCCCGATGACGTGTCAGTTGGCTCGGCGAGGGCGACGACTGAGAAAGCCACAGTCCTGCGCGCCTCCAGCAAGCCTGTCTTTACGATTCCGACGAGGACCGCCGCAGCACG
>Ga0209420_1000678_pt1 | contig 17130 bp, 10 predicted proteins | sample BlaSpr_A8_OM1_O1_FD_187972 | JGI IMG/M metagenome (GOLD analysis project Ga0209420, IMG submission 187972) | Forest soil microbial communities from Thunder Bay, Ontario, Canada - Black Spruce, Ontario site 2_A8_OM1_O1 (SPAdes) (version 2) | ecosystem: Environmental > Terrestrial > Soil > Boreal... | reverse complement strand
TGCGGCTGCGAAGAGCCTCATGAAGTGAGCCGATTACGCCTTTTCCTGCTGGTCACTGAGTGAAATAGGGATGATGCGCCAACCCTCCACCAACCAGACCCCTGTTTGTTCACAAGTTCACGCCACACCTGGACTTTGGTGTAAGTTCATCCGCCAAAAAAGCGGTCATAATTGGAGCGTCCGACCCTGTTCGCTATACGGAGACAACTCACCATGAACCGCCTCGCACTCGGCTTCGGCCTAAGTTTGTTTCTATTCTTCAACGTCTCAACCAATGCACAAGAAAACAGAACCTCTGGCGACGATGCGTCGGCCGTGAGTGTCACGGTCACGAACTACATCGAAGCCTATTACACGGGTGACGCTACCCGGATGGAGCAAACGCTACATCCTCACTACCTGAAGCACAAGATTCATGGAGACATTCCGATGCGGGAGCAAACAGGCCAAGAACTGGTACAGGACGTACGCAATGGCGGAGGCTCGCACATGGCACAAGCGCAGCGGACGGAAAAGGTTACGGTGCTGGACGTTGCGGGGAACATGGCGTCCGCTAAACTCGTCACTCCGGGATGGGTAGACTACATGACGCTTTCCAAAGTCAATGGTGAGTGGAAGATTCTCTCGGTAGTGCAACGAATCGACGACTAGAAACTATCTTCGAGACTCAGCCACTTTGTAAAACGCTCGCCCCTTCTGGCGGGCGTTTTTCTTGCGCTTAGCAGATTCGGCCCTTCATCATTGTTCATTGGCGGGAACAGCACTCAAACCCCCTCGGCCGAGTCAACGCATTATGAAAAAGCGCCCCGCTTCAAAAGATCGAGGCTCGATATGGCAGCCTCGGCTACCGGGTGGAGCGGGCGGGAGTTGCATCCGCTGAAGTCCAGCGCCTTTTCGCGGCGCACTGTTTCATCAACCATGGGCTACGAAAGGTACTGCTAGTCCAAGCAGGAACAAGTGACTCGCCTCGAACTCCGGCGGCACGATCAGGCTCCGACCATTACTGAGCCGCAATCGTTGATTCCAGTGCGGAGCTGGAATGCTTTGGCCTCAGCTGTGGCTTCGCAACTTGCACTTCCACGAACTGCGGCATCGTAACCGCTTTTTCAAGTAGTAGAAAAGCGCTTCCCGCACTCCCCGCGCCCGGCAAAACCCGGCCACACTCTCTCTGCTTTCTTCCTGCTCCGAAAACAGTCTCTGCCACTTCGCTTGCTTCATTGTTTGGAACATTCCAGAAGCTTGCCGTGTCCCACGCGTGCAGGCAAGATGGGGTTTAGATATCGCTCAAACAATCAAGCCGTCTTACGCGCGAAGCCGTGTAAATTCCCGTTGTGTGCTCTATGATAGACAACTGAAAATGAAACAACCGCGCGGGCGTGGCGGAATGGCATACGCAGCGGACTTAAGGAAAACTTGAGTGCTCGCCCGGGAAACCGGCGATGCAGAACTGCTCAAATTCGGGGAATCCTTAAATGGCAATCCCGAGCCAAGCCCGGACAGATACCAGCCGGGAAGGTGTAGAGACTAGACGGGCAGCACCTAAGCTCCGGATCTTCCGGAGGAGGGTGAAGGGATAGTCCAGACCGCAAACCTGACGTGAGCCCTCCAAAAGCGCTACGTCCGGGCGGCGAAAGCCGTAGACGGTATGAAAATCCGTAGGGCTTAAACGGCCCGTGAGGGTTCAAGTCCCTCCGCCCGCACCACGTTTTTGCTCGTGCTGCGGCGTGTCCCGCACCTACCTTTTGCATGCACCTGCACCCGCTCGCTGGGTTGGACGTCCCCGTACTTCAACTCTGGCTCGCCCTCAGGATGGAAAAGGTTGTTCTTTCGCGGCTTTCGCGGCTAAGACCGTCTTCCACAGAGGTTTTCTTCGTTGCTACCGAGTGGCCTCACCGACGGCGTCATCCAACTACGTCAGCTGACGCAAGCGGATGCAGCTGCCCATTTAGCCGGCGAGGATGAGGAGATGGCGAAATGGCTTAGTGGTGGACGCAGCACGGCTGCCACGGTGCAGACGGCCATCGAAAAGTTTGAGGAGCAATGGCGCACCGGCGGCTCGCGTCGCGCCTTCGGTGTCTTCGATTGCAGTAACGATCAGCTGATCGGTTTTGTCGAAGCGAACCTGGAGCTGCTTGGTAATCCTGCCGAGGTCAATGTCTCTTATGGCATTTTTCCGCCATGGCGAGGACGGGGATTCGCCGGGCGTGCCATCGACCTCGTGGCTGTATATCTGCGCGGCGCCACGGAGGCGAGAGGGATCGTCTTGCAGATCGCGCCGGAGAACGTTCGCTCGATTCGCGTCGCCGAAAAAGCAGGCTTCGCCCGAGTAGGGGTGCACGAAGTTGCGGAAGGTCAGCGGGTCCAGTACGTGCGTAAGCTCTAGCCGGAGACGCCTCCGTCCCCGGCTGAGCCGCCCTTGTCGATCCCGCTGTCCACTTGTCCGTATCGTCGGCAAACCTGACCCCCGCTTCCCGTCGTTCGACGGCAGCCAAAGAACGCGCTCAACTGGCTGGATTAGTGGCCTCGATCACGACTGTCGATTAAAACGACATTCGAAAGAACTGGATTTCGATTACTTGGTATCCGGGATACTTCCCATCGTTCCTGATGGCAGAGGGAGAAGAGCCAGGTGTTGCTGCAGGAACTCGAACCGGTCGAGGCGCGCCTGCACGTTGAGGGCATGGCCGCATGCATAGAACTTGACCTCCTTAGGCCCCGAGCTCATCGCGAAATAGTCCTTGGCATCCTTAAGCGGAACCCATTCCTCATCCTGAAGACCATATTGAAAGAGAGCAAGTGCTGGTCCAAGATGCATAGCGTAAGATCCTGGATCGGCCCATGCGTTGGTTTGCATCGTCTGTTCGACCTTTGTCATATCCATCCCCTTACGGGCCGACATCATGCGCGGCGAGTCGGAGTAAAGAACGTATTGACGGTTTGACTGTGGTCCACTCATGAAGACGAAGGCTGCGACACGTTTATCGACTGCATCAAGGATGGCGCCGGTGCCGGCATCCCAGCTGTGCCCAACATAGGCGATGCGTTTTGCGTCGACATTGGGAAGTGACAGGAGCAAGTCTATTCCGCGGCGCATATCAATGACTTGTTGCGCAATCAGCGCCGGATTGGGAGCCGGTTTGAAGCCAGGACGGGCCTGCGGAGCATCGATCAGGAGCGATACCACTCCGGCGGGCGCAAGAGCGATCGCTTCGTTGAGGAACTCCTCACGGCTTGAAGTGGACGAATTCGGCATCAGCCAGTGGCCCCAAAGGATGGCTGCAAACTTGCCCGGCCCCTTCGGTACCACCAAATAGGCCGGCACCGTCCCACCCTTGGGACTGATGTACGCGATGTCGTGAATGCTTACGCTATTGCGCTGCTGTACGGATACTTCTTTGACTTCCAACGCTGCAGTTGCGCTGTAGTCGAAGTGCCCCGCATCAGGGGTGACGGCATCCTGAGCAGATGCATTCCGAAGCAAGAACATTATGAATGCGGCTGCGACCAGTGTCTTCGATTGGGTTCCGACTGAAGAAATTCGCATATTGTTTTTAAATATACGAAAGCATGGGCAGATGGCTGTCGGGCGTCGGGAAGAGAGGCTCGGCTCTCGCCACGAATCGCCGGACAGATACATCGCTGCGGTTACAGGGTGGCTGACCTTACCTTAACGGATTACAAAAGGCTTTCCCGTGATCCAGGAGGAATTCTCCCCCAGACCGATCTGCAATCCTTCCTCCCCTCTCTCCGATACGAGCTACAAGTTCATAGCGACCTGAGTCTAATCCCATATTCCAAGAGCCACGTCTGGATGTCTTGTCGCGAGGCGCGGACAAGCTGGCCTCCGGTGAATCGCGTATCGGCTGATACCTCTTGCAAAATAAAGGCAGGAGGCGTCAGGGCGTCAGCCTGGGCTGCCGAATCGAACTCTGCTTCGGCCAGAACTAAACCCTCCAATTCGCCTTCGAATACGTCGATACCAAAAGGCGGCACGCTGTAACGAGTCTTACTGAGCCTCTTAGCTGAGAGTTGCGCGAAGACGCAAAACTCGTCCCCAGTCAGGTATATGGTCGTGATCAATCCCTGTTGCGCTCCACTTTCTTGAGCTGGAACCTTCTGAGTAAGCTTGAACATCATTGGGCCGCCGTCTTCACTGTGCTCTCGCAAGCGAAGAGTGGTGCCGTCGATGTAGCGGTCGGTGATTCGACGGACTCGTACTGCATTTACATTATGGGGAAACTGGTCGAGAAGGAACCGCCGTTCGCGTTCGATCCTGCCGTATTTGTGCTCTGGCAGCATATTTACATTTTTGCTCGAAACCAGGCAGATGGGAAGTGGAGCAACCTGAGAAGCGAAAGAACAGGTTCTGGCCGGATTGCTGGCGGGTTTCGAAGTTCCGAGCGCCCGGGCCACAGTTGGACTGTGCTGACGTCCACCCCATATGTTTATGGGGCGTTGCTCCTCTTTCTCGTCGGGTTCGCCGCCCGCTGCTTCGCGGCACGAAAGGCGACGCGCGTCGATCCCGTGCACGCGCTCCGCACGGAATAGGAGAGCGGAGCTTTCGCGATTGAGGACCAGAACATCCGCAAACAATTGGAACGGGAAATTTGAAAGGGAAACAGGACTACTTCTTCCTTGTCCTGTGGTTCAGCCGAGATGTGAGGTAGCAGGGTCGACGAGTATTGTGCGTACATTGCACGGTAATTGCCCTTCGCAAAATCGCGGTACGGGGCTCGCTCCGTCATCAAAAGCAAGATTCCATGGTTGCTCGCAGCCCGTGTTCGCGAATCTTCATCAGGAGTCCGGCGACTGCCGGGGCGGTCGCTCGCAGATCCAGTTGTTCCCGGCTCCACTCGATCTGTTTCGCCAGAATACGCTGGACCAGCACTAAAACGGAGTCGGGCGATCGAGAATCGACGCGCGCCCACAGTTCGCGGATAAGCGCTAGATGCGCATCCTCCACGTCTGAGTCTCGCAGCAGAAGCATCACAGTTGCTACGCCGAACAAAAGCCTTCGAGGCAGCGCTCCGCGCCGCTCCATAAAACTGCGAATGGTGGGAAAGAGCCGAGTGCCGATCTTAGTGCTGCAATTCGAGCAAATCGAAACCAGTGAGTGTTCGATGGAAAGATTGCGGAAGCGCGCCAGGATTTCGCGAGCATAGATTTCGCTTTCGGCTTCCTCTCCCAGCGCAGTCGCCGGAATCACTTCTTGAAAAATTGCGGCTTCGACCAAGTCCCCGAGTTGACGATCGTCGATGGCCTCACGAACTGTTCGCAGGCCAAGCAGTCTTCCGATCGCCGCCAGAACACTATGCGAGCCGTTAAGAATTTGAACCTTCCTGACGCGATAGGGTGTGAGATCGTCGACAAACCGGATGCCGGGGGATGCCCGGCCGATGGGAAAATGCTTGCGGACGAACTCGTCCGCTTCCAGGGCAAATAGAGCAAAGGGCTCGGCGCAGACGATAAGATCGTCGCGGTATCCGAGAGCCCGCCATTCTGCTTCCAGTTTTTCCGGCGCCGGCGGTCCCACCACGATTCGATCCACCAAGGTGTTCGCCAAATGTACGGACGATCCCAGCCAATCTGAAAATGCGGCTGGTAAATTCCAGGCCCGCGCTTGCTCATCAATCAGGCTGCGCAGAACGGAGCCGTTGTTTTCAACCAATTCAGACGGAATGACTGCGACATCGGCGTTGTGCCCACCAGATGCTTGCCAGCGCTCGCGCAACAGCTGCGTAAGCTTGCCGGGAAAGCTGGGCGGTGGCTGATCGGTCGGTGCGTCCGATGCGCCCAGTGCAAGGCCAATCTCAGTGACGTTACTGACGATCACACGGGTAGATGGCCGGACCGCCATTGCCATCACTTTCTTCCAGTCGGTATCCGCGCTAAGGGAGCGACTGATCGATGCGATGATCCGTCTTCTTTCCGTCGGTCGGCCGTTTTCGATGCCGCGCAGAATGAGTGTGTAGAGCCCGTCCTGCCGTAGAAAAGCAGCGGATCGATGGTCCGACGTGCGCTGAACCGAGACCACCCGGCCCACCTGGTTGCCGGCGATATTCGCCAGTTGCACGAAGTCTTCCACGAAGGCTTTGAGGAACGCTCCCGACCCAATCTGGAGAATGGTCTCCGGCGCACTGAGCAGGTTGGCTGCGGGCAGTTCGATGTTCGCAGGAGTGTTCGCAGGAGTGTTCGCGGGAATTCGGTCACGCAACCCGTCAAGGAAAGATCGCGAAAGTACGGGTAAGGATGGTCCTGTCATGTCAGATCGTCTGCCGGGAACTCGCGTGATCAAGGTTGCTAACGGTAGTCTTGGCGACACGGTGTGAATGGGTCGAGGACCGGCGATTCGGCCTGGGCAGATGCAGCCATGCCTGGGAACCAGTTTCGACTGGCCTCGAGAGCAAGATTATCGCGTCGCAACCTGAGTGGGCGCCGCCCGATCGTTGGGCGCCGCCGCGGGAAAAGCGAAATACTTGACGGCATTGTCATAGCAAATATTTCTGACCATCGAGCCGATCATCTCTTCGTCATTGGGCAGCTGCCCGGCTTCCATTTCGTTGCCCAAGAGGTTGCACAGGACACGCCGAAAATACTCATGGCGCGGAAATGACATGAAGGAACGAGAGTCCGTCGTCATGCCCACGAAGCTCGACAACAATCCGCAATTCGATAATGCATTCAATTGCCACTCGACCCCCTCCTTCTGGTCAAGAAACCACCAAGCGCTGCCCGACTGGAGTTTGCCGGCCAGGCTGCCGTCCTGGAAATTGCCGATCAGGGTGGCAAAAACGTAGTCGTCAGAAGGGTTAAGGTTATAAAGGATCATCTTTGGCAGGCTGTTTTCCCGGTCGAGTTGATCGAGATAATTGGACAGCGGAGCGGCCTGGGGCCAATCACCAATCGAATCAAATCCAGTGTCCCGCCCCAGAGTTCTGAACATGCGCGTGTTGGCATTGCGATAGGCACCGAGATGCAGCTGTTTCGTCCAGCCTTTCTCGGCGTCAAGGCGACCGAAGAACAGCATGAGAAAGCTCGCGAACTTCGCGGACTCCAGCGGTGTCGGCGGGCTGCCGCTGCGGACTTTGTCGAAGACCTGCTCGGCTTTGCGGTCGGTACAGGGCTCGGCATAGCAGAAATCCAAGCCGTGATCGGAAAGGCGGCAGCCGCACTGGTGGAAATCGTTGTGGCGTTTGCCGAGAGCGTGAAGCAGATGGGCGAGCCGGGTAACATCAAGATTGCACACCGCAGCGAGTTTGTCGATCCACGCATTGAAGGCAATCGGATCTTCGGTCCGCAGCGCGCGATCGGGGCGGAAGCCCGGCAGAACCCGAATGCCTGAACCGCGCGAGGCAATTCGTTCATGGTATCCCAGCGAATCCACCGGGTCGTCGGTCGTGCAAAGCGTATCAACGCGAAACTTGCTCAGAATTCCGTGTGCGCTCAAATCCTTATCGGCGAGTCGTTCGTTCGCCCAGTCCCAGGTCTTGCCGGCGGTTCGCTCGTTGAGCAGTGAATCGATGCCGAAGTACCTCTGCAATTCCAAGTGGGTCCAGTGGTACAAGGGATTGCGCAAGGTGTGGGGGACGGTTTGTGCCCAGGCGAAGTATTTGTCGTAAGAATCAGCGTCGCCGGTGCAGTAGCGCTCGGAGACGCCATGGGTCCGCATGGCTCGCCACTTGTAGTGATCCCCTTCCAGCCAGATCTCGTAGAGGTTGCGGAACTGCCGGTCTTCCGCAATGTCCCGGGCAGAAAGATGGCAGTGGTAATCAAAGATCGGCTGCTCCGCCGCATTCTCGTGATACAAGCGGCGGGCCGCCTTGCTCTGCAATAGAAAATCTTCCGTGATAAATGCCATATACGTATCTTTCAGAACGAGGGCGAACTCGGAGAGCCGGTCCCTTTTTGAGTCTTGGCCGGCTCAATGACCCGTCCGTTTTCCTTCACGTTGTGGAGCCAGAAGCCGGAAACGTTCTCAATCACATCCGGCTTCGACACTCCGTTAAAGTCGCAGTCGATGACGCGCACGTCCTCAATCGGGGCACCCTTGAAACCCCTGAGATACAAAGCATACTGGGCTTTGCGCGCCTTCAGATTGCGGACTTCCAGATTCCGGACAACAGGAACGAAGTTTCCCGCTTCCCCCTCTTCGTAGAAGAAGTCGATGGAGAATGCCGCCGTCGCCACCTCGCCGACGTCGATGTTTCTCGCATAGATGTTCTCGATGAGGCCGCCGCGCATGGCGTTGTTCTTAATGCGCACAGCGACATCCAAGTGGGGGCTGTCCATTCGGCAATTTTCCGCGAAAACGTTGCGCACGCCGCCGGAAATTTCGCTTCCGACAGTCACACCACCGTGGCCATCTTTCATCCGGCAATTGCGGATGACAATGTTCTGCGAGGGAATCCCCAATCGACGGCCGTCGGCGTTTCTGCCCGACTTGATGGCGATGCAATCGTCCCCGGTGTTGAAGAAACAATTCTCAACCAGCACATCGGTCGAGGATTCCGGATCGCATCCGTCCGTATTCGGTCCAAAACTGCTGATGGTGAGTCCTCGTACCGTGACATTTGTACATAGTACGGGATGCACTTGCCACATCGGCGAATTCAACAACGTTACATCTTCGAGGAGCACATTCTTGCAACCATAGGGCTGAATGAACTGTGGCCGTAGATAGTGACCTTCGCCGAAAATACGCTCGCGCACGGGAACGCCGCGTTCCGCCATATGGAAAAGTTGACTGCGGTCCTTCTCCTGGTTCACGTCTCCCAGCTTCCACCCGCAGTTGGTGCGGCCCTTCCATGGCCACCAATGTTGGCAATCGCAATTGCCGTCAATCGTTCCCTTGCCGGTGATGGCAATGTTGTCCTGCTCGAAAGCATAGATGAACGGCGAGTAGTTCATTAATTCGGTGCCTTCCCAGCGGGTCAACGCCAGAGGATATTTCTTGCTGTCGCGACTGAAGCGGAGGGTAGCGCCCTGGCTGAGGTGAAGATTCACATTGCTCTTTAGGGTGATGGCGCCGGTCATGTACTGTCCCGGCGGGACCACGACGCGGCCTCCCCCGCTGGCATGGCAAGCGGCGATGGCCTTGGTGAACGCTTGGCTGCAATCGGTCTGGTTGTCGCCCTGCGCGCCGTATTCCGAGATCTGGAAATCGCGGCTGGGAAATGCCGGGGGTTTTATGCGCGCCAGGATGGCTGCCATCTCAGCCCATGGATCTGCGGGATCGGCGGAGTCGCTGAGAAACGAAGAGAGAGTGTGACGGACGCTCGCCCGCAACCAAGCCGCTCCCGCTACCATGGTGCTGCCCCCGACAGCGAAGGATGTCTTGAGAAATTGGCGGCGATTCTTCATCTTTTCGAATTGAGCTCGGACACCGTATCGGTTTGGAGGACGCGCTTCCCCTAGAACTCCAAACGCAGCGACAACTGAGCATCCCGCGAGCTGTTCGCCTGACCACTGACCGTGCCGAAGCTCGCGCTGCCAAACACCGTGCCTCCTACAAGAAACTGAGTGTGATTCGTGAGGTTGTAGAGATCGCCTTCCAGGGTCAAGTGAGCACGCTCCGTCAGAGCGAAGTTCCGGCGCAGACTAATGTCAATATCGTAGTTGCCCGGCCCGTACATGCCGAACGGAGCGGTGCGCGAGGCGTTGCCGAAGGTGTAGGCATAGGGCGAACCGGATTCGGTCAGGGTGGCGATGGGGACAAAGGCGTTGGCGTTGAGATAACTCGGGGAACTGGTCGCGGTCGCGTCCTGACCCCACTTGCCGTTGATCCGTCCCGGGCCCGTGAAGCCGGTTGCGATGGTCGGGTTGCAGGTGTTCTCTGCGGGATTGATCTGACAAGCGGAGCCGGTAATGGCCAGCGGCGAGCCGGAGTAGATCTGTACGATCTCGGAGAACTTGAAGTTGCTGGCCAGGGCGCGGAGCAAACGGTTTCCGCCGCCCAGACCCTGTGCGCCGAAGGGCAGCGCCCAGACTCCGGTCTCGATCACGTGATGGGGTTGGTTCGTGGTCGAGACGCCGCGCTCGATGCGGTCCAGGGGCCAAGCCCGATTATCGTTCGAGTACGCAGCCGGAATGGCATAGCCGGAGCGATACGTTCCTCCATCGTCGATCGACTTCGACCAGATGTAATCGAACATGAGAGATAACCCTTTGTAAGCCCGTTCCGTCAGCGACACTTGGAGCGAGTTGTAGTTGGAGTTGGCAACGTTTCCATATGCGTCGGTCAGGGTCTTGTAGTTGGGAAAGGGCGAGAGCGCTTGCGCAACCGTCTGTTTGTTGCTGAAGTTCGCAGGCAGAGTGATGCCGGAGGCAGCCAGGGTTGCCAACTGCGTCGAGCTGAGGTTTTTGACATCGGTTCCGAGAATCGAGCCGAGGAACAGGTATTGGGGGGAGAGTTCATTGCTCCACTCGCCGCGGGCAGTGCTGCTGTCGGGGCTTTCAAAGTGCCCCTGCGACCCGACGTAGCTGATGCCGAGCACAAGATTCTGAGTGAGCTGCTGCTGTATGCCGGCATTCCAGTCGATGTACTGTGGAGCCCGGCCGCCATAGTACGGATCACCATAAGCGATGCTTTGCGGCGAGCCGGTGTAGGGAGAGATCGTCGAGTATCCCACAGCGTAGTTGGGGCCGGAGGCGACACCGGCCGGGGGAGTATAGGCAGGATAGGGCTGATCCAGTTCGTACTGGGCCACGCCGTTGGTCGAAGACGTCTTCGGGGAGGCCTGGAAGCCGAGAATCCCGGTGCCGTTCTGAGAAATGGCGCTGCCGGCAACGGCGTTTCCATGGGTGTACATTACTCCCCAGCTGGCTCGAAACACCGTCTTCGGCAGAACCTGGTAGGCGAGGCCGAGACGGGGACCAAACTGCTTCTTGTCGTTATTGACCGGCGTGCTGCAGTTGCAGGTGTTGGCGCCGCCGCCGGCAAACTGGAGAACGCCCGCGGTTCCACTGGCGTTGGTCATGGTTGGATTGAAGAACGAGAGCACATTGTTGGCTTCTCTGTAACTCGGGAAAAAATCGTAGCGCAGCCCCAGATTCAGCGTCAGCTTGCGGGATACCTTCCAATCGTCCTGGACGTATGGCGATATCGGACGGAAGCGCGCACCCGTTTCCTGGACTGCGTTCTCGGTCAGGCTGGCGGCGTCGATCTGGCCAACCAGAAAGCTGGCGTAGGACAGGCCCGTCCCCGGATTGAGAGTGGTTCCAGTCGTGTAGCCGGCAGTCTCCGAGGAGTTGGTCGCGAGCAGCAACTGGCTGCTGCCGCCCGTGTCGAGAGTGTACTGGTACTGGAGCCACGCGATCTGGGCACCGAAGGTGAGCAGGTGCTTGCCGAAATCCCACTGGTAATTGTCGATCAGGTAGTAGGCGTTTGAGATCTTCTTGCTTCCCGTGTCGCCACCCCATTGGGTGGGGGCGTCGGTGCCGGCGAAAGTGACTTCGGGGAAAGAAGTGGAGGCCTGACCCGCGGGTACTCCCGTAATTCCCATCGTGGTTGCCGCCCACGCCGGTGTGTTGTCAAGGTTGAAGGAGGGACTGTAATACCGCGCAAAGCCGTACTTGAACTGGTTCACCATGTGCGCGTTGACGGCATAGGTATCTTCGAAGATGTCGGTCTTGGTCTTCGGGGCATATCCCTGTCCGTAGTTGAAGGGTAGGGGCCCATTATTTCTGCCGGCGGTCGTCTGCGCGGCCGGACCGACCGAGGCCTGACGGCCGGCGGCGATGATGATCGACATACTGTGCTTGTTGCTCATGGCATAGTCGACGCGGCCGGTGGTGGTGAAATTACTTAAACCAAAGGGCAGTCCGGCGAGGAAGTTATTGCCCGCATTCTGATTGGCGTACATGCTGGCGGGCGGCAGCAAGGCGTTCATTGCAGTCGCGACTTTGGAGAATTCGGTGGGGCAGATGACGTTCGGCGTGGTGCCGTTACAGCCCATGAACTGGGTGCGAGTGGTGGCCGTGGCGCCGGTGGAAGGATCGTAGATGTCCACTCCCAATGCGCTGAAGTCGCCCTGCCTCTCCGCCATGGTGGGATAAGCCTGCAAAGTCGGGACCACGCCCTTCGCGTAGCGGTAGCCGTCATAGTTGCCGAACAGGAAAAGCTTGTTCTTGAGGATGGGGCCGCCCAGCACGATGCCGTACTCATTCATGTGTTCCGCGGGTTTCGCGGCGGTACCGGTGGCAGGATTGATAAGCGCTGGCGCGTAGAAGCCCCAGGTGTCGAGCGCGGTGTTGCGGAAGTATTCGTACAGCGCCCCGTGAAGCGTGTTGGTACCGCGCTTGAGATCGAAGTTCTGAACGCCCTGTCCTTCATAGATGGCGGGGTAGCCCGAAGTCTGCACCTGTAGTTCGTTGACCGCATCGACTGAGATGGCGGACCAGATGAAGCGATTGTCGCCTTCCTGCGAGACGTTGAAAAAGGGGATGCCCTCGATGTAAACCGAGGAAGCGCCGCCCTTGCTTCCGCTTCCGTTGATGGGTCCGGTGTTGTCGGTCAGGTTGTTGTTGGTCTCGTTGTTCTGTACGCCGGGCATCAGCAGCACATAGTCGCTGGCGCGGCGCTGGTCAGGTTGGCCGCCAGCTCCCATGGCAATGGGCAATTCGGAATAGGTCTCCTGCGCCATGGTGGCGCCGAGGGTAGCGTCGCTGGTCTGAAGTTGTTCCCCAACCTCGGTAACCGTCACGCTTTCATTTGCCCTGCCCAGGCTCAGGCCGATGTTGACGGTCGTATTCTCCAGTGCGTTGACCACGACGTTTTCCTGAGTCGTAGTCTTGAAGCCCGGGGCGGTGACGGTGACCGCGTAGGTATCGGCGTCAAGCGGAGAGAGCGCATAGTCGCCAGCCGAGGTCGTCCTCGTCGTTACCCGAATGCCACGGGTGGTCGATGTGGCGACCACGGTCGCGCCCGGAACCACGGCGCCGGCGGGGTCGTTGATCCTGCCCACGATCTCGCCTTTACCGGACAGTTGCGCGAAAGCGGAAGCGTTGAACAGCAGCAGGAAAGCAGGGAACAGGACGAACTTGGTCCTCACTTCAGTCTTGGTGAACGTCATGGGATGCCTCAGGGCCAGGGCTCGCTTCGTTGCGCTAAAGAGGTCAGACCACATGGTCTCGGAGAACACATATAGTGGTTTTGCGGAAGGGTTGTCAAGAGAAACTTTGCGGCGCCTGGAGGTTTCCTTTTCGATTCCCCTGATCCCCGATCATGATCACAAACCTGGGCAAATGACCCAGGCAGTGCTAATCTAGCCGAAGTACAATTATTTCGGCTCGACGGGAGTGCAGCTCTGAAGCCCACGCAAACCGAAACCACGCCTGCATTCGAGTCCCACCTGACCATGCAGGTGGTCAACCACATCCGCGCCATGATCGAAGAGGGCACTCTCAAGCCGGGAGAGAAGATTCCACCGGAGCGCGAGTTTGCGCAGAAGCTGAAGATCAGCCGTGCCAGCCTCAGAACCGGTATCGGATACATGGCCGCCATGGGAATCATGAAAGTGCGACATGGGGTCGGCACATTCATCGCCACCGGGCCTCCGGAGATTGGCAAGTCATCGCTCGGACTGCTGGGCGCGCTGCATGGTTTCAAATCCTGGCAGATGTTCGAGGCTCGCCTGCTGCTGGAAAGCAAGATGGCCGCTCTCGCCGCCGAACGCGGGAAAGAAGAGCACTTCACCCTGCTCGCCGAGGAGGTCGCCGAGATGTACGCCACGGTTGACGATCCCGAGGAATATCTTATCCACGACGTGCGCTTTCATCGCACCATCGCCGCCGCCTCGGGAAATCCGATACTGGCCTCCCTGATGGAGACGATCACTTCCGCCCTCTATGATGGCCGGCGTAAAACGGTAGGCCTAACCCGATCCCTCAAAGACTCCGCCGCTGTCCATCGCGAGATCTATCGCGCCATCCGCACCAGAAATTCCAGCGAAGCGCAGAGACTCATGGAACGCCACATCCAGAGTGCCAAAGACGCGCAAGACGACGAGGAGCGCATGGCCGCACGCAGACGCAAAGGAACAAGAACCACGACCAACGATGAGGTAGTGGTCTGACCTCATGGCGTCCAACACTGATTCGAAGAGGTTTAGGAAAGAAGAAAACCGGGCGTACGGTCGCGTTCCTGGGACGCAGATGGACTGCCGTTTCTGGAATGTGGTATGACCACTGGGTGCGAAACCAATAAACATGCCTCGGCTGGCGCAGCGATTTTCTCTCCTGTTTTGCAGCACCCTTTCTTTCTTCATGCCCGCACTCGCCGCAAATCTTTTCGCCCAAGATCGGCGAACGGTTGTGGAACCGCGCATTCCTGCCGTCTGCACCAAGCTTGAGGCCAGGCTTTCCGCTCCCCACGGTCTGCTTACCGAGACCGACGAACACCGCTTGGACACCGAACGCATCCAAACGGCGATCGATCACTGCGCGGCGGGTAAGGCGGTCGAACTCCACGGTTCAGGCCAGCGGAATGTTTTTCTGGCTGCGCCATTCCATCTCCATGGGGGCGTCACTGTGCTCATCGACCGAAACACTGCCCTCTATGCTTCGCGCAATCCGCGTGACTACGACGTGAGCCCCGGCAGTTGCGGAGTTGTCGATCACAATGGCCACGGATGCAAGCCCTTTATCCTTGCCGACCACGCGCCCCACAGCGCAATCATGGGCGACGGCGCCATCGATGGTCGCGGGGGCGAAACGCTGCTGGGACAAAACACCTCCTGGTGGGACCTGGCTCACCTCGCCAAGATCAACGACACGAAGCAGAACTGCACCCGCATTCTCGTCGTCCGCCAGTCGGACGACTTCATCCTTTATCGCATTACGCTGCGCAACTCTCCGAACTTTCATGTAGCGGTTGAGAAGACGAACGGCTTCACCGCCTGGGGAGTCAAGATCGACACTCCCGCCACGGCTCGCAACACCGACGGCATCGATCCGTCGGCTTCAACTGACGTCTCTATCCTTCACTCCTATATCCGCACCGGCGACGATGACGTGGCCATCAAAGCGGGAAAAAGCGGGGCTTCCTCCCACATCACCGTGGCGCACAATCACTTCTACTCCGGGCATGGAATGTCGATTGGCAGCGAAACCAGCGGCGGGGTCAACGCGGTGCGCGTCTCCGATCTCACCATCGACGGCGCCGACAACGGGATACGCATCAAGAGTGACCCCAGCCGGGGCGGCCTGGTGCAGGATGTCGTCTACGAAGACGTTTGTATCCGCAATGTCAGGAATCCGATCATCCTCACACCCCACTACACCCTGGCGCACGGCGACCTGCTCCCTGTGTATCGCGAAATCACGCTAAAAGACGTGCACGTCGTCACCCCTGGACAAGTCACGCTGGAAGGCCTTGACGCTACCCACAAGCTGAGCGTAACGCTCGACAATGTTTTTGCCGACGGGTTGCCCGGGAGCGCCGTTCACGCCTCGAATGCCGACATCCCGCTTGGTCCGCGGCTGGGCAAGCTTATTTCTAGCGGAGAACTCGCCGGAAACGGCGTGACCGTCACCCCGCAAGCCGGCAGTGTTGCCGGTACCCCGCTGGCGTGCGAGGCGCGCTTCGAGGAGTATCCCGCAAATCCGACTGCCCCGCGATCCGCCACTGCCGCACCCCCCGTCGATAACACGCTCTACGTGGCGACGGATGGAAGTGGAGATTTCTACTCCATTCAGAAAGCTTTGGACGTTGCTCCCGCAGACGGCGCACTGCTGCTCATCGCGCCCGGCACCTATCGCGAGGTCATTTCGATCACTAAGCCAAACATCGAACTCCGCGGCAGCAATCCTGACGCTTCCAAGACCGTCATCGCTTTCGATAAGAGTGCCGGCACTTCCGGAGGCACACTGCACTCTGCCACTGCCGAGATACGCGGCGACAACTTCCGCGCCGAGAACCTCACCTTCGCCAACGACTGGAACGCCACCCACACCCAAGTCCCCGTCGGGTCGCAGGCGTTGGCGGTGCTGGTCGCTGCCGATCGTGCCATCTTCCGCAACGTTCGCTTTCTCGGCAATCAGGACACGCTCTACGCCGGCAGTCGCAACTGCGCTCCCGACGGCGAGTCCTGCATTCCCACTCGCCAGTACTTTACCCACTGCTATGTCGAGGGCAATGTCGATTTCATTTTCGGTGACAGCAAAGCGGTCTTTGATCACTGCGAGATTCATAGCACTCCGCATTCAGAAGGCTTTCTCACCGCCCAGTCGAAGCATTCTCCGACCGAGGACAGTGGCTTTGTCTTCAACCACTGCACGCTGACCGCCGCTCCCGGGGTTGCAAACGTCTGGCTCGGACGGCCTTGGCGAGCTTACGCCAAGGTTATTTTTCTCAACACCGAGATGGGGAGTCACATTCTTCCCGCAGGCTGGCGCGAGTGGCACCCGGGAGAAACCCACTCTATCGAAACTGCCTACTATGCCGAATACAACTCCACCGGCCCCGGCGCTCACCGGGGCGACCGCGATCCCCACACAAAACTTTTGACGGCTGACGAAGCCGCGCAGTTTGAGAGCAAAACTTTTCTCGATGGCTGGGATCCCGCGGTTCCATAGCCGCGCCGTCCCCTGACGGAAACGGCAAAGCCGCTTTTAACCAGGACGAGAGCAACCGGGAGAGTGTCGTGCTGAAGTTCGCCCGCGCATCCGCATCTCGACCACGGATACACCGTTACCCGCCAATGCATCTCCCAGTTGATGTCCCGCAGGTTGCAGAATTTGCCGCAAGAGTTCTCGGCCACGCACCTGACCTAAATCGAGCGTGCAAGCAGGTGTGCTGGGAGCAGGGGCCGAGCGGAAGCGATCTAGAAAAGAATAGCCATGAAATGCTTTCTCGCGTCGCATCTCGGGCGTCATGGATGATCGTTCTGGACGCTGGAGCTGACGCTCCCGATGAAAGGCTGATCTCGCGCCCGGCCCAGTGGACCCGGAGAAACCCACTCTATCGAAACTGCCTACTATGCCGAATACAACTCCCCCGGCCCCGGAGCTCACTGGGGCGACCGCGATCCCCACACGAAACTTTTGACGGCTGACGATATTCCGAAGGCCGCCAGAACCCGAGCGGCCCTGCCTTTCCAGGCTAGCTTGCCGCCCAGAACTTGACGCTGTTGA
>Ga0209420_1000677_pt1 | contig 17135 bp, 18 predicted proteins | sample BlaSpr_A8_OM1_O1_FD_187972 | JGI IMG/M metagenome (GOLD analysis project Ga0209420, IMG submission 187972) | Forest soil microbial communities from Thunder Bay, Ontario, Canada - Black Spruce, Ontario site 2_A8_OM1_O1 (SPAdes) (version 2) | ecosystem: Environmental > Terrestrial > Soil > Boreal... | reverse complement strand
GGGCCGGGAGAAGCTGCACTACCTGAACGCCGCCCCCATCAGCGACATCGCCGAGCGCTGGATCAGCCGCTATGACCAGCCCAGGGTCGAGGCCCTGGCCGACCTGAAGAAAGCACTGGAGGAGACCGAAGTGGAAGCACCCTCGTTCGTCTACACCACCTACATCCGCGCTACGCCCGAGCAGCTGTGGCAGGGCCTGACCGACCCCGCCTTCACCCGGCGGTACTGGCAGACCGAGCTGCACACGGACTGGGCCAAGGGATCGCCGGTGACCTGGAACAACCACGGCGTCCTGATCAGCGACCCCGGGTCCGTCGTGCTCGAATCCGACCCGTACCGCCGCCTGTCCTACACCTGGCACACCATGACCCCCGAGCTGGCCGAGAAGTTCGGCTGGGATCAGGAGTTCGCGGCCAAGCTGGCCGGCGAACCTCGCTCCAAGGTCACCTTCGACATCGAGCCCGTCACGCAGGGCGTGAAGCTGACCGTGATCCACGACGGCTTCGAGCCGGGCAGCACCGTGGTCCAGATGGTCAGCGTCGGTTGGCCGGATGTCATCTCCAGCCTCAAGACCCTGCTGGAAACCGGCGAGCCCCTCCCGGCCTAGTGCCAGGGAGCCCTCGGTCGCGGCACAATGGCGGCGTGGAGATTCCTGACCACATCGACGCTCTGCGCCGCCAGGGCCGCCTTGCCGCGGCGATGCGGACGCCGGGCGAGGAGTCTGCCTAGGACACAGATGTGAGCGCGTCACCCGCTGACTAGGAGAACCCGCCCGACCCTGAGCGCATCCTCCGCGTCTTGCCGGATCGCGGGGTGGCGTGGGTTCGGCGGCAACGACGTCGTTGTGACAACCATGTCGTCTGATGCGCGTCGTTGTGACAACGACGTCGTTGAGAGGCCCCTCCGCGGCTGTTACTGGTGGTGACAGAACAGCCAGACGGGGCGAGAGTGCCAGAAACGGACGATGTCCAAACTCTCGGGGCGGCATTCACGTTATTCCCCAGCGTTGTCGGCCCGACGCCGTCAGCCAGCCGGTTCACGTCGCGACGGGACACCGACCGCTCTAACGTGATCGAACCTGCCATGGGTTCGCTGGTCACAGCGGTCGGTGTCCCATCTGCTTGGAACCCTGCCGGGGCACTGTCACGGTGACCATGAGAAACGGCCCCTCACGTATGAAAATCAGTCGAGGGGCCGATCTCGTCGGCATCCGGCTCGGATCGGCTCGGCGAGCGGTGTCGAGCGCCCGCAGGGCTACTGCGCCGTGTGCGCGAGCACCGCCGTGGCCACCTCCGCGTGTGCCCGGCTGGGGAGCTCCGCGCCGACCCCGTCGAGGACCAGCAGGGTTGCGCCGGGGATCTCCTCGGCCAGCGCCTTCGCATTGCCCACCGGGAAGAACGGGTCGGCTGCGCCGTGCACCACCAGCGTCGGTGCGGTGATCTCCGGGAGCCGTTCGCGCCAGCGTGGCGTGCAGTCCAGCTTCGAGAACACCGTGTTCAGCAGGCCGTTGCGCGCCGACGCCGGGTGCGGACCGGAGCGGTCGAGAACACCGGCCGCGTGGACGCGGGCTTCGGCGGCGTCGAACTGTGGCGAGCCGGCGAGCACGCGGGCCGAGGCCACCGCACCGTCCAGGATCGACGTGCGGTCAGTCCAGTCGATCGGTGGGGCGCTGCCGATATGGGCCATGATCGCCGGGGAGTGGTCGGGCAGGTCGTCGTCGACGGGGCCCGGCGCGACCGGGCGGGTGCCGACCAGCACGAGCGAGGCCACCCGCGACGGGTGGTCCAGCGCCAGGAGCTGTGCGATGAAACCGCCGGTCGCGATGCCCACGACGTGCGCGCGGGCGATGCCGAGCCCGTCGAGTACACCGACGGCGTCGGTGACGAGGTCGCGCAGCGTGTAGCCGGGCGAGTCGGGGTCGACGGTGGTCGATCGGCCGGTGTCCCGCCGGTCGTAGCGGATGACGAACCGGCCGGTGAGCCGCTCGACGAACTCGTCGTCCCAGGTGCCGATGGTGGTGCCGATCAGCAGCAGCGGAATGCCGGTCGGCGAGCCGGCGGTGTCAACGCACAGCTCGACGTCGCCGACCGGAAGGAGAGTCTCCATACCTACGAGACCGCGTGAGATGGCAGAACTCATCGGTCCTGATCCATCAGACACGCCCTGGTCTGGATCGGCTGACGGCGGATAGCCCCTGCATTCTGTAGCGGGGCAAAGGGTCCGGTCTCAGGCGCGCACGGGTGGCCTGTTGAGGTGACTGAGGAGCGCGGCAACGAGGTCTAGGGCGGTTTCTATCTCGGGCTCAGTCCCACCGAGCAGGGGAGCGTAGAGGTGGGCGTCGCACATTCGGACGATGGCCTGGCTGAGCGTGGTGGCGGGTAGCGACGTTTCGAGCCGGCCGGAGGTGGCCTCGGTTTGCAGCATCTCAGCGATCAGTTTCGCCGCGATCTGCTCGACGGCGCCGGGCAGTAGCGCGAGCCGGATGAACACTAGGGGCTCACGCTTGCAGAGCACCTGTAGCGGTTCGGCGTCGATAACGGCGTGCATGAACCGGTTGATGACGTCGAGGACGAGGTCAGTGCCGCCTTCGGCTGTGGCGCCGGCGGCCGCGCGGCGGAACGTGCGCTCGGTGGCCTCGGCCAGCACGACCTCCAGCAGATCGTCGCGATTGCCGACGAGCCGGTAGAGCGTCGAGCGCCCGATGCCGAGTTGGGCGGCCAGCGCGGACATGTCGACCGCCTCGCCGTGTAGGTAGGCCCGGGTTGCAGCGTTGATGACAGCGCGGCGGGTCAGCGCCGTTCCCAGCCGCGCACCGTCGGCCGCGCGCGGAGGGGTTCCGGTGTTCATTACCCCGGTATCACGCATGGGACATTGCCATCATGTGTCCTATAGTGGCACACTACATCCTACTGTTTCACTAGGCTGGAGCCGGCAGGCCGTTGCCACGCAACCCCGGCGGCGAGCTCCTCGAGGCACAATTGCGCAAGAGTGTTGAGTGGGGTGCCCCGCTGTAATGACAAGCGAAACGGAACCGGCGAGCGAGGAGTTTCTCGCGAACAGCCGGGCCGGCGCCGGCTTTGAGGCCGTACTGGCGAATGCGGCGTTGGGCGGATTCGGCGGACTGCTCCCGTCGGCCGAACTCGGCCGGCTCGCGAAGGCCATGGTGCACAGCCCGAAGCCAGTCGCCAGGCGCGTCGTCGACCTGGCCGCGCGGCTGGGGCAGGTCGGCATCGGCGTGCCGGATCAGCCCGGCGCGCGCGACCGGCGCTTCGCCGACCGTGCGTGGGCGGGCAATCCCGTCCTGCGGCGGCTCGCCCTCGGGTACCTGGCCGGCTGCGATGCTGCATCGGGGATCCTCGAGGACGCTGACGTGGACTGGCGCACCCGGGAGCGGCTCCGACTGACCTTCGATAACGTCACAGCTGCGCTCTCGCCCACGAACGACTTGCTCACGAACCCTGAGAGCTGGAAGGAGATCATCGACACCGGCGGCCAGAGCCTGCGCGCCGGCCTCGGCAATCTGCTCACCGACCTGCGCTCGCCGGCCAAGCTGCCCACCAGCGTCGACAGGTCGGCCTTCGAACTCGGGCGCAACCTCGCCGCCACCGCGGGGCAGGTCGTGCGCAAGACCCGGATCTACGAGCTCATCCAGTACCAGCCCAGCGCCGATAAGGTCGACGCGGTCCCGCTCCTCGTCATCTCGTCGCCGGTTAACAAGTACTACCTGCTCGACCTCGAACCCAAGCAGTCGGTGGCCCGCGCGGAACTCGATGCCGGGCGCCAGGTCTTTGTCGCGTCCTGGGTCAATCCTGACGCGACCCACGCCGACGTCGGGTTCGACGAGTACGTGATCGGCATCGTGGAGATGCTCGACACCGTCGCCGCCATCAGCGGATCCGATGCGAGCCACCTGCTCGGCCTGTGCGGCGGAGGAGTGCTGGCGTTCCTCGCCGCGGCGTATCTCGCCGCGATCGGGCGTGAGCGATCGCTTGCCTCGCTGACAATCGCGATCGCGGTTCTCGACTATAACCGCGGCCCGTCCGCGATGGCCTTCCTCGACCGCAAGGGGGCCGAGAGGGCGATGCGCCGAGCGACCGAACACGGCTTCTTCGACGCCCGAGACGCAGCCCGGGCCTTCGCGCTGATCCGGCCGATCGAAGGCATCTGGAACATCGCCGTGCACAACTACCTGCTCGGCAGGCAGCCACCGGCGATGGGGTTGCTCTACTGGGCCGCCGACCAGACCAACATGGCCACGAAGTTCGGCGGCCAGATGATGCAGGCCGCGCTGGAGAACAGCCTGACCCGCCCCGGCGGGGTGATCGTCGGCGGCGTCCCGATCGACTCGTCCCAGATCACCGTCGACACCTACGTACTGGGCGCCTCCACCGACCACATCTCACCATGGCGGGACTGCTATCGGACCATCGCCATGATCGGCAGCGACGCGACGTTCGTCCTCGCGAAGGGCGGCCACGCGATTGTGATAGCCAAGGGACCGGGCAGCCCGCGGGCCAGCTACCGCACCGGAGCGATCCGGGGCTCCGATCCCGACGAGTGGCTCGCGAGCTCCGCCGACAACACCGGCAGCTGGTGGGAGCACTGGAACGACTGGATCGAGAAGCGCACCCCTGACCAGAAGCCGGCCCCGACGCGCCTCGGCAACGATGCCTGTCCACCTCTTGGCGACGCGCCGGGTGAGTACGTAAGACGACTGGTCACGTGAGCGACAGCGAATCGCCCCCAGCAAGGCGTGGAGCACGACGCCGGTCCTGCCGTGCATGACCGTGGAGAGGACCCCGGATGATCCCTGTACTCGGTAGCTTCCGTCTCGACGGGCGCGTAGCGATCGTGACCGGCGCGTCGAGCGGGCTCGGAGTCCAGTTCGCGCAGGCCCTCGCCCAGGCAGGCGCGGACGTCGTCCTCGGCGCCCGGCGTGAGGACCGCCTCGCGCAAACCCGTACGCTGGTGGAAGCCGAAGGCCGGCGCGGTCTGGCCGTCCGGGCCGACGTCACCAATCCGGAGGACTGCACCGCCCTCGCGAGCGCGGCCATGAGCGAGTTCGGCCGGGTCGACGTGCTGGTCAACAACGCCGGCATAGGCACCGCCGTCCCCGCGCTGAGGGAAACCCCCGAACAGTTCCGTTCCGTGGTCGACCTCAACCTCAACGCCAGTTACTGGATGGCGCAGGCCTGCGCGCGGGTGATGCAGCCCGGCAGTTCGATCATCAACATCAGCAGCGTTCTTGCGCTCACGAGCATGGGCTTGCCGCAGGCTGCCTATACCGCGAGCAAGGCCGGCGTGATCGGCCTGACCCGGGACCTGGCGCAGCAATGGACCGGCCGCAAAGGCATCAGGGTCAACGCGATCGCGCCAGGACACTTCGAATCCGAGATGAGCGGCCAGTTCGACGAACGCGCACACGCAGCGGTGGTTGCGCGCGCTGCGGTAGGCCGGCTGGGCGAGCCGGGAGAACTCAACGGGGCGCTGATATTCCTCGCCAGCCCCGCCAGCAGCTATGTCACCGGCATCGTCCTGCCGGTCGACGGCGGAACGTTGCTCACCTGACCTCCGTGAGCAGCGTCATCGACTGTCGCTGCGGCTAGCTCGCGCTGCTGCCAGCGGCGCGGTGGCTCGCCGTGGTGTCGGCGGAAGGCCGTCGCGAACGCGTACACGGAGGAGTAGCTGGTCTGGCCGGCGATCTCGTCCAGGGTTGCCGTCTGGGACAAGAGCATGTCGCGGGCGAGGGTCATCCGCCAGTCGGCGAGGTATTGCATGGGTGCCTGGCCGAGGGCCTGCTGGAAGACGCGGGCGAAGGTGGCCCGGGACATGTTGCACAGCCGGGCCAGGTCGTCGACAGTCCATGGTTTGGCGGCACTGGCGTGCATCGCTTCGAGGGCGGGGGACACGCGCGGGTCGGAGGCGGCGCGGAACCACGGCGGGGCGGTTTCGCTGCGGGTCAGCCCGGCCCGCAGGCCCAGGACCACCAGGACGTCGAGGAGCCGGTCCAGCACCGTTTGCTTGCCCGGCTCAGTTAGCAGCATCTCCCGGGACAGCAGCGTGACCACCTGGTGGATCGGGTCGTCCATGCTCGCGGGCAGGGACAGCACCGGAGGCAGTGCCGTGACCAGCCCGCGGCCGATGTCGCCCGCGAAGCGGTAGGCGCCGCACAGGAACACCGCGCTGCCAGGAGCGGACAGCGCGGTATCGTCGGCTGGCACCGAGCGGAACTCACCGGGCAGGACACAGCGGGCGCCCGGTTCGTGGGCAATGTAGTGGTCGGGGCCGCCCCGGACGAGGGCCAGGTCACCGGGCGCCAGCTCGAGGGGCTCGCCGCCGTGGTCCGTCCACAGCCAGGCGCGGCCACGGACCACCGCGTGCACGGCGAGCTGGATGGTTCCCCGGAACCGGATTCCCCACGGGGGGACCGCAGCCGACCGGGCGAAGACCCCGCCCGAGGCGCGGGCACGGATCAGGTGCTCTTGCAGAACGTCCACTAATTGAGTGTCATGCGCAAAGGAATGAGCGTCAAGATCATTGGAACTCTCACTTTTCGCGGTGATCATGAACGCATGAACACGACTGCTCATCAGGTTCTCGTCCTCGGCGCGACCGGAAAGACCGGCTCGCGGGTAGCGGGCAGGCTGTCTGCGCATGGTGCCGGCGTGCGGACCGCCGCCCGGTCCGGGGCCGACGTTCAATTCGACTGGGACAACCAGGCCACGTGGGAGGAGGCGCTGAGCGGGGTGACGGGGCTGTATCTGGTCTCCCCCATTCTCCGGATCGGTTTCGCCGGGCTGGTGGGCAAGTTCATCGATCAGGCCGAACGGGCCGGGGTCCGTCATGTCACTTACCTCAGCGCGTACGGCATGGAGTACGCCCCGGCTGAGGTGGCGCTCCGCGCGGTCGAGCTGGACCTAGCCGCGCGCGGCTCCCTGGCCAGCGCGGTCATCCGCCCGGCGTGGTTCATGGAAGACTTCAGCGAGACGTTCCTCCAGCCGGTGAACGGCGAGATCGTCGTTCCCGCCGGGGGCGGCGCCGAGGCTTTCGTCAGCGCCGAGGACATCGCTGCTGTCGCCGCCGTGACCTTGACCGAGCCTGAGAAGCACGCCGGGCGCGCCTATGCCCCCACCGGCCCCCAGGCGCTCACCATGGCCGAAGCGGCCGAGATCATCTCGGCCGCGGCGGGCCGCACTATCACCTACCGGGACACCGACCGCGAGCAGTGGATCGCTGCCATGGTCAGCAGCGGCGTGCCGGCCGAGTACGCCCAGGTCCTGCGACCCCTCACCGCTACCTTGGCCGGCGGCAACGGAGCCCGCCCGAACAGCGACGTACTCGACATCACCGGCACGGCACCGGTCACCTTCGCCGAGTTCGCCGCCAAGACGGCACCGGCCTGGAAGTAACCGAAGGAGCCGCCCTCATGAAGACGCCCATCGCCAACCTTGACGACTTCGCCGCGCTCGACCCGTTCTTCCGGATCATCGAACGCGGGCTGGACGGCCTAGCCGGACCCGGCCACTTCTTCGACCTGCTCGCCGAAGACGCCGTCTTCGAGTACGTGATCACGGTCCCCGGCTACCCGCGCCGGGTCGAGGGCCGCACCGCGGTCGCCGAGCTGTACCGGCCCTACGGCGACGCGCTCGTCCTCGGCCGCTGCTTCGACCTGGCCGTGCACCATGACCCGGCCCACGGCACGGTCGTCCTGGAGTACGCCTCCGAAGGCAAAGCCGCGGCCACCGGCGCCCCCTACGGCAACCGCTACGTCTCTGTCCTCGCCCTGCGCGACCGCGAGGTGGTGCACTGGAGGGATTACCTCGACCCGATCGCCGTCTTCGACGCGCTCGGCTGGCCCGCGCGCTGACGCCATGCTCTCAGGTGGAACTTTCCGCGCTGCGAGCACTTCGGCTGAGGTCAGCGAGCTCGTCGAGGAGTCCCTTCGCCTGATCCGCCTGGCGATCGGAGAAGAGAGCGTGCGCCCACCGCCCGGCGGCATCACCGTGCACTGAGGCGAGCGACAGCATGCGCTGCACCGGCCCCTGGGTCAACCGGACGCTCTGCAGTTTTTCCAGTCTCATGTAGACGGTCTTCTTGCATACTCGTCCGGTGACTGTTACGGCCATCACCTGGTTATGCCCGGCGGCCAGGAAGTGGTAGCTCAGCGGTGCCTTGACGCGCGCCCGTTTCGGGGGCCTGGTCAGTTCCGGCATGTCATGACCGAGGACCAGCCCGACCAGGTGCTGCGCCTCGTTCATGTAGCCCACCGGGAGCAGAGCCTTAGTGAGGCCTCCGGCCTTAGGCCCGGAGCCCCGGCCTGCCACGCCCGCCACGTGAACCACCAGCCTGCACCAGCCGAACGGGCGCCACAACAGCGGCTGTGCGAGGCGCACCGCCTGGACCCGGCGGAAAGGAATCGTCTCTGCCACCGTGCTCAGCAGCCCACGGCGGATCCGTATTCCGTCGGTTGAGGTGGTGACCGTAAAGCCGTAGCGGCCCGTCACCTGCCGCCATGTCCTGGTCACGAGCCCGAGCGCGATCAGACCGAGGGTGGACTCCGCCGCGAGGAAGATATGGTGAGCAGCCGTGGCGGCGACCCCGGCGATCACCGCCAGGGCCAGGAACCTGGGCGCCGCCCGCAGCAACGTGGCGCCGATCACCCGGCCCGTCGGGACAGTGATCACCGGGAGCTCGGCGGTCGCTGGGGCGGCTCGGTCAAGACCGTGCTGGCCGGCCAGCAGCGCGGCCCGCAGCCTGGCGGCCTCGCCGACGGTCAGGTAGGCCAGCCGGTCGCCCCCGTGCCCGGCGCCGGCCAGCCTGATCCGCAGAGCCGCCAGGCCAAGCATGCGTGCCAGAAGCGGCCGCACCACGTCGACCGCCTGAATCCTAGTCATCGGGAGCTGTCGGGAATCGCGGCGCAGCAGGCCGGTCTCGATGCGCAGCGTAGTGCCGTCCAGTTTCCACCGGGTGACGAGCCACTGGATGAAACCAGTGACCAGGAGCCCGGCGGCCACAATCACCCGGTACAGGTAGTCCTCGTAGCTGTCGGCCGTCACCAGGCCTACGACAAGGAGACCGAGCAGGCCTGATACCAGGCCGCCCGCCCGGATCAGAGGAGACAGCGGGTGCAAGCGATGCCAGCCGACGTCGACCGCGGCCCCAGCATCCCCGGCACCTTCCTTGTCCTGGGCGCTTTTCGCGTGCTCGGGATCCTCAGTCACAGGCCGGCTGCCCTTGCCTCGCCGAGCATGGCGAGGCGGTCCCGCAGTCGCGCGGCTTCATCCCGCTCGAGACCAGGTATCCGGGCATCGCTCGCAGCCGCCGCCGTATGCAGCTGAACCGTGGCCAGCCGGAAGACACGCTCGAACGGTCCCGCTGTGACCTCGACGAACTGCATCCGCCCGTACGGCACTACGGAAACGCGGCGGACCAGCACGCCGCGCGACACGATCAGGTCCTCTTCCCGCTCGCGGTAAGCCCAGGCCAGGTAGCGGCGGCGTTCCACCCCCAGAACGAAGCCGGCGGCCACGGCCATAGCTGCCGCGGCGCCAGCCCCGGCCCCCGCTCCGGCCCAGATTCCGGTCGCGACGCCCGTGATCACGACGAGGATCAGCCCGGGCGCGGCCACCTGGGCTAGCCGCATCCGCCACAGTCGCGCGGACGGGACCATCCAGCCCGGCGGCCCTTTGACAGCCATGGCTAAACCGTACACATCACCGCATCATGCAACCTGGGATGCGCGGCCTGCTCCACCGCCTGGACAGCCTTCAGCTGACCGCAGGCGGGCAAGGGCGGCCGGATTTGCGTGCCCACGACGCATTGCCGTGCTGGCGGCATACACGAGACCTTGGGCCTGACCCCTCCGGCCTGTAGGACAGTAGCCTGGCTGACCGCCTGGCCGGGGCACCTCAGAGTTCGCGCCCCGCTCCCTTACCTGGCTTGCGGGGACGCGGCAGGTGGGCGTTACGGGTTGATGGTGATGGTCAGCGTCGCGCTCACCATGTTGTCCTGTGAGTCCTGCAGCTGCATGGGGAAGCTGAAGGTGCCAGCCTGAGTCGGCGTTCCGTCCAGGACGTTGTTGAAGTCGGGGGAAGTCGTATCGAGGGTGAGACCTGGGGGGAGCTCATTGATATTGATGACCACGAACCAGTCGTACGGCGATGCGCCGCCCTGGGCGTTGAGGTCGAGGTCGTGGCTGTACCGCACGCCAACGGTTCCGGCCGGAAGCGTGGTAGGGGTGATCTGCAGCGCCGGATCGATGGTGAGGCTGAATTGCTGGGTGGCTTGCTGGCCGTTGTAGTCGGTGAGCCGCATGGTGAAGGTGTAGGTGCCGGCCTTGGTCGCTATTCCGGCGAGCTCGTCGTTAGCGTCGCGCGGGTCGGAGAAGGTCTGCAGGCTCAGACCGGGCGGGAGCTGCCCGGAGACCACGGACCAGCTGTAAGGCGCGGCTCCGCCGCTGAGGAAGAAGTTCTGCGCATACGCCCCGCCGACCATCCCCGGACCGAGGGTTGACCCTTCAGCAGGCAACACCACGGCCAGCGGCTGGTTCTGGTCCACCGCGATCGAGTAAGCCTGATACAGGGGCTGGCCCTGGTCGCCAGTGCCCTGCACCGTGAAGCTGCTACCGCCCACCGTGGTCGGGGTGCCGCCGACGATGTCGCCGGAGCCGTTAAACGTGGCGGGCAGGGAAAGGCCAGCTGGCAGCGAACCGGAGACTACGCTCAGCGAGCCCCCGGCCTGGTGGCTGGTGACCAGGTGCCCCTGGTAGGGCAGGCCGGCGATGGCGTCGGGCAGGACGCAGACCCCGTTTTCCATGAAGCCGCCGTTGACCGCAGAGTTGCATACCAGCTGATCCGGCGGCCCCTGCACGGTAACGGTGATCTGGTAGGCCAGCGTGGAGGTCAGGCCCCCGTCGGTCGCCTTGATCGTGAAGTTGAACGTCCCGGCCTTGGTCGGGTTTCCGGTGATGGCAGTGCTGGTCCCGGACGAGGCGGACATGGTCAGGCCGGGCGGCAGGCTGCCAGCGGTCACCGCGAAGGTGACGGTGCCGCTAACGGTGCCCGTCTTGCTCACCGCGACGGTCGTGGAGTAGGCGTTGGGCGCGGTGGTCTGCCCGGAGGCCAGCGCGCACACGCTGCCGTGCAGCGCGCCGTTGGTGGGCGCTGCCGTGCACAGCAGGTGAATACTCGGCGGCGGGTAAGGCTTCGCCGCCGCCGGGCCCGCGGTCACCCCCGCCACCGCCGCCGCCAGACTCACCGCGGCCGCGGACGTGAGCACCGCTTTCGTTATCCGTCTCACCGTCATCCCCTTTCGGTCAGCCCTGCGGGCTTAGACACGAAAATGAGGCTGGCATCTGCGGTGAGAGCGCCCGCCGACCAACCAGACCCTTCCTTATTACGTAATACGAAGCCGGGATGGCTACGGTTCACATGAAGTAGGCACGCACGATGGCTCGTTCGGATAATGACTTTTAGTCCAGGCAATAAGGCGGCGGGCAGCCGGCCGGACAGCGGGCCAGCTTCTGGAACCGGGCGAACGGCCGTGACGGACCAGGGTCCGGCCAGGGTGGTTCAAGGGCGCGATCGCATGGCTCCGGGGGCGACTGTGGATTGCGGCTCAACGTGAGCCCGCGTTCCGATATGCAGGAGGTCCCTGTGAATGCCACAGACGAGCAAACTGGCGTCAAGCCGACGATCGTGCTGGTGCACGGCGCCTTCGCCGATGCGTCCAGCTGGAACGGCGTCATCGAGCGGCTGCAACAGCAGGGCTATACCGTCATCGCCACGGCCAACCCGCTGCGCGGCCTGGCCGCCGATTCGGCCTACACCGCCAGCCTGCTCAACCAGATCGACGGCCCGGTACTGCTCGTCGGGCATTCCTACGCTGGCGCGGTCATCACCAACGCCGCGACCAGCACCCCGAACGTCGTCGGCCTGGTCTACATCGCCGCCTTCGCCACCGAAGAGGGCGAAAACCTGAACGATGTCGAGAGCGGCTCCAAGGACAGCATCCTGGGCGCGGCCCTGGTGCAGTACAAGTATCCGGCCGGACCGGACGGGGAGACCGCGGTGGAGCTCGCGGTCAAGCCCGCGCTGTTCGGCGAGGCCTTCGCGGCCGACCTGCCCGCGGAGACCGTCGCGCTGATGGCCGCCACCCAGCGCCCCACCGCGGTGACGGCGTTCAGCGAAGCGTCCGGGCCGCCGGCCTGGAAGAAGCTGCCGTGCTGGACGGTAGTCGCCACCGGCGACAAGGCGGCCGGCGCCGACGTCATCCGGTCTGAGGCTCAGCGGGCGGGCGCCGACATCACCGAGGTCGAGGGCTCGCACGTGATCATGATCTCCCAGCCGCAGGCGGTCACCGACGTCATCGTGACTGCGGCCAAGGCCGTCGCCGGCTCACACCGGTAGACGGCGATGAACACCGCACCCACGATAAGCAAGAAGGCGATACGAACATGAGCACCCCGTTCGGCGCGCTGAAGCAGGTCGACGCGGGCCCGCTGAGCGTCGGCTACGCCGAAGCCGGCCCTGCTGATGGCCCGGCCGTACTTCTCCTGCACGGCTGGCCCTACGACATTCACAGCTTTGCCGATGTCACCCCGTTGCTGGCCACGGCAGGCTACCGCGTGGTCGTCCCGTTCGTCCGCGGCTACGGGACCACCCGCTTCCTGTCCGACGACACGCTGCGGAACGGCCAGCAGGCAGCCCTGGCAGACGATGTCATCACGCTGATGGATGCGCTCGGGATCGGCACGGCCATCCTGGCCGGCTTCGATTGGGGGGCTCGGTCGGCCGACGTCGTCGCAGCGCTGTGGCCGGACCGCTGCCAGGCTCTGGTCTCGGTGAGCGGGTACCTGATCGGCAGCCAGGCCGCCAGCCAGGCGCCGCTGCCGCCCCAGGCCGAACTCGCCTGGTGGTACCAGTTCTACTTCGCCACCGACCGCGGCCAGGCCGGCTACGAGAAGTACCGGCGCGAGTTCAGCAAGCTCATCTGGCGGCTCGCCTCGCCTAAATGGGTTTTCGACGACGCGACGTTCGCGCGCAGCGCGGCCGCCTTCGACAACCCCGATCACGTCGCGATCGTGATCCACAACTACCGGTGGCGGCTCGGCCTGGGCGCAGGTGAATCGCGATACGACGACCTGGAGCGGCGGCTGGCCGGCTTTCCGGCCATCACTGTGCCCACCATCACCATGGAGGGGGACGCCAACGGCGCGCCGCACCCGGACGCCAGCGCCTATGCCAGCAAATTCACCGGCAAGTACGAGCACCGGGTCGTCGAAGGCGGCATCGGGCACAACCTGCCGCAAGAGGCTCCGCAGGCTTTCGCCGAAGCCATCATCGACGCCGGCAGGTACTGACCGGTGAAGATCACGCCGCCGTTGTCAGTACTGTAACGCTGAGGAGGTTCCGGTCATGACCACGGCGATCATCGGCACGGGCGGACTCGGATCGGTCATCGCCCGCCGGCTCGCTTCAGGCGGTGAGACCCTGCGGCTCTCGAGCGCGGACCATGAGTCGGCACGAACGCTAGCGGCAGGGATAGGTCGCGGTGCGGTCGTCGCCGCCGGCAACCGCGACGCGTTGCAGGGCGCCGGTGCCGTCGTCCTCGCGCTGCGGTTTACCGTGCTGAAGGGCGTCATAGACGAGATCGCCGGCCCGCTGACCGGCCAGGTCGTGGTCGTTCCGAGCAACCCGGTCAGCGCCGACGCGCAAGGGAACGTCTCACGTGTCCTGCCGGAAGGGCAGTCCTCGGGGAAGGTGATAGCCGGGTGGTTGCCGGCGGGGGCGCGGTTGGCCATGGCGTTCGGAACCATGTCGGCCGATCTGTTCGAGTCTGCGAGCAACCGGTCACCGGAGCCGGCGGTCCTGTTCTACGTGACCGACGACGACCGTGCTGGCGAGGAAGTCGAGCGGTTGATCCGGACGGCCGGCTTCGAGCCGCTGAAGGCCGGCGGGCTCGGACAGTCGGGTCGGCTCGAGGTGGGCGGCGACCTTCACGATCTCGTAGTCGGCCCCGCCGAGGCGCGGTCATTGATCGGTGCGGCCTGATCCCACGCGAGGGTGACCTCCCTCACCCGACCGGGGTAGGGTCACCAGCCGCGGGGCGGCTCGTTCGGATAGTGCCGCCGCGATGTCTGGGGGCACTGGCACGTTCGAGCCCTGGAAACCATGAAACGGCCGGGACTCATGGTCGTACCCGTGGTCGTCCGGTCGCGCCCTTGAACGACACTGGCCGTACCCTGGCCGGTCGCCGCCGCCCGCCCGGTGGTGGCCCGCACCGGCGGTGGTGCGCGGCGGCCGTGCCGGGCGGTTTTCCGGCTTAGTGGCACGGATCGTGAACAGCTAGCCGGACCGCTCCTGGCCGGCAGGCCAGGGTGCAGGCCAGGGACTTACAAGGGCGCGACGGTCCGGCCCCGAGCGTGATCCTGAGCCTAGTGCCAGCCCGCCGAATGACCGGAGGGCCCGGCTCTGACGTGGCCGGGAGAACCGGCATGCCCAAGGAGGAGAAAAGGTCATGAGTATCATCGACGAGGCGCTGACCGCCAATGAGACCATCGCCCAAGGCTTCGATTCCGGCCGCGGGAAGCCGCCGGCGCCCAAGATCGCGATCGTCACCTGTGCGGATCCCCGGCTGACCGACATCGAGCAGATGCTGGGTCTGGCCCACGCCGATGTCGACATGATCAGGAACTTCGGCACCGTGATCGATGACGACTCGGTCCGGTCGCTTGTTCTCTCGCCGGCCAAGTTCTACAGCTTCACCGACGCCGAGGTGAACACCAAGGAGCAGATCCAGAAGGCCAGGTCACATCCATGGATCTCGCCGGACGTCCCGGTCAGGGGATTCGTCTATGACGTCAGCACCGGGCGGCTCAGCGAGGTGTTCCCGGACCGGGAGACCGTCGCTGGCTAAGTTAGTCAGGGCGCGCCCCAATGGAGACCGCCGAGCAGGAACTGTCACAACGACGGGAGTAGCCCATGACCGGCCAGCCAGACTCACCCGCAGGGCTGAGCTTCGAGCGTGATGTCCGTCCTATGTTCCGCGAAAGGGACCGCGACTCGATGCTCAAACGCTTCGACCTCTGGTCCCGCAGCGACGTCCAGGCGCACCAGGACGCGATCCTCGAGCGCCTCCGCAACGGCACGATGCCCTGCGACGGGGCATGGCCGCCGGAGCGCGTCGCCGTCTTCCAGCGCTGGATTGCCGGCGGGTCGGCACCCTGAGCACATGCCGCGGAGACTGAGCGGAGCACGCCAGTACCTCCATGCGGTTTTAGGGGTTCCTACGCCGGACGGAAGGCCTGCCTACAGGTTCCGCTCCAGCGTGCCGGTGGCGCCGTCGGCGCCGAGGATGGGCGTCGCTTCAGCTGGCTGGGCTGAACCTCGCTGGTCGGCTCGTGAGCGGGAACGCGATACGGCGACTCCGGCAAGGCAGAGGACTCCTCCGGCGATGGCGAGCCATCCGGGGACCTGTCCCAGGATGAGCCACGACATGATGATGACGAGCGCCGGTACTACGTAAATGGTGGCGCCCATCCTCCCGGAGGTAGTCCGCGCGAGAGCGTAGGCCCAGGTAGTGAAGCCCAAAGTGGTCGGGAACAGCCCCAGGTAGACGACTTGCAGCGTGGCGCTGGCCGGAGCCGAGCCGAGCTGGGACAGGAACTGGCCGGTGAACGGAAGACACGCCGCCGTGCCGGTGAGGCAGCCGAACGCGGTGACCTGGACGGCCGAGGCATGGCGCAGGGCCAGCTTCTGGCACACCACCCCGGCCGCGTAGCAGACGGCCGCAACCAGGCACAGCACCACGCCCATGACCGAGGTACGGCCGGCGTCCGACTCCGAGATGCCGACCACGAGAACACCGCCGAACGACACGGCCATCCCGGTGGCCAGCCGGCGCGGGAACCCTTCGTGCAGCAGCCAGCCGGCCAGTAGCGCGAGGAGAATCGGGCCGACGTTGACGAGCATTGCGGCGGTGCCAGCGTCGACGTCACGTTCGCCCCAGTTGAGCGTCACCATGTACAGCCCGAACCAGAGCAGCCCCGAGCCGAGAATTCCGGGCCAGGCTGCCCGGGCCGGCCAGCCGCCACCGCTGAGCAGCCACACCACGCCGAGGGCGAGCGAGGCCACAAGCAGGCGCCCCAGCGCGAGCGCACCCGGCGCGAAATGCCCGCCCGCGCTACGGATCGCTACGAAGGCCGAAGCCCACAGCACCACGGTTACCGCTGCCGCTCCGACAGCGCGAGAGTCGCCAGTCACCCCGCCAGGCTAGGCGCCGGATATTTAGACTTCTGGCGAATAATGGACTCCTAGCTCGGGCCTCTGGCGTGAGCATCTTGCCAGGCGCCGGACCTCCTGATCGAGGACCGCGCGAGCGGATCCATGCTTCATGCACCGCGCGGAGCATCCATGATTGGCTAATCGCGGTCAGGTAGCAGCGCGACTTGCCAGTCGTCTCGGTATACCACCGTTGACTTGGAGGGATTCTTGCGTCGGATGACACGGAAGGTGCGGCCACTGGCTCGAGCCTCGGCCGCCACGCGCAGGCCGTAGGCTCGCCATCCGCGTTCGGTGAACCAGAAACGCACTCGGGGGTTGGACAGCATGGGCATAGGCAAGTCGCCCCACGCCCCATTTGCGACTCCGGCATTGAACGCGCCCATCAGCCGCCCTGAGCCAAGCGAGATCTCCATGGCGCCGGACTCCTCCGACCAGACCCACTCGCTCGACTCTCCGACCACCCGGTAGATCAACTGATCACTCCGGCCATCGTGTAGCTGAGTGATCGTCAGCCGCCGATCGCGTCCGTACGGGCGCCGCGTTCATGCAGCCGCTCGATCCCACATGGCTCATCTTGGCACCGTAAGCCTGGCCTAGAGGAGCAGCTGATGATCGTGGCGGCTGTGCCGCCTCTGCACCCGCAGGTCCGGTCCCGGCCCGGGGAGGGGGACGGGGTCTTGGGCTTGATAATTTGCTCCCGTAACGTTGTCTTACTGGACCCTTTACTGCAGTGACACCGGGAGCAGGCATGACGCAGACCCCGCCTTATCAGGTAACCGACCCGGCGACCGGTGAGGTGACCGAGGCTTTCCCCTTCGCCACGGACGCGGAGGTGGCGGAGGCGCTCACCGC